>Ga0164308_10001393_pt1 | contig 12842 bp, 6 predicted proteins | sample Whisoiple_246_MG_FD_109983 | JGI IMG/M metagenome (GOLD analysis project Ga0164308, IMG submission 109983) | Soil microbial communities amended with fresh organic matter from upstate New York, USA - Whitman soil sample_246_MG | ecosystem: Environmental > Terrestrial > Soil > Unclassified >... | reverse complement strand
GGGAAAGTGAAGAATGTTCTGAAGAAAATCTTGTTGACGCATTACAGATTGCACACGATGCGATCAGGGTTCAGATAAAAGCGCAGCAGGAATTACGCGAGAAAAAAGGTGTACAGGGCAAACGCCAATACCCGGCGCCTGCACAAAATGAAGAACTTAAAGAAAAAATAGCTGCTTTTAGCAAGCAACGTTTATACGAAGTTGCAGCAGGCGGTACAGCAAAAGCAGAAAGAAGCCAGGCTTTTAAACTGATCAAAGATGAATTAGTATTGTCTTTGGGAGAAGAAGCGAAAGACGAAGAAGTAAAGCTTGCAAAAAAATATTTTGAAGACCTGGAATGGGAAGTTGTACGTAATATGATGCTTGACGACCGCAAACGTCTTGATGGCAGGCAACTGGATGAAGTTCGCCAGTTGAACATGGAAGCAGACGTATTACCAACTCCACATGGTTCAGCCTTGTTTACACGCGGTGAAACACAGTCTTTAACAACCGTTACCTTAGGCACACCGCTGGATGAACTACTGGTTGAAAGTGCTGCTACCAGCGAGTACAGCAACTTTATCCTGCATTATAATTTTCCTCCGTTTTCTACCGGTGAAGTAAAAATGATGCGTGGCCCGGGCAGAAGAGAAGTTGGGCACGGCAACCTGGCCATGCGCAGTTTAAAACAAATGATGCCTGGGAGTGAGTATCCTTATACCGTACGTATAGTTAGTGATATCCTCGAAAGCAATGGCTCCTCTTCAATGGCAACTGTTTGCGCCGGCTCACTTGCGTTAATGGATGCGGGGGTTCCGCTTCCAAAACATGTAAGTGGTGTGGCAATGGGTTTAATAACAAGATCATCAGATAATAACTACGCAATTCTTACAGATATCCTGGGTGATGAAGATCATTTAGGTGATATGGATTTTAAAGTAACCGGTACCCGCGATGGTATTTGCGGCGTACAAATGGATATAAAGATAGATGGCTTAAGCATGGATGTAATGCGCGAGGCACTGCAACAGGCGCGTAAAGGAAGGCTGCATATCCTTGATGCCATGTATGAAGCACTGCCTGCAGCAAGGCCTGAAGTAAAACCACATGCTCCACGCATGGAAAAAGTGATCATCGATAAGGAATTTATCGGTGCGGTTATAGGGCCGGGTGGTAAAGTGATACAGGAAATACAAAAAGAAACCGGCACTACTATTAATATAGAAGAAGTGGGCAATTCTGGTGAAGTAAGCATTTTCTCTACCAATAAAGAAGGTGTTGAAAAAGCTTTAAGATGGATCAAAGGCATTGTTGCGGTTCCGCAGGTTGGCGAAGTATATGAAGCCAAAGTAAAAAGCATCCAGCCTTATGGTGCTTTTGTTGAATTCTTACCTAAGAAAGAAGGTTTATTGCACATAAGCGAAGTAAGCTGGAAACGACTGGAAACAATGGAAGGCGTTTTAAATGAAGGCGATATTGTTAAGGTTAAACTGATCGGCGTAGACGAGCGTACCGGCAAATTTAAATTAAGCCGTAAAGCTTTAATGCCAAAACCGGAAGTTAAACAATAACGGAACAAAAATTTTTAACCATAAGGATAAAAAAAGCCATTGCATTTACAGCAATGGCTTTTTTGTGTGCAGTATTTTATTGATTGATCGCGGCCAGTGCATTCAATTTCCCGTAACCAAAATTTTTGTTTTTAGTAGGATAAGAACTGGCAGTTGTAGTTAACCTGTTTACGATCTGCTCTCTTGTTTCCGTTGGATGCGCACTCCAGACCAATGCCGCAATACCCGCAGATGTTGAAGTAGCAACAGAAGAGCCACCAACGGTGCTGGGCACATCGCCGCTCATGGCATTGCAAAGTGGGTTCATGTTATCACTGGTTTTTTGCATTACCACTACAAAGTCTATCTGCGAACCTTTGTGGCAATCGCTGCAGGCCTTGAGTGCACTTGTATTTTTTACGCCGGTAATTGCCTGCACCTGTGGTAAAGTTGCAGGAAAGATCACCCCAAACCAGGAAGTAAAATCCGTAGAGGTTCCACCGGCGCAAAACATCAGCTTGCCTTTGTTATATGCATAATTGATGGCATCTTTAATTTGAGAAGAACTTGTAATACGGCCAACACTCATGCTTATTATTTTAATGGTGGCGTCATCAGCAGCGAATGTATAGGCATCAGAAACACCTTTTACTTCAGCACTATTATCAATAATAACATCCTCAACGGCTTTACAAATTACCAGGCTGCTGTTGTAGGCTACACCACAGGAATTGCCATCTATACATCTTGGCGCTGTTGCCGTGCTGCTCATAGCGGTACCATGGCCGCAGGCATCATCAGCACTGGTTGCACCCGGCAGCGTAAACATTTTTTGTACAGTTCTGCCCGATGATTGACCCTGGTTGAACTGGCTGTTCATATTATCCTGGTCGGGGCTGAGGCCGGTATCGATCACCATAATTTTCATACCTGCACCAGTGCTTAATGCCCATGCCGTAGGGATATTATGGTATGTATAATTCCAGGATTGTTTTGAACCGGGCGCAATGTTTATATAATCATCACCCACCTGCAAATTGGTTGAGCCGGTATATCCGCCGCAACCTGCACCAAGATCAGCTTCCAGCTGGCTGCGTAACGCATCATCATAATTTCCGGGTTCATAACCCATGGGTTCTGCATAACGCACCAGCTTGCTGTTGCGTAATAATTTCAAGGTATTGATGTTATCTATTTTTACATCTATTACCGGCAGCTTATTTTCTTTCCATACTTCTATATCAGCGGCTTTTAATTGCGGGTGAATGTTTTTTTCTTCCTGGAGTATTAATTGTATAACCTGCATTTTGGCCTCTGCCCATTTGCTGTCGTGAATATTTATTTTAGCGATCCTGTCTTCCACATTTGTTTCATTTGCCGGTTTATATCCAACAGAAACCATGTGGTCTTTGCTTTGCATAACAGCACTGTATAAAGTAAGCGTTGATGCATCGCTCCAGTTAAATTCACCCTTACTATCCAGTACCTGTTTTATAAAGGCATTTATTTGTTGTGGTGTTTGTAATTGTGATTGCTGCATTTCATCAACCGAACCTGTACTTATTTCATTTGGAGAAGATGTTTTATTACACGCAGCAAAAAGCATTGTGCATGCAAGCAATGCAAAGGATAGTTTTTTCATACCGGGATGTTTTATTTGGATGAGCAGTTATTAAAGCAGAAAGTTACAGTATAATTTCAGAAACGGTTTAGTATTTATGCTTCTTTACATGCTTGAAAGCATTCATAATAATGGCATTCTGGATAAATTCCGGTGTAAGCCTGCTGAGATGGTAAGATATTTTATTAATAAACCCGGGAATGATACGGGCTTTGCCTTTCAGCATTTTATCAATGGCTTCCTTAGCTACTTCTTCGGGCAATAAAATGGAACGTTTTGCAACGCCTTTCAACTCGCTGTTTATAGCAATGGTATTTACATTGCTGTCTGTACCACCGGGGCAAAGCACGCTTACATTAATATTGTGTTGTTTTAATTCAAGCCTTAAGGACCTGCTGAAAAGATAGATATACGCTTTGGAAGCCGTGTACACCGTTTTGCCGGGTATCATATAAAAACCACCCATGCTGCTAGTGTTCATAATATGAGAAGGGGCATTGCGCTTCAATTCATCCATCAATAACCGGGTAAGTATAGTAGCTGCATGTATGTTCAGTTGCAACTGCTTTTCGTAAAACATTGTTTCGGTGTGTTCAAAATCTCCTTTGCTGCCAACACCAACATTATTAATAAGAATGTTTAAGTGAAAATTATTTTCTTTTATCCATTTATACACGGCGCAAAAAGATTCGGGTTTGCTAAGGTCTGCTCCTAAGCCATGGCATTCCACGCTATATTTTTCCCTGATCTCTTTTAATGTGTTTTCAAATGCTTTATCCGGCAGTGAAACAAGCAATACATTCATTTTCCTGGCCGCACATTCCATAGCCAGCGCTCTGCCAATACCTGATCCCGCACCCGTAATTAATGTGAACATTTTATTGTTGTTTATGTAGCCAATCGATCGTTTTTTGTAAACCCTCTTTAAGTGGTATAAAACTATAACCCAGTTCACGTTGTGCTTTGCTGCTGTCAACATTCCAATCGTAATAATATTTTCTTATCCATGGTGGCGTAAGCAACGGCGGTTTGCCGGTTAGTTTTGTATATAACTGTAAAATATTTCCTGCAACCATCATTGCCCTAACGGGTAGCTTTATTAAGGAGATTCTTTTTCCTGTAAGCTCAGCAAGCAAATCAAAAAACTCAATATACGAAGTATTTGCGCCCCCAAGATTGTATCGTTCCCCGGCCCTTCCTTTTTGCATCGCCAGTATATGGCCATTCACCACATCATCCACATACACATAACTGCCGGTACGTTTTCCATCACCGGGCATTATTTTCCATTTGCCTGCCATATATAATTTAACCAGTCTTGTTACAGCATTGCTTTCTGTAATAATTCCCGGGCCATATACCCTTGGCGGGTTTACAATAACGATCTGCATATTGTATTTGTTACAATAGGTACGGCACAACTCTTCCGCCTGTGTTTTGCTCGCTTCGTATGTTGTAAAAGGTTCTCCTATTCTTTTATCCTCTTCTTTAACGGGATGTTTGCCTGATGGGCCGAGCGTTCCCCCGGTTGAAGTAAAAACAATTTTTTGCACACCTGCATTTCTTGCAGCATCAAAAACATTTGCCGCACCTTCAACATTTAGCTTATAATAGGCAGAGGGATCTTTTGACCAAACCCTTGCAAAGGCGGCAAGATGATACGCCTGTTCGCATCCCCGTATAGCTTGTTCTATTGATAATGGATCTGTAATATCGCCACGGAAAGTTTTTATATTCGGATGCTGTAAAACTGCTGTATCAATATTGCGGCACAATGCATGAATGGTATGACCTTCATCAGCAAGTTTTTTGGCAAGATTATTTCCAATATATCCTGTTGCCCCTGTTATAAAAATATTCATACCTGCGCATGATAATACAGAATTGATTACAAGAAAAATTAATAGGCATAAAATATTAAATTTTATTTTATTAAAATGGTATTGCTACATTGACTGGCAATTACTACAAAATTTTTATCGATTTGAATCGACATATATATTTTATGAAAAAAAATATGCAGTTTTAAACCTTTAATTTTGCCATTTTTAAGCAAGGATTTTTCATGAAGAAAATAGAACTCGAAATAGTGGCTTTATCGCACAGCATTACCCAAACGCATTCTTATGCGGTTGTTTTAGGAGAGGTGAACGGGTTGAGGCGTTTACCCATTGTAATCGGCGGATTTGAGGCACAGGCCATTGCAGTTGCATTGGAAAGAATGCAACCCAGCCGCCCGCTTACACACGACCTTATGAAGAACTTTATGTATGCCTTCAACGTGGAGCTGATGGAAATTATAATCAATGATCTGCAGGAAGGCATTTTTTATTCGAAACTGGTTTGTGTAAATGAGCACGACACTGTAGAGATTGACAGCCGCACCAGCGATGCGCTTGCACTGGCAGTGCGCTTTGGCTGCCCTATCTACACTTACGAAAACATCCTGGAGAATGCAGGTATTTTAATGGAAGATGAAAGCAAACAAAAGAAATCGGAAATTCCAGTTGAGGAACCCGTAGCCGGTGGCAGTTACCAGGATCTTTCTAAATTAACCCTTGAAGAATTGCAGAAATTATTGAATGATGTGCTGGAACATGAGGATTACATTCGCGCCATTGAAATCAGAGACGAAATAAACAAACGAAAATAGTTGATCAAACCTGTGCTTTGATAGTTTTCCCAAACTGTAAAATAAATATTGGTTTAAATATTCTTGGTAAAAGAGCCGATGGCTACCATAACCTCGAAACTATTTTTTACCCGCTGCCTTTTTATGATGTATTGGAAGTAATTCCTGCTGCTAATGCAGCTGAACCTTATACCTTGCATGTTTCAGGCATTGAAATAGAAGGCGGTATTGAAGATAACCTTTGTGTAAAAGCCTGGCGTTTACTAAAGGATGATTTTCCGCATTTACCTGCCGTACACATTCACCTCCATAAAACAATACCGGCAGGCGCAGGCCTTGGCGGCGGCAGTGCGAATGGTGCCTTTATGTTAATGCTGCTGAATACTATGTTCAAACTGCACCTTACAGAACAAAAACTATTGCAGTATGCACTTTCTTTGGGCAGCGATTGCCCTTTTTTTATTATAAACCAGCCTTGCTTGGGCAAGCAGCGTGGCGAGGTTTTGCAGCCGGTGGAGGTGGATTTGTCTGCCTATAAAATAGTGATCATTAATCCCGGTATTCATATAAATACAGGCTGGGCGTTTACACAGGTTAAATTTTCGGAAAGCAGCAATGTAAAAAACAGTATTACCCAACCTGTTGAAAATTGGAAACACCTGCTAACCAACGATTTTGAACTGCCCGTGTTTACAAAATATCCTGCGATAAAAAACCTGAAAGATATCCTCTACCAGCAAAATGCTGTATATGCTGCCATGAGTGGCAGCGGGAGTACCGTTTTTGGTATTTTTAAAAAGGATACCCCGTTTAACTACCAGCCTCCCGCGCCCGGCTTCTTTGTAAAAGAGATCCATTTATGATTCAATTTAGATTTGTGTATCTATTACACATTACATACATTCGCTAACTGATGATGCTTGAAAAAACTATGTTTCTTTAGTTTTTTATTCTTCTAAATCAAAAATTAAATAGTTGGAAACTGTGCAATTAAATACAAACGGCGAGAACATTGTTCCTGTGGAAAAAGATGAAAAGATCAGCAACAAAACTATAACCGCGGCAGCTCCGGAGCAGCCGGGTAATAATGAACTAACAGCAGAATCGAAAGAGCCTGGCGCTAAAAAATCGGTTGAAAAACCGGCAAAAAAGAAAACGCCTGCGGTAAAAGCAACAAACACAGCAACTGCAAAAAAAACCAGGCCTGTGGTTGCAGCCACTAAGCTTATTTTTCAATTAAGATTTCATACAAAGGTTGGCGAATCGCTGTTCATAACAGGCAACCATGCTATTTTTGGCAATGACGATATTGAGCAGGCTTTACCCATGCAATATTTAAATAAGGAAAGCTGGGTTGTTTCAATAGATGTGCCTGCTGCTGCCATACCTGCTGAAGGAATTAAATACAATTATGTTTTAAAGAGCGCGGGTAATGCTTCCGTATACGATTGGGGGCAGGATAAAGTGCTTATGCCTGATCTTTTCAAATATGCAGAAGTGCATATTTCCGACGCATGGAACCACGCCGGTTTCTATAATAATGCATTTTATACGGAACCTTTTCAGCAGGTGCTGCTTAAACACAATTTTACTGAAGTAAAAATAAAGCCGCCAAAAAAAATCACGCATATTTTCAGGATAAAAGCACCGTTGCTTAAAAAGGGAGAAACGGTTTGTTTATTGGGTTCTGCTGCAGCAACAGGTGCCTGGAATGCGGATGCTGCTATTTTATTAAGCCGGAAACCCGGTGAAGATTATCATAGTGTAGCGCTTGATCTTTCAAAAACTGAACTGCCGCTTACCTATAAGTATGGCATTTACGATGTAGAAAATAAAAAATTCTTACGCTATGAAGACGGCGATAACCGTGTTTTATTTCATGCAGATGCCGCAGCAAAAAATAAAGTAACCATTGCCAATGATGGCTTTATTATTTTGCCTGAAGACTCCTGGCGTGGCGCAGGTGTATCCATCCCTGTGTTTAGTTTGAGAAGTAAGGATAGTTGGGGCATAGGTGAATTTAATGATATAAAATTATTGGTTGACTGGGCGAAGAAAACCGGCTTGCAATTGATACAGATACTGCCGGTGAACGATACAAATGCCACAGGAACCTGGGCCGACTCTTACCCTTATGCTTCCATATCGGCTTTTGCTTTACACCCGATGTATGTAAATATGGAGACAATGGTAAACAGTAAGCATAAAAAATTACTGAAACCTATTCAGGAAGAAAAAGAAAATCTGAACAAAAAAGACACAGTAGATTATGAAGGTGTGCAAAAGCTAAAGCGTAAACTGGTTGTACAGGTATATGGGCTACAGAAAAAAGACACTTTTTCTTCTGCGGCTTACAAAGCTTTTTATGCTACCAATAAACATTGGCTTGATCCTTATGCGGCTTTTTGTTATTACCGTGATCTTTATAAAACAGCAGATTTTAACCAGTGGCCGGAACATAAAATCTACAACGCTGATGATGTAAATGCTTTGTTTGAAAATAAAGAAACTGCAGATGCAGTATTGATACATTGCTTTGTTCAGTTTCACCTGCATGTTCAGTTGCAGGATGCGGCAGCGTATGCACATGAAAATGGAATTGTAATTAAAGGTGATATTCCCATCGGCATTTATCGTTATGGTGCAGATGCCTGGCAGCACCCTGAATTATTTCATATGGAACTGCAGGCCGGCGCACCGCCCGATGACTTTGCAATTAAAGGTCAAAACTGGGGTTTCCCAACGTATAACTGGCAAAAAATGGAAGCCGACCATTTTGCATGGTGGCGCCAGCGTTTTGAGCAGATGAGTTATTATTTTGATGCATTCCGCATTGATCATATTCTTGGCTTTTTCCGTATCTGGAGCATACCGATGCATTCAGTGGAAGGCATCATGGGGCATTTTGAACCCTGTATACCTGTGCATATAAACGAGTTTCATGAAAGAGGCATATGGTTCGATCATAACCGTTATACCCAACCTTTTATTACCGACCAGGTATTGTATGATCTTGCAGGTGATGAAGCAGAAAATTTCAAACAAAATTATTTACTGTCTTCCGGTAATGGCAACTATAAACTGCGCGATGAATTTTCAACGCAGCGAAAAGTGGAAGAATATTTTAATTCGCCGGAAGCAAGTGAGCATGATAGTTTGATAAAGCAAAAATTATTCGATCTTATTTCGAATGTTATTTTGTTTGAAGCAGAAGGCACTAACGGACAGCAGTTCCATTTCCGTTTTGCAGTTGAATCAGTAAAATCCTTCCAATACCTTGACTGGAATACACAAAACCAGCTGAAGGATCTTTATGTAAATTATTTCTTCCGCAGGCAGGATGATTTCTGGATGAAAGAAGCAATGAAAAAATTGCCCGCATTAAAGCGATCTACCAATATGCTGATCTGTGGTGAAGACCTTGGGCTTGTACCGGGCTCTGTACCACAGGTAATGAAGCAGCTTGGTTTACTGAGCCTGGAAATTCAGCGCATGCCAAAACAAACAGACCGGGAATTTTTTCATCCGAATAATGCACCGTATTTAAGCGTGGTAACACCCTCAACACACGATATGAGTACTGTTCGCGGATGGTGGGAAGAAGACCGCGCCAAAACACAACGCTTCTATAATTATGAATTGGGCAAATGGGGCGATGCGCCGTATTTCTGTGAACCACCGGTAAACCGCGCCATTCTTGCACAGCATTTATACTCGCCGGCCATGTGGTGCATTTTCCAGTTGCAGGATATTTTAGGCATCAGCAAATCGTTACGGCGCGATAACCCGCACGAAGAACGTATTAATGTACCGGCCATTCCAAAACATTACTGGCGTTACCGCATGCATTTATACCTGGAAGAGCTTTTAAATGCGCATGAATTTAATACCGAATTAAAAGACAATATAGAAGCTTGTGGCAGGGCCGTTATGCAATAAGCCTGCTATGGTAAGGCCGCTTCTTTCAGCAATTGTATAAATTCATCTTTATCAGCACCGCTGTTTTGCATGTATTTCCAATCGTCGATACCGGCGGTATAAAATGCTTCTTTATCTTTAAAAAGGGCATAGCTTTTTTTATACAATTCTTTGGCGCCTGATGTATCTTTTTCTATAAACGCAATATGGCCAAGGTTCTGGTATACCATGTGTTCATCCGTACCTTTTCCCCTGCATCGTTCAAAATAGTTTTTTGCTTTGCTGTAATTGCCTGCCGTAAAATTGCCCCAGCCTAAATACAGGTTTGCATATATATCATCTGCATCCTGTTTAATAATTTCATTTAGATAATGAAAAGATTGTTCATAATCTGGCTGCTGTTTTAGCTGGTAAAATTTGCCAACGCTTAACAGCAATTCTTTGTTAAGCGGATCAATGTTTAATGCATTAGTATAAAACAGCGTTGCCTTTGCAGTATCAGGCCCCATTTTATTAGCATAAAAATCGCCCATCATCCAATCTGCCTTTGCACTGGCAGGCTCAAGCTTTTTATAACTTTCATACAACTTGTTTATTTTCTCTTCATCAGGCTGAGGCAGGTCAACGGCATATGTAAACAATATTTCAATTAATCTTTGTATCGGGTTAATTTCAAATGAACGATAATAATTATTAAACACATTTACATAATCCGGTGGAATTTTCAGGCTGTACGCATATCCCATTCCATTATATGCTGATGCGTTCCCCGGCTCCAGTTCAATAAATTTTTTAAAGAGATGAAAGGCTTTATCTGCATCAACTGTTTCAAGTTCATAGATGCAATCAGTTATTCTTTTAATCACATCCAGGTTAGTTTCATCCAGTGTAAACCCTTTGTAATAATATTCAAATGCCTTTATATAAAGCGGCGGATCTTCCCGCCAATAGCAATCGCCCAGAGCCAGGTAAGGATATACAGTGCCGGGTTCAAGTTCGATCCATTTTAAAAGTATTTTTTCTCTTGTCTCAAGCTTTACTTCGGGCAGGTTATTAATACACTCTGCAAGCATTTTAATCAGCGCTATATTATTGCTGTCGATAGCAAATGCCTGCTCATAATAATTGAAGGCATTCGCATAATCTTTCGGTTGACTGTTAACAAGCCGGTCGCCCAATGCCATATACGGCAACGGGTTTCCGGGTTCAGCTTCAATATGTTTTTTAAATACGTTAGCGCTGGTTTCAAAATCAAGTTCAGGCAGGTTCACAGCACAACCTGTAAGCGCTTTTAATAGCGCAACATCTTTATCATTTATTATAAATGCCCGGTGGTAATATTCAAAGGCCTTCGCATAATGCTGCGGCGTTTGCTTTAAATATATATCCCCGATAAAAAGCAAATTATAATAATTGGATGCGTCTGACTTATATGCCTGCAAATAATATTCAAGCGCCTTATCATCATCCGGCTGCTGCTGTAACTGGTAGCTTCGGCCAATATTAATGATCGCTTCTGTATTGTGTTGCAGCAGCAAAAGCTGGCTATAAAATTCTATTGCCTTTGGATAGTTTTGCGTATTAAAATAGGAATCGCCCAGCATAGCGATCACCTGCTTTTCTTTTATTCCCTTTGCTATAATCTTTTCAAGCGAAGGAATAGTATCATTATAGTTCTGCCCATAATAATTTGACTGGCCATATAAAAGCAGTGCTTCAATATTATTCGGCAATTCATCCAACACCGGCTTTACTGCTTCTGCCGCTTCTTTATACTGTTGCTTAATCAACAACTGGCTTGAAGAAAAGATATTCTGATAAGTTTCGCTGATGATCGTTTTAAATAAAGAACCTTTTCTTAATTGCGCTGCATCTTCAATAACATTTATAATATGATCATCTTTCCTGTTTAATGCATAAATGTAAAATTCAAGCAGGTACTTTGATACTTCAATGCCGAGTAAAAATTTACTTTTCAGCGTATTGGTATCAAAGCTGTTCGCGACGTTTTCATCCTGTACACAAAAGCTTTTAAAATCGTCTATCTCTTCTTTGGAAAGCGAAGGGTACAACAATGCGAGTGCATACTTGCTGCTGTCAAGCCCAAGCAATAAAATAGCATTCACCAGTCCCTGGGCTAATTTCTTATCCGTTACATTTTCTTTTAAAACAGGATTGGTTTCATAAAATGGAAGGAACCAGTTTTGCGTTTTGTTGAAAAATTCAAATTTACTATAGTCAATGTGATGCAGCGCCTGTGCGATCTTTTGCAATTCAGGCACATTGCCGATAAAATAAAAAATATTTAAGAGGCAGGTCTGAATTTTTGAATTATCCCGCAGCGTTTCAAGCTTCTGTTGTATTTCCGCGCTTATATAATCTTCTTTGTCTATCAACGCAAGCACAAGTCCGGTTAAAGCCCTGTATGATAAAACAGGATCATCATCTTTTGCAAGGTCGATAAGCATCAAAGCTTTTGTTTCATCATACTGTTTAATAAGCCCAAGTGAAAGCGCGCTGATGATCAAACTTTGCCTGTACGGCTCATACTTTGTTTTATCTTTTCGCAGGCTGAAAATAAAATTTTGCGTAGCGGGTGATATCTCTTTATCGCTTGATATCTCGTCAAAGTTTATATCTATAAATTCCTTTTTTGCTTTTTCACTGTCGAGAATAATTTCATCTACCTTATTGGTGATCTTGCTGATCACATCGCTGGAAGCTTTTGCCAGCACTGCGATATTATTTGTTTCGGAAGAACTGCCCAGTATCTGTGGATATAGCATATTTTCATTTGCTACCTGTTGCGGAGCAGTGGCCTGCACAGGAATTTGCAACTGGCGGTTTTGTTCTATCTGCTTTATAATAGTTTCAACAATTAACTGGAGATTGTTTTGTTCGATCAATTTTTTTGAAGGCTGGCATATACCGGTAAGTGTTTCTAAAAATGAGCCAATGTTCTCATAGATCTCCCTGAAATTGATGCTTTGTTTGGTTAATGATACGTATGCTTTCGGATCTCTGTCATGAAGATACTTATCCAACTCGGTAGTTTGCTGATGCCAGTAATCAATATATTCACCTTTCTTTTTCCAGTTGAAGATGTCAGCATCCTTTAATACCAGCGGGAATATTTTTT
>Ga0164308_10001388_pt1 | contig 12883 bp, 10 predicted proteins | sample Whisoiple_246_MG_FD_109983 | JGI IMG/M metagenome (GOLD analysis project Ga0164308, IMG submission 109983) | Soil microbial communities amended with fresh organic matter from upstate New York, USA - Whitman soil sample_246_MG | ecosystem: Environmental > Terrestrial > Soil > Unclassified >... | reverse complement strand
TTGCCGTCGAACTTCTGGATCTTGTCCAGCTTCAGCTTCTCGGCCACGTGCTTGCGGAACCGCTCGGGCACCTCGGTCTTGCGGCCCTTGACGACGATGTCCACGCAGAACTCCGTTCCCGGATCGCTCCGCTTCGACGGCGGAGCATCTCCCTTTTGCACCAGACCCCGGTGATCGCCGGAGCCGCGGATTCGGTGGCTTTCACCTCCTCCTCCCCCGTCGGCGAGGACTCCACCCCACCGAATTGCAGGCTTCCGGCCTGCCGGTGGGTTACCTGCCCGCAACCTGGTGGTGCATTCGTCGAAGTGCGGAATTCACCGCCCCTCACAACCGAACATAGCCTGCCCACCGCCGTATCGGCACCCGCTACTCACGCGTACCTCCGGCCGGGGCCCTTTACCCACTCACCACCTGCAACGATGGAAGTCATCTGTCCGTTCCGGTTTATTTCGAAAGCACTCGGAGAAGCCGCGACGACGGCGGCCCGCAGCCTCTCCGCCGAGGCACCGCCGACGTCTCCCGCGGCGCGGACGGCGCGTGCCGCCTCCGCCAGTGTCGAGCCCGTCGTCAGCAGGTCGTCCACCAGTACGACCCGGCCCCCGGCGAGCAGCCTCCGGGCGCCGTCCGCCACCACGAGCGCGCCCGCCAGGTTCGCCTGCCGGGCCCTGGCCCCCAGCCCCGCCTGGTCCGCCACCGCACGCCGCTGCCGCAACGCCGTGAGCAACCGGGCCCGTGTGCCCCCGCGCCGCAGCCCGGCCGCGGCCGAGGCCGCGATCCTGCGCGCCGGGTCATGCCCTCGCCGTGCCGTGGCCCGCCGCGCCGAGGGCACGGGGACCAGGAGCAGCGGGCCCTCGTCGCCCTCATCACCCGCTCCGGCCCGCACAGCGGCCGCCAGCGCCCCGCCGAGCGCTCCCGCCAGCCCGAGTGCCCCGCGCTCCTTGTGGGCCAGCAGCATCGCGCGTACGGCGTTCTCGTACGGCGCCGCAGCGTGGACGACAGGAAGCCCCGGGGGCTCGGGCGTCGGTCTCGCACGGCTCGGCCCGACTGTCAGCGCGGCGGCGCACGCCTCGCACAGCTCTGTCCGTGGCCTGCCGCAGCCCTCACAGGCCACAGGCAGCACCAGCCCGACGATCTCCCGCCATCGACTCCGCACGGTTCCACTGTGCCCGGGCGGCGGAAACCCGGCCATCCCTGTGGACAACCCCTGTGGACAACCCTGTGAGGAGCCGGGAACACCGACCGCGGGACACGCGCCCCGGTCCACCGGTGGGGCTTCGGGGTCGCGGGCCGCCCGCCGGCTCAGCCCGGGTAGACCAGCGAGGAGCCTCCCTTGAGAACCGTCTGCCAGTTGTCGCCCGGCGACAGCTTCACGATCCCGTCGCTCTCGGTGTCCGCCATCAGCGGGAGCTGGTCGTCGTCCGCGGCCGCGACGGCGGTCACCTGGTTCACCCCCGGCAGGACCCCGGAGGACGAGGTGGAACCGTCCGCCTGCACGTAACGCACCTGCTGTACACCGCCCTCCTCCTTCCCGACCACCACGAGACGGCTGCGGCCCGCCCAGGAGACGGCGGTCACGTCGGTCAGCTGGGGTGCGGCCTGGCGCAGGTCCTCCACCGACACCTGCTCGTCCTCGCCGGAACCATGGCGCTCGACGCGGCCGATGTGCAGGGTCGTGTGCCCGTCCCTCGACACCCGCAGAGCGATCCGGACCCCGTCCGCCGACAGCCGGAGGGACTCGATCCGCCCACCGTTCAGGCCCGGGACCGAGACCTCCTGCGGTTCTCCGGCACCGTCCACCAGACGCAGCAGCCTGGGATCCGACGGATCGCGGTCGGCGACCCACAGGTCACCCCCGCCGTCCCAGCTCGGTGCCGACAGCCGGTCCTCCGTCCGCTTCGCGTTACTGGTCACCACAGGGGCGGCCGGCTCGCTCTCCTCGACGAGGGAGGACACGTAGAGGTGCTGCTGATCCGCCGAGACCGCGGCGGCCTGCTGTTCGTCGCGGGCCACGCCCACGGCGCCCATGACCACCGTCCCGCTGCCCAGCGGACCGGTCACCGGCTCGGGGTCACCGCCGCCCTTGCTGCTGCCGGGGATCCGCTGCACGCGCCCCTCGTCGTCGACGAAGTACTGGCTGTCGGGGCTCGGGGAGCCACGGTCCGAGGCGAACTCCTCGGCCTCGTCGGCCCCCAGCGAACACAGCGGACCGCGCGCGCCCTGCAGTTCCACCTGCCCCGCCCGGGCGGACGTCAGGTCCCGCAGGGTGAAGAGCACCTGCGCGGCCATCATCCGGCAGGCGTTCTGGCCGACCTTGTCGGCCTTCTTGTTGAGCGGCACCTTCAGCACGTTCTGGTCGTCCGGCGCCAACGAGGTGACCCCGGCCCTCAGCGCCGTGCCCTCGGGGAACCGGGAGTCGACCACCGGCGTCAGCCAGTTCGAAGGACCCTCCAGCAGCGACCGCACGGTCTGTGTGGCCGTGTCCATCCGCGTGACGGGATCCGTGCGGTTCCGCACGTAGACGGGGTCCGCGACCAGTGCGGACTCGTCGTCCGGACGCCCGCCGGCGAAGTAGTACTTGTTCACCGACCGGTAGAGGCGCTTGAAGTCGGACTGCCCGAGCACCAAGCCGTCCGGCACGATGTCGATGCGCCACTCCTGCTTGCCGTCGGCCCCCTTCTCACGGACCAGATGAAGCATCTGGTCGTACTCCGACGGGGCGAGGGGCCGGTAGGAACTCTGCGCGTCGACCGCCGCCACCTGTTCGCCGGTCAGCGTGTACGTGGTCTCGGTGGTCCTGCGTTCCTTGTCGTGGATCGTGGGCCCGTTGCGGTTGGGCGCCTTCGCGAGCACCGTGGTGCCCTCGCCGGGCTGCCAGGTGCGGGCCGCTTCCGCCGTCAGGTACTTGCGGGTGGTCCGGAAGTCGGGGTCGTCGCTGGTCATCGACTCCAGGAAGCCGTCGACGACCTCGATGGGCGAGGCGCCCTCCCGCGGCGCGACGGCGTACACCTGCACCTGTGAATCGCCCGGCTGCGAGGCGTCGACCGCCTTGACGTCACCGGTGACCGGCATCGCTCCGCACCCGGCCAGAACCACGGCGCCGCAGCCCAGCAGCGCGGACAACCGCACCGCCCGGCCGCGGCCGCCCCGTCGGCGGTCAGTGTCCACGTGTGGTGTCCTCCTGCTCCGGATCCTGTGTCCCGGGGTCGATGCCCGTGTCCGCGCGGTCCGCGGCCGGACGCGACACCACGCGCGCCCCGTTGCCCGGCAGCGCCGCCGGATGGACCGACACCGGCGTCCGCGCCGCCGCCGTACCGTGCGCCGGCACACCCAGGTGGGAGCGCGGCGTGGAACCCGTCTGGTTCGGTACGGACATCAGCCGGTGCTCGTCCGACGCCGGTACCGCCTGCTCACGCTCACGGTCCTCGCGGTTACGCCGGGAATCCTCCGGCTCCAGCGGTATCGGCGAACCGCGCAGCGGCTCGTCCGCCGTACGCGGCAAGGTCAGCCGGAACTGCGATCCTCCACCGGGCTCGCCCCAGGCCTGCAGCCAGCCGCCGTGGAGGCGGGCGTCCTCGACCGCGATCGAGAGCCCCAGGCCGGTGCCGCCGGTGGTGCGGGCACGGGCCGGGTCCGCCCGCCAGAAGCGGTTGAAGACCCGGGTCGCCTCGCCCGGCTTGAGTCCCACGCCGTAGTCCCGGACCGCCACGGCCACGGCTCCCTGCGCGACGCCCATGTGCACGACGACGTCCCGGCCCTCGCCGTGCTCGACGGCGTTGACGACGAGATTGCGCAGGACCCGCTCGACACGGCGCGCGTCGGCCTCCGCGACCACGGGCTGTTCGTCCCCCACGACGCGGATCCGGGTTCCCTTGCGCTCGGCCAGCGGCTCGGCGCCACCGATCACCCGTCGGACGACCGTGCGCAGATCTATCGGCTCGGCTTCCAGCGCCGCGGCCCCAGCGTCGAACCTGCTGATCTCCAGCAGATCGGAGAGGAGCGACTCGAAGCGGTCGAGCTGGTCGCCCAGCAGCTCCGCGGAACGCGCTGTGACCGGGTCGAAGTCGACACGTGCCTCGTGGATGACGTCGGCGGCCATCCGCACGGTCGTCAGGGGGGTGCGCAGCTCGTGGCTGACGTCGGAGACGAAGCGACGCTGCATGCGGGAGAGCTCCTCCAGCTGCTGGATCTTCAGCTGAAGGTTCTGCGCCATCTTGTTGAAGGCCTCACCGAGACGGGCGATGTCGTCCTCGCCGGTGACCTTCATCCGCTCCTGGAGCCGGCCGGCGGAGAGCCTCTCGGCGATCCCCGCCGCCATCCGCACGGGCGTGACGACCTGACGCACCACGAACCAGGCGATGGCGCCGAGCAGCACGACCACGAACAGGCCGGCCGTGGCCAGCGTCGTCGTGACCAGGGTCAGCGACTTCTCCTCCTGCGTGAGCGGGAAGAGGTAGTACAGCTCGTACGGGTTGTGGTCGACGTCGTAGAGCCTCTTGCCGACGACGAGCCCGGGCTCCGGGTCCTTGCCGTACGAGTACCGGATGAGTGAGTACGTCTGGAAGGCGCCGGCGCCCTTCCCTACGTCGTCCCGCAGCCTCTGCGGGATGCTCGACGCCTCCACGCTGCCCGAGCCGCGTGGGGCGCGGCTGGTCGTGTCGTGGCCGACGGAGTCCGCACTGAGCGCCACCACGTTGAACGCGTTCGTACCACCACTGGCGAGCTGATCGACGAGCTCCGTGCGCCAGGAGGTGTTGGCCGTCATGCCGTCGGCGCTCTCCTCGCTCTGGTCCCCCGGGACCAGTGGCGCGTTCGCGTTCGTCTGCGCGGCGGCGAACCCGCCGGCCGCCTGCGTCTGCGCGGCCTTGCCCTTCGCCTCGAGCAGGCCGTTACGGACCTGCCCGATCACGACGAAGCCGAGGAGGAGCACCACGGCGATCGACATCAGCAGTGTTCCCGCCACGACGCGCAGCTGGAGATTGCGCCGCCACAACCGGACGGCCGGCAGCAGCGGCCCGCTGATCCACCGCATCAACAACCGCGGCACGGGCCCGCCGGACGTCCGGTCGCGGAACAACCGGCGGCCCAGCGGGACCTTGCCGAAACGGGGAGTGCTCCGTGCCGGACCGGCAGCCCGCTCCGTACGGGCCCCGGGCACCCCGGGTGGCGGAGCAGCGCTGCCCAGGGTCATATCAGCTCGGTCCGGCCTTGTAACCGACACCGCGGACGGTCACGACGATCTCCGGCCGCTCCGGGTCCTTCTCGACCTTCGAGCGAAGACGCTGCACGTGCACGTTGACCAGACGGGTGTCGGCGGCGTGGCGATAGCCCCACACCTGCTCGAGCAGCACCTCACGGGTGAAGACCTGCCACGGCTTGCGGGCGAGGGCGACCAGCAGGTCGAACTCCAGCGGGGTGAGGGCGATGGACTGCCCCTCCCGCTTCACCGAGTGACCGGCCACGTCGATGACGAGGTCCCCGATCGTCAGCTGCTCGGGCGCGGGCTCCTCCGACCTCCGCAGACGTGCCCTGATCCGGGCGACCAACTCCTTCGGCTTGAACGGCTTGACGATGTAGTCGTCGGCCCCGGATTCCAGGCCCACCACCACATCGACCGTGTCGCTCTTGGCAGTGAGCATGACGATCGGCACACCTGACTCGGCCCTGATCAGCCGGCAGACCTCGATGCCGTCCCGTCCGGGCAGCATGAGGTCCAGCAGCACCAGGTCGGGCTTGGCCTCTCGAAATGCGGCCAGTGCCTTGTCGCCGTCCGCTACGAACGACGGTTCGAAACCTTCTCCCCGCAGCACGATGCCGAGCATCTCGGCCAGTGCGGTGTCGTCGTCGACGACAAGGACGCGTCCCTTCATAAACGACATCATCCCATTAGCTAATCGTTACCTGCGATGACCTGGCACACAGCTCTGCCAGTCCGACCCCCGTGACCGGGGAAATGACACCCTCCTCCGTGATGATCGCCGTGACCAGTTCGGGCGGCGTGATGTCGAATGCGGGGTTGTAGGCCTTGGCCCCCGGGGGTGCGACGGCCATGCCCCCGCCCCCACCTCCGGCCGGCACACCCGGCTTCGGTGTGATCTCGGTCACCTCGGTGGCGGAGCGCTGCTCCACGACGATCGATGTACCGTCCATCGTCTCCAGATCCACCGTCGTCGTCGGTGCCACGACGAGGAACGGCACATGGTGGTACTTCGCGAGCACCGCCAACGGATAGCTGCCCACCTTGTTGGCCACCGAGCCGTCCGCAGCGATGCGGTCCGCCCCGATGAGTACGGCATCCACCTCCCCCGCCGCAAACAGCGAACCCGCCGCGTTGTCCGTGAGCAGGCTGTACGGCATCCCGTTGCGACCAGCCTCGTACGCCGTCAGCCGCGCGCCCTGGAGCAGCGGCCGCGTCTCGTCCACCCACAGCTGCCGCAGACTGCCCTCCCGGTGAGCGCGCAGCGCCACCGCGAAGGCGGTCCCCGCACCGCCGGACACGAGCGCTCCGGTGTTGCAGTGGGTCAACAACCGGTGCCCGCCTCCTCCCGGCAGCAGTTCCGCCAGCAGGTCCAGACCGTACTGCGCCATGCGTCCGCTGGCCGCCGCGTCCTCCTCGTGCAGCGCCCGCGCCTCGGCGAGGGCCACGGCGGCGGCGACCTCCTGGCCGGCCCCGCTCTCCACAGCCGCCCGGTACTCCCGTGCCACCCGACGCGCCCCGTACCCGAGGTTCACCGCGGTGGGCCGCGCCCGCTCCAGCAGGTCGGCGGCCTGAGCCACGTCCTCACCCCGCACGGCGGCCAGCGCCACCCCGTACCCCCCGGCGATGCCCAGCAGAGGAGCCCCCCGCACCGCGAGCGTCCGGATCGCCCGCACCAGTGAGGGCACATCGGCACACACCAGTTCCGTCTCCTCGGCGGGCAGCCGCGTCTGGTCGAGGAGGACCACCGCGGGACCATCCGGAGACTCGTCCCAGCGGAGTACGGAGAGGGCCGGAGGGTCGACAACCACCGGCGTTTGCGCGTCCTGATCAGCCATCCGCCCAGTCTGCCCGCTGAACCGCCCGCGCACGACGGCAAGAAGGAGATACGGCCCCAGGTCCGCACGGCGGCGCCGCGTGGCACGATGGCTGGCAACCTGCCGCCCCGATGAGCGGGCAGGACTGTGAAGGAGCGACGATGAACGACTCTCCGGGCTGGGCCTCGCCCGGATCCGCCCCCTCCGACGGCCAGGAGACGGGAATCCCCAAACCCTCCTCGCCCGTTGACGGAAGCGGTCAGTGGTCTCCCGCACAGCCGCCTCCGGGGCAGTGGTCCCCACCGAGCGCCCCCGGCAACGGGCCGGGCACACCGCCACCGGCCCCACGCTGGGGCGGCATGCCCCAGGGCCCGGGCTGGGGCGGACCGCCCATGGCCGCGAAGCCGGGCGTGATCCCGCTGCGCCCCCTGGGCGTCGGCGAGATCCTCGACGGCGCCGTGTCCACCATGCGCACCCACTGGCGCACGGTCCTCGGCATCAGCCTCACCGTCTCCGTGATCGCCGAGATCGCGATCATCCTCCTGCAGCGCTACGTCCTGCCGGAACAGAAGTCCATCGACCCGAACGCGACGGGCGCGGAGGCGATCCGCCAGGCCACCGAGTCGGCACAGTCGCAACTGGTCAACAGCGCCCCGAGCACGCTCATCGCGATGATCGCCACCCTCTTCACCACCTCGGTCCTCACCGTCGTGATCAGCCGCTCCGTGCTGGGTCGTGGCGTGACCCTCTCCGAAGCCTGGTCCGAGGCCCGGCCCCGCCTCCTTCCACTGCTCGGACTCACCCTTCTGCTCAGCCTGATGAGCGCCGGGATCATGGTGGTGGGCCTGCTTCCGGGCCTCGCCCTGGGCGGTGGGGCGGGCGGGATCGTCCTGACCTTCCTCGGCTTCCTCGCCTCCTGCATCGTCGTGCTCTGGCTGATGATCCGCTTCACGCTGGCAGCGCCGGCACTGATGCTGGAACGGCAGCCCGTGATCGCTGCGCTCCGCCGCTCCGCCAAGCTGGTCAAGAACAATTGGTGGCGGACATTCGGCATCCTCGCGCTCACCTACCTGCTGGTCATCGTTCTGGCCTTGATCATCACCATCCCGTTCGGCATCCTGGCGATGACGCTGGACAGCAACGGCCTGAGCGAGCTCCTCAACAGCAACTCGACGGACTTCGGCTGGCCCTTCCTGATCGTCACGGGCATCGGTGAAGTGATCGTCTCGACGCTCGTCTATCCCTTCACCGCAGGCGTGATGGCACTGCTCTACATCGACCAGCGCATCCGCCGCGAGGCGCTCGACCTGGAGCTCGCCCGGGCAGCAGGCGTGCCCGGCTACGAGACCCCCAGGAGCTGATGCGGTGACGGGGGCGGGGGGTGCCGCGGCAATGCGGCTCATCGGGGCGGGCGAGGAGATACCCGTGGACACCTCACGCGTACCCGCACGTGAAGCGGCACGGGACGAACTGTCCGACCCGATGTACCACGAACATGATCCGAACCTTCTCGAACGCGGCCTCGACCGCTTCTGGGACTGGATCGGCGATCTCTTCGCCGGCGCCGCCGGGGCCGCCCCCGGCGGCCCACTCGGCCTGGTCGTGGTCGTCCTCGCCGTCGTGGGCCTGGCCGCCGCACTGTGGTGGCGGCTCGGCACACCGCGACGCACCGCCCGCTCCCCGGAGACGCTCTTCGGCAGCACCGCCCGTGGCGCGGCAGACCACCGCGCTGCGGCCTCCGCGCACGCCGAGGCCCAGCGCTGGACCGAAGCAGTCCAGGAACGGATGCGCGCCCTCGTGCGCGCCCTGGAGGACCGGGCCGTGCTCGACCCACGCCCCGGCCGCACCGCGGACGAGGCAGCTGCCGAGGCCGGCCGGCTGATGCCGGCGCACGCCGCCCGGCTCCGCGAAGCGGCCCGCGCCTTCGACGACGTCGCGTACGGCGGCCGATCCGCCGACGAGGCGACGTATCTGGCCCTCTGCACGCTCGACGTGGACCTCGAGGCGACGAAGCCGCTCCTGGCCACGGGCACAGCCCAGGGGGGCACCGGTTGACCGCCACCGCGGCCGTTTCCACCACCTCGGAATCCCGTACTCCCCAGCAGGTCTGGCAGCGTGTCCGAGGAGTGCTGCTCGCCGTCCTCATCCTCGTCGTCGCGGGCGTCGCCTTCGCCGCCGTACGCTCCGGTGACCAGCACGGCCGACTCGATCCCCGGTCCGCAGACCCGTACGGCAGCCGGGCCCTCGCCGAACTCCTCAAGGAGCGCGGCGTATCCGTCGACGTCGTCACCACCCTGGACGAGGCCGCCGACGCCACAGGCCCCGACACGACCCTGCTCGTCACCGGTCCCAACACGCTGACCGCCCACCAGCAGCGCCGCTTCCACGACGCGACCGCCGGATCGGGGGGCCGTACCGTTCTCGTCTCTCACGGCGGCTCCTCCGTAGACCGCCTCGCCCCCGGCGTACACCCGGAGAAACGCGGCCCCGTGACGGCACGCGCCCCACGCTGCGAACTGTCTGCGGCCCGCAGTGCGGGAGTCGCCGACATGGGCGGGATCCACTACGCGACGGACGCACCGGGTGCCACCACCTGCTACCCGGACGACGAACTCGCCTCGCTGCTCGTCCTGCCGGGGCGGGGAGCCGGCGACACGGTGCTGCTCGGCTCCCCCGGCATTCTCCACAACGATCGCCTCGACCAGCAGGGCAACGCCTCGCTGGCGCTGCAACTCCTCGGCTCGCGGCCACATCTCCTCTGGTACCTCCCCTCGCTCGATGATCCTTCCGCGGCCGAAGGCCGGAACGGCGGCGCGGACAGCAGGGACAGCGCCGCCGGCGACGAAGCAGGGGGAGAGAACGGCCTCATCAGCCTCATCCCCCCGGGCTGGCTCTGGGGCACCCTCCAACTCGCCCTGGCCGCCGCTCTCGCCGCCATCTGGCGCGGCCGCCGCTTCGGGCCTCTGGTCACCGAACAGCTGCCGGCTGCCATCAGGGCCTCCGAATCCACCGAAGGGCGGGCCCGCCTCTACCGGAGTGCCGACGCCCGCGACCGCGCCGCCGCCGCCCTGCGGGCCGACACACGTCACCGCATCGCCCCTCTCCTCGGCATGTCCGCACAGGACGCCGACTCCCCCGCGGTACTCCTTCCCGCCGTCGCCGCACGACTCGGCACACCGGGCAGTGACCCCTACGCCCTTCTCTTCGGCCCGGCTCCAGCCGACGACGCCGCTCTTGTCCTTCTGACCGATCAACTCGACGCCCTCGAAAGAGAGGTACGTACCTCATGAGCGCCCCGACACCGGAGACCGCCGAGCTCGCGGCAGCCACGGACACCCACGTGGCCGTGACGAACGCCGACAGCGCTCGCGCATCCCTGGAAACTCTGCGTTCCGAGATCGCGAAGGCCGTGGTCGGACAGGATCCGGCAGTCACCGGACTGGTCGTCGCGCTCCTGTGCCGGGGCCATGTGCTTCTGGAAGGCGTACCCGGAGTCGCCAAAACCCTCCTGGTCCGCGCACTCGCCGCGGCACTCGAACTGGACACCAAACGTGTGCAGTTCACCCCGGATCTGATGCCGAGTGATGTCACGGGCTCACTCGTCTACGACGCCCGCACCGCCGAGTTCTCCTTCCAGCCCGGACCGGTGTTCACCAACCTTCTGCTCGCCGACGAGATCAACCGCACCCCTCCCAAGACTCAGTCCTCCCTGCTGGAGGCCATGGAGGAGCGCCAGGTCACCATCGACGGGTCACCTCGGCCCCTGCCCGACCCCTTCCTGGTCGCGGCCACCCAGAACCCCGTCGAATACGAGGGCACTTACCCGCTGCCCGAAGCCCAACTGGACCGCTTCCTGCTCAAGCTGACCGTCCCCCTCCCCTCGCGCGAGGACGAGATCAACGTGCTCACTCGCCACGCGGAGGGATTCAACCCTCGGGATCTGAAAGCCGCGGGCATTCGACCCGTGGCAGGACCGGCCGACCTCGAAGCTGCGCGAAAGGCGGTCGCCACGACGTCGGTGTCCCCCGAGATCGCCGCCTATGTAGTGGATATCTGCCGTGCCACGCGTGAATCCCCCTCACTCACCCTGGGCGCCTCCCCCCGAGGCGCCACCGCCTTGCTTTCCACCGCGCGGGCTTGGGCCTGGCTCACGGGCCGGGACTATGTCACCCCGGACGACGTGAAGGCCCTCGCCCTTCCCACACTCCGTCATCGCATACAGCTGCGACCTGAAGCGGAGATGGAAGGAGTCACTGCGGACTCCGTCATCACCGCTGTGCTCGCCCACGTCCCCGTCCCCCGGTGAGGCGGTGACCATGGCCCTCACCGGACGGGCCGCCTTGGTGGCGGCGCTGGGATCACTCCCCGTAGGCATACTGGCCCCGAGCTGGGCGGGCGTGCTCGCGGTCAATGTCCCCCTGTCACTGGCAATTCTGTGCGACTACGCGCTGGCCGCGCCAGTGCGCAGCCTCCAGTTCACCCGATCCGGTGATACATCCGTTCGACTCGGCGACACCGCATCAGTGCAACTCACCGTGACCAATCCGTCCGGGCGCCGGCTCCGTGCCCATCTCCGCGACGCGTGGCCGCCCAGCAGCTGGACTTCGGAGAACGAACAGACCTCGTCCCGGCACCGGTTCGTCCTGGACGCCGGGGAACGCCGACGCCTCACCACCTTCCTCCGCCCGTCCCGGCGGGGAGACCGGCAGGCCGACCGTGTCACGGTCCGATCGCTCGGCCCCCTCGGTCTCGCGGCCCGTCAGGGGTATCACCGTGTGCCCTGGACGGTCCGGGTCCTGCCGCCCTTCACCAGCCGGAAACACCTGCCGTCACGGCTCGCCCGGCTTCGTGAACTGGACGGACGGACCAGCGTGCTCACCCGTGGGGAAGGCACGGAGTTCGACAGCCTTCGCGCCTACGTACCGGGGGACGACACCCGCTCCATCGACTGGAGGGCCACCGCACGCCAGTCCGGGGTCGCTGTCCGCACCTGGCGCCCCGAACGGGACCGCCACATCCTTGTCGTACTGGACACAGGGCGCACGTCGGCGGGTCGGGTGGGCGACGTTCCGCGCCTCGACGCCGCCATGGACGCCACCCTGCTCCTCACGGCCCTTGCCACCCGCGCCGGGGACCGCGTGCACCTGATCGCCTACGACCGGCGTGTCCGAGCCCAGGTGCAGGGCAGGACGGCAGCAGGAGACGTCCTCTCGACACTCGTCGGCACTCTGGCAACCTTGGAGCCCGAGCTCGTGGAAACCGACGCACGGGGTCTCGCCACAGCGGCAATGACGAACGCTCCTGGTGGTTCCCTGATCGTCCTGCTCACCGGGCTGGACGCCGCGCCCGTCGAAGACGGTCTCCTACCGGTTCTGCCACAGCTCACCCGGCGCCACACGGTCCTCGTCGCGGCTGTCGCGGACCCTCACGTCGAGGGAATGGCCCAGGCGCGGGGCACAGTGGACGCGGTGTACGAGGCCGCGGCCGGCACTCAGACGCAGGCCCAGCGCCGCCGCACAGCCGACCAGCTCCGACGTCATGGCGTCACGGTCGTCGACGCTTCACCCGAGGCCCTCGCACCGGCACTGGCAGACGCCTACCTCGCTCTGAAGGCGGCCGGCCGACTGTAGGGAGTGCATGCGAGGGCCGTGAACAACGGCCCTCGCACCTTGGCGCCTCCCAGTTCACGGAGGCCCGCACAGGCCGCCTTCTTCGCGACGATGACGCCCCGCTGCCGGGAAAGTGCCTGGAACGCAGAAAAGCCCCGTGCCACAAGGGCACGGGGCTTTCCCGGAATAATTGTTCGGCGGCGTCCTACTCTCCCACAGGGTCCCCCCTGCAGTACCATCGGCGCTGAAAGGCTTAGCTTCCG
>Ga0164308_10001387_pt1 | contig 12886 bp, 7 predicted proteins | sample Whisoiple_246_MG_FD_109983 | JGI IMG/M metagenome (GOLD analysis project Ga0164308, IMG submission 109983) | Soil microbial communities amended with fresh organic matter from upstate New York, USA - Whitman soil sample_246_MG | ecosystem: Environmental > Terrestrial > Soil > Unclassified >... | reverse complement strand
TTTGGGACGGAGAAAATGTCTTGTCCACACCTTCTATGATCGCAGAAATGGAAGAAACGTGTAGCCTCCTATTAAACGAGCAATTCCTACCTGCGGAATGGGATTCAGTCGGGACTCTTGTAAACGTTGTACATTTAGCAGCTACACCAATAGGTTTCGAAGTTCTGATCAGGTCTAAGGTATATTCAGTAGATGGTAGACGGATCACATTTGATGTCGAGGCATCTGATGGTCTGGAAAAGATAGGATCAGGAAAACATCAAAGGTTCATAATCAATATACCTAAGTTTAAATCCAAATTTGATTCAAAAAAATCCAAAATGATGCTACGATCATTTGGTAAAACTATAAAAGAGGCTTGATAACTCCTGTATTATTCTATTAGGTGAAAATGAGAGTGTCAGCAGTTCAAACTACAGCTGGTGGAATGCCAGTAATTATCCTAAAAGAGGGTACTAGGGAAAATAAGGGAAGGGACGCACAAAAGAATAATATCACCGCAGCTAAAATCGTCGGAGATATTGTGAAGACTAGTTTAGGTCCAAGAGGTATGGATAAGATGCTTGTTGATTCATTGGGAGATGTAACTATTACAAATGATGGTGCAACCATTCTGAAAGAAATTGATGTCCAGCATCCAGCCGGCAAAATGATGGTAGAAGTCGCCAAGTCTGTTGATAATGAAGTCGGAGATGGAACAACATCTTCCGTAGTTTTTGCAGCCGCTCTGTTAGAAAAAGCCGAGGAATTGACAGCACAAGATGTTCATCCATCCGTGATTGTAGATGGGTATAACTCGGCCGCTGATCAGGCATTGAAATTACTACAAAAGATTGGAGTTAAAGTTGATACAAACGACAAGGAGCTATTGATAAAGATTGCAAGAACTAGCATGGACTCTAAATTGGTATCAGAAGATAGCCCAGTTCTAAGTGAGATTGTTGTCAATGCTACAAAACAAATTGCTGAAAAGATTGACGACAAGGATGGATTTAAGGTAGATTTGGATAATATCAAAGTCGAAAAAAAGGCTGGAGGATCTATGCACGATACTCAGCTAATAAGGGGAATTGTACTTGACAAGGAAGTCGTTCATACAAGCATGCCAAAGAGAGTTGAAAGAGCCAAGATTGCCTTACTCAATTCTCCCCTTGAAATTGAGAAAACTGAAATGAGTGCTGAGATACGCATAAGTGATCCGCAGCAAATGCAAATGTTTCTAGAAGAAGAGAACAAAATGCTAAAAGCAATGGTCGAAAAGATAACAGGAGCAGGCGCAAATGTAGTCTTGTGTCAGAAAGGAATCGACGATATAGCACAGCATTATCTAGCGAAGAGCGGTATTCTTGGCGCCAGACGTATAAAGGAAAGTGATATGTTCAAGCTAGCGAAGGCTACCGGTGCCAGGATCGTTAACAATATTGACGATCTAGTAGACAGGGATCTTGGATCAGCCGATCTCGTAGAAGAACGCAAGGTCGAAACTGATAAATGGGTATTTATAGAAGGTTGCAAAAATCCCAAGGCAGTTACAATACTTGTTCGGGGCGGCTCCCAGAGGGTAGTAGATGAAGCGGATCGGTCTGTACATGATGCTCTGTATGTAATGAAAGATGTTCTTGAGAAGCCTGTGATCGTCGCAGGAGGTGGAGCTCCTGAGGTATATGTTAGTAACGAATTGAGACAGTGGGCAAGTAATATGGAAGGGCGTGCTCAGCTAGCGGTACAAAAGTATGCTGATGCTCTTGATGCAATCCCACTTGCTCTAGCAGAGAACGCTGGCATGGATCCAATTGATACGATGGCTGAAGTAAAAGCTAAGCAAAACAAGGGTGCAAAATGGACCGGTGTGAATGTAAGAACTACTACTGTTACTGATATGTTTAAACAAAATGTTCTAGAGCCACTGGCTATAAAGGAACAGATTGTGAAGTCTGCTACGGAAGCGGCCTGTATGATCCTCAGAATTGATGACGTAATCGCTGCAAGCAAATCCAAGATGCCCGCTGGACCTCCAGGTGGCGGTATGGGCGGTATGGGCGGTATGGGCGGTATGGGCGGTATGGGCGGTATGGGCGGTATGGGCGGTATGGATATGGATTAATCAGGTAACAGTCAATACGTTTTACTCATTCCTTTTGTCTATACCTTTTTTTGTATTCTATCAGCCAAATTGAGTTACTTGTCAGAACTCCTAATTCAGTAACAGCTTAAGTGGATTTAGATATATTATGGATGCCCTATCATTTCTACGTAGTCTACTATAGAATATATGCTCTTTAAATTTTAGGCACGCTCACTAATCCCATTTTTACATTCATCAATACCCTATCGAATTGGTCGTTCGGTGATGATTTGGTGTTTAATAACCTAGTTTTTGGCATTCGAGTGAAATTTATAACATGCTTGCCTTGGTAGAAAGTCGAAGATTTCACTTATTTTTGGAGTTCTATCTAAGGACTATAATGACTTTATCATAGAATTACTATTCAATTCGTGTTATGAAAAGATCCTTTTTCTTCTGCTGAAAAGATGGATACAATCAAGCGAGAACTGTATATCCTGATTTAAGATTAGGGAGAGTAGTCAAACTAAAAGCACTATACCTAGCACATTCGAGTGCGATAATGACATCGAAAATAAGATGCAATGAAAAGACATATTATATAAAATCATGGAGCAGCCGAATATGTTGTGATTAAAACAAGGATAATGAAATTGAAGTAACTTAACCTTTCAATACTACCTATTACTATTTTTTTTTAGGCTTATTCTGATATCTATAGCACGTACTCCTTTACCGTCTTCTAATACTAGCAATGGATTCACATCGAGTTCTTCAATTTCTTGAAAATCTGTAATTAGTTGAGATAGCCTTTGTAGGGATTCCCTTATGGCACCAAGATCATGTGGTTTTTCTCCCCTAACACCTTTGAGCAAATTAATAGTCTTTACTGATTCAATCATTCTTGTAGCTTCTCTTTCTTCTAGAGGAGCAAGTCTAAAGACTACGTCCTTTAGAACCTCAACATAAATTCCGCCAAGCCCAAACATAATTAGCGGACCCAGGATCGGATCAAATTTAGCACCCAAGATTGTCTCCTTACCAGATTTTATCATTTCTTGTACAAGTATGCCATCAATCTTCGCGTCTGGCTTGTATTTTTTGGCATTACTAATGATTGTCCTGAATGCTTGTCTTATCTCATCTTCATTTTTTAGACCAATTTTAACTCCACCCGCATCGGATTTATGAACGATTTCTGGAGAAGCTATCTTCATTACTACCGGATAGCCAATCTCTTGAACCGCTTTTATGCATTCTTCTTCATTTTGTGCTAGGTGTTTTTTCGGTATGGAAAATCCATAGGCTTCAAGGACTTTATATCCCTCTTCCTCTAACAAAGTAGTCCTAGACTGGGCCCTGACTTCGTCAAACACTTGTCTAACTTTGGATTTGTCGACGTTGAATTGCTTCGGTTCATCAGACGATCTTTCAATCCATTCTCTAAAAGCATACATAGCATTGAGAGTTCTAATAGCTGGCTCGGCGTACATAAAATGCGGGATATCACCATCAGATAATATTTGTTTATTTCCGAGCCCCTCAGCTAATCCCATAAGTGCAGCAACCATGGTCTTGCCTGTTCCATTTATTCTAGATGTTTTTACTATTGTTCTAGCGAGATCGTCATAATTCAATGTTGCCGAAGGGGTGCACATAGTAACTACAGATCCAACATTATTATTGGACAATACTTCAAGGATGACCTTTTCAAATCGACCAGAATCTGCATCTCCGACTATATCTACTGGATTCCTTGATGAACCATGAGGTGGTATTATCTTGTTTATTGTATCCCTTGATCCAGATAAATCGGCCATTTTTAGGCCATATTTAGAGCAGGCATCAGTCGAAATAATGGCTGGGCCCCCTGCATTAGACACGATTGCAATTCCAGAATTAGACTTAGGCACGGGTTGTTTTGAAAATACAGTAGCAAGCTCGAATAATTCTTGCATTGTATCTACCCTGACGATTCCGCATTGCATGAATAGGGCGTCAAAAGTCTCATCGCTTCCCATTAGCGCACCTGTGTGTGACATCGCAGCTTTTGCTCCCTCGGGTGTTCTTCCTGATTTTAATATTATGATAGGCTTCTTCATTTCTCTTGTAACCTTTTTTGTAATTTGCATAAATCTTCGGCCATCATGAATGTCTTCGAGATACATTACTATCACTCTAGTTTCCTTATCGTATGCTAGGAGTTCGAGAATATCATTTTCGTCCATATCAACCTTATTACCCATACTAATTACTTTGGAAAAACCAATATTCTGTGCTATTGCATCTTCTACTGTGGCAGCGCAAATTGCACCGCTTTGAGAGACAAGTGCAATATTGCCATATTGTGGAGTTATTTTTAAGAAGGTTGCATTCATCATATTTCGGTGTGATAGACTCATTATTCCAAGGCAATTGGGTCCGATGATTCTTACCCCGTAATTCTTACCAATGATGCCAATCTCTTCTTCTAATTGGGCCCCGTTCTTATCAACTTCTTTGAACCCCGCCGAAACTACTATTGCTCCTTTAATCTTTTTCTTGCCTACCTCTTCCATTACTTTGGGTACTATTTTATTAGGAGTAGCGACCACTGCTAGGTCAATTTGGTCGGGCACTTCTAAGACACTTTTGTATGCCTTGAGGCCAGAAATAAAATCATTGGAAGGCGTGATCGGATAGATTTTTCCTTTATATCCATTGACAATATTTGAAAATATAGCCTTCCCAACACCAGGTTTCTCTGAAGCACCTATAACAGCGATGGATCGAGGGGAGAGAAAAATATTTTGCGATTCAGTTAATGACATATAATCAAACAAAATCCGACTTAGATAGTTAAATGCATTTCGTTAGCTTTCTAAAAATGAAATTTTATTTCAGAGTGAATAGATTGTATATTAAAAGACAAGCTGTTCGATTGGCAGCGATCCCTAGGCCTTAGACCCACAGGTTTACAGAGAAGTCTATCAAGTAATTTGAGTGATTACCATAGATTAGCTTATGGGAGATCAACCTTTGTTGATCGAACATTCCAGGCCATATGACTATAAGTTATGAGTCGGTTAAAGCATAAGATATGCTGAGTTGTGGCGTTCTGTGACTAGATAGCGTTCATAGTGGTCAATATCTGTCAGTGTGGAAATAAGATAATATGACAAGGAAGGTAAAAAAGACATTGTTGATAGTTGATAACGATTTATATCCTGATTTATCATTATTAGTAATAGTCAATATTGGAGAGTGACTTATTCATAGATAGCGAGAAGACTGGACCTGCAAATACCACTAATATGGATGGGGTTGTCATTGGTGATTCTCAACACTCCCACGAGAACACAACTTCTAATCAAAACCGGGCCTATCAACTATTAATTAACGATACCGAAACGATCTCCACTAGGGATCTACGGCAGAATGACAATAGAATTCTTTCTTTTTTTAGCAAGGAATCTGGTTCTAATTACTCATTTAGAGGCCTAATGAGAAGCCTTAATATTCACCAACAGAGCCTAGCCAGAGCTTTGGATAGACTGGAAGATTTGGGTTTAATTGAAAGGTCCACATCTGGATTTAGACTAACCAAGGATGGGGAATCGATGACGTCTAATCATCACTTCTTAAAGGAAAATATCACTACGAACATTCAAAGAAAGTACTCTCCCCTACTCCAAACATACATCCCTATAAGGATAAAGACTAGCGAGATAGCAGAAAATTTGGTTGGTAAGTGGTTTGATAAACTTAGATGGGCTGGTCTGTTAAATGACGGATCATTATACATACTTCAATGGGTTAGTGTCGAAAATGGAATTCAATCTGGTCCAGTCAGCAATACGACCAATATATCTGCGCCATTCATGGTAAACTTGAGATTGATGTCTGATTATATCATAATTGAAACTAATGCTATCAGTATGAGAGAAAAAGTAGATGCTATGATAGCTTCGCGTAGGATCTTGCATTTGCTTACAAACCTGTTTCAAAAACGACTTGATTCTGATTGCAGTTCTTATGTAACGCCATTGCGCGAAATTTATGGTTCAAACAACTAGATTAGTTTTCTTCTTTTTCTATGTATTCATTCTCAGCATTATTGCTATGCCCCAATTCTATCTAGCATATCAAATACGTCATCCAATCTTGGAGGTAGTGCAGAAGAATTTCTAACATATAGCGAAACACTCGCATTAGAGAATACCAGTCTTTCCTTTGCATCCAAACCTGACATGTATCCAATTATGTCCGCAGCATCCCATACATCACCAGCACCAGTCAAGGTTTTCGCTTCAACTCGAATGGAGTGAACAAATTCAGCTTCTCTACCGTTAGACCATGCTGATCCCTTTCGTGTATGCAGATCTGTACTAATCTTGACATTATCTGCAATTGTCTTTGCTGCACTCTTGACTATCTCCGACTCGTAATGTTCTGGAATCAGAGTCCCTAGACCGATAGCTTTTCCGAGAGAATTGCACTCATTTTCATTTATACTTAAGACGTCGGTAATTTCTGAAATTAATTCTAAGCATTTTTGAAAATCTAACCTTCTAGACTCAACATCTGCTGGATCTATAAAATGAAGAGCTTTAGAGGAATTTTCAAATACATACTCTGCTAATTCTGTCCCTTTCAAATTGCTACCCCAATTCGTCACTATCGTTGCGTCTGCATTACCTAATATCTTAAGGTGTTCCTCAGAATTAACCTTCTCAGGTCCAAAATTTGCATTGTCACCAACGTCACTTACCATTAAATTAAATTTGATATCTTCATGGCTTAGAAATTCTAAGGATGTTGTCCGACCATGATTTCCAGGTACAATAAAAAGATCAACATTGTTCCTAAACTCCAAAAAAGTCTGGTGAAGAATAGCTGATGCGATTTCGTCTCCTATTGTAAATAATGCAACATTAGCTCCCAACCTTGCAAGGCTATAGGCAATATTTACAGCATTTCCACCCTTGACATCCTTCGTAGGAATATCGCGAATACTGCCACCGCCAAACCTTGCCTTTTCAGTCAAAACATTAAAAAATTCCTCCTTTGACGTTAATCTCATGATTCTGTCTAAAAAGAAATCTGGCATAACAACTATGGAATTCATGGATGAATAATAATCTCTTATTTTTGTTGTAATTGTTGTATTCCGTGACACTTCTAATTAAGTGCCTTTGATTTACTAAGTATTTGTTTGTTTTCAAATTTGCTGAATAAAGTTTAATGTGAGAATAAGAATTGTCACAGTTCTAGATCTCATAAATAATTTCTGGTACCGGGACAACATTTCTACCGTGTTTTGATCTCCTAATCTAATTTCGAATTTCACGCACATTTGAAACTCAACTTTACGTATTGGATTCGTGATTTTTAGAAGCGTATTTACAGGTCAATTGGCGCTCCTTTGACAAGGTTTCTCAGTTTATGACAATCTTCGTAGCCGCTGTTAATTGTCTGAATTATATCCTAAACATTCTCAGTAAGCATTTCTAAAATCATGAAGAATATTGCAAGATTCTCTTTGATGAATCATAATATACTGATACACCTCATGATCTTACTTCAAATTTCTAAGTGATTTGAAAGGAGTACAATCACAAATATATGATGTTCTCTTAGTGCAAATAATACATGAAAATCATTAATGCCAATCCAGGGATGGGCACTCCCCTAACAGAGGATGAAACAATAAGTTTTTTGACCAATAGTAAGCTTAATATCCATATCGCTACTCTTGATGAAAAAGGAGAACCAATTATCCATCCGACATGGTATTACTTTGATTCTGAAAACAAAAAATTCTATATCGAGACTTCAAGGACATCGAAAAAGATAGAAAATGTAAATTCTAGAGATTTGGTTTATTACTGCGTAGATGATCCGAATCAACCATATAAGGGAGTCAGAGGAAAGGGAAAGGTAAGAATACATGATAATGTTACTCATAATATACCATTAGCTGAAAAGATAATGGTCAGATATCTAGGAAGTTTGGCACATCCTATGGCTACATCACTAATGAGTAACGTGAAAAACAGAGAATCCGTTATTTTGGAAATAACACCTGATTACTATTCCACCTGGGATTACGGGCATAAGAAAAAATAACAGAATTATTCGATATGCATCTTGCTTTACGTTATTCCTTAGTTCGCGGCTGAAATTATTACTAGATGCCGATTATAAACTTTCATTTTTACCTACTGTTATATAACAAAAATCATTAAGTTGAGTCTGATGTTATAGCCATAGAAGAATATTAGAAATTGGACATTAGATTCTGAAAGCTTCAACATATTTAACGTCAATCCATTTTCAATTAACACATGTCGTCAACTATCGGTGACATGAAAATCAAATACTGAGAATTTATCTCTAATCTGGTTACACCTATTAACCCATTGTAAAAATGCTCAATTTATCTTCGACCTTTACATGAATCTGTGGACATGTGCTATACAATTAATTTTTTTCCAATTACTGGGATAACAGCTTTGATAGGAACCATGTTGAGCTCCGAAATATCACTGTAACTAACGAGATTAGATTATGATACACAGTTGAACGCAATATCCGCCTAGTTAAGACCATATCAGAGACATTAGGAAGTGTTCGATAGCGAGTTTTTGCTCACGGTAAATATTCTATGCTAGAATTAAATCTGTTAAGGCTAATACTAATAGATTACATGGTGCAAATAATCTTGATGTAATATCTATAAACCTTGGAAAGCTATGCAAATAGAATATAGAGTGTAACCAAAAATGTGAAACTATCTCAAAATTGGGTAGGAGAAACAAGATGGCCCACAACGGATACGTTACCATAGTGTCTCAAAAACTATAGCTACTTCATTAAAATGATCTCGAAGGAAAACAGTATCCTTTTTAGGATCGTGCTGAGATTTGTTGACTTTTGGACTTTCTGCTAAGCCCAAAGCAAATATTTATGTGTTTGCCACTGTAGCCAGCCCACAGTCATGATGATCCATCTAAACCGGGCATTTAGTGAACAAGCTAACCAGGGTAGGGATCTATCCCAAGCCTAACAGCCATATGCCAACATTTCTAAACTGGCTTCTGTTCTCCTCCTTTACTAGTTCTTGTATAAAGTAAGATCGTCAATACTACTGCCCCATCTACAATAAAATAGTTTGCAATCGGACTAATAATTCTGCTTATTACACCAAGTTTAGGGACAACATTAATAACTTTGCCTATATTATTGGTTTTCTACAGAATAATCAATGAAAGGAATCTATCGTAAGTTGCATCCCTCTTAGCCTGATAATTTCTGTCCATTGTACCCAGAAGTAACTGTACTATCCTATGAGCTATATTATGAAGTTCGTATGGAATTAATGAGCCTACGGATCTGAATACAATGATATCTCGACTTTGAGCTTGGAGAAAGATGTGACACTGCTAACAATGACCAAATCATTTATGTAGGAATCATACTCACATCAGCAACTACATTAAAATGATAGTAATTACTCATTATTGCTAGGACCTAAACCTGCCATTGCAATCCCAATAATGGTAATAGACACATAAATAATAGATTTAGAGATCATTGAGTAACTTCTAGTATTCTCCCCTTTTTAACTTATTATGGTAAACCACGAGATTAATACTGACCGTATAAACTCATAAAATTCCGTGTCTTTAGTGCGAAATTGCAGTTTCTTATCTCAAGAGGCTCAACAGAGACTTTTATACATTTCCCGAGATTTATATTGTTCTGTTATATGGAGGAGGTGATTATTTTTGTAGCGGAGTCATTTAAGATTCTCATCTTTGCTATTAACGATCGTTGATGTTGGTCCTATTTAAAACTTAATAGTAAGTTTATCTATGCGATTTGTTTTATAGCATATTGTAAATGAGTGATACAAAATGGCTAAAGAAAGATATAGATATCGAATCGTTCTACAATTCAATCCAAGAATTAATTGGTAGCAGACCAACATTAGACAAGGAATTTATGAATATAATCTTCTCAAAGATACAAGATAAGGTCGAGGAATATGTCGGACAACAAAAACAGGATAAATGTGATCCATACAACCCAACGATTTACGTAAAGTTTCATTTTGAGCCTTTCTTTTGGATCTTGGGACTAATGTGTCTTTCATGGCTCACTGTTGATCTTAAAAAGAAGATTGTGCACGGTGATTGTCATAATCCAAATCACAATCTGGTCGGCGGACATCCATATTGTAAACTAGGAAGTCAATTCCACAAGGGATTCTATGACTCAGTATTCAATACACTAAAGCGGCTAGAGGACTTTGCATACGAAGAAACACCAAATGTAATCGAAGGGAAAACAACTACTAATGTTAAGAGTCTAGCATCCGATTCTACCAATAAGGGACAGTGGTCACATATGGCCATTGACAGAGATGGACCCCCCTCTTAATTATTAATTTGTTCAGGTGTATTCGCTATTTTATGCATATCTAAATGCATGACAGTTAGGAACCAACTCGCAGCGCCTCGCTTAGTACATATTTCAGTCAAAATGTTTATAGCAATAACTATCTAAAGGAATAACAACTTGATCTACTTGACTTTGATTTCTACTTTTAGTCTGATATGAGACACTAAATATTGTAATAAATTTCGGATCATTCTACACCTTATAATTAATTTGGATCTATTATTACCAAACATAAAGAGCAATGATGAGTTTGTGATTTATGCCTAGCTGCTAAAACCGTCTAGACCTCCTTTATTTTTTTAATACGACGATCCACGTGTAATCTAAATTGGGTAGTTATTTAAAAGAAAAGAAATTAGGTGTAATAATGCATTTCTTCCGTAACAAATACCCGATGAATAAGAGTGTGCCAGTGGACCCAGTATTAGGCCAAATTAGTCAAAAATGAGGCCAGGTTGTCGATACTTCCGTCAGAAAAGCAAGATAATATCATCGGACGTCCAGCAGCAGTAGTATCATTTAGGAAGGTATTCTATGGCATTGTATATGTTTTGGAATGTCTTAAGAACTGGCGTCAATGTCAATGGAAGATAGATGGTGCCAAAGGATTATAGTTCAGGTTCGACATGTCATAGAAGATATCAGCAATGGTCAGTATAAATTATTTGATTCTGGACTAGCTAAAAAAGTGTATGATGCTAAGGTAGAAATTCAATGGAGAGGCAATCACTTGATAGTAGTAGTATATCGATAAAGGCATCTCTAGGTAGAAATGACGGATTGGATCTAATCCAACAGACAGAGAGAAGTTAGTTAGGAACAAAACATCATTATGTATTAATAACTGATGGTCAAGGTGTCCCATTATTTGTTGTTGTAGTTATAACTGCGGCTAGTACGCATGATGATATGAAAGGCTGCTATAAGCACGATGGATAATGATACCGTAGTTAAAAGATCGTCAAGGACATATAGAGAAAAACAGAATCTTTATCGATCTTGATAAAGGATATGTTTCAAGAGATCGAGCTGCGCGAACCAATATAGGATATCTACCGCATATTTGACATAGAGGAGCACAATCAGTAATAAAGGTTAGTGGCGGTCATAATCATTGTCATCATGCTAAAAGAAGATGGGTTGTAAACAACTAACTCCTGGCACAACAGGTTCAGAAACTTTTAGTTGGATATGAGAAGAAGTTAGGAAGGTATTTTGCGTTAGTAGTAGTATGTTTAGGCTGTTGTATAGTTATCTGTAGGAGGATAATTTTGTGATATGCTCTTAGTCAACTACTAAGTAGTTTTTTACAGGTGTCTTCGAATATGGAAACGTAGGAAACCACCGGTCGTACGAGTTGATGCCGTTTATGCATATATGCATTAGTATTGATTCGAGACTAATACAGAAGACATATTTAGAACAACAACAAAAGACGCAGATGAGTATGATGTAGTATCAATATCTTTTTTCCAATTATACTCCTTTCTATCTATATTCGTTTGACGTTCCATTTCTTACATAAACTAATCATCAGTTTAGACCAAACTAATGAGAATACTACGAGCACATCTGGGTTTCAGCAGTTACTGATCTGTGTCCTTCGATTTCATTAGGGGAGATTTGTGGAAAGATCCATCCAAGTCATGTGAGTCGACATCAAAAATAACTTCCCACAAGGGTTCCTTGGACATCGATGCCTGAAGTGTCTCTTTGAAATGGTATCCACACTCGTCCAGTATTGATTCAAAATCGAACATTTCCGTCATAGTTTTTTCGTTTTGTATCCAATTATGTAGACCTTCTCGAACGCAATTGGAGAAATCCTTCTTAGAATATACATACCATAGATTGTGGGATGAGCGAAGCGATTTCAGATGGGACCTTGTATCTTGCGACAACAGCGATGGAGTATAGTATTTATTCATTAATTCTGTATTTACGTCTATCCAAGATGGTGTTCTCCAATATGCTATCCGCTGGAGTCCAAACTCCTCATATTCACAGCCGCCATTTATTCCGCACTGACCGCCCTCATCAAATGTTGTAATGACACAGTTTGCTACGCTTGCAACAAATTTACGAAAATCCACCCCTGGTTCCATCCATCCCACAAATGCAGTATCAACAGCCCTTTTGTCAAACCCTTCTATTGGACCTAAATATATATAATCAGGCTTCGGTTTTTTAAGAATATGGAACAGGGTAAAGTCATTTTCGATTCCAATCGAATTTGGGATATACTCTCTCACCTTCCTCAAGAAATCTCCATATCCACAGCCAATATCAATATAGCTTGGCTTTGTTGATATTGATTTGGCGATATGAGTCACACGAAGTACATCGATTTTTCTATATGCGAAGTAAGTTCCTTCG
>Ga0164308_10001386_pt1 | contig 12887 bp, 11 predicted proteins | sample Whisoiple_246_MG_FD_109983 | JGI IMG/M metagenome (GOLD analysis project Ga0164308, IMG submission 109983) | Soil microbial communities amended with fresh organic matter from upstate New York, USA - Whitman soil sample_246_MG | ecosystem: Environmental > Terrestrial > Soil > Unclassified >... | reverse complement strand
GGTCATTGGGTTCTACATCAACAATACGCTGGCTACCATCGCTTGCCTTGCCACCGGCTACTTCAATAATAAATGCAAAGGGGTTGCATTCATACATCAGCCTTAATTTACCAGACGGTTTTTTTGTTGTGCCGGGATACATGAAGATGCCTCCTTTGATCAACGTTCGGTGCAGGTCGGCCACCATGCTGCCTATATATCGGTTGGTGTAAGGACCGCCATTTTTTTCTGTTTTCTGCTGGCAGCATTGTATATAATCCTGTACCCGTTTATCGTACTTGAAAAAGTTGCCATGGTTTACAGAATATATTTTCCCATCATCGGGGCACTGTATATCGGGATGGCTTAAACAAAACTCACCAATAGAAGTGTCTAAGGTAAAACCATTAACGCCTCTTCGCGTTGCATATACCAACATAGTTGAAGAACCATACACTATATAACCTCCAGCAACCTGCGCAACGCCCGGTTGCAAAAAATCATGTTTATCACAGGGCTGGCCTAATGCAGTTTTTCTTCTGTATACGCCGAAGATGGTTCCGATAGAAATATTGGTATCAATGTTGGCGCTGCCATCCAGCGGATCAAACATAACCACGTATTTACTCTGGTTGCTCAGCTCATCATCAAACACAACAATATCATCCATCTCTTCACTGCCGATGCCAGCACAGCTTACACCATGTTTTAAAACACCTATCAGTTGATTGTTGGCAAATACATCCATCTTTTTAACTTCTTCGCCCTGCACATTCACTTCGCCGGTTTCGCCGAGCAGATCAACCAAACCAATTTTATTTACTTCAACATTTATGCGCTTGGCAGCAAGGCCAATATCGCGCAGTAGTGCGCTTAGTTCACCGGTAGCATTTGGAATTTGCCTGAATGCCTGCAATGTAAATTCATCCAGCGTTAATATGCGCCTGTTAATAGCCATAGGTTAATTGTTTGGCGCAAAAATAGCGTATAGTTCATAGCCAATAGATCATAGGTCATAGTTCATGGTTCATAGTTAGCAGCCATGAACTATGAACCAACTATATTTGCACGTTTTCAAAAAATACTATGAAAGTTTTTAAATTCGGTGGTGCCAGTGTAAACTCTGTTGACAGGATCAAAAAGGTAAAAGAAATTCTTTCAGTATATACAAATGACAAGCTGGTGGTTATTATTTCTGCAATGGGTAAAACCACCAATGCATTGGAAAAAGTTGCTGAAGCTTTTTATGCAGGCCATAAAGCGGAAGCCCTGCAACTGTTTGGTGTGATAAAGAATCAACATGTAACTACGGCAAAATATTTATTGGTTACACATTACAATGCATGCGAAGCACAACTGAATAATTTCTTTACCGAAGTTGAATGGTTGTTGCATGATAAACCGGTACGTGAATATGATTATTATTACGACCAGCTTGTTTGCGTGGGAGAATTATTAAGCACCTGCATTGTAAGTTATTATTTAAATGAAGCCGGCGTTGCCAATAAGTGGATCGATGTACGGGATGTTATACGCACTGATGGCAACTTTCGCGATGCCAATATAGATTGGGTATTTACTGCAAAGAAGGTTGATGAATTAAGTGAACAATTAGCGGTAAATGGTGATCGGTCAACTGTAAACTCACAACGCGCAACTCACCACTCACCACTCACCACCCACAATATTCTTCTCACACAGGGCTTTATCGGCAGTACCGATGAAAATGAAAGCACCACACTTGGCCGTGAAGGCAGTGATTATACTGCGGCGGTATTTGCCAATCTTTTAAATGCGGAAAGCCAGACAATATGGAAAGATGTGGAAGGTGTAATGAGTGCTGATCCCAAACATTTTCCCGATGCGCAATTGATGCCTGAATTAAGCTTTGATGAAGTGATTGAAATGGCTTATTATGGTGCGCAGGTTATTCATCCAAAAACAATAAAGCCATTGCAGAACAAAGGAATACCCTTACATGTAAAATGCTTTTTAGACGAAACACTGCCGGGAACTATCATTTCAAAAAAACAAATCAAAAATCTGCCACCTGTTGTTATTATCAAAGAGAAACAGGTTTTAATGCATTTGCATAGCCAGGATTTTTCTTTTGTAGGAGAGAAGCCAATGAGTGATTTATATAAGATACTTGGTGAACTAAATATTAAACCTAACCTTATTCAAACGGGCGCTATAAGCCTGCAGTTATGTTTAGACGACCGTGCTGATAAAATTGACCAGCTTGCTGCCAATGTAAGTGAAATATTTGATGTGCAGGTTGAACGGGAATTGTTGTTGCTTACCATTCGGCATTTTAATGATGCATTATTATTGAAAATGACTGAGGATAAACACGTCATACTGAAACAACAAACATCTGAAACGGTGCAGGTGTTGTACCGATAAAATCATAAAGCATGCAACCTCCATTACGTTTTAATAAATAATGTTGATGCAATAGGAAGTGTAGTTGTAAAATCCGCGTTACAATTGCTTACAGTATATTTGAAGGTATAATCAATTTAATTGCTGCTTATGGAAAATACAGACCTGTATTTAAGCAATACTTCACGGGACAGCGTTATAAAGCGTTTCTTCAGCCTTTGGGCCATTCTATATGTTTTTGCTTTTATTGTTACATCACAATTTGGCGCTCCAATACCATTGTTAGAACCAACAGTAGTATGGTTCGGGAAAACATTTTTGAACCTTGCAGACCTGCAGAAGATTACAAACACCGGCAGCGGGGATACGGCTTATGATTATGTATTGATATTGCTGATGATCATCCTGTCGTTTCTTTTTAGCATTATTATTTTGCTGATTAACCGCAAACAAAAAAATTACCGGCAGCTTTATTTATTCGCCATTGTTATTGCACGATACTATGTGGCATTAACAATGCTTTCTTATGGTTTTGCAAAAATATTTAATGGGCAGTTCCCTGCAAACGGTTATACCCGCCTTGATGAGAAAGTGGGCGATATGTCTCCTATGGGCCTGGTATGGACGTTCATGGGTGCATCGCGTACTTACACTTTTATTTCGGGACTATTGGAATTTACAGGCGGCGCACTCCTGTTGTTCAGGAAAACAAAAACGTTTGGCGCCTTATTCGCCATGACGGTAATGGTGAATGTTACCCTGCTGAATTTTCTATATGATGTGCCGGTTAAAATCTTTTCATTACATATCGTACTGCTCTGTGTATTTATATTAAGCTACGACTGGAAAATTCTGTATAATTTTTTTGTACGCCACCGTACAGAAAAACTGGATTATAATAAACTGCGCGTAAAAAGGAAATGGATGCAGGTGTCTTTACAAGTAATCAAACTGTTGTTGATCATCGGCATTTTTTATATGAATATTACAGGTTTGTGGGGCACTTTAAAACCTACTGTTGTTCCGATGGAAGGTGCATACACAGTAAAAAAATTTATATTAGGCAGTGATACCGCTTCTGCAGCTATTCACAAAGATTCAATTACCTGGAGCAAGATGTACCTTGAATATAAAGACTGGGTTTCTATCCGTTATAATTCGGATACCACTCTTTGGAAAAATATAGAGATTGATACAGTAAGCAAAACATTTACTCTAAAAAATACAGATTCAACCCAATATGCGTTGCTGCATTACAAACTTCAAAACGATACGCTGCTGCTTTCAGGAATGATACAAAAAGACAGCGCAAACATTTTATTCATCCGTAAGCAGAAGAAAGATTACTCTCTTGTGAAGCGTGGATTTCGCTGGGTAAATAGCTACCCACCTAACTGGTAACCTGTAAATATTTCGTCTGCAAAATTTAAAACTGGTTTTAAATAAAAAGAATATTCATTGCCATTCTTATAACCATACAATTTTTTTCTGCTTACGCACAAAATAATGCTGAACTTCATCATGGCAGTTTTAAAAAGAATAAGATTTTAATGAGTTCCTTATAAGCCTGATAGCTGGGAAAAGTGCAGCTAACGAACTTTAAATTTCTTAAATAGGCCGGGCAAAACAAATAAGACAACTTTCCAAAAGTTTAATTCACCAATTCCCTGTATAGATCAACGATCTCGTGCACCTGCTTGGTAAGCGAATAATTCTTTTCTACAAAAGCGCGTGCTTTTAAACTTTCTGTTTTAAACTTTTGCTGGTCATCTGCATAGGCTGCAATTATTTTTGCGATAGCGGCTGCATCAAATTCATCAAACTTATAACCAAAGCCATCAAACGGCAATTGTTTTATGCCGCCTACATTGCTTACAACCGGTACGCATCCTGTGCTCATGGCTTCCATTATAGCAAGCGGCAAGCCTTCAAAATCGCTGGTAAGCAGAAAAATATCGATGCGTTTAAAAGCGCCAACGGTATCGGGTAACATACCAGGTAATTCTATTTTACCTTCCATGTTAAGGGCTTTTATTTTTTCACGCAGCATATCATCATCAGGACCATCACCCACCATTAAAAATTTTATGTTGGGATTTAATTTATGCACTTCTGCCGCCACTTCAGCCCAACGGTCAACTCTTTTTTGCGGGCGGAAACGCGCTACCAAACCAACTGTAAAATTTTCGTTTTTTATTTCATAATTGCGATGCGCATTGGAGAATTTATCGGTATTGATGCCATTTAAAATAGTAACGCCTTTTTTCGATTTAAAGAACCAGCCTTTGTGTGATTTATTTATTACTTCACCCACTTCCTGTGAAACATAAATAACCGAATCAAAAAGGCCATACGTTAAACCGCTTAAGTAGTAATTGTATTTAGAATAAAAGTTTACGAGGTTATGCTCGCTGTAAATAAATTTTGTTTTGGGAGCGAAGAATTTTGCAAGCACCGTCATCCAGCCGGCAACGGGCAAATGCATATGCACCACATCATATTTATCCCTAATAATATGCCGCAGGAATTTTGCATAAGCAACCGGAAATTTAGGAGTAGCTATTTTATAGAAATGAATAGAATGTACATTCGGTTGTACATCTGGTATCAATCCAAGTTTTTTATGATCGAGAATATACAGGTCTGATTCAACGTGTTCCTTAAAATAAGGATGTGAAAAACATTCACGCAGCAAAACCTCTGCACCACCATAACTAAATACCCGAATTACATGCGCAACTTTTATTTTCTTTTCCATTTGTTGTATGTTCAAAAGTTTACAAGTTCACGCGTTCACGGGTTACAAAACATTTGAACAAGTGAACATGTGAACTCCTGAACTAATATTTTCCGGTGATTTCAAGGATTTGTTGTTTCACTTCTTCCGGCATTTCAGTTTTTTTAGTGGCCGATTGCCGTTCGTTCCGGTTATCGATGGTCATATTATCCAGGTAAGCCTCTACTTTTTCTGAGGGCTGCAGTTGCATAAAGCTCATCATATTATGTATGAACGCACGCGGGTCTTTTACAAAATCCTCATAGCGGCATTCATATACATTCAACCCGAGTTTATGTATTTCCTGTTGCGTTGTTTCCATCAGTTTTTTATACTGAAGTGCGGTGATTAATGCAGGCTTATCTTTTATGGTTTCAGCATAGGCAATTTCTTCCGGAGTATACGCACCCCGCCACCATAATTTATCAATACCCATGCGTTGCCAAAAGCCAACTTCAAGCCAGGAGCGAACGGTTGCCACCGGTTCACGCACAACATTTACAATAAGCGCATCAGGAAAAATACTGGTTAAATATTCTAACCTTGCAGGGCCGGTGAATTTCATGATCAGCCTTTTCTTTCCCTGGTATTTTACCTGCTTATTTAAGAAGGAACGAATGCGTTTAGCTTCATCTGCTGTTGCACGTTCATTCATTAAAAAACCACGGGAAAAATCTATTCTTTTACCGGAAATATATTCCCAGAAATTATACCGCTCTATTGGATTAAATAAAACCAGGTCAAATTTTGATTGGTGTTTTTGCCTTGTATTTTTACTTACGCCAACATATTTATAAAACTTTTTAAAGCGCCAAAGCTTATTACTGAAAAGCGGCCTTAATAAATTTATCAATGGCGTAAAAACAATTATCTCCTGGTAATTGGAATGCCATGCGAGGTCTTCATGCTGAAAAATTATTTCAGACATGATGGTTGTACCGGAACGCCCGCTGCCAATAATAATAATTGGTTTATGAAGATATTTTTCGTTGCCTTCTTTTGCCATCAGCAATATTTTTGAGACTGGATTTTAAAATCAGGCATTCAGAATTTCAAGTATTTCCTGTTTTGTTTCTTCTGATATTTCCGTTTTTTCAGTTGCTGATTTACGCTCGTTGCGGTTAGCAATGGATAACTTATTTATGAATTTATCAACAAGCTTAGATGGGCTAAGATGTAAGAATTGCAGCAGGCCGCCAACAAAAGTATTTGGGTCTTTTACAAAATCTTCATACCTGGCTGTAAATATAGACGGATGCATTTTATCTATTTCCTGTTGCGTGGTTTCCATCAGTTTTTTATACTGGAAAGCTGCGAATAAAAATTTGTTTGAAGCCAGTTCCTTCGCCTTCTTTAATTCGTCGGGCGTATAAGCGCCCTGCCACCAAAGCTGGTTGGTAATTTGTTCGTTCCAGTAGATCTCCATCCATGAACGTATCACAGCCACTGGTTCCCGCACAACGTTTACAAACTGTGCATCAGGAAAAATACTCATCAGGTATTCCATGCGTGCAGGGCCCGTAATTTTAATGGCGAGCCTTTTCCGGTTTTGATATTTTACCAGTTTGGCAAAAAATGTCCTGATGTGTTCGCGTTCATTATCAGTTGCTTTTTCATTTAACAAAAAGCTGCGGGAAAAATCAATGCGTTCGCCCGTAACCGCTTCCCAAAAATCGTAACGTTCTATTGGGCGGAACAACATATAGTTTGAAAAAGAGCGATTGTTTTGCGTGTTCATTCCTATAATACGCCAGTATTTATTATCGAATAAACGGCGCATATAATTTATGCCTGCAAATTTTGGAAAAAGTTCCTGGTAATTTGAATGCCACGCAAGATCTTCATGCTGAAAAATTATTTCAGAAATTACAGTGGTTCCCGTGCGGCCGGTGCCAAATATTATAATTGGTTTTTCCAGCAATTTTTCATTCTGCGATAGAAAGTCGTTCATTAATTGGCTTTATTGGGATGTTGTAAAATAGAAGGATCATTTTTTTCTATATCCGCCTTAATGTCTGATACAAGTCTTTTTGTAAAGAGTTCTGCACCCACGCTATTCAGGTGAAGGTTATCATAGAAAAGATCTCTTTTATAAAAAGCGGTGTCGAAAGAGTAATCCAGGAAAGGCTCATTATACCTGGAAAGAATACTCTTCATCGTATCTAAAGAAATAGTTGTTTTAAACTTTTTTACGTACAGCGGCGATTGAATTACATACAGCTTTACATTATTTTCTTTTGCTGTTTTTACAAATTCCTCAAAATTGTTTTTTGTAAATGGATCGGTCTGATCATTTTCATCCGTGAAAGACGGAACCTTTCCCTTCACCTTATGTCCATGCACTGGTACATAGCCATTATAATTCTCGTCTTTATCAAAATTGCGTTTGCCAACTGCCAGCGATAATACCAACGAATTGTACGGGTATATTTTTGACACTTCTGCCTTCATCAACTCATCCGGGAAAAGCTGCTTTGCAATATTGGCAAATGATGTGTCTTTACGCACGTAAGGCAATATCATAGAGGCCAGCACAGCCTTGCTGTTTTCCGCGGCACGCCAGGTAAGTTCCTTTGCAGAAACATCAAGCACCACTATTTTAGGGTTATGTTTTTTAAGCATTTCCTTTAAAATAGTGGCATGGTATAAAATGTTTGAATTTTCGCGGCCACTGTTAAAGCACGAAAGATTAAGGGTATCGGTAAATACGCGGGTATCATAACCGTGAACGGCCCTGGGACTTCCATAAATAAATATGTCTTCCGAAGGGTTTGTAATGCTATGTGCGAACACTTTAATATCACCCTGCGGTGCATTTTGATAGGCATTTTCCAGCAAAGTGCCGATTATTCTATCTAAGATGAACAGAATTGCTAACAGGATAAAAAACTTTTTAAAGAATTTGCCTACGTGCTTAATTTCTTCTTTAGTCATTAATCAGTTTTGAGTTTCTTTAAAATTGAAAATAGATGAACTGGCTGCCATTGAAAACACCGATCATAAGAATAAGCATTATTACAACTACATACCCGGCGTAACGCACCACTACATTTTTGTTGTTTATTATTTTAACCTGGGGATAATACTCCTGGGTAAACTCTATACTTAAAAGCAGAAATGCTACTATAAGAAAATAATAGAAGTTTATGGGCGGGCTTCCTTTGAACAAAGCACCCTTTTTCATGGTAGCAATAGCCTTACCAATATGCAGTGCATCTTTTACGCTTAAGGCCCTGAAGAATAAACAGGGAAGGAAGCATACAATGAAAGATAAAATTGTTCCGAATATCGTCATCCATATTTTAGGAATATATTTTTGCGGTTTTACTTTTTCTTTATAAAGGCGCTCAACCACAATGGTTAGCCCTGAAAACACGCCCCAGATAATGAAGGTCCAGTTGGCGCCATGCCATATACCACTTAAAAGAAAAATAAATACAATTAAACCCAACAATTTAGCTTTACTACGCCTGGCCTTTTTTGCCAGTGGTGCAAACACATAATCTTTAAACCAGGTATAAAGCGATATATGCCAGCGGTTCCATTTATCAGCGATGTTTTTGCCAAATATAGGCCGCCTGAAATTTTCCATAAGATCGTAGCCCATCACTTTGGCGCTGCCTATTGCGATATCTGAGTAGCCTGAAAAATCGCAATATATCTGGACATAGAAAAAAAATGTGGCTAAAAATAAGGTTTTGCCACTGTGGTGATAAGGATTATTATACACGGCATTTACATAAATGCTTAACCTGTCTGCAACAATCAGTTTCTTAAAAAATCCCCATAACATTATTTTTAATCCGGCAACAACCCTGTCATAATCAAATTTTTTACGCTCATAGAACTGGTGAATAATATTCTGCGGTCTTTCAATCGGGCCAGCCACCAACTGGGGATAAAACATTACGTACAAAGCATAAATGCCAAAATTTCTTTCGGCTTTCTGGTTTCCCCGGGATACTTCGATCGTATAGCTCATTGCCTGGAATGTATGAAAGGAAAGACCGATCGGGAGTATAAAACTTACATCTGTAACAGGGTTTGTAAAATGGAACAGCTTAAGGACAAAGGTGATATTATCGTTAATGAAATTAAAATACTTAAAAAATCCCAGTATACCAACGTTGGCAACGATGCTCATGCGTAAATACCATTTCCGTTTTGCCCCGGATGATTTTTCAATTAAAATACCAGCAAAATAATCTACTACTATTGTAAAACCCAGCACCAGAATGTAAATGGGAATAAAGTCCATATAAAAATAGCAACTGCTTAGAAGTAGTAGCAGCCACCTGAACCTGTGGGGCAGGATAAAGAAAAGTGAAGTAACAATACCAAAGAACGCAACAAAAGCCAATGAGTTAAATAACATGAATAATGCAGTTGTTTCGGCGCAATGTTAGCAATAATTCTACAATTTTTTTGTGAAAACATTGATATATAACAGTTGCAATAATTTTTTAATCTGAAAACAGGCCTCATTATTGCTAAATTATTTAATATAAATTTTTCACATAAACTGCAAATCCTGAAAAAAAATCAATTCGCTTTATATATCTTTGTTTCAAACGCTCAATACTCTTATGGAAATAAACCTTAACAACAAAACTGCTTTGTCAGACAAAGTCGTGCATGTACATGCGGCTTCAGAAACTTCACGTTTCGAAGAGATGCAGCATGCTGTCCGGCAAAAAAGATCACATCTTTTTCTTAAACGAACGTTTGATATACTCGTGTCGTTTATATTAATTGTGCTCTTTTCTCCAATACTTTTATTAGTGGCATTAATTATCAAACTGACCTCAAAAGGGCCAATTTTGTATAGTAATGAACGTGTGGGATTGAATGGCAATCATTTTAAATGCCATAAGTTCAGGTCGATGGTTACCGATCATTCGGTAAAACATCAGGATCATAAACGTCATATAGAAAATGCTGAGAAAGGCCTGCTGCACAAAGAAAAGAATGATTCCCGCATTACTACTATCGGAAAGATCATACGTAAAACAAGCATCGACGAGTTACCGCAGCTTTTTAATGTTTTTCTTGGCGATATGAGCATAGTAGGCCCAAGGCCACTGGTTCCGTTTATGTTGAAACCTTATCCTGAGTTTAAGGATATCCGTTGTCTTGTTCGCCCCGGAATTACAGGCTTATGGCAAATACGGGACAGGGAGCACAATACCAGTGCAGAGTTCATGATTGAACATGATACGGAATACGTTGAAAATTATCATTTCTTTCTTGATATAAAAATACTTGCTGCAACTCCCAGTGCTGTATTATCAGGAAAGGGGGCTTATTAAAAATTATAACTATCAAATTAGCGATTGCCCCATTAATTAAAACTGAAATTGTAATGATTAAAGCTGATTTCGTTATTGTGGGCGCAGGGCTAACCGGCAGCACTATTGCACGAATTTTAACTGACAGTGGCCAGGACGTAATTATTATTGATCGTAAAGATCACTTAGCAGGCAATGTATATGATTACAGGCACGAGTCTGGCGCCATGATCCATAAATACGGACCGCATTATTTTCGTTGCGGCTCCGAAAAAATATGGAATTTTCTTAATCGTTTTACAGAGTTTTATAACTGGTCTGCCACTATACGTTCAAAGGTTGAAGGCGAATATCTTAACTGGCCGGTAAACCAGGACTATATAGAAAAGATTGCCGGTAAAAACTGGGAAATGTTTGCAGGTGAACCTTCTAATTTTGAAGAAGCTTGTTTAGCAAAAATGCCCCGGCAACTATATGAGCTTTTTATTAAAGGATATACTGAAAAGCAATGGGGTGTTAAAACTACTGACCTCGATAAAGACCTTGCTGTAAGAATTACCATTAATAAATCCAATGTAAACACACTTACACCTAACCACAGGTGGAATGCGTTACCCCGTAATGGTTATACCGAAATGGTAAAAAACGTTATAGGTGATATTCCATTGAAACTGGAATTTGATTACCTGCAGCATAAAGATGAAGTTGTGGCTAATAAAATGCTCATATTTACAGGACCTGTAGATGAATTTTTTGCATATAAATACGGAAAATTAAAATATCGCGGACAAAACCGCCGTATAGAACATATTGAAGACACTGATCAATACCAGCCTTGTATCCAGGTAAATTACCCGAATATTGAAGATCCCCGCATAAGAACCATAGAATGGAAACATCTTATGCATCCAGACGAAAAAGACGAGGTAAAAGGTACAGTGCTTACACACGAAACACCTTTCACACCTGAAAATTCCAATCAATACGAATATCCTTTTCCAGACAAGAAAAATAAAAACCTGTACGAGCAATACAAAGCTGAAGCAGATACATTAGATAATGTTCTGATCTGTGGAAGGCTGGGTGAATACAGGTATTACGACATGGACCAGGCTATCGGCAGAGCAATGAAGCTTGCTTCAGAAATTATGGAAAAGTTTGAAATTTCATCTGAAGAATACGTGTGATATTATTTATCACAACTGGTTTGAACGCCTGTAAGGTAAACCTGCTTTTTTACTCCCTGCCTCACATTATTTAAGAAGCACAGAATATTCTGTACCCGAAAATCTTCTTCAAATACGCCATGGCCGCCCTTAGGGTCAACATGTGCTATGGCGGTTTGATTTAATTCTTTTAAACGGTTATATAATGGGTAAGTTCCATAAACAAGCGATGCATTGGCACAAGGAACGAAATTGCCTGATCTGAAAGGAACGGCTTTATCCAGCTCGCCCTGGAAGAATATAGTTGGTAATGCTGTTTTGGAAGTGATCAATTTAGGATCAGTAAATGCGCCCCACATACTTATTACGCCTTTTAATTTATACTCTGCATTTGGTGCATGCGCAGCTTTATCCAATGGACCGAACGCAGTACTTAATCCCGGGAAAAAAGCATCGGCATCATTTGGCTGCAGGTAAGCAGTTATAAGCGCTGTGATGGCACCGGCACTTCTTCCGCCAACAAAAAACCAATCCTTATCAATATTGTATTCATCTGCATGCTGGGCTGCAAAACGCATGGCAGAATGCGCATCCTGAACAGATCTGTAGATGGCTTGTTTTAAAAGCGTACTGTCATCGCAATTCGCATTCTGTTTTGACATAAAGCCCCAGCCTAACCTGTAATTGACAGGAATTACAACATAACCATTATTGGCTATCGCGGAACAGGTTGCCGCTAAACCATTCTTGCTACCGCCCCTGAAAATACCGCCATGAATTAAAAAAACCACCGGGAATTTTTTACCTTCTGCATTTGAAGGTTTATAAACATCCAGTGTCAGTTGCTGATTTTTGCCTGTGTAGTCCGTACCAGAAGCATATACTACATCCTTAATTAATGTACCGGTAAAAACCACCGTGCTATTAGAGGAGGTTTTCCCGTTAGCTTCATCATTATCCCTGTTATTACCACCTTGTCTTTTGGGTCCTCCTGCCGTTGGTCTTAGTGCTTTACATGAATACAGGGTACAGAACAACATTACCATTCCGGTTATTATCAGCAAATTTTTCAACATGAGTTTCTTTTGTTTTACTTAATTCAATTGCTCAATTTTATTTCGAATAAAGCAGGCCACATTTTGCCTGTTACGTAAAAAGTATTTTTTGCAGAATCAAAAGCGATGCCGTTTAATACATTGCCGTTCGTGCCCGGGTAATTCTGCGGGTTATAATTTATGCCGCTTTTTTGAAGAATGCCGTTTAAATCTACTACACCGACAACACTTCCGGTTT
>Ga0164308_10001385_pt1 | contig 12891 bp, 14 predicted proteins | sample Whisoiple_246_MG_FD_109983 | JGI IMG/M metagenome (GOLD analysis project Ga0164308, IMG submission 109983) | Soil microbial communities amended with fresh organic matter from upstate New York, USA - Whitman soil sample_246_MG | ecosystem: Environmental > Terrestrial > Soil > Unclassified >... | reverse complement strand
TGAAGTCGGGCAACTTCGGCACGCCGGATTTCTTCCTGAAGGCCTGGAACCTGCTGCGCTGAGGAAAACCGGGCGTCATTCTCGGGCGCAGCGAAGCGTAGACCCGGGAATCTCGGGACCAGAGAAAACTGGTTTCCGAGATGCTCGGGTCAAGCCCGAGCATGACGCTCGCTCACGACACTCCGGCGCTTCCGTCAGGATGCAGTGCACTCTAGGATCGTAAGGCAACCAAGAGGCCAGCATCGATATGGCGTTTCTCGGCGAACTTCTGACCAGCGTGGCCGATCGCGGCCGTGCTCTGATCGGCTTCGAACGCTTCCTCGGCAATCGCGCCCGGCCGATTGACCGGCTCTGCGAGGATTTGCTCTCTGGCCGAGGCGAGGCGTCCGGCATGGCGCTGGCGCAGGCGGTGCTGGAAGCCTGGCAGCGGCTCGACAAGCCCGGCCGGCTCGCCTTCTTCAATCTACTGCGGGAGCGCTTCGGGCCGGATCATGACCGGCTCGAAAAGGCGATCGAGGCCTATCGCGAGAAACCCGACGCGGCGACGATCTCGGCGCTGCACCTCGCTGCCGAGCCGCGCCGTCAGGAGCTGCTGCGCCGCCTCAACCTCGCGCCGGACGGCACGCCCGTGCTGGTGCGGATGCGCGAGGCCCTGTTCGAGGCAATGTCGGCCGAGCCGGAGCTGAAGGGAATCGATGAGGATTTCCGCCATCTCTTCGGCTCCTGGTTCAATCGCGGCTTCCTCGTGCTGCGTCGCATCGACTGGCGCACCCCGGCGAATGTGCTGGAAAAGATCATCCGCTACGAGGCGGTCCACGAGATCCAGGGCTGGGACGAACTGCGGCGCCGGCTCGAGCCTGCGGACCGGCGCTGCTTCGCCTTCTTCCACCCGCAGCTCATCGACGAGCCGCTGATCTTCGTCGAGGTGGCACTCACCACGGAGATTCCGCGCAGCATCGGCGAAGTGCTTCAGCCCGAGCGCGAGGTCCTGCCGGCGCAGGCGGCGACGACGGCGGTGTTCTATTCGATCTCGAACTGCCAGGAAGGCCTGCGCGGCATCTCCTTCGGCAATTTCCTGATCAAGCAGGTGGCGGAAGACCTGAAGCGCGAGCTGCCGGGCCTCGACACCTTCGTCACGCTCTCGCCGGTGCCTGGGTTCGCGCGCTGGCTTGCCGGCGTCGCCGGGGAAAACGGCGAGCTGGCCCTCACCAATGAGGAACGTTCCGAGCTTGCCCGCCGGCCCGGCGAAACCATCTCGCTCGACGACGTGACGAAGGCGCGCCGCGACAAGCTGCTCGGCCAGATGACGGCGGAATACCTGCTGCGGGCGCGCACCGCGTCCGGCCGCGTCATCGACCCCGTCGCGCGCTTCCATCTCGGCAATGGCGCGCGGCTGGAGCGCATCAATGTCGGCGGCAATCTCTCGGCGCGCGGCCATCGCGAGTCGCATGGCGTGATGGTGAACTACCGCTACGACCTCGACGACATCGAGACCAATCACGAGGCCTTCGCGACCCGCAATACGGTCGTGGCCTCCTCCGGCGTGCGCAAGCTGCTGCGCCCGGCGGGGAATTGAGACGGAAACGCCTGAAAGGACCCGAAATCATGGGCAATCACCTGTTCGACCTCATCCGCTCGCGTATGCCGGCGCCGGAGGCGCCTTTTGCGCTGCTCGATGACGGCCGGCGCCTGTCCTATGCCGACATGCTCGACGTTTCCGCCCGCTTCGCCAATGCGCTCGTCGCCCTCGGCGTGAAGCCGGGCGACCGTGTCGCGGTTCAGGTCGAGAAGAGCTTCGAGGCGCTGATGCTCTATCTCGGCACGGTCCGCGCCGGCGCGATCTTCCTGCCGCTCAACACCGCCTACACCCCGGCCGAAATCGAGTATTTCCTCGGGGATGCCGAGCCCGCCGTCTTCGTCTGCGACCCTGCCAAAGCCGAGGCGCTGCGTCCCTATGCCGACAAGTCCGGCGCGAAGCTGGAGACGCTGGGCATCGGCACCGGCAGCCTGCTCGACAAGGCGAGCGCTGCCTCGACGGGCTTCACCGATGTCGAGCGTGGCCCGGACGATCTCGCCGCGATCCTCTACACCTCCGGCACGACCGGGCGCTCCAAGGGCGCGATGCTCTCACAGGAGAATCTTGCCTCGAATGCGCACACGCTCGTCGAATACTGGCGTTTGGGTCCGAGCGACGTGCTTCTTCACGCGCTGCCGATCTATCACACGCATGGTCTTTTTGTTGCCATCAACACGCTCTTGATGGCCGGCGGTTCGCTGCTCTTCCTGCCGCGGTTTGACGCCGACACGGTCATTGGGCTGCTGCCAAAGGCAACCAGCATGATGGCGGTGCCGACCTTCTATACGCGTCTCCTGCAGCATCCGAAACTTAGTCCCGAGCTCGTCAGGCATATCAGGGTTTTCACCTCGGGCTCCGCGCCGCTGCTGGCCGAGACGCATCGCGAGTGGCGGGAACAAACCGGTCATTCGATCCTCGAACGATACGGGATGACCGAAACCAACATGAATACGTCGAACCCTTATGAGGGCGAGCGGATTCCGGGCTCGGTTGGTTTTCCGTTACCCGGCGTGTCGCTGCGGATCGTCGATCCCGACAGCGCCGCGTCGGTTTCGCGCGGCGAAGTCGGCATGATCGAAGTCGCAGGGCCGAACGTTTTCAAGGGCTATTGGCGGATGCCGGAGAAAACCGCTGAAGAGTTCACGCCCGACGGCTACTTCAAGACGGGCGATCTCGGCCGCATCGACGAGAAGGGTTACGTCTATATCGTCGGGCGCGGCAAGGACCTAGTGATCACCGGCGGCTTCAACGTCTATCCGAAGGAGGTAGAGACCGAGATCGATGCCCTGCCGGGCGTGGTCGAGAGCGCGGTCATCGGGGTGCCGCATCCGGACTTCGGCGAGGGCGTGACGGCGGTGGTGGTGCGCAAGCCTGGCTCGAAGCTAGACGAACGAGAAATTTCGCGGACGCTCGACGGGCGGCTCGCCAAATTTAAGTTGCCGAAGCGCATTCTGTTTACCGACGAGCTGCCGCGCAATGCCACGGGCAAGGTGCAGAAGAACGTGCTGCGCAGCACATATCAAGACCTCTACAAGAAGGCCGCCTCCTGAGCGGCATTCGCAAGAGTGTTAATGCGCTCCTGCGCTAATCAAACGCAACGGGCCGATCTCTTGAGGTTGGCTAAAGCACGCTGCCTACTTCATGAGCAAATACGGGTGCGCGGCCCGCACTGTAGCCGTATCATTAAGATGTTATTCACAATTTGCCGCATAAATTTGTAACAAATCGATATGTGCCTCAGCCGACAAGCATGATCACCTTCGGCGGCGAGCGATCAAAAGCGGGAAAAGCCCGCCCATATCGGTAAATTCAAGGCCCTGCGAGCCATCGCAGGGCCTTGTCTTTGCGAAAAAGACGCTCTCCGGAATGGCTAAGCCAACCATTTATTAACCATACCGGAAGATGTTGCAGGGAAACGTTAACCTTTAACCGGCACGATTCCATGACCAAGATGAGCAGCTTGTACGACATGTGCGAGATTGAGCAAAACCGCGCCGGAAACGGGCGATTCGCTTCCAAGCCGCATCCGGTCGCCGCCGATCCGGTCATGCTCGAGAAGATCGGCAAGGGCCTGCACGAACTCTACGACAGCGTGCCGAATTCGGCGCTGCCGATCTATTTCGGTCCGGTGCTCGGTGAGCTTTATCTGACGCCGCTGCCGCGGCGCCGATCGGCGTAGCCGCAGCAGGCATTATCACTCCCGCATCGCCTCGGAGCCGATCTGCACGAGCGGCGAGAAAATATATTCCAGAATGCGCCGGCTGCCTGTCCTGATCTCGACCGTCGTCGCCATGCCGGCCTGCAGCGGAATGTTCGTGCCGTCGATGCCGATCGATTTCGAGCGCGGCATCTTCCGGCACGATGCGCATGATCTCTTCGCCTGACGTGAGAACCTGGCCGACGGTCGTCACCGAAGAGGCCTGGATTGTCGCGATTAGCTGCTTTTGCGAGGTGATCGTCGACACCAGGCGATCACGCTCGGCTCGCTTCTGATTGGCCTGTGCGTTGAGGCTCGCCACCTGCGCGTTGAGCTGGGCAAGATCGCTCGCGATCACCCGCTCCTCGCGCAGACGGATCGGCAGCGGAACGTCGGAGGTCCAGGTGATTGGCGGAGCGTTGGTCGTGTGTTTTGTGCCCGCTGCTTCAATCGAGGCATGGCGGCGAACCGCCTCGGCGCGATATGAGGCGACGTTGCTCGTAAATTCGGCGACCTCGCTGCTTCCTGGCCGGGATCGAGCTCGACCAACACGTCGCCCTGGTTCACATGCTTACCGTTCTCTACATATGAGGCGAGCACCTTGCCGGTGTCGAGCGGCTGGACAATTTTCACACGACCGGTCGGCTGAAATTTGCCTTGCGCGGTCGCAATGACGTCAATCCGACCGAAATAGGACCATGCTAACGCTGCCGCAGCAAATGCGCAGATGATCACCAGGAGCCAAATGCGCACAGGCGAGGGAGGCGTCTCCAGGATTTCCAGTACGGCTGGAAGAAATTCGTGATCGGACAAGCGGAATGGCCGCGCCGGCACGGCGGCTTTTGCCGCCACGAGTTCCTTTTTTGAATCGCTTACCAAAGTCATGCGGAAGCCTGTGCTGTCTGCAGCGCCCAAAGCCGGGAATAGAGGCCTTTGTCGCGCTTCAAAAGTTCGTCGGACCGTCAGGCTCAGGCAAGTCGATGCCGACGACCTCGCCGGCGCGGATCGGCACGGACATGTGTTTGAGGACTTCGGGTCCACCCGGCCGATAGCGAAAGAGCACGTGCTTGACCTCGATCGCGCCGCGCGGCCGCGGCGGCACCGCGCTTATCGCGTGGACGCGCTCGGGCGGCATGTTGAGGATATCGCCGAGCCGCTCGACTGAAACCTGCGTTGTTGATGACCGCATAGGCGCCGAAGAGCAGGAGCAGCGCGGTCGTGAGCTTGCTCACATATTGGATCGCCTGCTGGCCGCCGGCGCCCATGAGCTGCGCCTCGAAGCCGGTGGGAACATAAGCGGCGAGGCGCTCCTCCCATTGCGCCTGCATGAGCGGCTCGACCGCGGCGGATTTCACAGTCTGCATGCCGACGACAGTCTCACACCAGGAACTGCTGGCTCGCGGCACCGCGATTGAACTTCTCCTTCACCTTCTCGCGCAGCGGCGGCCGCACAAGGAAGCCGATCAGGAAATAGAGCGGGATCGAGGCGAGGACGATCAGCGTCAGCTTCCAGGAATAGGCAAGCAGCACGGCGATGAAGACGAAGCAGCAGACGAAATCCAAAGCCGAGAATAGCGCCTGCCCGGTCAGGAAAGAGCCCGGATGTTCTCGAGTTCCCGCACCCGCGCGACCGTCTTGCCCGCCGCGCGCGTTTCGAAATAAGCGATCGGCAGGCGCAGCAAACGCCGGAACAGCCGCTGCCCGAGTTCCACATCGATGCGATTCGTCGTGTGCGACAGCGCGTAGGTGCGCAGATATTGCAGCACGACGTCGAACAGTCCGATCAGCACGAGCCCGGCGACAAGCACGTACAACGTCGAGTAGCCCTTGTGCGTGAGCACCTTGTCGACGACGACCTGGAAGAAGATCGGCGTCACCAGCGCGAATATCTGCACGAAAAGCGAGGCAAGCAGCACATGCGCGAGCGGTTTGCGGTAACGCCAGATCGACGGCAGGAACCAACGGAAGCCGAACGTCTTCGGATCGTAGCCTTCGCCGCGGAAACGGCGCGTCACCAGGATGACGACCGGCTCGATCTCCTCGAACAGTTTCTCGGCCGGCAATTCGCGGAAGAATTTGGTAATCGGATTGACGATGCGGCATTCGCCCGTCGGCGCGCGCGCAATCAGGATGCTGAAGGAGCCGTCATTGAGGCGCACGATCGCGGGCGTCGGAATGCTCAGGAGCCGCTTCCAGCCGATGCCGCTGACGACGCGCGCCTTTAACCCGATCAGCCGGGCAGCGCGGACGAGATCGTCTTCATTCGACAAGCGGCCGGTCAGCGCCAGTTCGCGCTCGAGCTGATGCGGGTCGGCGGCGATGCGATAATAACCGGCGATGCCCACGACCGCCCGAAGGCCGGGTGTCGATCGGAGCGGCAATGACTTCGGGACCTACGGGACGATTCATCAAGGCGAAACTCTACAGCGGAGCGTTCGAAGCGCGAGCCAGCAAACCCATTCGGTTTAGGCCGATTTCCCCGAACCTGTTCCCGCTCTTATAGACGAGGGTTAAGGAAGCGCACGCGTTAGTTGTGCTGCTTCAAGGCATCCTCTGAGCGACCGTGCGGACGTGATCAAGACGAAGCTGTGACGAAGACGCGTCACCTCCGCCGTTCTCGCCCTTGTCACACCGGCGGCGGAACCGCCGGCAGGATCGTGCCGGCGCATTCGCCGAAGCCGACGCAATAGCCTTGACCCTGTGCGTAACCGCGCAGGATCAGCGTATCCCCATCTTCCAAGAAGGTGCGCAGCGTGCCGTCCTGCAAGGTCAGCGGTTCGGTGCCGTTCCAGGAAAGTTCGAGCAGACTGCCGCGCTCGTGCTTCTCCGGCCCGCTGATCGTACCCGAGCCGAGCAGGTCGCCGACGCGCATGGCGCAGCCGCAGAAGGCATGATGCGCAAGCTGCTGGGCGCTTGACCAATACATGTACTTGAAATTGGTGTCGGAGATGACCGTTTCGGCTTGAGCTGTGCGGAGAGCGACTTCGAGGGCGATGCCATAGTTCTGTGGGCCGTTGCGGCGCAAGTAGGGGAGGGGTGGCGGGTCCTGGACGGGTCCTTGACCAGGAAAGGCGCCAGCGCCTCGCGCGTCACCACCCAGGGGCTGATCGAGGTGGCGAAAGCCTTGGCCTGAAACGGCCCGAGCGGCGGCTGCTCCCAAGGCTGGATGTCGCGGGCGCTCCAATCATTGAGCAGCACGAAGCCGAAAATCATATCCTCAGCCTGAGCCATGCCGATCGGCGTGCCCATGGCATTTGCCTGGCCAACGACGACGCCCATCTCCAGCTCGAAATCCAGCAGCCGCGATGGACCCTGAATCGGGGCATTCGCCTGCGGCCGTTTCATCTGACCGTTCGGGCGGCGCACCGGCGTGCCGGACACAACGACCGTGCTGGCGCGGCCGTTATAGCCGATCGGCATGTGTAGCCAGTTCGGCATCAGCGGCTCGCCGTGCGGCCGGAACATCTTGCCGACGTTACTCGCATGCTCGCGCGAGGAATAGAAGTCGGTGAAGCCCATGACTTCGATCGGCAGATGCAGGGTGGCTGTGTCGCGCCGAACTAATGCGAAATCGCGCAGTTCCTTATCATCGCGCAGCGTCGGATTGTCGTGCCGCAAGAGCTCGCTGATACGCGCACGGGTCGCCGACCAAACCTTTGGTCCGAGTGCCATGTAGGCGTTGATCGAGGCGCGATCAAAAACGCGCGCGCCGCTCTCCGGTGTGAGCAGGCCCCGCCGTTCGAGTTCGGCGAGATCGAGAATGAAATCGCCGATCGCCACCCCGACGCGTTTCGCCGGCGCGTTCCCTGTCGAGAACACGCCGAACGGCAGGTTTTGGATCGGGAAATCCGAATCCGGCGCGACTTCGATGAAGGAGCGCAGAGTCGGATCGTTGGGATTGCTTGCCATGCGATCTTACGGCCGCGTCGGGTCGAAGCGTTTCTGCAATCCGTTCCAGCAATCGGCATAATCGCTCTGCAGCGTGTCGAGCTCGGCGGCGTACGGCGTCACGTGCTGCGGGAAGCGCGTCTCGAACATGAAGGCCATCGTGCCCTCAAGTTTCACCGGCTTCAGTTCGACATTGCTTGCATGTTCGAAAGCCTGCGCGTCTGGCCCATGCGGCAGCATGCAATTATGCAGCGATATCCCGCCCGGCACGAAACCCTCAGGTTTCGCGTCATAGACGCCGTAAACGAGTCCCATGAATTCCGACATGATGTTCATGTGGTACCAGGGGGGGCGGAAGGTGTTTTCCGCGACGAGCCAGCGTTCCGGAAAAATCACGAAATCGATATTCGCCGTGCCCGGCGTCTCCGATGGTGCGGTTAGCATGGTGAAGATCGAGGGGTCGGCATGATCATAGAGGATCGGGCCGACAGGCGAGTAGCGCCGCAAATCATATTTGTAGGGCGCGTAATTGCCGTGCCACGCGACGACATCGAGCGGCGAATAGCCAAGCGTCGTGCGATAAAGCTGGGCGCCCCATTTGACATAAAGCTGCGTCGTGACCTCACGATCCTCGTAAGCCGCGACCGGCGTCATGAAGTCGCGCGAATTGGCGAGGCAATTCGCGCCGATCGGCCCGCGTTCCGGCAGCGTGAACGCGCCGCCGTAATTCTCGCAGAGATAGCCGCGCGCCGGGCCGTCCACCAGCTCCAGGCGAAACTTTACCCCACGTGGAATGATAACGATCTCACCCGGCTCCGCGTCGATGACGCCGAACTCGGTGAAGAAATGCAGCTTGCCCTGCTGCAGGACGAATAGCATCGCGGCATGGGCATTGTAGAACACCTCATCCTGCATCGAGCGTGTGATCAGGTAGACCTGCGCGCCCATGCCGGTCTGCGTATTGGCGTCGCCCGCCGTCGTCATCGTGCGCACGCCTTCAACGAACGATTGCGGCTCGTTCGGCAGCGGCATCGGGCCCCAGCGCAATTGGCCGATCGGAATGTCCGCCTCCGCACAGGGCGCCGTCTTCCACAGGCCGATGTCGATCTTCTCGAACCGGCCGCTGTGTTTCACCGACGGCCGAATCCGGTAAAGCCAGGAGCGCTCGTTTGCCGCGCGCGGCGCCGTAAAAGGCGAGCCGGAGAGCTGCTCCGCGTAAAGTCCATAGGAGCATTTCTGCGGCGAGTTGCGGCCGATCGGCAGTGCGCCAGGCAGCGCTTCCGTCTCGAACGAATTGCCGAAGCCCGTCATATAGCCGGGCGTGATGGTGCCGACGGCGCGTGCATCGGCGACTGTCTGCGGCGAGGCATAATTCATAAGCGCTCTCCCTTAAGGTTCGAAATCGGGTTGCTGTTCGGGTGCGGCATCTTTGAAGGCCGGCAATGCGAGGCATGCGGCCTCGGCCTCGAGTAGGCGGCGGAATTTCGAGACATCGACTTTGAAGCGGCGTGCATTGTAAAGCTGCGGCACGAGGCAAACATCGGCGAGCGTCGGCGCGGCGCCGAAGCAGAAGGGCCCGCGTTCAGTGAGGATCAAGCGCTCGCAGGCGGTCAGCCCCGCTACGTTTGTGTCTGCCGCCCATTGCGTCACCAGATCTTCCGGCAGTTTCGCTGCGCGCAGACGGTTGAGCACGCCGAGATTCTGGATTGGGTGGGTGTCGCAGGCGAGCACCATTGCGAAGGCGCGCACCCGCGCGCGTGGCGTCGGATTTTTGGGCAGAAGCGGCGGCTCGGGATGCGTCTCGTCGAGCCATTCGATAATCGCCAGCGACTGCGTGATGATACCGCCGTGATCCGTCTCGAGCGTCGGCACGAGCCCTTGCGGATTGAGCTGGAGATAATCGGACGCGCGTTGCTCGCCTCTGCGGAGGTGATGATAGACGTGCTCCGCCTGCAGCCCTTTAAGATTGAGCGTGATACGGACGCGATAGCTCGCCGCGCTGCGATAGTAGCCGTGCAGCTTCATTGTGCGGCGGTCGCTTTGTCTAGGAGCGTCTGCGCGGCTTGTTCCAGAGCTTCTTTGAGCACCCTGAGATCCCCGATGTGATTGGCCAGCAGCAGCACCAGCGCGGCGTCGAGCGCCGCGCTGTCTTCGTCGCTCAATCCGCGATGTGCCTCGACAATCATGCGGTAAGCCGCATCGGGATTAGCGAAGTTCGAGGACGTCGAAAGCGCTTGCTGCATGATGAACTCATTGCCAACCGCAGGCGCGGCGAAGCGCGTCGACGATTGCCGAGCCTTGCGCCTGCTTGAACCGCGCCGTGACATAGCCGTCCGGGCGCAGGAGATAAGCGCTGCCCGGGGCGCAGTCGTATCGCGCCGCGAAAGCGCCGGCCACATCGCGGAAACCGTCGGCGCTGTCGCCGATCGTGATCCGCGATACGTCAGGCGGACATTCTGCCGGCCGCCCATTGGCATATTCGATGAGCGTGAAGCCGCGACGCTGCGCGAAGGCTTCGCTGAAATAGAGATCGCGGCCACTTTTGTCTTGCAGCGGCGCATCCAGCATGGATGCGCCCGGCGGCGGGCCGGCCTGCCATGAATCAGCATCTGGCGTCGACAGCGGCGTGTCGTAAACACTTGGCGTCGACAGCCGCCCGGCATTGACCATGCGCTTGGCGAAATCGTGCTTGCGCGCGAGCAGCAGCGCAGCTTTGCGCAGCCGCTGCTCATGTTGCGAATGCGGCGCGATGAAATCGGTCGAACGCGTGGAATGGCCGATATTCTCGTCGGCCGCGGCGATGCGCTCGATATCGTAGGTATCGATGAGTGACGCCGGCGCTTTGCCGGCGAGCACCAAATCGAGCTTCCACGCGATGTTTTCGGCGTCCTCGAGGCCGGAATTGGCGCCGCGCGCGCCGAACGGCGACACCTGGTGGGCAGAATCTCCAGCAAAAATCACCCGCCCATGTGTGAACCGTCGCATGCGCCGGCACTGGAATTTGTACAGCGATATCCACTCGAACTCGAAATCGCCATGCCCGATCATCCGCTCGATGCGCGGGCGCACGTTTTCCGGCCGCTTCTCGATTTCCGCGTCGGCATCCGGCCCGAGTTGCAGGTCGATGCGCCAGATGTCGTCCGGCTGTTTGTGCAAGAGCGCCGATTTTCCCGAATGAAACGGCGGATCGAACCAGAACCAGCGCTCGGTCGGGAATTCCGCATTCATCCGCACGTCGGCGATGAGGAACTGATCCTCAAAGGTCTCGCCGACGAAATCGGCGCCGACCATACCGCGCAAGCTCGAACGCGCGCCGTCACAGGCGATCACGTAATCGGCGGCGACGGAATAGGGACCTTCCGGCGTGTCGATCGTCAAACGCACATGGTCGTTCGCGGGCTGCAGGCCTAAGACCTTATTACGCCAGCGCAAATCAATCCGCGGCATCTCGGCGACGCGCTCGCACAAGAATTTTTCGGCGTAATATTGATGCCGATTGATGAAGGCCGGCATTTTGTGCCCGCCTTCCGGCAGGAGGTCGAAGCGATAGACGAGCTCTTCGCCGAGAAAAACCCTGCCGACCTGCCAGACGATCCCCTTTTCCACCATGCGCTCGGCGACGCCGAGGCGGTCCCAATATTCGAGTGAGCGTTTCGAGAAACAGATTGCGCGTGAGCCTTCGCCGATACGATCGGCGTCATCGACCAGCACGACGTTGCGTCCGCGTTGCGCCAGATCGATCGCGGCGGAGAGGCCGACTGGCCCCGCGCCGATGACGACGATCGGATGTCGCGCCGGCTCGCGCCTGTCCTGATCGGCGGACCGCCTGTAGCCGAATTGGAAAAGACTCTTGCGCGGCTCAGCCGTCATTTCCACCCACGCGTTGAGCCGCTTTTCTAGGGAGCGGTTCGGAGATAGTTGCATCGAGCAACTATCTCCGACATTATGCGGGCGGATATAGGCGGTCAAGCGAAGCCATGGTCGCGCGTAGGAAAGTCAAAGCCGCAGAGCCGTTCAGCTTACGCGAATTCTTGCCGTACCAGCTGGCGGTGCTGGCGGACTATACGAGTTCGCGCTTCGCCGAGGTCTATTCGGAGCGCTTCGGTCTCAGCATTCCGGAATGGCGCGTGCTGGCGACGGTCGGCGAGTGCTCGATGCTGCGGGCCAAGGATATCGAAGCCGAGCGGCATCTGCACAAAACGGTGGTTAGCCGCGCGATCGCCAAGCTTCGCGCCCGCGGGCTACTCGAATTGAAAAACAACGTCCAAGACCGGCGCGAATCTTTCCTATTGCTCACCCCAAACGGTCGTAAGCTCTACGGCGAAATCGTTCCGCTCGCGCGCGTCTATTCGGACGGGATACTCGGCTCGCTCAGCGCAGTGGAGCGCGCGGGTCTGCAGCGTGGTCTCGAGCGCATGATGCAGCACGTTGATGCGGAGCGGCAACGCTCCGCATAATCACTCACGCGCGAGCGCGATGCGCAGCAAGCGTTCCTTCAGGCATTCGATGCCGCCGATCATGCCGAAGCCGGCAACCTTGCCTGCATAGGAATAAGTGATCGTCTTGTTGCTGTGGACGAAGCTTCCGGCAAGCCCGATGATCTCCCCGGACCGCGCCGCCTCCAGAAGCCGCTCCAACTCTTCGATCACGACTTTACTGGTCTCGGGCGCTGCAGGCACGTAAGCGCCATGCAGGCTGACGACGTTTTCCGACATGATCCGCTCCCCATCCGACGCGGAAACACGCTCTTGACCCGTAGAGAATAGCAAAGCCTGTGCCGAAGTCTGTCACCGGCTTGTCACGATGACAAAAAGAAAGGCGCCGCATGGGCGCCTTTCCACCGGAAACGTGAATCGAATCAGCGGCGGGTGCTGGTCCCGGTCGCACTTGCATTGCCCGCGGGCGAGCCGAGGGTGCCGAAGCCGCTGCCGCCGGACGTGGTCCCGGGCGCGCCCGCGAACGTATCGCTGCCGGAGGAGGGCTGACTCTGCTGCTTCACCCGCAGATTATTCTGCACATGCGTCACCCCGGAGACGCTTTCTGCGATGTCCTCGGCGCGGCGGCGCTGATCCCGGCTCGTCACAGTCCCTGACAGCGTTATCTCGGTACCCGAGACGGTGACTTCGATGTCGGATGCATCGACGTGCCAATCGTCGGTGAGGCGATCGTTCACGTCCTCCCGGATACGGTCGCTGGAGCGCGTGTAATTGCGCGGCCCGCGACCGCGATG
>Ga0164308_10001384_pt1 | contig 12896 bp, 12 predicted proteins | sample Whisoiple_246_MG_FD_109983 | JGI IMG/M metagenome (GOLD analysis project Ga0164308, IMG submission 109983) | Soil microbial communities amended with fresh organic matter from upstate New York, USA - Whitman soil sample_246_MG | ecosystem: Environmental > Terrestrial > Soil > Unclassified >... | reverse complement strand
TCGGCACCTGTCGATCTTCCGGGTGTTCCTGGTGATCGCCGTGGTGGCGGCGGCGATCGGCGGTACCTGGTGGTACTTCGCCAGGCAGAGCGAGGAAGCCGCAACAGCGGCGGGGCTGACGTCCTGGTTCGCGCCGTACGTCGATGTCACCGCCACCCCGCAGTTCGCGTTCGAGGATGCCACCGCGGCCGGTCACACCTCAGCGGTACTGGCCTTCGTGGTGAGTGCCCTCGACGCGCCATGCGAACCGAGTTGGGGTGGTGCCTACTCGATGTCGGCCGCCGCCGACTCCCTGGAACTCGACCGTCGGGTCGCCCGGCTCCGGCAACTCGGCGGCGACGTCACGGTGTCGTTCGGTGGCGCCGCGAACTCCGAACTCAGCATCGGCTGCACGGATCCCGCTGCGCTGGCCGCCGCCTACACCTCCGTCGTCGAGCGTTATTCGCTCTCGGTGATCGACCTGGACGTCGAGGGCTCGGTCGCCTCCACGCCGGAGGTGAACGCCCGGCGGGCCGCCGCAATGGCCACGATGACGACCCAGCGGGCCGCCGCCGGCACGCCGGTGAGCGTCTGGCTCACCCTGCCGGTCGGTTCGTCAGGCCTGACCGCGGAGGGCCTCGGGGTGCTGAATGCCATGCTCACCGCGGGCGTCGACCTTGCCGGGGTCAACGGCATGACGATGGACTACGGCGAGCCGTTGCCGGAGGGCCGGAGCATGGCCGGTCAGGGCGAGCTCGCTCTCAACGCGCTCCATCAGCAACTGCGGGCCGCCTACTCCGCGGTCGGCCAGGATCTCTCCGACCTCGCCGCCTGGCAGCTGGTCGGCGCCACCCCGATGATCGGCCAGAACGACGTGCCTGCCGAGGTTTTCACCCAGGACGACGCCCGCCAGCTGGTCGCCTTCGCCGCCCAGAATCAACTGGGGCGGCTGGCGATGTGGTCGGCCAACCGCGACAAGGCCTGCGGCCCCAACTATCCCGACGTCAAGGTTGTCTCCGACGCCTGCAGCGGGATCAGCCAGGTGCCGGGGGAATTCGACTCGATCCTCGGTGCCTTCGGTTCCGGCGCACCGCCTGCGCCGGCGACCACCACCGCGGCCGAGACCTCCGCAGCGGCATCGGCTTCTGTCACGCCGACCACCGACGAGATCGTCGACGACCCGGCCACCTCCCCGTACCCGATCTGGAACCCGAACATGGCCTACCCCAAGGGTTCCAAGGTGGTGTGGCACAAGAACGTCTATCAGGCGAAGTGGTACTCCATCGGGGACCAGCCCGATGTGCCGGTGGCGACCGCCGACCAGACGCCCTGGACGCTGATCGGACCGGTGCTGCCGGGGGACACCCCCGCCCCCACCCCCACGTTGCCGCCCGGCACCTATCCGGACTGGTCGCCCACCGAGGTCTACGTCGCGGGTAGCCGGGTGATGCTCGACGGGGTCGGTTACCAGGCGAAGTACTGGACCCAGGGCGATCAACCGGGCGCCGCGCCCAGTACGCCGCAGGAGAGCTCGCCCTGGGAGTTGCTCGCCACCCCGTGACACGAGGTCAGCCGGCCACCGCGGCGATCAGTGGTGCGGTGCGCCGCGGTACCGGGTTGTCCAGTGCGATGACGGTCGAGGTTCGCAGCACGGCCGGGTCGCGGACGACGTCGTCGATCACCCGCTGCAGGTCGGCGTTGGACCGGGACACCAACCGCACCAGCAGGTCGGCCGAGCCGGTGATGGTGTGCACCTCGATCACCTCCGGGATGGCGGTCAGGTGGGCGGTCACGTCCCCGCGTCCGCGGCCCTGGGCGATCTCCAGCGACAGGAACGCCGTCACCGGATAGCCGAGCGCGGCAGGGTCGATGGTCGGAGCCAGGTCGGCGATCACGCCGGTGCGCTGCATCCGGTCCAGCCGCGCCTGCACGGTCCCCCGGGCCGCGCCGACCCGCCTCGCGGCCTCGAGTACACCGATCCGGGGTTCGGCGGTGAACAGCTCCAGCAGTGACGCGTCGAGTCGATCGATAGTCATCGCCGACTGGACAATCTGCTCAGTAAAATAGCGTGCGAACTTGTCAGACTGTGCATGGTGGCCAGTGTAGAAGCACACTGTTGCTCAATGGCTTGGGAACGCGCACGCTGCAGGAATTGCCTGCCCTGTGCTCTTGATCACTGCGTCAGATCACTGAGCCTGATCACCGTGGCCAGTGACACCGCCCGCCCATCGGAGGACCCCCGTGACGACAGCACCTACTGCCCCGACACCCCTGAAGTCCGACAACGCTACGCACCACGTCTCGCTGACCGGTCAGGAAAGGTCGGCCGAGCTCGACGTCGACGCGCTGAGCCGGCTGGTCGGACTGGTCGATCACGACCCCAGCGACGACCCGTTCCCGGTGGTCGCGATGGACGCGGTGGTCTTCGTCTGCGGCAATGCCACCCAGACCGCGCACTACTTCCAGTCCGCCTGGGGCATGCAGCTCGTCGCGTACACCGGCCCCGAGGTGGGCAACCGGGACCACGTCGCCTTCGTGCTCACCTCCGGATCGGCGCGGTTCGTCATCGAGGGCGGCGTCGCACCGTCGAGCCCACATCTGGACGTGCACCGAGCGCACGGCGACGCCGTTGTCGACCTCGCGCTGGAGGTGGCCGACGTCGACCGGTGCATCGCCCACGCCCGCGCGCAGGGCGCCGAGATCCTCGTCGAGCCGCACGACGAGCGGGACGAGCATGGAGTCGTGCGGATCGCCGCCATCGCCACCTACGGACACGGTCGACACACCCTGGTCGACCGGAGTCGTTACACGGGGCCGTATCTGCCCGGATTCGTCGCCCGACGCACCACCCTGGTCCGCCGGCCCGGTGCGCCGAAACGGCTGTTCCAGGCGCTTGACCACGCGGTGGGCAACGTCGAGTTGGGCCGGATGAACGACTGGGTGACGTTCTACAACAAGGTGATGGGCTTCGTGAACATGGCCGAGTTCGTCGGCGACGACATCGCCACCGAATACTCGGCGCTGATGTCGAAGGTGGTCGCCAACGGCAACCACCGGGTGAAGTTCCCGCTGAACGAACCGGCCGTCGGCAAACGCAAATCGCAGATCGACGAGTATCTGGAGTTCCACACCGGCCCCGGCTGCCAGCACCTGGCGCTGGCCACCAACGACATCCTGGGCACCGTCGATGCGCTCCGGGCCGAAGGGGTCGAGTTCCTTGACACCCCGGACGCGTACTACGACGACCCGGCCCTGCGCGAGCGGATCGGTTTGGTCCGGGTGCCGGTCGAGGAACTGAAGAAGCGGAAGATCCTGGTCGACCGGGACGAGGACGGCTACCTGCTGCAGATCTTCACCAAGCCGCTCGGCGACCGGCCGACGATCTTTTTCGAGCTGATCGAGCGGCACGGCTCGCTGGGCTTCGGCAAGGGCAACTTCAAGGCGTTGTTCGAGTCGATCGAGCGCGAGCAGGCAGCCCGCGGGAACCTCTGACCGACGCTGCCGCAGGGGGTCCCGGCAGCTGGAATGAGTGCGTCAGTCGAGGTCGGGGTACCAGGCCTGGACGGTCAACCCGTCTCCGCCGCGGTCGATGCCGCTGACATGACCACCGGCGGCGCCGACCGAGAGCAACTGGTCGACCATGTCGTCGCCATCCAACCGCACTTGCACGAGTTGGTCGGCGCGGCCGTCGAAGGCTGTTCGTGCCCGGTGCCCGGCCTCGGCGATCTTCAGCAGCGATCCGGTCGACGCCAGCGATCCGCGGGCGACACCCATGATCCCCAACGCGTCGTCCATCGCCCCGATCAACGCCTCCCGGTTGGTCTCGCACATCGCCCTGATCAGCTCGGGCCGGGTGCCGGCCACCCTGGTCGCGTCGGCGAAGGAGGACGCCGCGAGGGACAGCGCCAGCGCCCCGCCGTGCTCGCCGACCTGGGCGAGCGCCAAGGCCATCAGATGTGGCAGGTGCGAGATCCTCGCCACGGCCGCGTCATGCGCCTGCGGGTCGGCCGGCACCACCCGGCTGCCGACGGCAAGGGCGAGGCCCGCGACCGTCGCCCAGTCGTCGATGTCACTGTCATCGGTCAGGCAGGTGACCCAGGCGGCCCCGCGGAACAGCGAGTCCGTCCCGGCCGACCAGCCCGAGGCCGCCGTGCCGGCCATCGGATGCGAGCCGATGTACCGGGCGCGCGGCGCCAGTTCCGCGACGTCGTCCTGCACGACAGCCTTGACGCTCGCCACGTCGGTCAGCCGGACCTCCGGGGAATGCTCGTCGATGGCGCTCAACAACGGTCGAAACGTGGTCACCGGCGCCGCCAGCACCACCAGAGCGTCCCGCTGCACCGCCGCGCCGAGCGCATTCTCCAAGCTGTCGGCCACCTGGTAACCGTCCTCGGCGGCTGCAGCCCTTGTGCCCTCGCTCGGCGACCACCCGATCACCGGAATCACCGGTTGTGCCGCCCTGGCAAGAGATCCGCCGATCAGCCCGAGGCCGAGAATGCACAGCGCGGGCGGTAGATCGGCGGAACGCGGGATTGCCGGCGAGGGGAGTGCCTGGTGCATGCCGACATCATGACCCACCGGTTCCGGTGGCAAGGGGAGGTGTGCTGGTCCGATCGGTTGATCTTGAGCACGGGCGCCACCGGCGACTGCTCCCGTCATTTCGGGCACCGGGGTAGGTACTGCGTGGCCGCGACCCCTGCGAGGCCGTAACGTTGCCAACCGTGAGCGCTGCCAGCACGACCACGACCGAGGGCTTCGGCGTCGCGGTGACCCGCGAGGACACCACCTGGCGCTGTTCGCTGCTCGCACCAGAACTGCTGGATGATCTGGACGGGGTGATCACCGGCCTGCGGCGGGTGGCGACCACCGGGCCGGTCTTCGGCATGCTGGCCATCGACGACGAGTTCTTCGTGATCGTCCGCCCCGTCCCCGGTGGGGCGAGCCTGCTGCTGTCCGACGCAACGGCCGGGTTGGATTACGACATCGCCGCCGACGTCCTCGATCTGCTGCACGTCCAGGTCCCTGAGGACGACGAGGTGGACGACGATCCCTGGCCCGAGGGTGATCTCACCCTGCTGTCCGATCTCGGTGTCCCCGAGCAGGAGATGCAGTTGATCGTGGATGACGACGATCTGTATCCCGACGAGCAACTGGCGATGATCGCCCAACGCTGCGGCTTCGGTGACGCCTTCGCGGCCGTCCTCGAGAAGGTGTGACCCGGGATTCCATGGAGACCGGCGGTCGGCCCACCGACGCCGATCTGATCGCCGTCGCACTCTCGCTGGCCACTCGGACCGCGGACACCGGCGACGTTCCGATCGGTGCCGTGGTGCTCGCCCCCGACGGGGTGACGGTCGGCGAGGGCTGGAACGCCAGGGAGGCGACGGCCGATCCGACGGCGCACGCGGAGATCATCGCGTTGCGGGCCGCCGCGAGATCACTCGGCACCTGGAACCTGGACGGCTGCACCATCGCGGTCACGGTCGAGCCGTGCACCATGTGCGCGGGTGCCATCGTCGCCGCCCGGGTGGCCCGGCTGGTCTTCGGCTGCTGGGAGCCGAAAACCGGTGCCGCCGGCTCACTCTGGGATGTTTTGCGGGACCGCCGGCTGACCCACCGGGTCGAGGTCCGCGGCGGGGTGCTGCAGGACGAATGCGCCGCGCTGCTGCGCGACTTCTTCGCCGACAAACGCCCCTGAGCCCCGGCCCCCGCGACGATCATCAAGCTCCGCGCGGATCATCGTGCGGGTGGGAACGGTGGGGCAGAAGCCGACGAGTTCGTCCGCGCGAGCGTCAACTCGGGCCCGGGGAACAAATGACCCACCGGAATCGCTCTGGTCAGCATGAAACTCGGCGTCTACAGCTTCGGCGACATCCACCCCGATCCGGTCACCCACGCGAAGACCTCGCCCGGGCAGCGGATGGCCGACCTGTTGGAACGGATCCGGCTGGCCGAGCAGGTCGGGCTGGATTTCTTCGGCATCGGCGAGCACCACCGTCCGGACTACGCAGTGTCAGCACCTGCCATCGTCCTGGCCGCGGCAGCGGGCCAGACGTCCCGGATCGGCCTGGGCAGCGCGGTGACGGTGCTCAGCACCGAGGATCCGGTCCGGGTCTACCAGCAGTTCGCGAGCATCGATCTGATCTCACAAGGCCGGGTCGAATTGATGGCGGGCCGCGGCTCGTTCATCGAGTCGTATCCGTTGTTCGGCGCCGATCTTGCCGACTACGACGCGCTCTACGACGAGAAGATCCAGCTGCTGCTGGCCATCGACGCAGGGAACCCGGTGACGTGGTCCGGGAACTTTCGCCCGCCGCTGGACAAGGCGGTGATCCTGCCCCGGCCGTACCCCAAGCCCGGTGTCGGTGAACACCTGCGGATCTCCGTCGCCACCGGCGGCAATCCCGAATCGTCCATCCGGGCAGGCATTCTCGGGCTGCCGATCAACTACGCCATCATCGGCGGCCAACCGGCCAGGTTCGCCCCCCTCGTCGATCTCTACCGGCGGGCCTTCGCGCAGACCGAACGTCCGGGCGCGACGGCCGAAGTCGGCGTGTCCGGAATGGGTTTCATCACCGACGACGGCAAGGCGCGCGACCGGTTCTTTCCCTACTGGCTGGATTCGATGCGCCGGATCGCCAGGGAGCGGCGGTTCCAGACACCCGACCGCGCCTCCTACGAGGCGCAGGCCGCACCCGGTGGCGCCTACTTCATCGGCGGACCGGAGCAGGTCGCCGAACGAATCGTGGCCCTGCACGGCGAGCTGCACCACGATCGGCAGGGCTTCCAGATGGATCTGTCCAGCGTCCCGCAGTCCGACTCGCTGAAGGCGATCGAACTGCTGGGCACCAGGGTCGCGCCGCTGGTCCGGGAGGCGCTCGGGGTGGCGGCACCGGATCAGGTACCGAGCGCACCCTGACACGCAAGCGCCCGCCGCTCATCGGAACGGACGGGCGCCTGCGGATGCGTCGATCAGCTCTCGGCGCCCTTGCCGCGCAAGGTGAACCACACCAGGGCGGCTGCGACGACCATCAGCACGACGGCGATCACCGATGTCACGCTGACACCACCGCCGAAGGCCTGCTGCGCCGAGGCGAGCAGCTGGCCGGCCTGCGGCTGCGGTAGGTGCGCGGCGACCGCCGTCGCACCACCGAGCGTCTCGGTGGCAGTGGCGGTATCGGCGGCGCTGAGACCGGCCGGCACCACGACCCGCGCACTGTAGGCAGCGGTCAGGATGCCGCCCAGCACCGCGGTGCCGAGCACTGCGCCCATTTCGTAGGCGGTCTCCGAGATCGCGGACGCCGCTCCGGCCTTGTCGGCCGGCACACTCGAGATGATCACGTCGTTGGAGATCGTCTCCGCCGCGCCGATACCGAGCGACAGCAGGACGAACGCCAATACCAGCGCACCGGCGGAGGCCTCGTGCGCGCCGAGCAGCACTGCGATGTACCCGGCAGCGCTGATCAGCAGGCCGCCGGCCACCACGGTGCGCGGGGTGATGCGCCGCACCAGCGGCACCACTGCAAGTCCGGCCACCACGGTGACCACCAGACCGGGAAGAAGGATCAAGCCGGCCTGCATCGGGCTCTCGCCGAGCACCAGTTGCAGGTGCTGCGACACGAAGAACAGGAATCCGACGAGCGAGAACACGCTCAGCAGGTTGGCCAGCACCGCACCGCTGAACGAGCTGCGGGAGAACAACCGGACGTCGAGCATGGGCTGCGGCCGGTTCAGCTGACGACGGACGAAGGCGGTACCGGCCGCGAACCCGATCAGCAGCAGCAATAACGACAGGCTGGTGGCACCGTCGTGCGCGATGCTCTTGATCGCGTAGACCACCGGGACCATGGTGACCATCGACAGGCCGATGCTGAGCACGTCGATCGGGCCGGGTGTCGGATCCTTGGATTCCGGCAGGAAGATCGGCGCCAGGATCAACAGCAGCACCAGGACCGGGACGGCCATCAAAAATGCCGAACCCCACCAGTAGTGCTCCAGCAGGAATCCGCCGACGATCGGACCGAGCGCCGCGCCGCCGGAGAAGCCAGCCGCCCAGATGGCGATGGCCAGCCGGCGTTGCTGACGGTCAACGAAGACGTTGCGCAGCAACGACAATGTCGACGGCATCAGCATGGCGCCGAAGAAGCCGAGCGCGGCCCGGGACGCGATGAGCGCCTCGGCAGACGGCGCGTAGGCGGCGATCACCGAGACGACGGCGAACCCGACGGAGCCGATCAGCAGCATCCGGCGTCGTCCGACGCGGTCGGCGAGGCTGCCCATCGAGACGAGCAGGCCGGCCAGCACCAGGGGGTAGATGTCGATCATCCACAGCAACTGGGTGCCGGTCGGGCTCAGCGCCGCCGAGATGGACGGCAGGGCGAAGCTGAGCACGGTGGCGTCAACGGCGACCAGCAACACGGGCAGCAGCAGAACCGCGAGTGCGATCCACTCGCGGGTGCCGGCCTTGGGGGCGACGGTCGTCGCGGGGGTGGTCAGGCCGGCCCGATCGGCGCCGGTCTGGATGGTGCGGGACATGGTGCTCTCTCCTGAGGTTGCTGGTACTTATAACTATACCGACCAGTTGGTATAGTAACAAGCTGTCGTCGGGGGATCGCCGACATCCGGATACGGTGGAACGGTGCCGCCCCCACCTGCCGCCCGCGACAAGGTGCTGGACGCGTTCGAGCGGTTGCTCGTCGAGCACGGCGAGCGGGAGACGACGTTGGATGCCGTTGCGCGGGCGGCCGGCGTCTCCAAGGGCGGGTTGATCTATCACTTCGGTTCCCGGGAAGCGCTGATCGATGGCCTGCTCGGCCGGCTGGAGCAGCTCGCCGACGAGGATCTGGTGCAGATGGCCGCCGCCGCGGAGGGTCCGGTCGCGTACTACGTCCGCACCTCGGCCGACACCGACACTCCGCTCGATCTGACCCTGATCGCCGCCACCAGGTTGCTGCAGCGCTCACATTCGCGCACCCGAGAGGTGCTGGCCGCCGTGCACGAACGGTGGTACCTGGCATTGCTGGAGGCCGTCGGTGATCCCGCGATCGCCCGGCTGGTGATGCTCGTCGGCTACGGGATGTACTACAACGCCACCCTCGCCGCCGGCGACGTTCTTGACCTGCCGGCGGAGAAACCCGAGGACATCGACGACCTGCTGCGGCTGATCGAGCAGCTCATCCGGGGTCGGGTCGCTGATCCGGGGTGAGGTGCGGCTCGTGCCGACATTGCGGCTGCGGGGTCGTCGGCGGGAGCTGGAGCAGGTGCCCAACCGTCGCGGGTGATACCTGCGGACGCGTCCTCCACCATCGGTGCGATGCGAGTGCCGCCAGTCCGGCACCGGCGGTGTTGAGCAACACGTCGTCGACGGACGACACCCGGTCCAATCGCAGCACGTACTGCGCGGTCTCGATGAGGACCGATCCGGCCGCTGCCACCGCCAGGATCCGGGGCAGTGTCGCCAGCACGGCGGAGCGGATGGGGCCGAGGAACCCCACCGCCGCGAAGATCAGCAGATTGCCGACGACCTGGTACATCGGCATGGTGTGCAGGTCCTGCAACGGAACCAGGCTCACAGCCCTCTGGTCAGAGCCGGCCCGGTTGCCCGGCACCATCGTCAAGGCCACCCACGGCACCGTCCCGTAGACCATCCCGACCTCGGCCAGCGACGAACGCCAGGCCCAGGCCGGCGGGGCACCGAGGCGACGACGGCGGCGGGCCAGCGCCCACACCGCCAACGCGGCGAACGGCAGCGCGGCCACCGCGGTGACCAGGATGACGGAGTACATCCCGAACCCGCCGGGCCAACCGAGGACGGTCAGCTCGCCCCGCGGCGGACCGGGGCCACCGATGGGAGCATCCGAGCTGGTCATCAGTGCATCCTCGGATCTTGGGCGGCGTCGGCATACATCGGCGGGCAACCCTGTGCGTCGGCGTCGGGGCGCAGTTCGAAGTGCCAGGGTTCGTTCCGATAGAGCTGGCACAGTCCGTATTCGGTGCCACGCTCGGACAGCCATGCAACCGCGCCGGCGCGTCCGATGTCGACGGCGTCGCCCGACACATGCAGGGACGTTGCGGGGGTGGCCACCCAACGGGCCGCTTCGGATCGTGAGCCGTAGATCGCGACGGCGTCGTCGAGCAGTTGCTCCTGGTACGCCGCGGAACGCCAGCCGCTGTTGACGATGAACTCGACCCCGTCGCCCCGGGCGGCCGTCGCCGCCTGGCGCAGCGCGCCGAGCAGAGCCGGGTCGAGCTCGGTCACTGCCGGATAGTCGTCATCGAAAACGGTCACACCGTCTGGAATCTCGCCGTCGGCGACCCCGAATGCCTCGCCGACTCGTCGTCGGTCGGGAAGCTCAGCCGGAACGACGACAGTCAGGTGCTCGGGCGACGGCGGCGCAGACCGCTCCGCCGTGCCGACGGGCGAGTCCGGTGATCGGACCGACCCGGAACAGCCGACCAGAGCGCTGATCAGCGCCGCGATGACGAGAAAAGTGGCAGCGGAGGCCGATCGGGCGCCGAGGAATGCCGGCGGGTGAGGGGACATGGCATCGAGTCAAAGCGCCGCGGCGTTGCGATGACATATCCAATTCTCGATACGCCGACGATATGCGTTCCCTTCTACCATCGAGCCATGCGCGTGCTGGTCGTCGAGGACGAACCCCTGATGGCAGAGGCCATCCGGGACGGCCTGCGGCTCGCGGCGATCGCGGCCGATATCGCGGGCGACGGCGGCACGGCGCTGGAGTTGTTGAGCCTGAACGCCTATGACATCGCCGTCCTGGATCGCGACATCCCTGGTCCGTCCGGCGACCAGATCGCCGAGCGCATCGTCGACTCCGGCACCGGTATGCCGATCATGATGCTCACCGCCGCCGACCGCCTCGACGACAAGGCTTCCGGGTTCGAGCTCGGCGCCGACGACTACCTGACCAAGCCCTTCGAGCTCCGGGAGCTCGTGCTGCGGCTGCGGGCACTCGACCGCCGGCGCGCCCACATCAGGCCGCCGGTCAGCGAGATCGCCGGCCTGCGGCTGGATCCGTTCCGCCGCGAGGTCTACCGCGACGGTCGGTACGTCGCGCTCACCCGCAAACAGTTCGCCGTGCTCGAGGTCCTCGTCGCCGCTGACGGCGGGGTGGTCAGTGCGGAGTCTCTCCTGGAGCAGGCCTGGGACGAGAACGCAGACCCCTTCACCAATGCCGTCCGCATCACCGTCTCCGCCCTGCGCAAACGACTCGGCCAGCCATGGCTGATCGCGACGGTGGCGGGCGTCGGCTACCGCATCGACACCGGACCGGTAGCCAGCGGAGAGGCGAGCGACTGTGGGTAGGGCACCCGGGTTGAGCGTTCGCCTCAAGCTCACGCTCAGCTACGCCGGGTTCCTGATGGTCGCGGGGCTGTTGCTCATCGCGGTGGTGTGGGTATTCCTGCTGCGGTACGTGCCCGATCAGGCCATCACCACTTCCGGCCGGGAATCCGACCCGATGATCAGCCCCGGTCCGGGCCTGTTCGCTCCCGGCCGCTCCGACCTCTGGCGCGCTTTCGCGCCGAAAGCGGCGCTCATGCTGGCCTTCCTGCTGGTGCTCGGGTTGCTGGGCGGGTGGATCCTCGCCGGCCGGATGCTCGCGCCGCTGCGCCGGATCACCGATGCGACCCGTGCGGCCGGGAGTGGATCGCTCTCCCACCGGATCGGTCTCCCCGGCCGGACGGACGAGTTTCGCGAGCTCGCCGACGCGTTCGACGGCATGCTGGCGCGACTGGAGGAGCACGTCTCCGAGCAACAGAGGTTCGCGGCCAACGCTTCTCACGAACTCCGCACCCCGCTGGCGATCACCCAGACGCTCCTCGACGTGGCTGCCAAGGATCCGAGCCGTGACACCGGGGAACTCCTCGGTCGCCTCCGGGTCGTCAACACCCGAGCGATCGACCTCACCGAGGCGTTGCTTCTGCTCAGCCGCGCCGGCCAACGGTCCTTCACCCCGGAGTTCGTCGATCTGTCGCTGGCGGCCGAAGAGGCCATCGAGACGCTGCTTCCGCTCGCCGAGGCACGGTGCGTCAGCATCGAGACTGCCGGCGGGCCGTCCGGCACCACCGGCTCAAGGGCGTTGCTGTTCCAGATGACGACGAACCTGGTACACAACGCGATCGTGCACAACCTGCCCGATGGGGGCGCCGTCCGGGTGAGCACCGTCGTGCTCCCGACGGGCGTGCTGCTCATCGTGGAGAACACCGGCGACATGCTCAGTACACAGCTGGTCTCCACGTTCGCCGAGCCGTTCCAGCGGGGCGCGGAACGGGTTCACGCCGCGCATCCGGGTGTCGGTCTCGGCTTGGCCATCGTCACCCGCATCGCCCAGGCGCACGACGGAACCGTCACCCTCACCCCCCGTCCGGCCGGCGGGCTGCGGGTCACGGTGCAGCTGCCCGCAGGCCTGCCCTGGCGCGTGGGGGACGATCAGAACACCGGTCGGCCCACCCGGGAAGACCGGCGGATCCTGCGGCCACGCGCACCGTTCAAGACAACACCGCCATCCGGCAGTCCACCCGAATCGCTCCTCGGCCTCGGCGGCGCTTCGCACGTCACCGAGGCTGGGTTCGACGCCGATCCCACCGTCAACTCGTGGCGGCCGGCACGCTCTGCTCGTAGTTGAAGCAGTTCTCGGGGTCGTAGGCGGCTTTGACGGCCGTCAACCGGTCGACGTTGGACCCCCAGTAGGCGGTCGCCCAGTCCGGCATTGTGGGGTTGGGGACATTGACGTAGGCGCCGTTCACGAAGGGCTGCAACGCCTCGCTGAACTCGGCGAGCCAGTTCAGGCACGCCGGGGTCAGTGGATCGTCCGCGGCGGGTGCGTCGCAACGGTCGCCCCAGCTGACTCCTGGTTCGGTGTAGAACAGGGAGTCGCGGTGGGCGAAGGTGGAGC
>Ga0164308_10001382_pt1 | contig 12903 bp, 12 predicted proteins | sample Whisoiple_246_MG_FD_109983 | JGI IMG/M metagenome (GOLD analysis project Ga0164308, IMG submission 109983) | Soil microbial communities amended with fresh organic matter from upstate New York, USA - Whitman soil sample_246_MG | ecosystem: Environmental > Terrestrial > Soil > Unclassified >... | reverse complement strand
GCCTCGTAGATCATCCCGATGACGCCCATCGGCACCCGCACCTGGCGGATCTGCAGGCCGTTGGCGAGGGTCGAGCCGCGGACGACCTCGCCGACGGGGTCCGGCAGCGCCGCGACGTCGCGCAGTGCCTGCGCCGCGGCGGCGACGCGCTGCCCGTCGAGGCGCAGGCGGTCCTGCAGGCTCTCGGACATCCCGCCCTCGCGGCCGCGCTCGAGGTCCTCGGCGTTGGCCGCGACGATCGCCGTGGTGGCGGCGTCGACGGCGTCGGCGAGCGCGAGCAGGGCGGCGTCCTTCTCGGCCCGGGACATGAGGGCGAGCCGGCGGGAGGCGACGCGTGCGCCGTCGGCCACGTGCGCCACGTGCTCGACGACGGCGGGGTCGATGGTCCGTTCCATGGTCCAAGGGTAGGTCGGCGCCGCAACGCTTCTGCCCCCGTTTCCGCGGGCTGGACCCTCGCCGCTCGGGCCGGCCCTCAGTCGAAGATGCCGCTGTAGGCGTTGAGGGCCGGCTGCCCACCGAGGTGGGCGTAGAGCACGGTCGAGTCTCGGGGGATCTCCCCCGACGTGACGAGGTCGACGAGCCCCGCCATCGACTTGCCCTCGTAGACGGGGTCGATGATCATCCCCTCGAGCCGGCCGGACAGCCGGATCGCCTCGACGGTCGAGGCGACCGGGACGCCGTAGAGGTCCCCGGCCCAGCCCGGCAGCACGGTGACCTCGTCGTCGCGCAGGTCGCGCTCGAGGCCGATGAGCGTGGCCGTGTGGCGGGCGATGCGACCGACCTGGTCGCGGGTCCTCTCGAGGGTCGCCGACGCGTCGATGCCGATGACCCGGCGCGGGCGCCCACCGGCGTCCTCGATCGCGGCGAAGCCGGCGATCATCCCGGCGTGGGTCGACCCGGTGACGGTGCACACGACGACGGTGTCGAAGAAGACGCCGAGGGCCCGTTCCTGCTCGGCCACCTCGTGGGCCCAGTTCGCGAAGCCGAGGCCGCCGAGGCGGTGCTCCGACGCACCGGCCGGGATCGCGTACGGGCGACCGCCGGCCGCCTCGACCTCGGCGACGGCCTCCTCCCACGACGGGCGGATGCCGATGTCGAAGCCGTGCGGGTCGAGCCGCACGTCGGCGCCCATGATCCGCGAGAGGAGGATGTTGCCGACACGGTCGTTGACCGGGTCGTCCCAGTCGACCCACTTCTCCTGCACGAGCCGGCAGGCGAGGCCGAGCCTGGCCGCGACCGCGGCGACCTGTCGGGTGTGGTTGCTCTGGTAGCCGCCGATGGACACCAGAGTGTCGGCGCCGCTGGCGAGCACGTCGGGGACGATGTACTCGAGCTTGCGGGTCTTGTTGCCGCCGAAGGCCAGACCGCTGTTGACGTCCTCCCGCTTGGCCCACACGTCGGCGCCGCCGAGGTGGGCCGTCAGGCGGTCGAGCCGGTGCACGGGGCTCGGGCCGAAGGTGAGCGGGTAGCGCTCGAAGTCGTGGATCGACACGGTGGATCTCCTTGCAGGTCAGGCGTTCTCGGACTCGAGGGTCTCGATGAGGGGACGGAGGGTCTCCCACGTCTCGTGGGCCACCTCGGCGGCGGCCGCGGCGTCGCCGGCTGCACACCGGTCGATGATCCGCTCGTGGAGGTCGACGGACGCCCGGCCCGAGAGCGAGCCGAACCGGAGCCGCTCGAGGCGGCGCAGCACGGGTGTGAACTGGTCGAGGACGCTCTCGACGGCGGCGTTGGCCGCGGCCCGCACCGCGACGGCGTGGAAGGCGTCGTCTGCGGTCACGGCCGCCTCGGCATCACCCCGGCGCAGCGCGTCGGCGAAACGGTCGTTGGCCTCCCGCATCGCCTCGAGGTCGGCGGGCCCGAGCTGGGGCACCGCCTGCTCGACGGCGAGCCGGTGCATGGCGGCGACGACGGCCTGCGCGTCGCGGATGGCCCGGGCGTCGAGGGTGGCGACCGTCGTCGACCGCCCGGGGGCGGCGTGCACGAGCCCCGCCTGGCCGAGGCGCAGCAGCGCCTCTCGCACGGGCGTGCGACTGACCCCGAGCCACGCGGCGAGGTCCTGGTCGCGCAGGCGCTCCCCCGGCGTCAGGGTGCCGTCGACGATCGCGTCGCGCAGTCGCTGGTGCACGTCGTCGCGCAGGAGCGGCCGGGGCGCGAGGGACTGGCTCGGGATCGGCATGCAATATATTGCACATCGGCAGCATCGCGGTGTCAACGGCGACCGGCCCGACGTGGACACCGCACCCGGCCGGGCCCACCCGTCACTACAGTCGTCCCGTGTCTCCCCGCTCGGTCATCGCCACCGCCCGGCGCCTCGTCGTCAAGGTCGGCTCGAGCTCGCTGACGGGTCCCGACGGCGGCATCGACCACGACCGGCTCGTCGCCCTCTCCGACGCGCTCGCCCGACGCCACGGCGACGGCACGCAGGTCGTGCTCGTCAGCTCCGGCGCCATCGCCGCCGGGATCCACCCGCTGCACCTCGGCACCCGTCCGCGCGACCTGGCGACCCAGCAGGCCGCGGCGTCGGTGGGCCAGGGCGCCCTCCTCGCCGGGTACACGGCGGCCTTCGGCCGGCACGACATCACCGTCGGGCAGGTGCTGCTCACCGCCGACGACGTGACGCGTCGGACCCACTACGCCAACGCCCGCCGCACCCTCGAGCGCCTCCTCGACCTCGGGGTGCTGCCCATCGTCAACGAGAACGACACCGTGGCCACCTCGGAGATCCGCTTCGGCGACAACGACCGCCTCGCGGCCCTCGTCGCCCACCTCATCGACGCCGACGCGCTCGTGCTGCTCTCCGACGTCGACGCGCTCTACGACGGCCCGCCCACCCGTCCCGGCGCGACCCGCATCCCGCTCGTCCGCGGCCCGGAGGACCTCGTCGGCATCGAGATCGGCGGCAGCGGCTCGAAGGTCGGCACCGGCGGCATGACGACGAAGATCGAGGCGGCGCGCATCGCCACCGCCGCGGGCGTCGTCACGACCGTCACCGCGGCCGACCGCGTCGTGCAGGTGCTCTCCGGTGAGGACGTCGGCACGGTCTTCCTGCCCATCGGCGTGCGCGGCCGGTCTCGTCGCCTGTGGCTCGAGCACGCGACGACGGCGCGCGGGCGGCTGCTCGTCGACGCCGGCGCCGTCACGGCCCTCGTGCACCGCAAGAAGTCGCTCCTGCCCGCCGGCATCGTCGCGGTCGAGGGCACCTTCCACGAGGGCGACCCCGTCGACGTCTGCGGACCGGACGGCACCGCCGTGGCCCGTGGCCTCGTCAACTACGACTCCGCCGAGCTGCCCGCGCTCCTCGGCCGCTCGACCCGAGAGCTGGCCCGCGACCTGGGCCCCGAGTACGAGCGCGAGGTCATCCACCGCGACGACCTCGTCGTGCTCTAGGCGGGCCGTCACCCGAAGCGCACGAAGCGGTCACGCGTCCGGGGTGAACGCGTGACCGCCTCCGTGCCGACGGTGCTCAGTGATGCGTCGCGGTCTCCGCGCCGACGCCGGTCAGCGAGCGGACCTCCATCTCCGCGTACTTCGCGGCGTTGAACTCCCGGCTCGTCACCGTCCCGATGTACCCGAGCAGGAACCCGAGCGGGATCGAGATGATCCCCGGGTTGTCGAGCGGGAACCAGTGGAAGTCGACGCCCTGAAGCATCGAGGGGCTCTTGCCCGTCGCGGGGTCGATCGGCTTGCCCGACACGACCGGCGAGAACACGATGAGCGTGATCGCGCTGATGAGGCCGCCGTAGATCGACCACAGGGCGCCCCGGGTGTTGAACCGCTTCCAGAACAGCGAGTAGAGGATCGTCGGCAGGTTCGCGCTCGCCGCGATGGCGAAGGCGAGGGCGACGAGGAAGGCGATGTTCTGGCCCAGGGCGAAGATGCCGCCGACGATCGCGATGGCGCCCAGGACGAGCGCCGCCATCCGCGCGACCTTGACCTCCTCCTCGGGCGTCGCCTTCCCGTGCTTGACGACGGTGTTGTAGATGTCGTGCGACAGCGAGGCGCTCGCGGTGATCGTCAGGCCGGCGACGACAGCCAGGATCGTCGCGAAGGCCACCGCCGAGATGATGCCGAGGAGGATCTCGCCACCGAGGTGGAACGCGAGCAGCGGTGCGGCGGAGTTGACGGCCCCGGGCGCGGCCTTGATCTCCTTGGCCCCGACGAGCTCGGCGGCACCGAAGCCCAGCACGAGGGTGAACAGGTAGAAGATGCCGATGAGCCAGATCGCCCACACCACCGAACGCCGGGCCTCGCGCGAGGTCGGCACCGTGTAGAACCGCATGAGCACGTGCGGCAGGCCGGCCGTGCCGAGCACGAGGGCCATGGCCAGGGAGATGAAGTCGATCGGGTTCTTGTACTGCAGGCCCGGCGCGAGCAGGTCGCGCGTGCTGCCGTCGGCGGCCTTGGGCGCCGAGGCGGCGGCGTCACCGAGCAGCTGGCTGAGGTTGAACCCGAACTGGCCGAGGACCCACAGCGTCATGATGCCGGCGCCGATGATGAGCAGCACGGCCTTGATGATCTGCACCCACGTCGTGCCCTTCATACCGCCGTAGATGACGTAGAAGATCATGATGAGGCCGACGACGGCGATGACGACGCGCTGGCCGACCGCTCCCTCGACGCCGAGCAGCAGCGCGACCAGACCACCGGCACCGGCCATCTGGGCCAGCAGGTAGAAGAACGACACGACGAGCGTCGAGATCGCCGCCGCGATGCGGACCGGGCGCTGGCGCAGCCGGAAGCTGAGCACGTCGGCCATCGTGTACTTGCCGACGTTGCGGAGCAGCTCGGCGACGAGCAGCAGCGCGACGAGCCAGGCGACGAGGAAGCCGATCGAGTAGAGGAAGCCGTCGTAGCCGTTGAGGGCGATGGCTCCCGCGATGCCGAGGAAGCTGGCCGCCGACAGGTAGTCGCCGGCGATGGCGATGCCGTTCTGGCGGCCGGTGAAGGCCCGGCCACCGGCGTAGTACTCCGCGGCGCTGCGGTTGTTGCGCGAGGCGCGGATGACGATGGCGAGGGTGACGACGACGAACAGGGCGAAGATGCCGATGTTGATCGCCGGGTTGCCGACCGTGGTAGCGGCAGGGGCGAAGGTCGCGACGGCGCTCACTGGTGGTGCCCTCCCATCTTCTGGGCGAGGGCCTCGGCGGCCGGGTCGAACTCCCGGTCGGCCCAGCGCGCGTAGTACATCGTGATGACGAAGGTCGAGACGAACTGGAGGAGGCCGAGGATGAGACCCCACGTGATGTTGCCGAAGACGCGGGTGGCCATGAAGCCCTTGGCCCACACGGCGAGGAAGACGTAGAGGAAGTACCACGCGAGGAACAGCGCGGTCAGGGGAAACACGAAGCGGCGGAACTTGGTGCGCAGCTCGGCGAACTCGGCCGATTGCTGCATGGCGACGTTCGGGTCGACGTTCGGGTCGTCGGCCACGCGCTCTGGAGCCTCTTTGCTCACGGGCCACCTCCTGTGGTGGGTGTTCGGGCGAGTGCCACCGTAGGAGCGCGGGCACCCGCCCGGAATCCCCTGCGGGGCAGGCGTCGCCGAGCGGCGGAGGTCGTCGCCGTGCGCGGGCTCAGCCGCGACGAGCGGTCGCGTTCGTGCGGTGAGCGGTCGAGCCGACGGGGTGGAACGGGCCGCGGTCGAGGTGGAGGTGCTCGGGGGCGTGCAGCCGGACCATGGTGCGGGCGACGTGCTCGGGCCGACGCGAGCGGGTCGCGAGCGAGGCGAGCACCATCGTGGCGAAGGCCACCGGCACGGTGACGGCGGCCGGCTGGCTCATGAGCACCCCGAGCCGGCCGTCCGTCGCGATGCCGAAGGTCGTCGCGACGACCGACGCCATCGACAGCCCTCCCCCGACGACGAGCCCGCAGATCGCCCCCGGCGCGGTGAGCCCGCGCCACCAGATGCCGAGCACGAGCATCGGGCAGAAGGTCGAGGCCGCGACGGCGAAGGCCAGCTCGACCGCGTGCGCCACGGGCACGCCCGCCGAGGCGACGGTGAGCAGGACGGCGAGGGCGACGGCGAGCACGGTGGAGACGCGGAAGGAGGCGATGCCCTGCCGGTGCCCGGAGCCCCACCGGACGAGGTCCTGGCTCAGCACGCCGGCCACCGACACGACCAGGCCCGTCGACGTCGACAGGAAGGCCGCGAAGGCACCGGCGGCGAGGAGGGCCGTCAGCCCCTGGGCCGCGGCTCCGTCGAGCAGCCTGCTCGGCAGCTCGAGCACGACGGAGTCGGTGCGACCGCTCGCGACGAGGTCTCCGGCGACGTGGCGTCCGAGCACGCCGTAGAGCACCGGCAGCAGGTAGAACCCGGACAGCAGCGTCAGGACGACGAGCGTCGTGCGGCGTGCGGCGCGTCCGTCGCGGTTGGTGTAGAACCGCACGACGACGTGCGGCAGCCCCATGGTGCCGAGGAACGTCGCGAGCACGAGCGAGTACGTGAGGTAGAGGGCGTTCGGCCCCCTCAGCGGCTCGACCCAGTCGGCGACGTCGACGGCGGCGACGACGGTCGCGGGGCCACGCCCGGCGAAAGCCCCGACGAGGAAGAAGAGCGGCGTCAGCAGCGCGACGAGCTTGAGCCAGTAGTGGAATGCCTGCACGAGCGTCACGCTGCGCATCCCGCCGGGCAGGACGCTGAGGCACACGACGAACGCGACGGCGAACTGCCCGACCCACGACGGGGCGCCGGTGAGCGTGCGGAGCGTCAGGCCGGCCCCCTGGAACTGCGGGATGAGGTAGAGCATGCCGATGCCGACGACGAGCAGGCTCGACAGGCGTCGGGCCGGTAGGGACTCGAGGCGCAGCTGCGCGAAGTCGGGCAGGGTGTAGGCGCCCGACCGGCGAAGGGGCGCAGCGACGAACACGAGCAGCAGCAGGTAGCCCGCGGTCCACCCGACCGGCAGCCAGAGCATGTCGACGCCGCGCGCGAGGATGAGCCCGGCGACGCCGAGGAAGCTTGCGGCAGAAAGGTACTCGCCGCTGATGGCCGATGCGTTGAGGATCGGGCTGACGCCGCGCGACGCGACGTAGAAGTCGCTCATCGTGCGCGAGAGGCGCAGCCCGAACGCGCCGACGGCCAGCGACGCGACCGACACGACGGCCACGGCGACGACGCTGACGACGCTGTTCACGGCCGGCCTTCAGCGCCCGTCGAGCAGGTCGCTGAAGCTCTCCTCGTTGCGCTCGGCGAGGCGCACGTAGACCCTGCCGAGGCCGATGATCTCGGCAAAGGCGACGAGCGTGAGAAGGATCCACGGCAGAGGCACACCGAGCACGTCGACACGGCCGATCCCGGGCCACGCGTGCAGGAGGATCGGCAGCGCGCCGAGGGTCGCGGCCAGGACGGCGGCCACGCCGAGGGCGAGCCGCAGCTGGCTGCGCATGAGGGAGGTGATGTACACCCCGCCGAGCGGGGTCTGCTCGTCGATCTCCGAGGCGATCGAGGTCGCGCGCGTCCGGGCGGCCGCGGTGCGCGGGCTCGTGACCCGCACCCGCGCCGGCGGCGCCGACGACGGCGCCGACGGCGGTGTAAACGCGTGAGCCGACGCCGACGGCGCGGCGGTCGCTCCGGGCCCGTCCTGCGGGGCGTCCGGGGTCATGTCCGCCCCCGCGGCTGGGCCCGGCCGGCGAGCAGGTCGCGCAGCGCCCGGGTGTGCCGGCGGCTGACGACGAGCTCGTGCCCGCCGACGACGACGGTCGTGCGCCCGCCCTCGGTGCGCCACTCGCTGATGTGGGCTAGCGACACGAGCGAGGACCGGTGGATCCGCACGAACCCGGCCTCGCGCCACTGGTCGGCGAGCGTCGTCAACGGCACGCGCACGAGGTGGCTGCCCGACGCCGTGTGCAGCCGCGCGTAGTCGCCCTGCGCCTCGACGTAGAGCACCTCCGATCGCGGGACGAGCCGGCTCACCCCGGCCAGCTCGACGACGATGCTCTCGTCCGGGGCCGGGGCGGGCGCCGACCCACCCTCGACGCGTCGCACCACCTTGCGCACGGCCTGGTCGAGCCGGTCGTCGCGCACCGGCTTGAGCACGTAGTCGACGACGTTGAGCTCGAACGCGTCGACGGCGTGCTGCTCGTGGGCCGTGACGAAGACGACCGGCGGCTGAGCCGTGAACCGGGACAGCACGCGCGCGAGGTCGAGGCCGCTCAGCCCCGGCATCTGCACGTCCATGAAGATCGCGTCGACCGGCTGCTCGTGCAGCACGCGCAGGGCCGCCTCCCCCGACTGCGCCGGCAGCACCTCCCCGACGCACTCGTGCCGGCCGAGCATCCAGACGAGCTCGTCGAGGGCCGGCGCCTCGTCGTCGACGGCCAGCACGCGCAGCATCGGCAGGTTCATACGTGGACTCCGGGGCGGAACTTCGGCAGCCGGACGACGACCTTCGTCCCGGCGCCCTGGGCGGTCTCGACGACGAGACCGTACTCGTCGCCGTAGGCGGCACGCAGCCGTTCGTCGACGTTGGCCAGGCCCACCGAGTCGCTCGCCGGGTCGCCCGCGAGCACCCGCGCCACCCGCTCCGGGTCCTCCCCGACGCCGTTGTCCTCGATCGTCACGACGCACTCCTGGTCGACGTCCTGGGCCAGGATGCTGATCTCCCCCGGCCCGGCGCGGCCCTCGATGCCGTGGCGCACGGCGTTCTCGACGAGGGGCTGCAGGCACAGGAACGGCACGACGACCGGCAGCACCTCCGGCGCCACCCGCAGCGTCACCGTCAGCCGGTCGCCGAAGCGGGCCTTCTCGATGACGAGGTAGGCCTCGATCGAGCGCAGCTCCTCGGCGAGCGTCGTGAACTCGCCGTGCCGTCGGAAGGAGTAGCGGGTGAACTCGGCGAGGTCGAGGAGCAGCTCGCGGGCGCGCTCGGGGTCGGTGCGCGTGAACGAGGCGATGGCCGTCAGCGAGTTGTAGACGAAGTGCGGGCTGATCTGGGCCCGCAGCGCCCGCACCTCGGCCTCCATGAGGCGGGTCCGCGACGCGTCGAGCTCGGCCAGCTCGAGCTGGCCCGACACCCACCGCGCCACCTCGTTCGTCGCGCGGACCAGGCCCGCCGAGGCCTGGTCGGTGAAGACCTGCAGCGTGCCGACGACCTTCTGATCGACGTCGAGCGGGGCGACGACGGCCTGGCGCACGATGCACGACGGCTCGCCGCACGCGACGTCGGGCCCGCCGACGACGGTGGCCCGCCCGTGCTGGAGCGTGCCGGCCGCGATGACGACCGGCTGCTGCGCGTGGTGGGCCCGGCCGCCCTCCCACGCGAGCAGCCGCGTCGTGTCGGTCATCGCGACGGCCGGCGCCCCGAGCAGCGAGCGCAGGTGCTTGAGCGCCCGCTCCGCGGCCTGCGGCGTCAGCCCGGCCCGCAGCGGCGGCGACGCGAGCAGGGCGGTGTGCAGCGTCCGGTACGCGGCCCGGTCGGCCTGGGTGCCGAGGTGACCGCGACGCAGCAGCGCGCCCCAGGTGCTCATGCGCACACCCTAGAGGCCGCGCGACCCCCGTGAGCGGGGCTCAGGCGTCGTCGGTGTCCTCGTCGCGCAGGTGCCACAGGCCCGAGCGGCGCTCGGCGTCGAGCTCCTCCTGCGTCTTGGCGCGGGCGGCGTAGCGGTCGCGCATCGCCTCGCGCTTCTCGTCGCGGGTCGGACGCGAGCTGTCCTCGAGGCGCAGGTCGGTGCCGCGCACGCCGAGCAGCTCGGCGCCCGACTGCAGGGTCGGCTCCCAGTCGAAGACGACGGCGTCGTCGGTGGCGCCGATGACGACGGTGTCGCCCGCGACGGCGCCGACCTTGTACAGCCGGTCCTCGACGCCGAGACGCGCGAGCCGGTCGGCGAGGTAGCCGACGGCCTCGTCGTTGCTGAAGTCGGTCTGGCGCACCCAGCGCACCGGACGCTCGCCGGTGACCCGGTAGAACGGGCCGTCGGGTCCGTTCTCCTTCGTCACGGTGAAGCCCTGGTCGTCGACCGAGCGGGGCCGCAGCACGACCCGCTTGGGGACGGCCGCCTCGGCCTCGAGCTCCTTGCGGGCCTGCTCGACGTGGCGCGCCATGGCGAAGCTCAGCTCGTTCAGCCCCTGGTGGGCCACCGCCGAGACGATGAACACCTCGAGACCGCGGGCCTCGAGGTCGGGCTTGACCATCTCGGCGAGCTCGCGGGCCTCGGGCACGTCGGCCTTGTTGAGCACGACGATGCGGGTGCGCTCGGCGATCGGTCGGCCCCCGAGGTCGGCGTCGGGCACGTAGAGCGACAGCTCGTTCTCGATGACGTCGAGGTCGGTCATCGGGTCGCGGCCCGGCTCGAGCGTCGCGCAGTCGATGACGTGGACGAGCACGGAGCAGCGCTCGACGTGGCGCAGGAACTCCAGGCCCAGGCCCTTGCCCTCGTGGGCGCCGGGGATGAGGCCCGGCACGTCGGCGACGGTGAACCGGCTCGAGCCGGCGGTCACGACACCGAGGTTGGGCACGAGCGTCGTGAAGGGGTAGTCGGCGATCTTCGGCCGCGCGGCCGACAGCACCGACACGAGGGAGGACTTGCCCGCGCTCGGGAAACCGATGAGGGCGACATCGGCGAGCGTCTTCAACTCGAGGACGACGTCGATCTCCTCCCCCGGCTCGCCCAGCAGCGCGAAGCCCGGCGCCTTGCGTCGCACCGACGACAGCGCCTTGTTGCCCAGGCCGCCGCGCCCGCCCCGCGCGATGACGTGCTCGGTGCCCATCCCGACGAGGTCGGCGACGATCGCGCCCGACGCGTCCTTGACGACGGTGCCCTCCGGCACCGGCAGGACGAGGTCGTCGCCGTCGGCGCCGTTCTTCTCGTCGCCGGCGCCCGGGGCTCCGTTGCCGGCCTTGCGGTGCGGGTGGCGGTGGTAGTCGAGCAGCGTCGTGGATTGCGGGTCGACGCGGAGGACGACCGACCCGCCGTGTCCGCCGTTGCCGCCGTCCGGGCCGCCGAGCGGCTTGAACTTCTCGCGGTGGACCGACGCGACGCCGTGTCCGCCGTTGCCGGCAGCCAGGTGCAGCACGACACGGTCGACGAAGGTCACTGCCATGGGTTCACTCTTCCAGATGGGGTGGTGCGGGTCGGGCATGCGAAAGGGCGGGCCAGCGCGGCCCGCCCTTCCACGAGGTCTGCTGTGACGGTGAGGTCACTCGGCAGCGGCAACCTCGACCGTCTCGATGTTGACGGTCTTGCGGCCGCGCTTGGTGCCGAACTTGACGGCGCCGGCGACGAGGGCGAACAGCGTGTCGTCGCCACCGCGACCGACACCCTCACCCGGGTGGAAGTGCGTGCCGCGCTGACGGACGAGGATCTCGCCCGCGTTGACCTGCTGGCCGCCGAAGCGCTTGACGCCGAGTCGCTGTGCGTTCGAGTCACGACCGTTGCGGGTCGAGGACGCACCCTTCTTGTGTGCCATGTCGTTGCTCCTTGTGAGGTCTGTGTGTCGGCCGGGTCAGGCGTCGATCGCGGTGATCTTGACCTGGGTCAGCGGCTGGCGGTGGCCCTGACGCTTCCGGTAACCCGTCTTGTTCTTGTACTTCATGATCGTGATCTTCGGGCCCTTGGCGGCCTTCACGACCTCGGCCTTGACCGACGCCTTCGACAGCTTGGCGGCGTCCGACGTGACGGTCGTGCCGTCGACGAGGAGCAGCGGCGTGAGCTCGACGGCATCGCCGGGCTGACCCGTCACCTTGTCGATGAGCAGGACATCGCCCACCGAGACCTTCTCCTGGCGACCGCCAGCGCGAACAATCGCGTACACAGTGAAACTCACTCTCTTCGTTCAGGGGTGATCGCCGCTTTCGGAACCGGCCCGTCAACACGGGCCCGGTGGGCGCACCAAGGATCAAGGGTACCGGCAGGAGCGTGCTGCTCCAAACCGAGGTCAGGCGCCCTCGCCACCACCGTCGGCGGTGGCCTTGGGCGGCCCGGCGGGGGCCACGACGCGGCCGCGGCGACGGCGTCCGCGGGAGGCGGGCACCGGCTCCGGCGTCGGTTCGGCAGCGGCCTCGGGCGTCTGCTCGGGCGTCTGCTCGGGCGTCTGCTCGGGCTCGGGCTGCTCGTCGACGGCACCGGGCACGTCGGACTCGAGCTCGACCGGGGTGGCCGCGTCGGCGGCTGCCGACCCGTCGGTGTCCTTCTCGGCGATCGGGGCGTCGTCGCCGCCCCACGGGCCGGAGTCCTCCGGGAAGGCGTGCGGGTGGCCGTCGGCCGACGAGGCCGACTCGGCCGCCTGCTCGAGCTGCTCGAGGTGCTCGAGCTGCTCGATCTGCTCGGCCGCGGTCGTCGCGCCCTTGATCGCGGCGGCGTGCGCGGCCGCGGCGATCTGGGCCGCGGTCGGACCGGACGGCTTGTGGTCGGCGGCCGCGTCGTGGGCGGCCGGCGCCTGGCCGGTCGCCCCCTGCGACCCCTGGCCGGAACCGCCCTGGTTGCCCTGGGCGCCCTGGCCACTCTGGCTGCCCGACGCGCGCCCGCCGCGCCGGCGGCTGTCGCCCACGGGCTCGTGCTGGTGCGCACCCTTGTCGACGGGGTCGGTGTGGATGACGTAGCCGCGCCCGTTGCAGTGCTCGCACGTGTGCGAGAAGACCTCGATGAGGCCCGACCCGACGCGCTTGCGGGTCATCTGCACGAGCCCGAGCGAGGTGACCTCGGCGACCTGGTGCTTGGTCCGGTCCCGGCCCAGGCACTCGAGCAGGCGCCGCACGACGAGGTCGCGGTTGCTCTCGAGGACCATGTCGATGAAGTCGATGACGATGATGCCGCCGATGTCGCGCAGCCGTAGCTGGCGCACGATCTCCTCGGCCGCCTCGAGGTTGTTCTTGGTGACCGTCTCCTCGAGGTTGCCGCCCGAGCCGACGAACTTGCCGGTGTTGACGTCGACGACGGTCATCGCCTCGGTGCGGTCGATGACGAG
>Ga0164308_10001381_pt1 | contig 12909 bp, 15 predicted proteins | sample Whisoiple_246_MG_FD_109983 | JGI IMG/M metagenome (GOLD analysis project Ga0164308, IMG submission 109983) | Soil microbial communities amended with fresh organic matter from upstate New York, USA - Whitman soil sample_246_MG | ecosystem: Environmental > Terrestrial > Soil > Unclassified >... | reverse complement strand
GGTCCTTGCTGTGCAGGCGGTACCACCGCGGTGTGGAGGCCAGGCAGCGGACGCGTCGGGAGCCGTGGTCGGGAGCCGTCGGTCCTCGCTGCCAGACTCACCGTATGCCGTCAGCAGCCGACCAGACCTCCTTTCGCGACGCGGTGTTCGCCACACGAGATACGCACCAGGACGCCGTGCGCTTCGAGGGCACCGACTTCACGGCGGCGCGGGCGGGCGGGTTCACCTTCCTCGAGTGCTCGCTCGTCGACGTGTGCCTCGACGACGCCCACCTCGAGTCCTCACGGTGGTCGGAGTGCGAGTGGGACCGCGTCCACGGCGTCGGCATCAGCCTGCCCGAGGCGAGCCTCGTCGAGACGACCCTCGACGGCTGCCGGCTCGGCGCGGTGTCGGCGTGGGGCTCGACGTGGCGCGACGTCACCGTGCGCGGCGGCAAGATCGACTTCCTCAACCTGCGCGGCGCCAAGCTCAAGGACGTTGCGTTCGTCGACTGCGTCGTCGTCGAGCTCGACCTGCAGGAGGCCACCGTCGACGGGCTGACCTTCGAGGGGTGCACGCTCGTCGAGCCCTCGTTCGGCCGTGGCCGCTACACGCGGCTCGACCTGTCCGGGGCGACCCTGCGCGCGCCGCACGGTCTCGCCGGCCTCAAGGGCGCGACGCTGTCGCGCCCGCAGGTCATCGACCTGTCCGACGCGCTGGCAGCCGAGCTCGGCATCGTCATCGCCGACTGAGCCGGCCGGCGGCAGTTCTCAGTTCAGCTGGTTGGGCTTGCCGCGACGCAGGGCCGCGGTGGCAGCGTCCTTGGCCCGGCCCTTGACGCCGACCTTGTCCTGCGGGCGGATCCGCTTGGTGAGGTCGGCCCGCTCGACGAGCGTCGACAGCGGGAGGTCGGCCGCGGGGTACACGGTGACGGAGTCGTCGGCGCTGAAGACGACCCAGTGCGCGCGGTCACCCTTGTAGACCTTGAGGATGCTGCCCTCGGACAGCGACGTCGCGTGGGCCATCGCCTGCCGGCGCGCCTTCTCGCTCGACACGGCCTTGTTGATGGCCTCCTTGGCCGGCTCGCGCAGCGCCTGGGTGGCCACCCAGATCTGTGGCCCGTACTTGATGCCGAGCCGGACGCCCTGGCCGATCATCTTGCCCTTGCCTGCCATCGCGCCAACTCCTCCTGCCCGTCGCCGGGTCGATCGATCCGTCCGCGCGGCGCCGTTGCCTGACGCCCGCGGGCCGTCTGCCCCAAACCCTAGTCTGAGGACATGGACACTCCGGACTCCTCGTACCCGCCGGCCGCCGACACGAGCGCGGCGTCCACGGCGCCGCAGTGGCGACGCGTCGACTACGCGGGCGAGGGCCTCGACGAGTCGCAGGTGGCGCCCTCGCCCTACCTGCAGGCCCGCGCGTGGGTCGACGCCGCGGTCTCGGCCGCCCACGAGCGCGACGACGTGCCCGAGCCGACGGCGATCTCGGTGGCCACGGTCGACGCGTCGGGCGTGCCCGACGTGCGCACCGTGCTCATGCGCTTCTTCGACGAGCGCGGGCCGGGGTTCGTGACGAACCTCGGTTCGGCCAAGAGCGAGCAGCTGCGGGCCAACCCGGCCATCGCGGTGTCGCTGACGTGGCCCTCGCTCTACCGGGCCATCCGGTTCCGCGGGCGGGCCGAGCTCGTCGGGCGTGACGAGGTGGAGGCGTACTTCTCCTCGCGGCCCTACGGTTCGCGGCTGTCGGCGTGGGCCTCGGAGCAGTCGCGCCCGGCGGCCGACCGGGCCGAGCTCGAGCACCGCTGGCAGGAGGTGCTCGCGCGCTTCCCCGACACCGGCAGCGACGCCGACGTGCCGGTGCCCGACTTCTGGGGCGGCTGGCGCGTCGTCTGCGACGAGGTCGAGTTCTGGGCCGGCCGGGCCAACCGCCTCCACGACCGCATCGTCTTCCGCCGCTCTGGCGAGGGAACCCTGGCCGACGCGTCCGCCTGGACCCGCTCGCGCCTGCAGCCCTGACGCTGCCGGACGACCGGGAGCCGCGGGCAGGAGAGCCGGGCACGGAACAGGGCGGCCCGGATCACCGGACCGCCCTGCCTCACTCCTGAGTGGAGGTGGGGACGCGGCTATCGCGTGGCCACCTCGCACGTTCCGGAAGAGATCACTTCTCGGACCACCTCCTTCCGTTGTCGATGCGACGACGGTACGTCGCGTCGAGAGGGCGGGCAAGGACTTTTCCACCGGGCGAGCCGACGCGGGTGGCCGGGGTTCGCGGCGGTCGGCGTCGGTCAGCTGCCGACCTCGGCCTCCGGGGCGACGGCCGTGGCCGGCTGGGGGTCGGCGACCGTGCCGTGGCCACCACCGGCAGGCGTGGCGTCGCGCGCGGCTCCGGCGTCGGGCGTCGCGTCAGCGGGTGGGTCCGGGACGAGGGTGAGGCGCGGCGCGGACCGGAGGCGGCGGCCCGCCGCGACGACGACGAGCGCGGCCGCCATCTCGAGGTGCACGGCCCACGACCACAGCGCCCCGAAGAGGACCTGCCCCTGCCGGAAGCCCATCGCGAAGACGACGGCGAACACGGCGGCGGCGATGAACCCGACCGCCCAGACCCGGGCGCCGGTGAGCCACGGGAACCGGTTCTCGAAGGCGGCCGACTCCTCGGTGGCGAAGCGCGGCATGAACGCGACCCACACGAGCAGCTGCATCGTCTGCAGGAAGGCGTACACGGTGAGCAGGCGCAGCCCGAGCACGCCCGACGCGTCGCCGGGCAGGGCGGCCGCGGCCACGAGCGAGCGCCCGTCGCCGACGACGCTGCGCGCGATGCCGGGTTCGCCGGTCAGCCACGTGTCGACGGCGCCGGCGAGCACGACGGCGGGCACGAGCAGCCCCCACGCCAGCTGGACGCCACGGAAGAGGCGCCGCTCGCGGACCCGGGGCAGGCGGTCGGCCCAGTCCCAGAGGAAGACGAGGACGACGAGCTGGTGCAGGTGCAGCAGCGCGAACGCGTAGTGGTCGGGCCACACGAGGGAGGCGGCCGCGAGGAGCGTGGCGACGCCGTAGGCGACGACGCGTCGGCGTCCGTGCAGTCCCACCCGGGCCACGAGCGCGACGACGCAGAAGCCGAGGACGGCCTCGGCGCGGCGGGCCTGGGTCCCGAGGAGGTGCTCGGCGAGGCGCAGCAGGCTCGTGCCGGCGAGGAGCACCGCGAGCCCGCTGACGACGTCGCGGCGGGCGATGACGGGCAGCCGGCCGACGAGGTAGCGCAGCTCGAGCAGGACGGCGAGGGTGCCGAGGAGGATGAGGCCGATGACCGCGGTGGCGACGGGTGACGCGAGCGCGACGACGAGGGCGGTGGCCGCTGCCACCGCCAGGGCCCCCGTCGCCCGCTCGCTCGTCGTCACGGGCCCCATCGTTCCGTCGGCCGGAACGACCCGGCCACCTGAGTAACCCGATCGTTAGGGTCCTGTGGCGTGACCGAGACTCAGGGGGAGCGGGGCGGCGGGCCCGGGCCCGAACCGGGCCATACCGGACGCGCAGCGCGTCCCCAGGCCGAGGCGTCGGAGGGCGAGCCGGTCCGCCTGCGCGCCATCGCGCTGTCGGCGTACGGGCCGACGCTCCTCGGCTCGACGGGCGCCGGTGCGGTCGCGCCGATCATCGCCGTCTCGGCCCGCGAGCTCGGGGCCTCGCTCGGCGTCGCGGCCCTGCTCGTCGGGACGCTCGGCATCGGGCAACTGCTCGGTGACCTGCCGTCCGGGGCGCTCGCGGCGCGCATCGGCGAGCGGCGGGCCCTGCTCGTGGCGGCCGTCGTCGAGGCCGTCGGCATGGTCGTGGCGGCCTTGGCCGGGTCGGTCGCCGCGCTCTTCGCAGGGGTGCTCGTCATCGGCCTGGCGGGCTCGCTCTTCGGGCTGGCCCGGCAGGCCTACCTCACCGAGGCGGTGCCGGTCGCGATGCGGGCCCGGGCGCTGTCGACGCTCGGCGGGGTGCACCGCATGGGCTACTTGCTCGGCCCGTTCGTCGGTTCGCTCGTCATCACCCGCTGGGGCATCGAGTCGGCCTACGTCGTGGGCGGCGTCGCGAGCCTGGCGGCGTTCCTGCTCGTGCTCGTCGCGCCCGACATCACCGCCGGCCACGACGCCCAGGCGGGAGGTTGGGGCAGGGCGGGCGTCCGGGGTCGGGTGGCCGCCCCGCGCTCGGTGGCCTCGGTGCTCGTCGAGCACCGGCACGTGCTGCTGACGCTCGGCACCGGTGCCATGTGCGTCGCCGGGGCGCGGGCGATCCGCGAGGCGCTCGTGCCGCTGTGGGCGGAGTCGGTCGGGTTCAGCCCGGCGCAGACCTCGCTGGTGTTCGGCGTCGCCGGCGCCGTCGACATGCTCCTCTTCTATCCCTCGGGCTGGCTCATGGACCGGTACGGGCGGGTGGCCGCCGCGGTGCCGAGCATGCTCGTGCTCGGCCTCGGCATGGCGCTGCTGCCGCTCGCCACGTCGCTCGTCGCCGTGACGGCCGCTGCCACGGTGCTCGGCATCGGCAACGGCCTCGGCGCCGGGCTCATCATGACCCTCGGGGCCGACGCGTCTCCGGCTGACGGGCGCGCCCAGTTCCTCGGCGGGTGGCGCCTGTGCGCCGACCTGGGAAGGGCGGCCGGTCCGCTGGCGTTGTCAGCACTGACGGCCGTCCTGACGCTCGGCGCGTCCGCCGTCGTCCTCGGCGCAGCGGCGCTCGTCGGCGCGGGGTGGCTGCGCATCTGGGTGCCGCGCCACGACCCGACGCGACCGCTGCGGGGGCGTGGCGCCGGCGCCGCGGGAGGGGCGGCGTCCGAGGCGTCCTGATTCTGAGAAGGTATGACCGTGACGGACCTGATCGACACCACCGAGATGTACCTGCGCACCATCTTCGAGCTCGAGGAGGAGGGCATCGTCCCCCTGCGCGCACGCATCGCGGAGCGTCTGGGCCACTCCGGCCCGACGGTGTCGCAGACCGTGGCCCGCATGGAGCGCGACGGCCTCGTCGCCGTGTCGGGTGACCGCCACCTCGAGCTGTCCGACCACGGCCGCCTCCTCGCCACGCGCGTCATGCGCAAGCACCGCCTCGCCGAGCGGCTCCTCGTCGACGTCATCGGCCTCGAGTGGGAGTACGCCCACGACGAGGCGTGTCGTTGGGAGCACGTCATGTCCGAGAAGGTCGAGCGCAAGATCCTCGGCCTCATCGGGGGCGGCCTCGAGTCGCCGTACGGCAACCCGATCCCCGGCCTGCACGAGCTCGGCGTCCCCGAGGACGCGGCGGCGGGCTTCCTCACCGGGTTGACGGCGCTGACCACCGCGGCGGGTGCCGAGCCGGCCGTCGTGACGATCCGCCGCATCGGCGAGCCGGTGCAGGTCGACCCCGAGGCGCTGGCGCTGCTCACCTCCGCCGGCGTGCTGCCGGGGGCGCGGGTCCGCGTGGTCCGCGAGGGCGGCCGCGTCGTCGCCGTGAGCGAGGCCCCCGACGCCGGTGAGGGCGTGTCGCTGCCCGACGAGGTGGCCGTCCACGTCTTCTGCCAGGCCGCCTGACCGATCGTGCCGCCGGGCCTGCGGGCCCCGGGGCGGGCGTGTGCACGGACGTGCGCAGCCGGCGCGCTCGTGGGTGCGCAGAGGCCTGACTACAGGCGTGCTCACGGAGTGGATGCGCCCGGCCTGTCCGTTTCGCACCTTTCTGCCTGGCCGATTGTGCTGGGACTGTGGGGATTTGGGGCGGCCTCGGATGATCCGTTGAAAAATCCGTGGAAATCGGCGGGCTCCCGGGATGGCAACGAGCGCGGATCTTGGGTAGCGTGAGCCCCGCTCGCTCTCCCCGTCGGGCGAGTGCCACGGGTCGAACCGCCTAATCCTGCCATCGACCCGGGGCCCCTGCACGATCCGCATGGCAGGAGCGGGGGAACCACCTTCGGGCGTCGACGACGTCCTCGGGGTGAAGCCCTCCGTGGACCGCAAGGTCCGAGCGAAGGCCGGGCGAGCAGTACCTCATTCCGCCCGAACCCGACAGCTCACCTCGTAGGCGTCGAGAGGTCAAACGTGGCTCAGAACGTTTCCGGGCGCCACCGCGCCCCCGGCCGGTTCAACGCGATCGCCGAGCTCAAGCTCATCGCCAAGGAGTCCGCTCAGCCCGCCGTGAAGGGTGCCGCGATCGTGGCCGCTTCCGGTGGTCTCGTCGCCACGTTCGCCGGTCCGGCGAGCGCTGCCGACGGCTCGAGCACCGCGGCTCCGTCGGTCGTCGGCCCCCAGGTCGGCACGCTCAAGGCGGCCAACGCCCTCTCCTCGATCGGCTACGCCAAGCCGGCCGCGAAGCAGGCCACGGTCAAGCCGGTCGTCATCAAGGACGTCACGGTCGAGAAGGAGCGCGCCGCCGCCAAGGCCGCCGAGGAGGCCCGCCAGCAGGCCGCCGACCGCGCGTCCCGTTCGGCCTCCCGCGTCGCCCTCGACCCGGCCCCCACGGCGTCCGGCATCGTCGGCATCGCCCAGTCCTACTTCGGCGTCCCGTACGTCTACGGCGGCACGAGCCCGTCGGGCTTCGACTGCTCGGGCTTCGTCCAGTACGTCTACCGCCAGGCCGGCGTCTCGCTCCCGCGGACCGCCTCGGCCCAGCAGGCCGCCACGACGCCGGTCAGCAACCCGCGCGCGGGTGACCTCGTGTTCTTCGGCTCGCCGGCCTACCACGTCGGCATCTACGTCAGCCCCGGCGTCATGGTCGACGCGCAGCGTCCGGGCACGACGATCGGCTACCACTCGATCTGGACCACGCCGTCGGGCTACGGCCGCGCCTGAGTCGCCGCCGCACCACGCCACGTACCTCCGTCGCGCCCCCACCCGCCAGGGTGGGGGCGTGACGTCGTTTCCGGGTGGCCGCCGCCCGTGACGATCGTGGTTGGATGAGTGATGACCGTCCAGCCTGCTGCAGAGTCCACGACCCTCATCGAGCTCGACGTCTGGGCCGACCTCGTCTGCCCGTGGTCCTGGATCGCCAAGCGTCGGATCGAGGCGGCGATCCACGCGTTCGAGCGGCCGCACGACGTCACGGTGCGGCTGCGCGCCTACGAGCTGGACCCCGAGTGGCCGGCCCGTCGCAACGAACCGGTGCCCGACCGGATCGGCTCCCGGCCCGACGAGGAGGCCGAGGCCGAGCGGGCTCTTCGCGCGCACGCCCACGAGGTGGCCGAGGCCGACGACCTCGTCTTCGACCTCGACTCCGCCGTCACGGCCAACAGCTTCGACGCGCACCGTCTCGTCGCTCTCGCGCGCGAGATGGGTGGTCCAGCGCTGCAGTCGGCCGCGGTCGAGCGGTTCTTCTCCGCGCACTTCAGCGAGGGCCTGCCCCTCGACGAGCCGGAGGTGCTCCAGCGGCTCGGCGCCGAGTGCGGGCTCGACGAGCGCCGCGTCGCCGCGGTCCTCGCGTCCGACCACTACGCCCGTGAGGTCCGGGCCGATGAAAGGAAGGCGCGCGACCTCGGCATCACCTCGACGCCGTTCGTGCTCGCCAACCGGTTCGCCGCCGTGCCCGGTGCTCGCCCTGTCGAGGAGTACCTGGCGCTGCTGCGCGGGGTGGCCGTGCACGGGGGCGACCGGGCCTAGCCGCCGTCCGGGCCGAACGCGTCCGGCTGGCCCCACGTCCGACCCGCCTGCTACGCGTCCGGCCCGCCGGTTTCGCGTCCGGCCCGCCGGTTACGCGTCGGGTCCTGACGCGTCGGCGACGCTCGTGGCCGAGGGCGCACCGGCGCTGGGGCGCCCGAACGACACCGCGTCGCCGACCGGCGCCGCGGCCGCCGAGCGCAGCTGGGCGTCCGGCTGGGCGCCGAGGGCCGCGTTGACCATGGAGAAGGCCCGGCGCAGCGCCACGAAGACCGTGATGGCGAAGATCTGCCGGTCGTCGAACCCGGCCGCGCGCAGTGGCTCGAGGTCGGAGGGCGTCGTCGCGTTGGCGTCGCGAGCCACCGTGCGCGCCCACCCGGCCAGTGCGGCGTCGGCAGGGTCGAGCGACCCGTCGTCGCCCGTGAGCACGGCCCCGGCGACCGCCGGCCCGGCCTCGCCGGCGAGCCGGTTGCCCCACGCCAGCGCGCAGTAGGAGTCACCGGCGGTGGCCGCGGCGGCGCTGACGAGGATGCCGCGCTGCCGGAAGGTCAGGCCACCGATGCGGACCATGTCGGCCAGCAGGGCGAAGAGCGTGTCGTGCGCGGCAGGGTCGTGGGCCCAGAGGTGCGACAGGTTCATGACGAAGCCCTGGGTGTCGAGGTCGCCCTCGAACGAGGCGCGGACGTCGTCGGTCAGCGGCGGTTCGGTGAGGAAGCCGTGGGCGGGATCGGTGGCCATGGCGTGCTCCGTTTCGTCGTGCGACGCCCTCACATCGTGGCACGAGCGGACGGGCCGGGGGAGTGGTCCGGAAGGGTCGGCCAGACGGCCGCTCCAAGGGTCCTCGTCACTGCCGGGCCGGGGGTCGTCAGGTCAGAGAGCGGGGGCCGGCTCCGGACCGGAGCCCGCCGACAGGTCGATCCGGACGTCGACGGCGCGCAGCTCGCGCACCAGCGCGTCCTCTCGCGCCGTCAGCTCGGCCAGTCGTGAGGCGTCGACCCGGGTGCCGGACCCGAGCGAGGCCCAGCGCATCTCGTCCTCGACGCTGGCCAGCTCGGCGAGGATCGCTGCGACGGTTCTGCTCATGGGCTGCCCGTACCCACCTGGGGTACCACCGCATCAAGGCGTCGCCGCGTCGTCCGAGGGTGGGTCAGTCGCGGTCCCACGGGGCCTCCTCGCCCATCTTGGCGTAGTACTTCGCGAGGTGGCTGCGGACCCGGTCGACGTCGGACGCGGGAAGGTCGACGCCGCCGCGAGAACCCTGCAGGACGGCAGCCGCCGCCATGACGCCGCGCGGCACGGCCTGCAGCCGGCCGCCGATCACGTCGGCGATGAGCAGCTTGTACGCGGTGAAGTTGTCCTTCTTGTCCTTGTCGTACCAGACGTGCGCGTCGCGGTACTTCGCGTTCGGGGCGTCCTCCGCGTCGGCCCACCGACGCACCCGCTTCTCCGCGGCGTCGCCGTCCCACTCGCGGTCGCGGTCGGCAAGGGGCAGATCCTGAAAGCTCGTCACGCTCATGGGGGCGTCCTTTCCGGAGTTGGTCGCCCCGGCGTCGTGGTGCCGGGCACGCCGTACCTGCCGTACCCGCGCCGACGCGGAGCGACACGGCCGCGACGAAGGCGTCGGGCGAGGCGTGGGCGTGGGGCGAGGGTGTCGGGCAAGGCCCCGGACAGGGCTCGTCCCGCCGCGTTTCGGGTGGCCAGTTCCGGGAGGAGAAGATCCTGGTCCGGGAGGGCGCCGCGGCGGGACGAGCAAGTGTGCACGGGTCCGGCCGGAGCTGACGCTGACCTGGCCGCTGGTTCGACCCTGACTCCACGGTGACACACGACGTGTCGACGTGGGGGCTTGGGCCGCTGCGACTTCCTGCAACTCCGAAGGATCCGGCCGAGTGGCCGCCGGGATCGTCATGGATGCTCCCTCGACGTCCCTTTTGCGCTCGCGCCGGGGGTCGGCGAGCCGCCCGGCCGCGCCGGTGGGGCGGTGTCAGCGCACCGCCCCACCTCGCGTCGTCCCCGACGCTGTCAGTCGTCGTCGTCGCTCGTGACGACGACCTTGCCGACCATGCCCATCCCGTCGTGGAACATGCAGATGTACGGGAAGGTGCCGGCCTTGTCGAAGGTCACCCGGAAGTGCGTGCCGGGCCCCGCGGTGGGCAGGACGCCCGAGCTGAGGGCGCCGCCCGTGAAGTGCGTCGGGTCGCCGACCGGGATCGGGGCCGCAGGCTCCGGGCCGAACGTGACCGTGTGCGGCACGGGGGCGCCGTTGTTCTGCGACCAGTCGAAGTCGACCGTGTCGCCGACGTGCACGTGCACGGTCGTGCGGATGAACCGCATGATCATGAACATCCCGGCCCCGTCGACCGCCCCGACGAACACGTGGTGGCGCGACGAGTCCTGCCGGAGCTCGGCGTAGAGGCGGTTGCCGTCGTGAATCATCTCGGCGCGGCCGGTCCGGAACTGCCTGTCGTAGAACGACTGCCGGTGCGGGTACGGCGTGCCCGCGGGTGCCACGTGGACGACGCCCTTCATGGCCTGGCCGTGGATCAGGCAGTAGTAGACGTAGTCCCCGGTGCCCTTGAACGTCAGCTTGTACGACGTGTGGGTCGGTGGCAGCTCGGAGAACTGGATCGTCGACAGGACGCCCGAGTTGCGGTACTGGCCCGGAGCCCAGATCGAGTGTTGCGGCGTCGGCATCGTCTGGGTTGCGTCCCCTGGGTTGAACTCAGGCAGCACCTGTCCGGCCCGCAGGAACGTCACGGTGTGTGGCTCCATGGAGTCGGCCGTCCAGCGCACCGTGTCGCCCACGTCGATCCAGATCTCGCCGGGCAGGAACTGCATGCCCTGGATCGCACCGTTCGGTGACTGCGCGCCGACGTGCACTCTCCAGGTGGTCGATTGGTGCTCTCTCGTGTGGGCTCCCGCGCTGGTCGCGGGTGCCAAGAACGCAGCTCCTAACAGCACCGCCCCGACGGCTGCCAGCAACGTCCGGATTCTCTTGGATGCGTGGATCTTCATTGGTCCTCCAAAGCGCGGAACATCGCCCTTCGGGTGCCCCGAAGGGCGAGTCCACGCTAGGGAACCCAGGTGGCGTCCACAGAGGAACAGGAACATCCCAGACGCCCTCCACCGGGCTCCCAGCGGGGAGCGTCCTTTGGCCCCACCATGTCGCTCTTTACGGTGGCCTGTCCCTGAAATCGCCTGTGTCGCAGCACTTCCCGCAAGATCGCCAATCGGACGGCACGGGAAGGGCTACGTGCCCGACAGCTCTCGCGAGAAGAACTCGAGCGCCGTCTTGGTCTTGGTCTGCTGCGCGGCCGCCAGGTCGACACCGTGTGATGCGAGGTACCCCCTCACGACGGCAGCAGTGTTGAACGTGTCCGCAGTGGGGCACTTGGTCGAGAGCTCGAGGATGCGGGTGCCGTCCGGGTAGAGCCACAGCTCGGCGACGAGTCGACGGTCGAAGTCCGGGGGTGTGAACTTCAGCTTGAGGACGTTGATCGGCCCGAGGACCGAGAGGTCGTCGATGCCGATGCCGGCAGGGGCGTTGGCCTCGTACAAGGCCCGCTGCTGCTTCGTGAACAGCTTGGACAGCGGACGAGCGCCGGCCGTGACCTCGCGGATCTTGGCGTCCGGCTGCTCGCCCTTGAGCGACGCCGAGCAGACGAAGCCGCCCGGCATCGCGTCCACCTCGACCCCGAAGCCGGGCGCCTGCCGCTGCTCGGGGCTGAGGTCCTCGGGGTCCACGGGGCGCAGCTTGACGACGGAGTCGCCGGGCCGGGCTTGAATCCGTCTGGCGCGCAGGACGACACCGTGGTTGTTGAGGTCGAGGCCGGGGGTGTCGAAGAAGAAGACCTGTCGGATGTGGCTCTCGAGCGGGTCCATGCCGAGCGCGGCAACCGTCGACCGCTGGTTCGCGTCAGGCACGCTCAGCTTGAGCTCGACCGTGTCGGCGCCCTTGATGAGCTGGAGCAGCTCGATGAGCTGGTCGTCGGTCAGCGCCCGCGAGTGGGCCGGTTCTGCAGGCTGGTTCGGGCTCGTCTGTGTGGTCACAAGCAACCTCCTCGGAAACGGCTCGACGCAAGGTCGCCCGCAGCTGGCTCGATTCGGTCCCGAATCGGGCGGCGTCGAACGGACCCGGCGCTCGGCGTCGGGACGCCGCCGACGAAGCCATGGTGCGGGCCCGACGCGCCGCTTGGCCTCACCCCCAGCGTGTGAATGCGTCGGGCGACCCAACGGTCGGCTGCAGGCGGATGCGCGGCTTTCCCTTGGGGGCCACGGCTGGCACCGTGCTCACCGCTGCTCCGCCCCACTCAGGGCCCGCCTCATCTGAGCGTCGGGATCAACTGATGTGGCTGTCGGGTGTGAGCGGAGTTATGCAGGTGTTTGGTGCCCCCGGCAGGATTCGAACCTGCGACACCCGCTTTAGGAGAGCGGTGCTCTATCCCCTGAGCTACGAGGGCGGGGCATGGCTGAAACCCTCGATGGAAACCTCGCTGCAAGGATCGCTGTAACCCTCGCTGTAACGAGGCCCTGCTGGGCCGACCAACGGGGACAGGCTACTGGACTGCGGCGGGCCTCCCGCGCGTGGCTGCCGAGGCGCGCGCGGGGCGCACCGTCAGCGATATGCCCGGACGTTGCGCGCCGAACTCTTGAGGAGTGCGCAGCGCTGGCAGGATCGGGGACGTGAGACCAAGGGGTGGTTGTTGGTGGGGACGGTGAACCTCGCGGCCGTCGTGGTTTCCTCCGGTGCGCAGTTGCCGTGTGTTGTGGAGACTCGCGACGCGTCGGGCGCGTGCGAGATCGTCGTATCGGTGGAGGGCCGCAGCCCCCTGAGCGCGGCCGGCTACGACTTCGAAGAGGCGCTTCAAGGTCTGCGGGTTCGGCTGGAATCCGAGGGCCTGCATCTGTTGTGCAACCGGTTCCGTCGCGACGCTTTCGTCTCCCCCACGTCCCGTCAGATGAGCAACGGTCTCAGTTGCTACCTCGTCCGCTCCGGCCGACCCGTGGACCCAGAGCAAATCGTTCCGTGCCTCGACCCGGCGCACACCAGTGACGTGGTCTCGGCATCGGAGGCAGGCAGCTTCATCGCACAGTGGAAGGAGTCCGCCGCCGCGCCGGCGCTCGTGCGTTGGTTCAACCGCCTAGTGCGGCGGTGATGGGGAGCGAGTCTTCGGTCTGTGGTCACGCGTGAACGCACCACCCGCGGCAATAGCGGACGTCTGCGCCGGCCGAGTTCATGCGCAGGGTCCGCTGCAGGGCAGCTCTCACCGGCGTTGATGGACCTCGATGAGTTGGGGTGTCGGCAGCCAGTGCTCATCATGCCCCTCGGCGCAGTTGTCCGC
>Ga0164308_10001380_pt1 | contig 12914 bp, 11 predicted proteins | sample Whisoiple_246_MG_FD_109983 | JGI IMG/M metagenome (GOLD analysis project Ga0164308, IMG submission 109983) | Soil microbial communities amended with fresh organic matter from upstate New York, USA - Whitman soil sample_246_MG | ecosystem: Environmental > Terrestrial > Soil > Unclassified >... | reverse complement strand
GGGATCGAGCTACTGACGCCGGATACGCCGAAGGACAAGCAGTTCCAGGATCGACTCGCCGAACTGGACCCGGATGCCGCCGTGGTCGTCGCGTACGGGGCCCTGCTGCCGCCGCCGGTGCTGGCGATTCCGCGGCACGGATGGATCAATCTGCACTTCTCGCTGCTGCCGGCGTGGCGTGGCGCGTCGCCGGTCCAGGCGGCCGTCCGGGCGGGTGACGAGATCACCGGAGCCAGCACCTTTCGGCTCGAGGCCGGGATGGACACCGGGCCGGTCTTCGGCACCGTGACCGAGCCGGTCCGGCCATCGGACACTGCCGGCGACCTGTTGGACCGGCTCGCGGTCAGTGGTGCGCAACTGCTCCTGGCGACTCTTGACGGGCTGCAGGCCGGCACCGTGCAGGCGCGCCCGCAACCCTCGGACGGGGTGTCCTACGCCGGCAAGGTGACCACGGCCGACGCCAGGGTCGACTGGTCGGCACCGGCTATCGCCATCGATCGGCTGATCCGCTCGGTCACCCCCGATCCTGGTGCCTGGACCGACTCTCCCTGGGGCCGGCTGGTTCTCGGCCCGGTCGAGATTGTCGCCGGCGGCGCCGAACGGGACGGCCGCGCGCCGGAAGCCGCGTCACCTGCCGAGGGTGAGCTGGTGACGACCAAGCGCGAGGTGCTGGTCGGGACCGGAACCGCTCCGGTGCGCCTCGGCGTGGTGACCCCGCCGGGTCGGCGCAGCATGCCCGCCGCCGACTGGGCACGCGGAATCCGACCCGCTCCGGGGACGGTGCTGGCATGAGCGCGGACCGATCTTCCCGTGGTCGGCCGGACCGCAGCCGGCGGCACGGCGCGAGCGGTCCACCGCGCCGTCCGCCGACCCGCAAACCCCCGGAGCCGGACCCGGCCCGGCAGGCCGCTCTCGATCTCCTCGGCGCGGTGCGCTCCCGCGGCGCCTACGCGAACCTCACCCTGCCGGGCATCCTCAACGATCGTGGGCTGTCCGGACGGGACGCCGCCCTCGCCACGGAACTCTCCTACGGCAGCTGCCGGGCCCTCGGACAGCTCGACGCGGTGATCTCGGCCTGCGGTGATCGGCCGATCGCCGACCTGGACGGCGTGGTGATCGACGCTCTCCGGCTCGGCGTCTACCAGATCCTGCGTACCCGCATTCCCCCGCACGCGGCGGTCTCGGCCACCGTCGACCTGGTGCGGGCGAGTGACAAGCCAGGTGGCGCAGGCTATGTCAACGCCGTCTTGCGCCGAGCCTCGGAAGCCGACCTGGACACCTGGATCGAGCGGCTGGCTCCCGACGCCGCCGAGGATCCGCTCGGGCACTTGGCGATGGCGCTGTCCCACCCCCGCTGGATCGTCACCGCCGTCCGGGACGCCTTGAACGCGGCAGGCGCCGTCGACGAACTCGAACCCGCCCTCCGGGCCGACGATCAGCCGCCAGCCGTTCACCTGGTTGCCCGGCCCGGCCGGATCGGGCGGGACGAGCTGCTGACGGAATCCGGCGGGTTGCCCGCGTTGTACTCGCCGTTCGGCGTGTATTTGGACGGCGGCGATCCGGGCGCGATCAGGGCGGTCGCCGACGGGCGGGCAGCCGTCCAGGACGAGGGATCCCAACTGATGGCCGCCGCGATGGCGAACGCTCCGCTTGACGGCCCGGACCTCCGCTGGCTGGATCTGGCGGCCGGGCCGGGTGGCAAGGCCGGCCTGTTGGGCGCGTTGGCCGCGCAGCGCGGCGCCCGGTTGGACGCGGTCGAGGTCGCACCGCACCGGGCCGACCTGGTTCGCCGGACGGTCCAGGATCTGCCGGTGACCGTGCACACCGCGGACGGCCGCGATCCTGGTTTGCCGGCCGGTTCCTTCGACCGGGTGATCCTGGATGCACCGTGCACCGGCCTGGGGGCGCTGCGCCGCAGACCGGAAGCCCGGTGGCGGCGCCAGCCGTCCGACGTCGCCGACCTGGTCCAACTGCAACAGGAGTTGCTGGCATCCGCCGGCACGCTGGTCCGACCGGGCGGGATCGTTGCCTATGTGACCTGCTCACCGCACCTGGCGGAAACCGCCGGTGTGATCGGCCGGCGACCGGAAGAACTCCAGCTGATCGACGCCCGCCCGTTGTTGCCCGGCGTCCCCGATCTCGGCGACGGCCCGACCGTGCAGCTCTGGCCGCACCGCCACGGCACCGACGGGATGTTCCTGGCCGTCATGCGCCGTCAGGAGTGATCGCGGGTTCAGTTCAGCGCCGGTGCACACAACAGAACGGCCTCAGCGCGGCTGCGGGCGCCGGAACGGCTGAAGACGTGTTCGAGGTGCTTGACCACTGTCGACTGGGCCACCCCCAGTTGTCGTGCGATCTGTGCATTCCCCAGCCCGTCGCGAACGCACCGCAGTACCTCGATCTCGCGAGCCGTCAGGTGCGGGCCGGCAAACCCGAGCCGGCGCAGTGCCGCATCCAGGTGCGGTTCCAGCAAACGCAGCACCAAGTCATCGGTGTCGCCGAACGGCGGTCCGGCCCGCCTGGCGAAAGTGAGGAACTGCCGCTCGTTGTCCGGGTGCGAAAGATCCAGCCGAAGCTGATGCTCGTACTCGTCGTCCGGCCATTCCCTGGCCGGCCGATGGATCTGGACGATGGTGGCCGACGGTGCGAGCACGGTCCTCGTCCATCGGACCTGATCGCAGCCGACCAGCTGGCTCAGGGCCATCAGCAGCGTGCCGATCGCCGCCCGATCCGGCTGGTGTCGCCCGGGCGCTCGTGCCGCGGTGAGTACCGCCGTCACCGCGGCCGACGCCAGCACCACCGGATGCGACATCGAGCCGATCCCCCTAGCAGCGGAATACTCCGCCGGTTTCCGCCATGAAACCGTATTCGAACTTTTTCGTATAGACGGCCATCCGGGGGAAAGGGATTGTCGAACACGAATCGGACCTGAATCCGTGCGATCAAGGGTGATCACCGGCAGCGTCGGCGAAGGGCGGGCCCGAAATGCGGAGCCGGTATCGAGCAGTTGCGGTGGTGGTCTGCCTGATCAGCGCGCTGGCGCTGAGCGGCGCTCCCGCTGCTGCGGCAGGCGTGGCAGAACGAGGCGTTGCAGCCGCCAATTCCTTGATTGTCGATGTCGCGGACGGGCGGCTCGAGGGCGAGCGAGTCCACGGCGTCGACAATTTTCTCGGCATCCCGTATGCCGCGCCGCCGGTCGATGACCTGCGCTGGCGCGCCCCGGCGCCCGTGGTCCCGTGGCAGGGCACAAGGGCAGTGACCACCTACGAGAACGCCTGCCCGGCACTGGAAAACACCAACGGCGGGGGCAGTTTCGAGGAGGACTGCCTGTTCCTGAATGTGCAACGCCCGGCCGGAACTCGAAAAGGTGACAAGGCACCTGTTCTCGTCTTCATCCACGGTGGCGGTGGGATCAACGGCAGCGGTGATCAGCACGACGGCACGAAATTCGTCCGCGAGGGTCGGATCATGGTGGTCAGCCTGAATTACCGGCTCGGCATCCTCGGGAATTTCGGCCATCCCGCTCTCACCGCTGAGGCCGGTGAATCCGGGAACTACGGCTTCCAGGACCAGCAGCAGGCGTTGCGATGGGTGAAGACGAACATCGCCGAGTTCGGCGGTGATCCGGCGAAGGTCACCGTTGCCGGGGAGTCGTTCGGCGCACTCAGCGTCTGCTACCACCTGACCGCACCGGGCAGCGCCGGATTGTTCGCCGCCGCGATCATTCAGAGCTTTCCCGACTGCTTCGCGCAGTCCCAGCAGGACGCGGACGCGGTCGGTGGACAATTCGCCGTCGACGTCGGCTGCGGCGGTGGTCCGGACCCACTGGAATGCCTCCGGGAGATCGATGCGCAAACTCTGGTGGAGAAGGTCGGGGGGCAATTCGAGACGGCCATCGTCGCCGGTACGCCGACCATGCCCGACCACCCGCGACAGTCGATCTCCGAGGGTGCCTTCCGTCAGGTCCCGATCATCATCGGAACGAATCGGGACGAGGCACGCACCTTCAATCAGCCGAAGGATTTCCACACCACCCAGGATGAGTACGAGGAAGTGGTGCGGGCCAACCTCGGGGAGCTGGCCGAGGAGTTCCTGCGCCGCTACCCGTGGAGCGCGTACGACGACGGCAGCGAATACACCGGCAACTACGTGGTCTCGGCGATCGACACCGACTCGTTCTGGGCCTGCGGAACCCGCAATCTCGCCCGGGACCTGGCCGCCTCGACGACCACCTGGCAGTACGAGTTCGCCCATCGGGACGGGCCAGGGCTGACCGAGCAATACCCCGGATACATCTGGGGTGCCGGACACGCCGCCGAGCTGGCCTATTTCTGGCCCAGCTTCGACAATGGCGACTCGATCGCCGACAACTTCGACCCGGCCGAACGCAGCCTGGCCCGGAAGATGGTGGCCTACTGGACCGCCTTCGTGAAGCGCGGGCAACCGGTGGTGGTGGCCCAGCCCCAGTGGTCGCCGCTGGCGGCTCAGGAGGAGAACAGCACCGTGCTGTCCCTGGATGTGGGCCGCGACTTGCGTGAGATCTCGACGGCCCAGTTCGTGCAGACCCATCAGTGCGAATTCTGGGATCGCCTCAACGGCTGACCGGGATTGGTCGTGCCCATTCTGCCCATTCCGCCGGGCCCCCGACGGCATTCGGGACCGCCGATACGTTGCTGTTCCGTTCAGCGGTACATGGCTCTTGTTCGATGAGCCGCGCCTTGGGAGGGTTTCGACACAGCTGGTGCAGGCACCGGCAAGCAGGTCCCTCCGAGCCGCTGACGTCCACGCCGGGCCCAGCAGCAGACGAGGTCGTTTGCGTCGTCGAAGCGGTCACGCCGACCGATCCGCGGCCCATGAACACCAACAGCCGGGACCCAGCGGGCCCCGGCTGTGGTGCTGTGCGCGGACCTGCCGGTCAGCGCGCTCGGCAGGGTCAGCTGCTGATTGCGGCACCGACCAGCGCGATCGCGGTGGACGCGGCCAGCAGGGCGGCGGCGGTCAGGGCGCTGAACTTGTAGACGGTCTTCAATTCGTTCTTCTCGACGTTGTTGCTCATGGTTTTTCTCCTCATCACATATTCATCTTTGGGAATTTCTCGATCGGGACCGATGACCCTGATGGGGTTTCTCGACCCGTCCGGACGTCGCATCGTGGTGATGTCCGGCCGATGTCAGTGGTTCTGTGGGAATCACTGAGCTCAATGATGCGCGCCTCACCCGGGCAATGACGAGCTATTCGAATGTGACGAACGTTGAGCCAGACCCGCGCAACCCTGCATTCGCAGATCGTCGCAGCTCAAAGGCTGTTTTCGGCGATCGTCACTCGATCGGGTTGTGAATAATCGGTCCACTGAGCGGTACGATTTTCAGTGACGGTGACCACTGGGAACGACGCCGAAGTCGATCACCGGTACAAGATCGACATCCTGCTGGGCGACCGCCGTCCCGACGCCCTGGCTAGGCTCTGCAACCGTGTCCTCCTCTGAAGTCGCTCCACTGATCGCGCCGAGCATCCTGTCCGCGGACTTCGCCCGCCTCGCCGACGAGGCGGCCGCCGTCACCGGTGCGGACTGGTTGCACGTGGACGTGATGGACAACCATTTCGTCCCCAACCTGACCCTCGGCCTGCCGGTCGTCCAAGCTCTGTTGAAGGCCACCGATATTCCAATCGACTGCCACCTGATGATCACCGATCCGGATCGGTGGGCGATCGGCTACGCCGAAGCCGGCTCCTATAACGTGACGGTGCACGCCGAGGCCGTCGCCGACCCGATCTCGATGGCCGCCAACCTGCGGGCTGCCGGTGCCAAGGCAGGGCTGTCCCTCAAACCCGGCACGAATCTGGACGACTGGATCGATGCCCTCAAGCATTACGACACGCTGCTGGTGATGACCGTCGAACCCGGCTTCGGTGGCCAGTCGTTCATGCCCGAGATGATGGCCAAGGTGAGCAGAGCAAGATCGCTGGTCGACCTCGGCCATCTCACCGTCGTGGTGCAGGTCGACGGCGGGATCAATGCCGACACCATCGAGCAGGCGGCCGAGGCCGGCGCCGACTGTTTCGTCGCGGGATCGGCGGTCTATTCCGCGCAGGACCCGGCCGCCGCCGTCGCCGCCCTGCGGGCAACCGCGGCGGCCCATCGCCCGCATCGATGACCCGCGGCCTCGGACAGTCGCCGGCTCCGGAAGGTCCGTACCGGGCCATGGCACGGCTCTACGACCAGCAGCTGCGCCTCTTCGCCGCCCACTACAGCAACATGTGGGACGGCCGATCGAACTCCGCGGCGGTGGTGTCGGCCTACTTCCACGAACTCGTCGATCTGTCGCGCCCGGCACTGTTCGTCGAGGCCGGCGCGTACCGGGCGGAGGCCTCGCGACGGACCCGGGAGCAGCATCCGGACTGTCGGGTGGTGGCGTTCGAGGCCAACCCCTATAACTACGAGAAGTATGTCGACGAGCTGGGTTTCGCCGACCTGGGCATCGAATACCGCCATCTGGCGCTCACCGAATCGGCCGGCCCGGTCACTTTCCATCTCCGGTCGCGCCAGGACGGCCAGGACCTACGCAAGACCACCGGTAACAGCTCGTTGTTGCGAATGAAGGGGACAGATACCGAGTACGAGGAGATCAGCGTCGAAGGGGTCACCCTCGACGGGTTCTTCGCGGACTCCGCAGCCGCGCCGGTCTGCCTCTGGATCGATGTCGAGGGAGCCTCCCGGCAGGTCCTGCACGGCGCGCGCAGTCTGCTCTCCCGCACCGAGCTCGTGCTGATCGAGGTCGAGGAGGTGTTTCGCTGGGAGGACCAGTGGCGCTCACTGGACGTCATCGAGTTCTTCCTCGAGGCCGGCTTCCTGCCACTGACCCGGGACGCCGAGTACAACCAGCACTACAACATCATTTTCGTGCGCGCCGACGTGCACGAGCGCCCCGACGTCTTGTGGTCGCACGAGCTGCACACCAACTACGTGACCCAGCACATGGGGGTGCGCCACGCGGACGAAGCGCCCGCAGCGGATCCGACCGACCAGCCCGACACCACCCGGCCCGACCGGCGCAGGAAGCCCTGGGGCCGCTCGAGCCGGGGATCGTGACCCTTCCCATCCTCGCCGGAAACCGTCCACCACCGCGGATGGGGGAGGATGGTCCGAGTGCCGGCGCGGGACGTCGTCGGGCAGCGAGAGGAATGGTCATGTTCACCGGCATCGTCGAGGAACGCGGAGTGGTCGTCGATCTGACGGTGACCGACGCGGACGCAGGTTCCGCCCGGCTGACGGTCAAGGGCCCGAAGGTCACCCAGGACGCCGGGCACGGTGATTCGATCGCCGTCTCCGGCGTGTGTCTGACGGTGGTCGACCGGAGCGCCGACACCTTCACCGTCGACGTGATGGCGGAGACTTTGAAGCGGTCGACGATCGGCGTGCTGAATCCGGGCGACGAGGTCAACCTGGAGCGTTCGGTGCAACCGACCACCCGGCTCGGCGGACACATCGTGCAGGGTCACGTCGACGGCACCGGAGTGGTCACCGTGCGGGTGGCGCACCCGGCCTACGACGAGATCAGGATCGCTGTCGGCCACGAGCTGGCCCGTTATCTGGCCGGCAAGGGCGCCATCGCGGTCGACGGCATCTCGCTGACGGTGATCGACGTGGTGGACAACGACGACGGAGCCGAGTTCGGCATCGGAGTGATCCCCGAGACGAGGTCGGCGACCACCATGGGCGCGACAAAGGTGGGGACCAGGGTGAACCTGGAGGTGGATGTGGTGGCCAAGTACGTGGAGCGGCTGCTAGCGGCCAGGGATCGGGAGAGCGCATGACCAGCACCAGCATCGACGCGGACACCGCCGACGGGGACGGAGCCCCGACCAGGGCGGCCGAGTCGATCGACCACCAGTTCGGGCGGGCGGGGATTCCGGTCGAATCGCCCGACGTCGCCGGCCGTGATCTGCCGGCCTGGAACCCGAACCGGGAGAAGACCCCGGGCGGTTTCGACACCATCGAGTTCGCGGTGGCCCAGATCGCCGCCGGCCGCGCCGTCGTCGTCGTCGACGACGAGGACCGGGAGAACGAGGGCGATCTGATTTTCGCCGCCGAGCTGGCCACCCCAGAGCTGGTGGCATTCACCGTCCGGTACTCGTCGGGCGTGATCTGTGTGCCGTTGACCGGCCCGGATTGCGAGCGGCTCGACCTGCCGCCGATGTACCGGGTCAACCAGGACCGTAAGGGCACCGCCTTCACCGTCACGGTGGATGCCAAGGACAACATCACCACCGGGATCTCCGCCCTCGAACGGACCAGGACGATCAAGCTGTTGGCGAACCCGTCGACGACATCTGACGACCTGACCCGGCCCGGCCACGTGTTCCCGCTGCGGGCACGGGAGGGCGGCGTGCTGGTTCGGCCCGGCCACACCGAGGCCGCCATGGACCTGACCGTGCTCGCCGGGCTCACTCCGGCCGGCGTGCTGTGCGAGATCGTCAATGATGACGGCACCATGGCACGGCTGCCCGAGCTGCGGGTGTTCGCACGTCGGCACCGGTTGGCGCTGATCTCGATCGCCGACCTGATCGCCTACCGCCGCGCGCGCGAGGTGCAGATCCGCAAGGTCGCCAATGCCCGACTTCCCTTGCCGCAGGGTGAGTTCCACGCCGTCGGCTACATCAGCACGGTCACCAACCGCGAGCTGATCGCGTTGGTCTACGGCGACATCGGTGACGGCCAGGATGTTCTCGTGCGCGTCCACTCCGAGTGCCTGACCGGCGACGTGCTGGGTTCGCTGCGCTGCGACTGCGGACCACAGCTGCACGCGGCCCTGCACGCGGTGGCGACCGAAGGTCGGGGCGTCGTGCTCTACATCCGGGGGCACGAGGGCCGCGGGATCGGCCTGCTGGACAAGCTCCGCGCCTACGAACTGCAGGACGAGGGCGCCGACACGGTGGACGCCAATCTTGCGCTCGGCCTGCCCAACGACGCCCGCGAGTACGGCACCGGCGCCCAGGTGCTCGCCGATCTCGGCATCTCGTCGATGCGATTGCTGACCAACAACCCGGCGAAGCGGGCCGGCCTCGAGGGTTACGGCCTGAAGATCATCGGCCGGGTGGCGCTTCCGGTGTCGGCCAATCCGGAGAACCTCCGCTACCTGACCACCAAGCGGGACCGGATGGGCCACGAACTCGCCGGGCTGGACACGCTTTACGGCGAGGGCCACGCCTAGCTGCAAGAAACCGGATAGCCCCGAAACCGGACCTGACCGAACCACGAAGGGAACTGCCCGATCATGAGCGGCGACGGACGACCGAAGCTGGAGGTTCCGCAGGCCAAGGGGCTGCGGGTCGGGGTCGTCGCGACCTCCTGGCACGGCGAGATCACCGACAGTCTGCTCGAGCGGGCCGTCGCGCTCGCCACCCTGGCCGAGGCCTCGACTCCGACAGTGGTCCGGGTGCCAGGTGCCATCGAGCTGCCGATCGTGGCGCAGGCGCTGGCCACCTCGCACGATGCCGTGGTCGCTCTCGGCGTGGTGATCCGAGGTGGCACACCGCATTTCGAGTACGTCTGCGATTCGGTGACGGCCGGGTTGACCCGGGTCGCCCTGGATTCCGGTGTGCCGGTCGGTAACGGCGTGCTGACCTGCGACACCCTCGACCAGGCGATCGCCCGCAGCGGAGCGCCGGGCTCCACCGAGGACAAGGGCGCGGAGGCGATGTCCGCCGCCCTGGCCACCGCACTGGTCCTGCGCGGCCTGCGAGGCCCGGCCGGACGGATGGGATTCGGCAGATGAGCAGTCCCGGTGCCGAGCCGGGTGGGACCCCGGCTCCGCACCCCACCACCGACCACGCGAAGGGCACCGGCCGGCCGCCGGTGCTGCTGCAGGTGCGGCCGAAGCGGATCACCATCTACGCCTCGATCGCGGCGGCGATCGTCGTCGCGTCGATGGTGATCGTCGGCCTGCTGCTGCGCGACACCAACGAAGGCGTGGAGTTCCGGACGTCGGATCAGATCGGCCTGATCGGCGTGGGGTTGATCCTCGGTGGGGTGATCATGACGGCGGCCCGGCCGCGGTTGCGGGTCGACCGCACCGGGCTGTGGATCCGCAACGTCTTCGGGGAGTCGTTCACCCCCTGGCAGCTGGTCACCAGGCTGGCGTACCCGCAGGGAGCGCCCTGGGCGCAACTGATGATGCCGGACGACGAGGTCAAACCGGTGATGGCGATCCAGGCGATGGACCGCGGGCGCGCGGTGAAGGCGCTCGAGGAGGTCCGCGCGTTGCAGGCGACCTACGCTCCGCCGCCGCCGGTTCCACCCGCGCCGCGGACGCCCACGCAGGATCCGCCGCGTCCGCTGGGCAGGCTGGAGATCATCGACCGGGAGAAGGCCGCCGCCCGGGACCGCGATCGCGCTGCCAAGGCGGCGAAGCAGGCCCGGAAGGCCGGTGGCCGACCACCGGCCTCCTAGCTGCTTGCACGACCTGCGTTCGGGCGCGGATCTCGCCCTCGACCGACGCCATCATGACCGCGCCGGCCGTCTCGTTCGACTGACTGCGCGTGCCCGCATGATCACCGACGGAAACGGATGGGCGGTCTCGGAATCGGTCCAGAAGACCGTCCTGCATTTTGTCGAGCGAACAACCGAAATTCGTCCTACGGTCACCTCAGTCGGCACATTCGCATCCGACGCAGGAGCAGCCGCAGCCGCCCCCGTCTCGCCTGCGATGCAGGAGCGGGCGCCGTCCTGCACTGCCGACCTGCCGCCGCCGCGCCCTTTCTGATCGGTGGTGTCCCAGCATGGCCCGAATAGACGTCAACGTGGACGGCGTACAGCGCTCCGACGAGGTGGAACCTCGACTGCTGCTGGTGCACTGGTTGCGCGACAAGATCGGCCTGGTCGGAACTCCGATGGGCTGCGACACCTCCAACTGCGGTGCCTGCACCGTCCTGCTGGACGGTCATTCGGTGAAATCCTGCAGCGTGCTTGCGGTCCAGGTCGACGGCAGCGAGATCACCACCATCCAGGGCCTGGCCAACGGTGACTGGCATCCGGTGCAGACCGCGTTCAAGGAATGCCATGGCTTGCAGTGCGGATACTGCACGCCCGGGATGGTGCTGGCCGCTGTCGATCTGCTCTCGGAGAACCCCGATCCGACGGACACCGAGATCCGGGAAGGCCTGGAGGGCAACATCTGTCGGTGCACCGGGTATCAGAACATCGTCAAGTCGGTGGCGCACGCTGCGGGTCTGATGAAGTCCGCCCAGTCGGATCAGCAGGATTCGGGACAGAAGGAGCTGGCCAAGTGACCGACATCGCCGACCAGAAAGCGGATTCCGCGACGACGACCGCGATCGGCCAGTCGGTCCGCCGCAAGGAGGACGGCCGGCTGCTCACCGGGACCACGAACTGGACCGACAACATCCAGTTGCCAGGCACCCTGCACATGCAGATCGTCCGCAGCCCGTTCGCGCACGCCAAGATCACCCGGATCGACCTGGCGCCGGCGTTGGCGATGCCCGGCGTTGTCGCGGCGTTCTCCGCCGCGGAACTGGGCGATGACAACGCCAAGGTGCTGTGCGTCTGGCCGGTCGTCGACGACATCGTGATGCCCGAATTCCCGTCTCTCGCGGTCGGCGAGGTGCGGCACGTCGGTGACTGTGTCGCCGTCGTCTTGGCGACCGACCGCTACCTGGCCGCGGACGCGGTCGAGGCGATCGAGGTCGACTACGAACCGCTACCCGCCGTTGTCGACATGGAGGCCGCGCTGGCCGACGGCGCCGACCTGGTGCACGAATCGGCCGGCACGAACCACTGCTACACCAAGCACTATGTCTGCGGTGACTACGAGAAGGCCGTCGCAGCATCAGATGTCGTCGTCAAGAGGCGTTTCGTCAATCAGCGGCTGATCCCGTCCCCGATGGAGACAAGGGCCGTCGTCGCCTCCCCGATGGGTACCAGCGGTGAGCTGACGATCTGGTCGGCGACCCAGATCCCGCACGTACTCAGGGTCGTGATGGCCCTGTCCACCGGCATCCCGGAGAACAAGCTGCGGGTGATCGCGCCCGACGTCGGTGGCGGGTTCGGCGGCAAGCTGCAGTTCTACCGGGAGGAGATCCTGGCCACGGTGATCGCGAACCGCCTCGGTCGTCCGGTGAAGTGGAGCGAGTCGCGGAGCGAGAACATGGTGGCGATGCACCACGGTCGCGATCAGATCCAGTTCATCGAGATGGCCGCGACCCGCGAGGGCAAGATTCTCGGGATGAAGGTCGAACTGCTGGCCAACATGGGTGCCTACCTGCAATTGCTGACCCCGGGGATCCCGGTGCTCGGTCAGTTCATGTTCAACGGCATCTACAAGATGGACGCCTACGACTGGAAGTCCACCGGCGTGTTCACGACGACGACTCCCACCGATGCCTATCGGGGAGCGGGGCGGCCCGAGGCGACGTTCGCCGTCGAACGGATGCTGGACGAGTTGGCCGTCGAACTCGACATCGAACCGATGGAATTGCGGAAGCGGAACTGGATCCAGCACGAGGAATTCCCGTACACCACGGTCGCCGGGCTGACCTACGACAGTGGCAATTACGAGGCCGCGACCGCCAGGGCGATGGAGCTGTTCGACTACGACGCGCTACGCACCGAGCAGGCCGCCCGTCGCGCGGCGGGCGATCCGGTCCAGCTGGGCATCGGCATCTCCACGTTCACCGAGATGTGCGGCCTCGCGCCGTCCCGAACCCTGTCGGCGTTGAAGTACGCGGCCGGTGGCTGGGAGCACTGCACGATTCGGATCCTGCCGACCGGCAAGGTCGAACTGGTGACCGGTACGTCCCCGCACGGGCAGGGCCATGCCACCGCCTGGAGCCAAATCGCCAGTGACTCACTGGGCATCCCGGTGGACGACATCGAGGTGATCTTCGGCGACACCAGG
>Ga0164308_10001379_pt1 | contig 12921 bp, 9 predicted proteins | sample Whisoiple_246_MG_FD_109983 | JGI IMG/M metagenome (GOLD analysis project Ga0164308, IMG submission 109983) | Soil microbial communities amended with fresh organic matter from upstate New York, USA - Whitman soil sample_246_MG | ecosystem: Environmental > Terrestrial > Soil > Unclassified >... | reverse complement strand
GATCAACAAGCTCAAGCAGGCGGACGACGGCGTCCAGTTCGACGCGTCGATCACCCAGGACGTCCACGACTGCCACAACCCGACCTTCGTGCCCGGCGACCCGTCCCAGAACCACCTGGCGGAGATCGCCCCGTTCCCCGCCGACTGCGACCGTCCGGGCCAGGGCCCGTGCGACCCGTCGGTCGGCTCGTTCAACGACAACCCCGGCTCCGACGGTGAGATCCCGGCCGACGCCGGCTCGGGTGGTGGCTCGGGTGGCGGCAAGGGTGGCGGCTCGGGTGGCGGCACGGGTGGTGGCTCGGGGAGCGGTGGTGGCTCGGGCGGCGGCTCCGGCGGTGGCACCGCCTCGGGCGGCGGCACCGGCGGCGCCGGCGAGCCGAGCGGTCTGCCGACGGTCGACACCGACGGCGACGGCGTACCGGACGCGCCCGCGGGCGGGTCCGACCCGACCGCCGGTGGCACCGGTGACGGCACGAGTGGCACCGGTACGCCGGGGGCGGTCGTCGCGACCACCGTCTCGGCGAGCTCGGCGGCCGGGCCGGCCGGCGTGCTGACGCTCCTCGTCGTCGGGCTCTTCCTCGGTGCCCTCGTGGTCCCGACGGCCGTCAGCCACCTCGCTCGTCGCAAGGGACGTGGATGATCGCGCGCCGTCGGCGCCAGGTCGCCCACACCCTCTTCGCGGCAGCGCTGCTGGCTGCCGGGCTCGCCGTGGTCTCGCCCGCCCTGACCTCCTCGGCCCGCGCCGTTGACGGCAGCGCCGTGACCCGGTCGGCGAAGGCGACCCGCGTCTTCTACGACGAGAACGGCAACGCGACCGAGGCGCTGAGCAAGGACATCAGCCTCGACGTGGCCCAGACGACCGAGCTGCGCGGGCGCCAGGAGATCCACGTCTCGTGGTCCGGGGCCGTGCCGACCGGCGGCGTGGTCAGCGACCCGCGCTCCTCCGAGGCGCGCAACCAGGAGTTCCCGTTCGTGCTGCTCCAGTGCCGCGGTGTCGACACGACCGGTGACGTGCCGTCCGGGCAGGACCGCCTGACCCCGGAGACCTGCTGGACCCAGACCTCGCCGGAGCGCTACTTCGCGGCCGCGTCGCACACCCCCGCCTGGCGGTTCGACGCCGATGCCGCACCCGAGGACCGAGCGGCGGTCGTCGGTCGGCCCGCGACCCTGCCCGACGAGTGCGCGGCCGTGAGCGAGCCGCTCACGGCGCGCTGGCTGCCCTTCCGCGCAGCGGGCGGCACGACGTACTACGGCGGCCCGGACCCCGGTGCCGGCTGCACGCCCCAGGCGCCGGAGTCCGACAACGCCGAGGCCGGCGGCATGCCGAGCAACACGACGTACGGCATCACGGCCACCGACGGCACCGGCGCGACGGACTTTGCCATCCTGACCGCGGCGGAGAACGCGTCGCTCGGGTGCTCGGCGGCCGTCGACTGCGCCCTGGTCGCGGTGCCGATCCTCGGCATCAGCTGCGACGCGTGGGGCACCAAGCTCCCGGCGGGGTCCCCGCAGACGACGAAGGCCGGCGTCCCGCTGACCGCCGGCCAGCTCGCCACGGCGGACACGACCTGCCGGCGCACGGGCGCCTACGCGCCCGGGTCGACGCGATCCAGCCAGACCTCCGACCAGGCGGTCCGCGGCAGCATGTGGTGGTCGCCGTCCAACTGGCGCAACCGGATCACCGTGCCGCTCGGCTTCGCGCAGACCGGCTCGATCTGCGACGCCGTCAGCAAGGAGGCGCCGCTCGAGATCATGGGCTCGACGATGCTCAACGAGCTCAGCGCGTCGTGGCGGCCGAAGTTCTGCACCACCGACGGCCTCTTCACGTTCACCCACGTCCAGCAGGCCGACTCGCTCGCCCGCACGCTGGTGAACACCGGTGAGATCGACGCGGCCCTCACCACCGCGCCCAAGGTGGGCGGCTACTCCCGCCCGGTGGCCCAGGCGCCGCTCGCCTTCACCGGCTTCGCGATCGCCTTCAACATCGACGACGCCGGCGAACGGCGCCGCGAGCGGCTCAACCTCAACGCCCGGCTGGTCGCCAAGCTCCTGACCACGTCGTACCCGGCCATGCCGGTCGTCCGCGACAACCACCCCAGCATCGGCGGCAACCCGTTCAACATCACGCTGGACCCGGAGTTCCAGGCGCTCAACCCCGGTCTGCCCAAGTCGGCGGACCTCCAGTCGGCGGCGGCGCTCCAGCTCTCCTCCGCGAGCTCGGACCTCACGTGGGCCCTGACCTCGTGGATCAACGCCGACCCCGAGGCGCGGGCCTGGTTGAACGGCGAGCCGGACCCGTGGGGGATGACCGTCAACGCCAGCTACAAGGACGTCAGCCTGCCGGTCGACAACTGGACCAACCGGGACGACTGGATCGCGCCGCAGTACTACCAGGACGGCAACGCCTGCTACGCCAACAGCCCCACGCCCTTCATGCAGCTGATCGGCAACCAGCCCGGCAGCCTCAGCGCGGTCGTGCTGAACATGCAGTTCGCGAACTCCGCCGTGAGCACCGTGTGCCGGTACGACGGGTACGACCCGACCACGCTCCCGTTGCGCACCCAGGGCCGGCAGAGCGTCGGCTACCGGTTCGTGATGGGCCTGGTCTCGCTGTCGGGGGCGCGCCGCTACAACCTCCGGACGGCGGCGCTGCAGTCGACCTCGTCGGACATCGACGGGGAGTTCACGGTCGCCGGGCGCTCGTTCGTCGACGCCGACGAGGCCGGCCTGAAGGCGGCCGCGGGGCTGCTGGCACCGAGCTCGGGCACCTGGGCGATCGACGACGACGCGATCAGCACCCCGGCCGGCCGGGCGGCGTACCCCGGCGCCGCACCGGTCTACGCGGTCATCCCGACCCGTGGCCTCGACGCTGCCACGGCGACCAAGCTGGCGAAGCTGCTGTGCTACTCGCGCACCGACGGGCAGGTCTCCGGCCCCGGCAACGGTCAGCTGCCGCCCGGCTACCTCCCCGTGACCGCCGCGAACGGGCTCGGGGCGCAGAGCGACTACGTGCTGTCCGCGGTGGCGGCGGTCCGGGCCCAGAAGGGGACCGTGCCCTCGCTGACCGCGGACCCGCCGGACGCAGCCGAGGCCTGCGACTTCAGCACGCCGACCGCGTCGCCGACCGCGTCGGGCTCGCCGACGCCGACGGCGAGCGCATCTCCCAGCGCCACGCCGACGAAGGGCGGGTCGGCGTCGCCGGCCGCGACCGGGACGCCGGCGCCCGGCACCGGTCCGGTCGTCCCGCCGACGGGCACCGTCCCGAGCGCGGGCGGCAAGCCGGGCAAGCCGTCGGCCAGCGGCTCGGAGCCGCCGGTCACCGAGGCGACGACCGTGCTGACGGCGGGGGAGACCTCGCTCTTCGGCCGGGTCGGCGTCCCCGGGCTGCTGGTGCTCGCGCTCGGCTGCGCGGTCGCCGGGTCGCTGGTCCGCTGGTCCGAGCCGATCGGCCGGGGCCTGGCGGCGGCCGGCCCGAGGAGCCGTGAGCTCGCCCGTCGTGGCCGCAGCGCGGCGCGGGGGTGGCGCCGATGAGCGCCGTCGCCGCCGAGAGCAGGGGCGCCGGCCCGACCGTGCTGCACACGGGCGTCGTCGACGCCTCGCCCCCGCCGGGCGGCCAGCAGCGCCGGGTGCGGGTCGGGTCGTCCCACATCATGTTCGGCACGTCGTTCCTGGTCGCCTGGTTCCTGCTCTACATGTTCGTGCTCAGCGGCTTCGAGCAGTCCCACGCGCAGGACTCCCTCTACAAGCAGCTGCGCACCCAGCTCGCCCTCGGCACCGCCCCCACGGGTGCGGTCGCCCCGGGCAGCCCCGTGGCCCTGCTCTCGGTGCCGGACGCCGGCGTCTCCGACCTGGTCGTCGTCGAGGGCACCCGGCCCGAGCAGCTCCAGGACGGACCGGGTCACGTGCTGGGCGGCGTGCTGCCCGGCCAGCAGGGCAGCAGCGTGATCGCGGGCAAGTCCGTGAGCTTCGGTGCGCCGTTCGCCCGCATCGCCGAGCTCTCGGCCGGTGACCCGGTGCTGGTCACCACCGGGCAGGGCCGGTTCGTGTACGACGTCGTCGGCGTGCGCACCGACGGCGACCCGGTCCCGCCACCGCTCGAGCCGGGCACCTCGCGACTCACGCTGCTCACCTCGCTGCGGGGTTCGGGACTCTCCGGCCTCCAGGCAGGGAAGAGCGTCTACGTCGACGCCGTGCTCTCCGACGGCGCAGTGGCGCCCGGCCAGACAGCACCGCCGGACACCCAGGCGCGCCGCATGTCCGGCAGCCTGGACCCCACCACGCTGGCGCTGCTCGCGCTCGGCCTCCAGGTCCTCGTGGTCGCCCTGGCGGGCTTCGTCTGGGCGTGGTTCTCGTGGTCGCCACGCGCCGCCTGGATCGCCAGCGCGCCCTGTGTCCTCGCCGCGCTGTGGCTGGTCTCGTCGGTCGGCACCCGCCTGCTCCCGGGGCTCGTCTAGAGACCCCGCGACACGATCCGGTCCGGATTCCGGAATTCGCTGCAGCGGACCGTTCGGACCTCTATGTTTCCCACATCAACAAACTCGGGTTAGTTACTAGAGAAAGGCAATTCGATGGTGGTTCGACGCAGGTCGCTGGGGGTGGCAGCCGTCGCCTTGACGACCGCCGGTGCCCTCACGTGGTCGCTGGCCCCCGCGCAGGCGGACTTCTCGCCGCAGCCGAACGACGTGGTGTCGACCGGCTCGGACATCATCCAGAACTCCTTCAACTTCCTCGCGGACGGCTACGGGGAGCTCCCGGGCTACAACACCGCAGGCAACCGCTGGCGGTTCGTCAACTTCGACTCCTCGGGCGACGCCCAGGGCCGCAGCGCCTTCACGGACCCGCGGCTGCTGCCGACGATCACCGGCAACGGCACGCTCGGCGAGAACGGCGTGAAGTACATCAAGCAGGACGACGTCAAGCTGCTCAACCCGACGATCTCGCTGCGTGCGGGCCAGGGCCTCGTCGTCCGTCCCAGCGGCGGCAGCGGTGGTGGGACGCAGGCGATCCTCGCCGACGACCAGGGCTGGATCGACGTGGGCCGCACGCCCAACCCGCTGACCGCGGGCAACCAGACAACCGCGCAGAACGTCCTGCACACGGGCCTCCTGCGCGTGCAGATCGCCACCGACCGCCAGCTGATCGCGACGGCGACCAGCACGAACGCGCCCGACACGATCTCCGCCGGCGACATCCTGAAGATCTACTCCGGCCAGATCACCAAGTGGAGCCAGGTCACCGGCTACACCGGTTCCGCGGGCGACGAGACGATCATCCCGCTGATCCTGCCGACCGACGCCGGCATGTGGTCGACGTTCGTGACGAACGTGGCCCGCCAGAACCCCTCGGCCACGGTCACCAGCGACGTCCTGCGCGCGAACGCCAACAAGATCCAGGTCCAGCAGAACGACCCGACGGCGATCACCAGCCTGACCGAGGCGCAGCGCAAGAACGCGATCGTCCCGTTCCCGCGTGGTCGCTTCCGCACCCTCAACGCGGGCTACTACACGGCGACGACCACGACGAACGCCTACAACACCGAGACCGGCCACCGCACGGCCACCAGCGCTGACGGCATCAAGCTCCTCGACGGCGAGACCAACACCGACGTCAACCAGGCCACCGCGCCGTACGGCGGCAACTTCGCCTACAACGCGCTGGTCCGTCAGAGCGACCTGACCAGCACGACGCCCTGGCAGCCCGGCAGCACCCTCAACTGGGTCCAGGCGCTCTTCTACAACCCCGACGGTCCGGCGCCGTTCGTGCGCACGCCCGCCGGTGAGGCGCTCCTCGAGGCCGCGGGCGTGACCCCGGACTACCACGTCTTCGGCACCGACAACGCCGAGATCGACCTCGACTGACGTCGGGGCCGGACAGGAGACCGCACGATGACCGTCACGCTCGCCCGGACCCGGCGCTCCGTCGTCGTGGCCCTCGCGGCCGGTGCCGTGCTCGTTGCCGGGTTCGCCTTCTGGCGAGCCGCCGGCGACGACACCACGGTGCCGTACGACGACCCGGCCTCGGCCGGATCGCTGACCCTGTGCTCGGCGGACGGCACGCCCGTCACCGAGGGCCACGTCGACGACCGACCGTTCGTCGACGCGGTGCTCGGTGCGACGGGCCTGCCGGCCGAGTACGACGCGCAGGGTGCGGTCGCGACGCTCTACGCCTACCAGCCCCGTGAGGGCACGGCGGCGAACGAGTTCAGCGGCACGGCCCTGACGGCGGCCGGTGTCCTCGTCGACCCGCAGGAGCCGGGCGTCGCGGTGACGGCCGACGGCTGGTCGATCGGCGACTTCGTCACCGCCTTCCCCGCGACCTGGGACGGCTACGTGCAGCTGCGGCTCTACCTCGGCGCTCCCGGCGCCGGGACGCTCACCGACCGCCCCTACGACACCGCCGACCTCCGGGTCGACGGCGACCGGTGGGAGCTGGTGCGCGGTGGGTCCGCCTCCTGCGCCGACGCGGAGTCCGTGCTCGTCCCCTGACCGGCCGTTGTCGGCCACCCAGAACTCCTGAGGAGAACACAGCCATGAAGATCAGAGTGAACAAGGCGATGCTCGCCGCGGCCGGCGTGGCCGTCGCGGTGACCGTGGCCGGCGGCGTCGCGGTGGGGGCGGGCGCCGACGACTGGTACAGCGGCGGCAACGCCACGCTGACGGACCCCGACCACACCGGCGTCGCGCTCAAGCTCTACAACGCGTCGGGCGTCGAGGTCACGACCGGCAGCGTGAACACCCCGATCGCCGCCTTCGCGGCCGCGGGTGGTGCGGTCCGGGCGGGCGACAGCTTCGCCACGCTGTTCGTCCACCTGCCCGAGTCGGACACGGCACCCGGCGCCTGGCCGGGTCTGCAGGTGACGGGCACCGACCGGTTCAGCGGCGGCGGCGCCGTGGTCGCGCCGGCGGCGCTCGACGGCAAGCCCTACGTCCGCACGACGGCGGAGGGCTACTCGCTCTCGGACGTCACCGAGGCGCTCCCGAACGACGAGACGAGCGCGAGCTTCGCGGGCGTCTACGAGCTCCGGCTGCGCACGAGCTCGACGGCCAAGGGCGTGAGCACCGAGTACGCCGCGGCGTACGTCAAGGTCTCCGGCAGCACGTGGACGGTCACGACCGCCCCGGTGCTGGGATCCACGAGCGGCCCCTCGCCCACGAGCACGACCACGACGCCGCCGACGAGTCCGTCGCCGTCGCAGACGTCCACCCCGACGAGCAGCCCGACGCCGACGCAGACGTCCACGCCGACGCCGACGCCGACGACCGGGACGACCGTCAAGAAGAAGCCGGGCAAGCCGGTCCTGAAGGTGACGACGAAGCCGACGCCGAAGAAGGCCGGCGCCGCGACGGTCACCGTGGCCACCCCCGCCGGGTCGGCCAAGGCGACCGGGAAGGTCTCCCTGGTCATCAAGAAGGGGAAGTCGGTGGTCAAGGTCAGCGCGACCCTCAAGGCCGGGACCGCCAAGGTGAAGCTGCCCAAGCTGGCCAAGGGCAGCTGGACCGTGACCATCACCTACGCGGGCGACGGCAACTACCTGCCGTCGTCGGCGAAGTCGAAGGTCGCGTCGAAGTGACGCGGCCCCGCGTGGTGCCGGTCTCCCGCACCGGCACCACGCGGGCCTGATCGGAGGAGAAGAGCCATGGGTGCACATGCAACAGAGGCGGTCATCGCCGCCGACCGCGACACGAGCAGCACGACCGTCATCCCGGTGACGCCGTCGCCGACGACCGCGAGCCTCGAGGCGGAGAGGGTGTCGGCCTGGTTCGGGCAGCGCAAGGTGCTCGACCGGGTCGACCTCGAGATCCCGGCGGGGAAGGTGACGGCCCTCATCGGGCCGTCGGGGTGTGGCAAGTCGACCTTCCTGCGGATCCTCAACCGGATGCACGAGCTGGTGCCCGGCGCCGCGCTGTCGGGCCAGGTGCTGCTCGACGGCGTCGACATCTACGACCCCGAGCGGCGTCTCACCGACGCCCGCAAGGCGATCGGGATGGTGTTCCAGAAGCCCAACCCGTTCCCGGCGATGTCGATCTACGACAACGTCCTCGCCGGCCTGAAGCTGACGGGCAGCAAGGTCGGCAAGGCCGACAAGGACAGCCTGGTCGAGGAGTCGCTCACCCGGGCCGGTCTGTGGCTCGAGGTGCGCGACCGCCTGAAGCAGCCGGGCTCGGCGCTCTCCGGCGGCCAGCAGCAGCGCCTGTGCATCGCCCGCTCGCTGGCGGTGCGGCCGCGGGTGCTGCTGATGGACGAGCCCTGCTCGGCCCTCGACCCGACGTCCACGCGGGTCGTCGAGGAGACGATCCAGCACATCGCCGCCGACGTGACGATCGTGATCGTCACCCACAACATGCAGCAGGCGCACCGCGTCTCCGACCAGTGCGCGTTCTTCCTGGCCGCGCACGGCACCCCGGGCGTGATCGTGGAGCACGGCCCGACGGCCTCGATCTTCGACAACCCGCAGGACCAGCGGACCCATGACTACGTGAACGGACGGTTCGGCTAGGCCGACCGTCCCCCTCGGACCCGCCGGGCGCACCCCCCGGCGCGGAAGGAGCGGGGCCCGCCGGGCGCACCCCCCGGCGGTCCCCGCTCCGGTTATCCGGTGGTGTCCGCGCACGGAGCGCGACAGGGTGGCGCCATGACCGCCTTCATCTCGCACACCACGATCGACTGCCGCAACGCCTACGAGCTCTCGGAGTGGTGGAAGCCGGTGCTCGGCTACGTCGACCTCGAGGGCGACCCCAACGAGCCGGGCCACGAGGAGTGCATGATCCGCGACCCCGAGACCGGCCACCAGTTGCTGTTCATCGAGGTGCCCGACGACAAGACGGTCAAGAACCGGCTGCACCTCGACCTGCGCCCGCGCGCGGCGAGCCGGGACGCCGAGCTGGAGGTGCTGCTCGCCCACGGCGCGACGTACGTCGCCGACCACCGCGACGAGCACGGCCCCGGCACCGGCTGGGTGACGCTGGGCGACCCCGAGGGCAACGAGTTCTGCCTCCTGCGCTCGGTCGCGGAGCTGGAGCGCCAGTCGCTCCAGTAGAACGCCAGTTGAACGATCGACGTCGCGGCCTCCCTGGTCCGTTCGGGCCCCGATCGGCGCGCGAGCATGGCCCGTTCGGGCTATCCGGAAACGGCAGCGCTGTGGAATTGGCGAAAGCACCGGCCGCTGTTCGCCCGTCGTTCACCGTCGATGAGCCATTCGTTTCGGTGACCTCCTGAGACTTCAGGCGATCCGCCGGGGGCGCACGACCTGCTCGCCCGGCACCGCCGAGCCAGGAAGCCCTTCGTGACCACGCTGCCCGCCGCCTACCCAGGCCCGGACGCGCCCGTCGAGGCGGTCCCGCGCAAGATCTCACGCAAGGCTCGGGGCGCCGACGCGGTCTTCGTCCACGGGAGCCGCGCGATCGGCGCGACCGTGCTGGTCATCACCGGCGGCGTCGGCCTCTTCCTCGGCTGGCAGGCGTGGCCGACCCTGCGCCACTACGGTCTGAGCTTCTTCACCGAGACCGCGTGGCAGCCCGAGGCCGACGTCCTCGGCATCGCCGCCGTCCTCACCGGCACGGTGATGGTCGCGCTGGTCGCGATGACGATCGCCTTCCCGCTCGCGCTGATGACCGCGCTCTACATCAGTGAGTACGCGCCCGCGTTCATCCGCAGCACCCTGGTCTCCATGGTCGACCTGATGGCGGCCGTGCCCTCGATCATCTGGGGCCTGTGGGGCTACTTCCTGATCATGCCGCGGGCCGCCGAGCTCGCCGTCTGGATGGACCGCAACTTCGGCTGGATCCCGTTCTTCGACGTCAAGAACGCCGACCCGGACTCCGCGCTGATCGAGGCGTCGATCTCCAGCTACAGCTTCAGCATGTTCTGCGCCGGCATCGCCGTCGCGATGATGGTGCTGCCGATGTCGTGCGCGGTGATGCGCCAGGTCTTCTCCCAGACGCCCCCGGGCGAGAAGGAGGCGGCGCTCGCCCTCGGCGCCACCAAGTGGGGCATGATCCGCTCGGTCGTGCTGCCCTTCGGCCGCGGCGGCATCATCGGCGGCACGATGCTCGGGCTCGGCCGCGCGCTCGGCGAGACCATCGCCGTGCTGCTGATCCTCTCGCCGTCGTTCGAGGCGAAGTGGCGGGTCCTGGAGATCGGTGGCAACACGGTCTCCGCGCTGATCGCCGGCCGCTTCGGTGACGCCAGCAAGAGCCAGCTCTCCGCGCTCCTCGCCGCCGGCTTCGTCCTCTTCGTCATCACCCTGATCGTCAACACGATCGCCGCCATGATCGTCAACCGCAGCCGCTCGGGCGTCGGGACGGACGCCTGATGACAATCGCCGATCGCGCCGACGCTCCCGTCGTCGGCCAGACCTTCCTGCCCCGGTACGACGACGACGCGGCGCCCGCCGTACCGCGCGCGTCACTGGGCCGGCTCACCGCGGACGAGAAGTTCATCCGCATCGGCAGCGTCGTGTCCGGTCTCGGCCTCGCCTGGCTGATCACCCAGCGGCTGCTGCCGCTCCAGGGCCTCCCGTGGTTCCTCATCGCCTGGTTCGCCTGCACCCTGCTGGTCACCGCGGTCACCTCCGCGATGAACGGCGGCTTCGTCGAGGTCCGCGACCGGGTCGCGGCGACCACGGTGACCGTCGGCGCGCTGGTCGTCGGAGCGGTGCTGGTCAGCGCGATCGTGTTCGTGGTCGTCAAGGGCATCAAGCCGCTGATGCACCTGAACTTCTACGTCGACGACATGGCCGGCGTCGGCCCGAAGGACCCGTTCGACAAGGGCGGCGCGGCGCACGCGGTCATCGGCTCACTGATCCAGGTCGGCATCGCCATCGCGATCACCCTGCCGCTCGGCATCGGGACCGCGGTCTTCATGAGCGAGGTCGGCGGCAAGTTCTCCCGGATCGTCCGCACGGTGGTCGAGGCGATGACCGCGCTGCCGTCGATCGTCGCGGGCCTCTTCATCTACACCGTCTTCATCGTCGCCCTCGGGTTCCCGCGCTCCGGCCTCGCCGCGGCGCTGGCGATCGGCGTGATGATGCTGCCGATCATCGCGCGCGCCGCCGACGTCGTGCTCCGCGTCGTACCGGGCGGTCTCCGCGAGGCGAGCCTCGCGCTCGGCGCGAGCCGCTGGAAGACGGTCTGGTACGTCGTCCTGCCCACCGCCCGGCCCGGTCTGGCGACCGCCTGCATCCTCGGCATCGCCCGCGGCATCGGCGAGACCAGCCCGGTGCTGCTCACCTCCGGCAACGCGCAGTTCTTCGTGACGAACCCGACCGACGGCGTCATGAACTCCCTGCCGCTCTTCATCTACTCCACCGTCCGGTCCGGCGAGCCCAACGCGATCGCCCGGGCGTTCGCGGCGGCCTCGGTCCTGATGGCGGTCGTGCTGATCCTCTTCGTGGTCGCCCGCCTGCTGGCCCGGCCGCGCAAGGACTCCTCCGGTCGTTGGCGGCGCCGCCGCCCCGCGGTCGACCTCGAGCACTCCGACCCGCTCGCCGCGATGGGCCCGGTCTCGCCGGCCGTCGACACCACCTACCGAAACGAGGACCTCTCGTGATCCGCCGTCTCCGCATGATCGTGGCCATCGCGCTGTCGATGGCCTGCGTCACCGCCCTTCCCGGGCCGGCGCAAGCGGTCGTCTACGCGCAGATCGAGGGCACCGGCTCCACGTGGTCGGAGCTGATCGTCCAGCAGTGGATCGCCGACGTCGACGCCAACGGCATGAAGGTCGTCTACACCGGCGGTGGCTCCACCAAGGGCCGCAAGGACTTCTCGCAGGACAGCACCGACTTCGCGATCTCGGAGATCCCCTACCAGGGCACCGACGAGCGCGGCCAGGCCGACACCAGCAACGGTCGCGAGTTCGCCTACCTGCCGATCGTGGCGGGCGGCACGGCGTTCACCTACCAGCTCAAGATCGGCAACCAGATGGTCCGCAACCTGCGGCTGTCGGGGGAGACGATCGCGAAGATCTTCACCAACCAGATCACCAACTGGAGCGACCCGGCGATCACCAAGGACAACAACGGGCGCAAGTTCCCGTCGCTGCCGATCAAGCCGGTCGTCCGCTCCGACGGCTCGGGCACCACGGCCCAGTTCACGACCTGGATGGACCACGAGTACCCGAACATCTGGCGGCCCTACTTCGGCAAGTCCGGACTGACGTCCTACTACCCGAAGAAGACCGGCACGGCGATGATCAGCCAGGCCGGCTCCGACCAGGTGATGAACACGATCAAGGGCTTCGCCGGCAACGGGATGATCGGGTACGTCGAGTACTCCTACCCGCAGAACGCCGACTTCCCGGTCGTCAAGGTCGAGAACAAGGCGGGCTACTTCGTCGAGCCGACGCAGTACAACACCGCCGTCGCGCTGACGAAGGCGAAGATCAACCAGGACAAGAGCAGCCAGCTCTACCTGACCCAGATCCTCGACGGCGTCTACACGAACCCCGACCCGCGGGCGTACCCGATCTCGTCGTACTCCTACATGATCATCCCGACCGGCGCCCAGGACCCGCGGATGACGACCGCGAAGCGGCAGACGCTCGCGGACTTCATGTACTACTCGCTCTGCTCGGGCCAGTCGAAGGCCGGGCCCTACGGCTACTCGCCGCTGCCGCTCAACCTCGTGCAGGCCGGGTTCGACCAGCTCGCGAAGCTCAAGCAGGCCGACTCCGCCGTCGACCTCACCGACCGTGACGTCCGGTCCTGCAACAACCCGACCTTCGACGGCAAGAACCTCAACCACAACGTGCTCGCCGACAAGGCCCCGCAGCCGGCCGCGTGCGACAAGACCGGGCAGGGACCCTGCGGCACCGACACCGGCACCGGCAAGCCCAGCACCGACGAGGGCGGCGGCACCGACGGGGCGACCGACGGCGGCGCGACGGGCGGGACCGGGGGTGCCGACGGCGGCGGCGCTGACGGCG
>Ga0164308_10001377_pt1 | contig 12928 bp, 13 predicted proteins | sample Whisoiple_246_MG_FD_109983 | JGI IMG/M metagenome (GOLD analysis project Ga0164308, IMG submission 109983) | Soil microbial communities amended with fresh organic matter from upstate New York, USA - Whitman soil sample_246_MG | ecosystem: Environmental > Terrestrial > Soil > Unclassified >... | reverse complement strand
GTCGAGCTGGTCGAGGTGGTGGGCGCGGGCGGCGGCGCGGCCCTCGGGCGGGTGGCGGTCGTGCTCGGCATGCGTGACGTGCGGCGAGCCGTTCCCGCGACCTGGGGGCGCCTGGGGCCGACCGGGCTGCGGGTGGCGACCCTGCTCCCTCGCGCGCAGCTTCTCGAGGAGCGTGCCGACGACCGGGCGGGACGCGTCGGACCCGACCGACCCCGCCGAAGCATGGGCCGACGAGGCGGCGTCGGTCGCCCCCGCGTCGCGCGGTGGGACGGACGCGTGGGGCGCGCGAGAGGCGTCGGTGCGCGTGGTGCGGGACGCGTCGGGGCCGATGACGCGGGCGCCGTACCCCGTCTTCTCGACCTCCGCGACGATGTCGGCGACGGTGAGCGGGGCGGCGTAGCTGACGTACGCCTTCTCGGTGGCGAGGTTGACCGTGGCCGACTCGATGCCCTCGAGACGGCCCAGCTTGCGCTCGATGCGGGCCGAGCACGACGCGCACGTCATCCCGCTGATCGCGAGGCGGACCTGGTCGGGTGGCTGCGACCGCGGGGGAGACTGGCGCTCGTCGGTGCTCATCGGCTGCTCATCGGCTCACCGCGTCACCGCAGGGTGTACCCCGCCTCGGCGACGGCAGCCTCGACGGCGGCCGGGTCGAGGGGTGCCTCGCTCGTGATGGTGACGGGGGAGTCGGAGCCGGCGTGGAGGTCGACGTCGACGGCGCTGACGCCGGGCACCTCGGACAGCTCCTCGGTGACGCCGGCGACGCAGTGGCCGCACGTCATGCCCGACACGGTGATGGTCGTGACGGTCTGGCTCATCGTGGTTCGTCTCCTACTTCGTGGTTCACGTGGTTCTGATGGATCGGGTGGTTCGGGTGCGTCAGCTGCGGACGAGGCGCGCGATGGCGTCGGCAGCCTCGCGGACCTTCTCCTGGGCGGCCTCGTCGGACTCGCGGGCGGCGTCGACGACGCAGTGGCCGACGTGGTCCTCGAGCAGGCCGAGGCTGACCGCCTGCAGCGCCTTGGTCACGGCGCTGACCTGGGTCAGGATGTCGATGCAGTACGTGTCGCTGTCGACCATCTTCTGGATGCCGCGGACCTGCCCCTCGATGCGGCGCAACCGCTTCAGGTAGTCGTCCTTGCTGCCGGTGTATCCGGGCACGGGGTCACCTCCTCGCTCTCGAGGACATGGTACCCCGGAGGGGTATTGCAGTCATCGGCCCGCCGGTCGCGTCCGGCATCACGTCGTGCCCGCGAGGAAGGCGGCGGCGAGGCGCTTGGGGGCGCGACCGAGCCAGGCGTCGGTCAGCACCTCGCGCAGCTCGTCGACGGTGAGCCGGCCGACGTCACGCTCGAGGAGGAGCACGGCGTTGTACCCGTTCCAGTGCGGCGTCGTGAACCACGGGGAGTCCGTGTCATCGACCATCGACTCCTTGTCCTCGGTCGTGCAGCGGAAGGCGAGGACGTCGGTGTAGAGCTCGCCGGTGTCGGGGTCGAACGCGTCCTTACGGGGCCCCCGGGCGAAGGCGAACACCTTGCCGCCGACGGCGTAGGCGGGGCGCTCGCCGTCGGAGGGTTCGCGCGTCACCTCGGGCAGGGCGAGGGCGATCGCGTCGATGTCGGCCAGTCGGGCCCTCCGCGAACGTGCCATGCCTCAGCACGGTAGCCCGCGACGGCGGCGTGGTGCCGGAGCCGCGCGGTGCGGGTCATCTGCAGATACCCCTGGCGGGTATCAACAGGATGGGTTATGGTGACACTGGCGATACCCCCCATGGGTATTGCCCAGCCGATCGAGAGGGGTACTCCCATGACCCGCACCACCACCTACACCGTCGTCGGCATGACCTGCGGCCACTGCGTCTCGTCCGTCTCCGAGGAAGTTGGGTCGATCCCCGGCGTCAAGACGGTCGTCGTCGACCTCGCCAGCGGCACGCTGACCGTGACTGCCGACGCCTCGGTCGACGAGCCGGCCGTCCGGGCCGCCGTCGACGAGGCGGGCTACGCCCTCGAGGGGGTGGCGTCGTGAGTGCCGCCCGTCTCCTCGACCGCATCGGCACGACCGGCCGCGTCGCCGGTTTCGTCCTCGGGCTCGCCGCCGTGTTCGCGGCGGCGCTCGGGGTCGGCGCCGGGGTCGGTCCGGATGCGCCCGCCGCCGCCACCTCCGGCCACGACGGCGACGCCCACGCCGCCCCGGCCGGAGGCGGACAGGGCGAGCACGGCGGGCACGACGCGTCGGGCAGCGACGGCGCGATGGCGATGCCGAGCGCGGCCTCGCTGCCCGGCGGTCTCGCGGTGGCGCGGGACGGCTACGCCCTGCGGCTCGCCTCGCCCGTCTCCGCCGCGGGGCACGACGTGCCGGTGTCGTTCACCGTCACCGGACCGGGCGGCCGCGCCGTCACCGCCTTCGACGTGCAGCACGAGAAGCAGCTGCACCTCATCGCTGTGCGCCGCGACCAGACCGGTTTCCAGCACGTGCACCCGACGCTCGCCGCCGACGGCACGTGGTCGACGCGCCTGCACCTGACGCCCGGCTCCTGGCGGCTCTTCGCCGACTTCAGGGCCACCGGTGGCGAGGCGCTGACGCTCGGGGCCGACCTCGCCGTCGCCGGTACCTTCACGCCGGCTCCGCCGTCCGGGGAGGTCCGCACCGCCCGCGTCGACGGCTACACCGTGACGCTCGCCGGCGACATCACGGCCGGCCGTGACGCCCGCCTCGCGCTGCGCGTCAGCAAGGACGGGCGCCCCATCACCGACCTCGACCCCTACCTCGGCGCGTACGGCCATCTCGTCGCCCTGCGCGACGGCGACCTCGCCTACCTACACGTCCACCCCGACGGCGAGCCCGGCGACGGGCGCACGACGCCCGGCCCCGAGGTCGTCTTCCACGCCGCGGTGCCCAGCGCGGGCGGCTACCACCTCTACCTCGACTTCCGGCACGGGGGCATCGTGCGCACCGCGGCTTTCGTCGTCACGGCGTCCGACGCGTCGGACGCCGTGACGACGCGTCCGTCGACGACTCCCGCGGTCCCCAGCACCGACGCAGGAGGCTCCGATGGCCACGGCCACTGACCCGCGCGGGCTGCCCGGCGCGACCACCGCGCCCGACGCGTCCGGCGTGCTCGGACTCGCCGACGCGTCCCGCACCGTCGAGCTCGACATCACCGGCATGACGTGTGCGTCGTGCGCGAACCGCATCGAGCGCAAGCTCAACAAGCTCGACGGGGTCGCCGCCACCGTCAACTACGCCACCGAGAAGGCCCGCGTCACCGTGCCCGACGGCCTCGGCGACGACGACCTGGTACACACCGTCGAGCAGGCCGGCTACGGCGCGACGGTCCCCGCGCCGTGGGCCCCGAAGGCCCTCGACGCGGTGCCGGAGGGCGGCGACGTCCAGGCCGAGCACCTGCGTTCGCTGCGGCAGCGCCTGATCGGAACCATCGTGCTGACCGTGCCCGTCATCGCGCTGTCGATGGTGCCTGCGCTGCAGTTCACGTACTGGCAGTGGCTGACGCTGACGCTCGCGGCGCCCGTCGTCGTGTGGGGCGCGTGGCCGTTCCACCGGGCCGCCTGGACCAATCTGCGCCACGGCACGACGACGATGGACACCCTCGTGTCGATGGGCACCCTCTCGGCCTTCGGGTGGTCGCTGTGGGCCCTGTTCCTCGGCGAGGCCGGCGTGCCCGGCATGGTGCACCCGTTCGAGCTGACCGTCGCCCGCTCCGACGCGTCGGGCAACCTATATCTCGAGGTCGCCGCCGGCGTCACGACCTTCCTGCTCGCCGGGCGCTTCGTCGAGGCGCGGTCGAAGCGTCGGGCCGGGGCAGCCCTGCGCGCACTGCTCGAGATGGGCGCCAAGGACGTCGCGGTGCTGCGCACCGGGCCCGACGGGCGCGACGTAGAGGAGCGCGTACCGGTCGGGTCCCTCACGGCGGGAACGCGATTCGTCGTGCGACCCGGAGAGAAGATCGCCACCGACGGTGTCGTCGAGGACGGCACGTCGGCTGTCGACGCATCGATGCTGACGGGCGAGTCGGTGCCGGTCGAGGTCGGCCCGGGCGACGCCGTCGTCGGCGCCACCGTCAACGCCGGGGGGCGCCTGGTTGTGCGGGCGACGCGCGTCGGCTCCGACACGCAGCTCGCGCAGATGGCGCGGCTCGTCGAGGACGCCCAGAACGGCAAGGCGCAGGTGCAGCGGCTCGCCGACCGCGTGTCCGGGATCTTCGTGCCGGTCGTCATCGCCATCTCCGTGGCGACGCTCGGCTTCTGGCTCGGCACCGGCGGCGACGCGGTCGCGGCGTTCACGGCCGCGGTGGCCGTGCTCATCATCGCCTGCCCGTGCGCCCTCGGGCTCGCGACGCCGACCGCGCTCATGGTCGGCACCGGCCGCGGCGCGCAGCTCGGCATCCTCATCAAGGGCCCGGAGGTGCTTGAGTCCACGCGACGCGTCGACACCGTCGTGCTCGACAAGACCGGCACCGTGACGACCGGCCAGATGCGGCTGCGCGACGTCGTGCCGGCCGCCGGCGTGTCGGCCGACGACGTGCTGCGGCTTGCCGGGGCGGTCGAGGACGCGTCGGAGCACCCGATCGCGCGGGCCGTCACGGCCGGGGCGCGGGAGGGGCTCGGGGCCGACGCGCTGCCGCCCGTCACGGACTTCGCGAACACCGAAGGGCTCGGCGTCCAGGGCGTCGTCGCAGACGCGTCAGGGTCGCGCGCCGTCGTCGTCGGCCGCGCCTCGTTCGTCGCGGACTGGGCCGTCACCGTGCCGGACGAGCTCACCGACGCTCTGCGCCGGGCCGAGCAGTCGGGCGGTACCGCGGTCCTCGTCGCATGGGACGGGGTGGCGCGCGGCGTCGTCGTCGTGGCCGACGCGGTGAAACCCACGTCGGCAGAGGCGATCTCGCAGCTGCGTGGCCTCGGTCTGCGCCCGGTGCTGCTCACCGGAGACAACGCCGCGACCGCTCGGGCCGTGGCCGCCGAGGTGGGCATCGCCCCGGACGACGTCGTCGCCGAGGTGCTGCCCGCCGACAAGGTGGCGGTCGTGACGCGACTGCAGGACGAGGGGCACGTCGTCGCGATGGTGGGCGACGGCGTCAACGACGCGGCCGCGCTCGCCCGGGCCGACCTCGGCCTGGCGATGGGCACCGGCACCGACGTCGCCATCGAGGCGAGCGACCTCACCCTCGTGCGCGGCGACCTGCGGGTGGCGGCCGACGCGATCAGCCTGTCACGGCGGACCCTCGCGACGATCCGAGGCAACCTCTTCTGGGCCTTCGCCTACAACGTCGCAGCCCTGCCGCTCGCGGCCGCAGGGCTGCTCAACCCGATGCTCGCCGGTGCGGCGATGGCCTTCTCGTCGGTCTTCGTCGTGACGAACAGCCAGCGCCTGCGCACCTTCCGCGGCACGACCACCCCTTCTCTCGTCGAGTGAGCACTCAGCCCCACGCGTCACATGACGCGTGGGGCTGGTGAGGTTTCGTGCTCACTCGATGGGGGTTGTGGTCCTCGGCTTCTGGCGCCTCGGCGAGCTCGAGCGGTTCGGGGGTGGAGGGTCAGGCGAGGTAGTCGTCGACGAGCCGGCTCGCGAGAGCCGTGTAGGTCTGCGGCGTCAGGGCGACGAAGCGCTCCTCGACGTCGGCGGGCAGGCCGAGCCCGCGGACGAACTCGCGCACCTCGTCACCACCGACGCGTCGGCCCCGGGTCAGCTCCTTGAGGCGCTCGTACGGCTCCTCCATGCCCGGGACGCCCTGGGCGCCGAGGGCCCGCATCGCCGACTGGATCGGCTCACCGAGGACCTCCCAGTTGGCCTCGAGGTCGGCGGCCATGCGCTCGGGCACGGGGTCGAGACCGGCGAGGCCGCGCGCCACGTTGTCGATGGCGAGCAGGCTGTGCCCGAAGGCCGTGCCGATGTTGCGCTGCATGCTCGAGTCGGTGAGGTCGCGCTGGAGGCGGCTCTGCACGAGGGTGCCACCGAGGACGTCGAGCAGGGCGTTGCTCACCTCGAGGTTGGCCTCGGCGTTCTCGAAGCGGATCGGGTTGACCTTGTGCGGCATCGTGCTCGAACCCACGGTGCCCTGCCCGCGGACCTGGGCGAAGTAGCCCATCGAGATGTAGGTCCACACGTCGGTGCATAGGTTGTGCAGGATCCGGTTGAAGCGCGCGACGTCGGCGTAGAGCTCGGCCTGCCAGTCATGGCTCTCGATCTGGGTCGTCAGCGGGTTCCACGTGAGGCCGAGGCCCTCGACGAACGCGCGCGACACCGCGGGCCAGTCGACGTCCGGCAGCGCGAGCGCGTGGGCGCCGAACGTCCCGGTGGCGCCGTTGAACTTGCCGAGGTACTCCTGCCCGCCGATGCGGCGCAGCTGGCGGCCGAGGCGGTGCGCCAGGACGGCGAGCTCCTTGCCCATCGTCGTCGGCGTCGCGGGCTGGCCGTGCGTGTGCGCGAGCAGCGACACGTCCTTGAGCTCGCGTGCCATCTCGGAGACCTGGTCGACGAGGGCCTGCGCCCTGGGCAGCCAGACCTGCTGGACGGCGCCCTTGACCATGAGCGCGTAGGACAGGTTGTTGATGTCCTCGCTCGTGCAGCCGAAGTGGATCAGCTCGGCCAGACCCTTGTCCTCGTCGGCCGGGGCGATCTCGGACAGGCGCTTCTTGAGGAAGTACTCGACGGCCTTGACGTCGTGGACGGTGACGCGCTCGATCTCGCCGAGCTCGGCCACCTCGTCGGGGCCGAAGCCCTCGACCACCGCACGCAGGGCCGCGACCTCGTCGTCGCTCAGCGTGCGGACGCCGGGCACGACGCCGTGTGACGTCTGGTGGATCAGCCACTCGACCTCGACGTGCACGCGCTGGCGGTTGAGCGCGGCCTCGGACAGGTGGTCGACGAGCGGGGCGACGGCGCCGCGGTAGCGGCCGTCGAGCGCGCCGAGGGCGATGGGCGGGGTCGCGTCAGCGAGGGAAGCCATGGCCCACATCTTCCCAGAGCCGCGACGGTGCTCCGCCCGCCGTCTCAGGTGTCCCCGGACGCCGGCTCAGCCGTCCGACGCGTCGCTGCCGGACGCGTCGAGCCCGGACGCGTCGGACGCGTCGGACGCGTCGGTGGTGGCGGACGCGTCGGTGGGCTGCATGACCGAGAACGTCTCCCCCTGCGCGCCGGCGACGACGGCCATCCGGCCGTACGGGGTGTCGAACGGCGACCGGACGACGGTGCCGCCCAGGCTCGTGACGCGGTCGGCCGCTGCGTCGGCGTCGGCGACCGCGAAGTAGGCCATCCAGTGCGAGGGCACGTCGGCGGGCGCCTCGGCCGGGATGGCGCCGATGCCGGCGACCGGCGCGCCGCCGTCGGCGAGCGTGGCCACCGAGTAGCTGAACCCGCCCTCCCCGATCTCCTCGAGGTTGAAGCCGAGCACGTCGGAGTAGAAGGCCTGGCTGGCGGTGTAGTCACGGCTCATCGACTCGGCCCAGCACAGCGAGCCCGGCTCGCCGACGAGGTCGGTGCCGGTGTGCGACCGCGCCTGCCACAGCCCGTAGGCCGCGCCCGCCGGGTCGGCGCCGACGGCGATGCGCCCGACGTCGAGCACGTCCATCGGGCCGAGGAAGAAGACGCCCCCGGCGCCGCGCGCGGCCTGCACCGTGGCGTCGACGTCGTCGGCCGCGAGGTACACCGTCCACACGTCGCGCTGGCCGGGGTCGTCCGGGTCGCGGGCCATGAGCCCGGCGACGACGTGGCCGTCCTTGCGGGCCATGACGTAGCCGCCGGCCTCGGGCGGGAGGTCCTCGAAGGTCCAGCCGAACAGTGCGCCGTAGAAGTCGCGGGCCCGGGGCAGGTCGCCGACCATGACGTCGGCCCAGCAGGGCGTTCCGGGGGCGAACCTCTCCTCGTGGACGGGCACGGTGCTTCCTCCTGCGGTCGGTGGTCCGGGTGACGGGGTGTCCGTACCCGCCCTCAGTCGAGGTCGGGCACGAGGAGGGAGAAGACCTCGCCCTCGGGGCCCGCCAGCACGGCCCCGACGCCGTACGGGCCGTCGAACGGGCCCTGCAGCAGCGTCGCACCGAGGTCGAGCGCGCGAGCCATGGACGACACGACGTTGTGCGTCGCGAACGAGGCCACCCAGTGCGGCGGGATCTCGGCCGGCCACTCGCCGTCGATCTCGGACAGGCCGTAGGCCGGGTTGCCGTCGCCGGTGTGGGCCGTGGCCCAGCGGGGGCCGCCGGGCTCGGTCTCGTCGGTGAAGTCGTGGCCGAAGACGCCGAGCTGGAAGTGCTGCACGCGGTCGTAGTCGCGGGTCAGCAGCTCGTTCCACGTCAGCGAGCCGGGCTCGTCCAGGAGGCCGGAGCCGGACAGCTCGCCGGGCTCCCAGACGCCGAAGTACGCACCGCCCGGGTCGACGGCGACGAGGGTGCGCGCCAGGGCGCCGATGGACACCGGCCGGCCGAGGACGCGTCCGCCGTGGGCGCGCACGGCCGTGGCCGCGGCGTCGATGTCACCGACGCGCAGGTACGTCGTCCACTGGCTCGCCACGGGGGCGTTCGCCGGTTTGCGGCTCAGGCCGGCGACGGGGTGGCCGCCGAGCAGCGCCATGGTGTAGCCGCCGGTGGCGGCATCGCCGCTCAGCCACGTCCAGCCGAACAGGTCGGCGTAGAACTGCTTGGCGCGGGGCACGTCGGTCGTGAGCAGGTCCACCCAGCAGGGCGACCCGTAGGGGTAATCGGGCACGGTGGGGCTCAGGTCTCGCTCAGGTGTGGCTCAGGTCAGGGGAGGGGTCGGGCGCGCTGGCTCTCCAGCACGTCCCTGACGTGGTCGAGGATGCCACGACAAGCGGCCGCGACCTCGCTGAAGCACCTGGCGAACTGCTCCTCGCCTCCGTACCAGGGGTCGCTCGTCTCCAGGGTGCCCGCCTCGACGGCGGCCGGGTCGAACTCGCGGACGAGCCTGATCTTGCGGCGGTTGTCCGGAGTGCGGGCCAGCCGCTGGAGCGTGCGCACGTGCCCCTCGTCGGAGGCGAGCACGAGGTCGATGTCGTCGAACTCCTCCGGGTCGAACTCCCGGGCGCGGTGGCGCGAGCCGTCGTAGCCGTGCTCGGCGAGCACGGCGACGGTGCGCGGGTCGGCGTGCTCGCCCACGTGCCAGTCGCCGGTGCCGCTCGAGGAGACCCGGACGTCGTGTCCGAGGCCGGCGTCGGTGACGAGCGACTGGAGGATGACGTGCCCCATCGGCGACCTGCAGATGTTGCCACTGCACACGAAAGTGACGTGGAGGGGGCGATCAGGCATGGTGCCCATTGAACACCGCAGATCCGCGACCGGTGCCCGAAGTGCGTACATTCGCGAAGTTCGCGTGGGGACGGGCTGTCGGTGGTCGGTGCCACGGTGGTCCCATGACGACGACCCGCCCTGCAGCCCACGCGCCGGAGGACCTCGAGGCCCTTCTCGCGGCCGCCGTCGCGTCCGCCGACCTCGACGCCGTGGTGGCGCTGCACGCTCCCGACGCGGTCGTCAGCCTGCCGCACGGGCGTGAGGCCGCAGGGCGCGACGCCGTCCGGGCTGCCTACGCGTCGGCGCTCGACGCCGGTGCCCTCGTCGACACCGCCCTCGGCGCCATCTCGACGCGGGCGGTCGTGTCCGGCTCGCTCGCGATGACGACCTCCACGTGGGGCGACGGCACCGTGCGCGCCCAGGTCGCCCGGCAGGAGGCGGACGGCACGTGGGTGTGGACCCGCGACGGCTCGCGGCTGCGCGACGTCGCCGCCTGCCTCCCGGCCGCCGGGCCCGACGCGTCGGTGGCGTAGCGTCGGGCGGGTGAGGGCCGGACCGGGGGAGAACGACACCGACGATCAGGGGACGCGCGCACCGGACGCGGGGACGTCTGCCCCGCAGCGTCGCTCACACTTCGTCGACCTGACACCGCTGCGCGTCAGCCCCGCCTTCGCGCGGCTCTGGTTCGGCAACGCGCTCGCGGGCATCGGCACGTTCGTCACGAACACCGCCGTCGGCCTGCACATCTACGACCTGACGGGCTCCAGCTTCATGGTCTCGCTCGTCGCATGGTTCTCCCTCGTGCCGATGATCGCCGCAGGCCTCTACGGCGGCGCGATCGCCGACCGTTTCGACCGACGCACCGTGGCGATCACGGCCTCGACGGTGGCCTGGCTCTCGACGGTCACGCTCGCCACCGTCGCCTGGCTGCACCTCGAGCAGGTCTGGGTCTTCTACGTCATCACGACGGTCAACGCCGTGGCCGCGACGATCGCCTCGGCCACCCGCCAGGCCATCGTGCCGCGGCTGCTGCCGAAGGAGCTGCTGCCCAAGGCCGCAGCCCTCATGGGCATCTCGGCCGGCGTCATGGTCACGGTCGGGCCGGGCGTCGCGGGAGTGCTCGTCGCCCGGGCCGGGTACGCGTGGACCTACACCGTCGACGTCCTCCTCTTCCTCGCCGGGTTCTTCGGCCTGTGGACGCTCCCGCGGATCCGGCCCGAGGGCGAGCGGCCCGTCGCCGGCGGGCTCCGGTCCGTCGTCGAGGGACTCACCCACCTGCGACGGGCGCCCAACGTGCGCATGAGCTTCCTCGTCGACATCATCGCCATGACGTTCGGCCAGCCCATGGTGCTGTTCCCGGCCGTCGGCGCCGTCGTCATCGGGGGCGGTTCGGTCACCGCGGGCCTCCTGCTCGCGTCCTTCGCCGTCGGCGGCATCGTCTCGAGCCTCGGGTCGGGGCGCCTCACCGGCCTGCGCTGGCAGGGGCTGGCCATCCGCAACGCGATCGTCGTCTACGGGCTCGCCGTGCTCGGGCTCGGACTGGTGCTGGCCGTGACGACGCTCGGGGGCCACGCCGTCGCCTCGCGCGACTTCGCCGACGTCAACCGCGTCGCGCTCGGCCTGGCGATGCTGTTCCTGGCCGTGGCCGGTGGGGCCGACAACGTCAGCGCGATCTTCCGGCAGTCGATCCTCCAGTCGGCCGTGCCCGACCACCTCCGCGGCCGCACCCAGGGCGTCTTCACCGTCGTCGTCACCGGGGGCCCGCGGCTCGGCCAGATGTTCGCGGGCACGCTCGCGACGCTGACGGCCACGTGGGTGCCGCCGGTCGTCGGCGGCGTCCTCGTCGTCGTGCTCGTCGTGCTCTCGGTGGCCCGGGTCCGCTCGTTCCGCGAGTACGACGCCCTCGACCCGCGCCCCTGAGACCGCGCCTCGCCCGGGACGGGTGGGACGCAGTGCTCACTCGACGGCGAGCGCGGCGGGCAGGCGTGGTGCGGTCGCGTGCGGCCGGACTTGGGGTGCGGGTTCGCGTCAGGGGTGCGGGTTCGCGTCAGGGGTGAGGCTTGGCCGCAGCGGTGTGCCGTGCGTCGCGCACTTCTCGGGGAGTCGCGCACTCCTGAGGTTGCCGCCCACACGTCCGCACCGGCCTGCCGTGGCCCCGCGGGTCACCCGGTGAGCTCGTCGAGCCGGGCCCCGACGCGCGCGGTGAGGTGCTCGCGGTCGGGTACCGCGACCGGGTCGACGACGACCGCGACGCAGAGCCGGCCCGCGTACGACAGCACGTCGAAGGTCACCGTCGTGTTGCCGGGAGTCACGGCAACCGGCACGACCTGCGACACCTCGCAGCCGCCGAAGCGGAGCCGCTCGGCCGGCCCGGGCACGTTGGTCACGAACGTCGTGACGAGGCGCTGGCGGTCGATGAACCACGCGAAGAGGCCGAGCCTCGCGAGCCACCGGAAGGCGAGGCCGAGTGGCGCCGCCGAGGCGGCCCGGGGGCGGTCTCGCTGGGCGGCCGACTGGGCGTGCACGCGGCGGAGGCGGTCACGGGCGTCGGCGCCCGACGCCGGCACCCGGAACGGCACGACGCCGCTCGTGTTCCCGAGATCGCTCGCCGTCGTCGCCCGGCGCGCGGAGTAGGGCACCGACACGACGAGCTCGCCGACGCGTTCTCCGCGTCGGTCGAGCACGTCCGCCAGCGCGCCGCCCACCGCGGTCACGACGAGGTCGTTGACCGTGCAGCCGAGGCGGTGCGCGGCCGCGACCACCTCCTCGAGCGAGCGGTCCACGTGCCCGATCCGACGCGTCGGACCGGTCGGCCGGTTGAGCGAGGTGCGCGCGACGAGGCGCGGACGCCCGACGCCCAGGGTGCGCAGGCCCGACGCGGCGAGGGCGACCCGATGCGGCAGCTCGCGGACCGACGCCGGCCGCCCTGCCCACGCGTCGAGCGCGAGGTCGCGGCGCGTCGGTGCCGGCGGCGTCGGGGGAGTGGGTGGGGTGCTCGCGTCAGTGTCCGGCGCGGCGTTCGGTGGGGTGTCCGGCGTCGCCGGGTCGGCGAGCGACTGCAGCACCGCGAGGCCGCCGATGCCGTCGGCGACGACGTGGTGGACCACGACGACGAGCGCGCAGCGACCGGACCCGATCCCGGTGACCCAGTGCGCCGCCCAGAGCGGACGGTCCCTGGGCAGCGGGTGGCAGACGACCTCGGCCGCCAGCCCGAGCAGGCCATCGACGCCGTCCACCGCATGCACCTGCAGGTGCCGGCCCACGTCGAAACCGGTGTCGTCGACCCAGTACGGCCGTCCGAGACCGACGGGGGCGCTCCGGAGCCGCTGCCGCAGGCGGGGCACCTCGACGGCCCGCCGCCCGAGCAGCCGGGCCACGTCGGCGAGTTCGGGGCAGGAACCGCGGGCCGGTGGGTCGACGACGAGCACCGCGGCGATGTGCATCGGTGCCGGGCCGCGGTCGGTGACGAGCGTCGTCAGGTCGTTCGCGCTCAGCCGGTCCACGCGGACGGCGGCGCGGCCACCGCGTCGGTGAGGCCCACCCACGCCTTCACGGTAGGCGCGGGTCGGCCGACGGCGTCACGGATCCGGGCGGACGTGGCGCACGAGACACGGGTGTGACGGGCGGGACGGAGTGCTCACTCGACGGGAAGGGGGGCGTCGGACGGGGGCGTC
>Ga0164308_10001375_pt1 | contig 12946 bp, 15 predicted proteins | sample Whisoiple_246_MG_FD_109983 | JGI IMG/M metagenome (GOLD analysis project Ga0164308, IMG submission 109983) | Soil microbial communities amended with fresh organic matter from upstate New York, USA - Whitman soil sample_246_MG | ecosystem: Environmental > Terrestrial > Soil > Unclassified >... | reverse complement strand
GAGGTGGCTGAGCACCTCGCTGGCCTTGTCGCGGCCAAGCTGGATCAGGATGATGGCGGCCTTGCGGACGCCCAGGGCTGCGAGGTTCATCAGGGCCGCTCCACCAGCCACCCGCGAAGCAGGGTGGCGATCTCGTCGGGCTGGCGCTCGGCGAGCGCCTCGATCTCACGGCGCAGCTCGTCGGCCTGGCTGTCCTCGACCGCCTCGAGCGCGGCGACGGCCGGGGCCGGCTCCAGCGCCGCGGCGGCCGCGGCACGCTCGGCGGCGTCGGCCCGCAGCTGCTCGACGAGGTACTCGGCCCGGGCGTCCCGCTCGCGCTTCCCGCGGCGGGCCCGCAGCCAGGCGAGCAGGATCATCCCGAGGATGGCCACCGCGATGCCGCCGTTGCGGATCATCGCCATGCGCTTGGCGTCGGCCTTGGCCTTGGCGGCGGCGGCCAGCTCGGCGGCGGCCTTCTCGTCCGCGGAGCGGTCGAACGGCAGCGAGTTGACCTGGACGGTGTCGCCGCGTGCCGGGTCGATGCCGATCGCAGCGGTGACCAGGTCCTGGATGTCGGCGGGGTCGATGCCCGTGGCGGCGGCGCTGTCGAGCACGACGCCGACGTGCAGCGACTTCACGTTGCCGGGTGCGGCCTCGCGGTGCTGCTTGACGGTCTCGACCGCGTTGTCGCGGGTCGTCGCCTTCTTGCTGTAGTCGCTGTTGCCGCCCGTGCCTGTCGCGTTGCCGAGGCTGTCCATCTGACCGTCGGGGCCGACGACGCCGGTGCTCCCGGTCGCGCCACCGGCGCCGTTGTACTTCTCCTCGCTGGAGGTCTCGGACAGCGGCAGCGTGCGCGGGTTGCTCTTGTACTTCGTGGACTCCTCGACGGTCTTGTCGAAGTCGAGGTCCGCGGAGACCTGCACCGTCGAGTTGCCCGGACCGATGACCCGGTCGAGCATCGCCTGGATCTGCTGGGTCTTCTGGTCCTGGAAGTCGGCGACCGCCTGGTCGCGGGTGCTGGCGCCGAGCGCCCCGCCCTCGCTGGTCGAGAGGACCTTGCCGGTGGCGTCGGCGACCGTGACCTTGTCGGGCTCGAGGCCGTCGATGCTGGAGGCGACCAGGTTGACGATCGCCTGGACCTTCGTCGGCTCCATCGTGGTGCCGGAGGCCGTGTCGACCAGCACGGACGCGGTGACCGGGTCCTGCTCGTCGGAGAACACCTTCTTCTCCGGCATCGCCAGGTGCACGACGGCGGTGTTCACGCCGTCGATCGCCTCGATGGTCTTGGTGAGCTCACCCTCCATCGCGCGCTTGAAGTCGGTCTGCTCCTGGAAGTCGGAGGTCGAGATGTCCTGGCCGTCGAGGAGGCTGTAGCCGTCCGTGCCGCCCTGCGCGGGCAGGCCCTGGCCGGACATGTCGATGCGCGTCGAGTAGACGGCGTCGCGGGGGACCATGATCGTGGAGCCGCCGTCGGCGAGCTGGTACGGCGTACCCGCAGCGTCCAGCTCGTCGATGATCGCGGAGGCGTCCTCGGAGGCCAGGTTGCTGTAGAGCGGCGCGTAGTTGGGCGTCGAGACCCAGCGGAACACCATGAACGCGGCGAGCAGCAGCGCGGCCGTGCCGACGACGGCGACCAGGCGCTGGCCCATCGTGAACGACATGAAGGTCGTCCGCAGCTTCGTGAGCGTGCGGGAGAGGTTCTGCTTCATCCGATCGGCATCCGCATGATCTCGTTGAACGCCTCGAGCGCACGGTTGCGCACGGCGACGGTCAGCTGCGTGGTCACCGAGGCCTCGGTCGCGGCGATCGTGTAGTCGTGGATGTCGTCGAGGTCGCCCGTGGCGGCCTTGACGGCGAGCGAGTCAGCCTTGTCCTGGACCTGCTCCAGCCGGTCGAGACCGTCGGTGAGCAGGTCGGAGAACCCCGAGCCGCTGACGGACTTGGCGGAGCCGGTGCCGACGACGCTGGAGCCGTCGGTGGACATCGTCGGGATGACCGACGGCTGGAAGCCGATGGCCTCGATGGCAGGGACACTCATCAGCGCTGTCCGATCTCGAGTGCGCTGCGGTAGGTCTCCTGCGCGTCCTTGGTGACCTGGACGGAGGCCTGGAAGCCGCGCTGGGCCATGACGAGCTGGGTCATCTGGCTGCCCATGTCGTCCTCGGGGGCGCGGACGTAGCCGTCGGCGTCGGCGAGCGGGTTCGTCGGGTCCTGGACCATCCGGCCGGTCGGGTCGCTGAGCGCCATGCCCGTGACCGCGACGCCGCCACCCGCGAGGGAGTGGACGATCGGCATCTGCGCCTGGAACGCCGTCTGGTTGGTGCTGACGACCGTGTTGACGTTGGCGATGTTGTTGGCGAGCGCGTCGAGCCAGGTCTGGTGCATGCCCAGCGAGGAGCCCGCGATGCGGAGTGCGTCGAAGGCGCCCATCAGGAGGCCGCCACGGTCTTGATGAGGTCGAAGCGGTCGGAGGTCGCACGCGTCAGCATCTGGTACTGGAACTGCGACTGGACCGCGGCGAGCGTCTCCTTGCGGAGGTCGACGTTGTTGTCGTTGGCGCCCACGGGGGTGTCGGTGGCGACCAGCGTCGGAGAGATCGTGGAGCCGGCGTCACCCGAGGAGATCGCGGAGCGGAGGCTCGACTCGAACTGCACGCTGCTGGCCCGGTAGTGCGGGGTGTCGACGTTGGCGATGTTGTCGGCGATCACGCGCTGTCGAAGCGCGATGCCGTCGAGCGCGGACCCGAGGATCGCGCCGACAGGGTCGGACAAATGGAACGACACGCCTGTCCTCCGAGTAGAAGAAGGGAATGGGGCCGTTCCTTCGGCGGGGGTGAGCGTCCGTGCTCAAGGGATCCGATCGGCCGAGGGCCGGTCGTCTTGAGGGAATCCAGAGGGAAAAGGCCCCTGGTTTCCGGTGTGTCTGCGGGGTCAGGCGCTGACGTCGACGTACGCCGCCGGGCCGTCGCGCCGGGTCGCCCGGTCGACACGGTTGGCGAACTCGTGCTGCCGCGCGATGGTGCCGAGGGCGGCGGTCAGCTGCTGCTGGGCACGCGCCTGGCGCTCGCGGATGTCGAGCGCACGCGCGATGAGGTCGGACGGGATGGGGCCGTGCAGGTCGGGCTCGTCCCACGACTCCGGGGCCTGCCGCTCGGGGTTGTCGAGCAGCCGCTCGGTCCGGAGGACGTCGAGCTCGAGACGGTCGAGTGCCGTCTCCCAGTGCAGGTGGTGACGATCCGGGTCGCTCAGGTCCACGCTCATGCGGGCTGCGCCATCAGGGAGACGGCGGCGTCGCGCCAGGTGTCGCGCAGGACGCTGACGATCTCCAGGCAGGACTCGGCGACCTTGAGGTCCTTGGCCATGTTGGCCTTCACGAGCTCGACGTGCACGAAGGAGTAGAGCGACGCCAGGCCGGCGGCGCCCGCCCACGCGTCGATCTTGAGGCTGGCGTTGAGCTCGAGGACGATCTCCTGTGCGTGCAGCAGCGGCGCGTGGGCCTGGCTCGGCTCGCCGCGACGCAGCGCATCCACCGCTCGCTGCACGTCGAGCACGAGGCGCTCGTACAGCATGACCAGCAGTTGCGACGGCGTCGCCGTCGAGACCGAGGCCTGGAGGTAGGTGTCGCGAGGGTTCAGGGTCGTCATCGGTGCGTCCTTCGGTCAGGAGTCCCAGCTGGGGAGGCTGGAGATCTGGCCCGCCAGCCAGGTGCCCTGGCTGTTCAGGTTCGAGAGGGCGGTCTCCAGCGCCGTGTACTGCCGTTCGAGGGAGGTCCGGCGCAGCTCGAGGCGGGTGTCCCAGTCGGAGATGCTCTTGCTCAGCGCGGTCACCGTGCTCGTGTGCCCGTTGATCGCGCTGGTGAGCGTGCCGGTGGCGTACTTGCTGGCCGCGGTCGTCACGGTGGCGACCCGCGCGGCCCAGCCGTCGGCCGCCGTCGTGGCCCCCGAGGTGAACTTCGCGGCCACGGCTGCCGGGTCGGCGTTGTAGGCCTTCTGGAAGGCGTCGGCGTCGAAGACGAGCTTGCCGGACCGGTCGGTCTGGATGCCGTAGGCGGCCATCGAGCCGGTGCTGCCACCGAAGACGGTGTTGACCAGCGAGTTGCGCAGGTCCCGCGCCACCGACTCGCCGTACAGGATGCCGGCGGTGCCGCTGGTGGCCTTGTTGGCGGTCGCCTTGTCGAGCGTGGACAGCAGGCTGTTGACCTGGTCGACGAGGTCGGAGACCGAGCTCGAGAGGGACGTGGTGTTGGGGGCGATCGCGACGGTGCCCGTGGTCCCGACGGTGGTCGTCGCGCCCAGGGTGAGGTCGAGGCCGGGGACGAGGTCCTCGAACGTGTTCGTCGTGGAGGTCGCGGTGATCCCGACGCCGAGGGCGATGCGGGCGTCGGCGCCGGCGCGCACGGCGGCGCCACCGAGCAGGGCGCTGCCGTCACCGTTCGTGAGGGTGAACGCGGTCGCGGTGCCGGTGGCCGTGGACTCGGCGAGCAGCCGGTAGCTGCCGTCGGCGACCCGGACCGTGGTGGCCTTCACGCCGGTCGTCGCGCTCGAGGCGTTGATGGCGTCGGCGAGCTCCTTCAGGGTGCCGCCGCCGGCGTCGATGTCGTGGGGGACGCCGTCGCTGCCGGTGATCGTCACCTGCGACTGCGCCACCACGTCGGTGAGGGCGGCGGAGGAGGTGAAGCCGATCTGGTGGCTGACGGCCAGGCTCTCCACCGTGTAGGAGAAGGACGTGGCCGAGGCGGTGCCCTCGGTCGTGACCGAGACGCCGGTGCCGGTGACGGTGCCCTGCATGGCCTGCCAGGTCGCGGGCTTGGCGAGGGTCGCGGCCTTGGTGGCCAGCGCCGCGGTGTCGGTGTTGATCGCGCGGAGCGCGGCCAGGATGGAGTTCTCGGTGGTCTGCCGGGTCTTCAGCTTGGTCTGGGACGCCGACTCCAGCTGCATGAGCTGATCGATGATGGTGGCGGTGTCGAGACCGCTCGACAGACCGCTGATGCTGCTGGTGGCCACGAGACTCCTCCTGCTCAGGCGGCTTGGGGCGCGGGTCTTCCGGCGCCCCGAATGCCCGGGGGGAGTGCAAGCACTCCCCCCGGGTCTTCGTGTTCGGCGGCGGGACGGCAGGTGCCGGCCCACCTACGTCATCAGCCGCGCAGGAGCTGCAGGACGCCCTGCGGAGCCTGGTTGGCCTGCGCCAGCATCGCGGTGCCGGCCTGGGAGAGGATCTGCGAGCGGCTGAAGCTCATCATCTCCTGCGCCATGTCGGTGTCGCGGATCCGCGACTCCGACGCCGAGAGGTTCTCGATGGCGGTGTTGACGTTGTTGATGGTGTGCTCGAAACGGTTCTGGATGGCACCGAGCTCGGCGCGCTGCGTCGAGACCTTGGTGATCTCCGCCTGGACGTCCTCGGACTTCGAGGTCGCGATGTCCAGCGTGGCGATGCTGGTCTTGAAGTCAGCCAGGGCCGTGGTGGTGATGTCGATCGCGTCGGTCGAGTCGTAGCCGACCTGGAAGGTCAGGGCGGTGGCGGTGCCGAACAGGTCGACACCGTTGAACTTGGTGTTGTCCTGGATGCGGCCGACCTCGGTCTTCAGCTGGTCGAACTCACCCTTGAGCGCGGCCTGCGAGTCGGTGTTCTGCGTACCGTTGTTGTACTGCACGGCGAGGTCGTTCATGCGCTGCAGCATGGAGTGAACCTCGGTGAGCGCACCTTCAGCGGTCTGCGCGACCGAGATGCCGTCCTGCGCGTTGCGGGCGCCGACCTTGAGGCCGCCGACCTGCGAACGCAGACCCTCGGAGATCGCCAGACCGGCGGCGTCGTCGCCCGCACGGTTGATGCGGTAGCCGCTCGAGAGCTTCTCGAGGGACTTGGAGAGCTGACCCTGCGTGACGGAGAGGTTCCGGTACGCGTTGAGGGCGTCGACGTTCTGGTTGATGCGGAGACTCATGGTGGTTCCTTCCTGGATGGTGAGTCGTACTTCGGGAGCCCGTCCGTGGGCTCCGACACCGTGTCCATCGGCGGCGGTCAGAGGCGCCTGAGGGATCGGTGGAGTCTTTTTCAGTTTTTTTGAGGGGACCGGAAGCAGCGGGACCTCCGACCGGATCCGACCCCGAGGTCATCGATCCGTCCGGAGGTCCACCTGACGTCAGGGCGTGGGCGCGCCCTTGGGCACGACGGTCAGGCGCTGGCGTTCACCTGCGTGCGGGTCTCGCCGATGCCACGCATGCCGGCGGCGTGCCGGGCGGCAACGGCGGCGAAGTACGCCTCGCGCCGACGAGCGGCGGCACCGCCGGGACGCTGCGGCTGGGCGACCAGGTCCGGCTCGAGGGCGTGGTTGAGCGCGTCGCGGAGCAGGACCATCGCCTCGGCCCGCAGCTGCGAGACGCGAGACTCGGTGACGCCGAGGGTCTCGGCGATCTCCGCCATCGGGCGCTCGGCGAGGAAGTACTGCTCGACCACGTGGCGCAGGCGCTCGGGGAGCTCGGCGATCGCCTCGGTCAGGTAGGTCAGCCGCTCCTTGTGCTCGAGCAGCGCCTCCGGGGTGGGGCTGCTGCTGGCGAGACGCTCGCTCAGCGACTCGTCCTCGGACGCGTGCAGCGACAGCACCTGGGCCCGGGCCACGTCGTCGTCGTTCGCCGTCACCTCGTCGGTGCTGAGCCCGGAGGCCTGGGCGACCTCGGCGGTCGACGCAGGGCGACCGAGCACCGTCGCGAGGTGGCCGCGGGTGGCGTCGAGTTCGCGGGCCCGGCGGCGGACCGAGCGGGAGGCCCAGTCGATGCTGCGGAGCTCGTCGAGGATCGCCCCGCGGATGCGGGTCGTGGCGTACCGGTTGAACGGCACCCCACGCTCGGGGTCGTAGGAGTGTGCGGCCTGCACCAGGGCGGCGAGTCCGGCGGAGCTGAGGTCGTCGCGGTCGACGTGGGACGGCACCCGGGCCATCGTCTCTCGGACGATGTGGCCGACCAGGGGCACATGTACCACGATCAACGCCTCGGAGCCCGGCGGGACGTCGTTGTAATGGGTCACGAACAGAATTGTGCATTTCAAAGACTGCCCCGTCCGCATTTCTTTCAAATTCCTTGAAGGTTTGCCTGCAGAAGCACGTGGCGCCCGTCACCCAGCGCTGGCCCGCGGACCCGAAATCCTGGTGGTTCTACTAAGGAGACCCGGAGGGGGCGCCGATGGACCCGTCGTGACCGGCTGCTGACGTGGCGGCCTGGTCTGGACCATCCGAACCGATCCTGGGAGTGACGTGGAGAAGCTGACCTGGGTCCTCTGGCGTGAGCGAGAGCTCCTGGAGACCCTCCTCTACCGGCTCGATGTCGAGGCGCTCGTCATGTCGTCGGGGCGCACCCGGTGGCTGAACAACGCCTCCAGGGACGTCGACGAGGCCGTCGAGGTGCTGCGCGAGGTCGAGCTCCTCCGCGCCGTCGCGGCCGACGAGGCCGCCGAGGCGGCGGGGCTCTCGCCCAACGCGAGCCTGAGCGAGCTGATCGCGGTCGCCGACGAGCCCTGGGTCGCCATCCTCACCGAGCACCGCGACAGCTTCATGGCCCTCGTCGAGGAGATCGCGCGGGTCGCCCAGTCCAACCGGGCCCTGATCGTCTCGGGCCTCCGCGCCACCCAGGACACGCTGCTCGGGATCGACCGCAGCGCGTCGACCTACACGGCCGCCGGCTCGGTGGACCGGGGTCAGTCCCGCAGCACCGTCGTCGATTGGAGCCTCTGACATGGCCGGCTTTTCCTCGCTGAACACCGCGCTGTCGGCGCTGCGCTACCAGCAGTCCGCGCTCGACATCGCCAGCACCAACATCGCGAACGCCTCGACCGACGGCTACGTCCGTCGCCGGGTCGTCGCCCAGACCGTGGGTGCGGCCGCCTCCCCGGCGGTGTGGGCGCGCTCGAACGAGATCGGCAGCGGCGTCCAGCAGGGTGGCGTGGAGCGGTTCGCGGACGCGCTGCTCGACACCCGCGTCCGTCGTGAGCACGCGCGTCAGTCCTACCTCGACCTGCGCGCCGCCGCGCTCGCCCGCGTCGAGACCGGCATCGCCGAGCCCGGTGACTCCGGTGTCGCCGCGGCGATCAGCCGCTTCCGCTCGTCGCTCCACGACCTCGTCAACGCGCCGGGCAGCGACGCCGCGCGCAGCGCCGTGCTCTCCGCCGGCTCGATCCTGACCGACGCGTTCAACCTCCAGAACCGCAACATCGTCGACGAGGCGGGGGACCAGCGGGCGCGGCTCGTGTCCACCGTCCAGGAGATCAACGACGTGTCGGAGCAGCTCGCGTCGACCAACCACGTGATCGCCTCGTCGACCGCGGGCGGCAGCGACCTCGCCACGCTCTACGACACCCGCGACCAGCTGGCGCTCCGCCTCTCGGAGCTGACCGGCGCCGAGGGCACGATCGCGGCCGACGGCACCATGGACGTCACGCTGAACGGCGCGACCCTGGTCAGCGGCTCGAAGGCGTCGAAGCTCTCGCTCACCGGCGGCGTCAACCCGGACGGGACCGCGGGCGTCGGCTCCGTGCAGCTGACCGCCACCGCCCCCGACGGGACCTCCACCGTCCTCAGCGGGGCGCTGTCCGGCGAGGCCGGTGCGACCATCCAGCTGATCGACGTGGACCTGCCCGACTACGCCGCCAACCTCCACCAGCTGATGTCGGACCTCGCGACGCAGGTCAACGCCGCGCACCGTGCCGGCTACGACAAGACCGGCGCCCCGGGCGGTGACTTCTTCACCTACGACCCGAGCGACCCCAGCTCACCGCTGACGGTGGCGATCACCGACACCAGCCTGGTCGCGGCCTCCGGCATCGGCGGCTCGGCGAACCTCGACGCGAGCAACGCGGACAAGATCTCAGCGTCCATCAAGATCGAGGACGCCTACCAGCAGCTGGTGAACCGGTTCGGCACCTCCGTGGCCTCGGCCGAGCGGCTCTCGCTCAACCAGCAGGCGATGACCTCGCAGGTCGACGGCGCTCGTGAGCAGCTGGCCGGCGTGAGCATCGACGAGGAGACGGTCAACATGGTGATGGCGCAGCGGTCCTACGAAGCGGCCGCGCGAGTCATGACCACGGTCGACGAGATGCTCGACACCCTGATCAACCGCACCGGGATGGTCGGCCGATGACGCTCGTGCGCGTGACCCAGAACATGCTGGGCAAGCAGTCCTACGCCGGCCTCCAGATCTCCATGAACCGGTTGGCGAAGTCGCAGGAGCAGCTGACGACGGGCCGGCTCATCAACCGCCCGTCGGACAACCCCACCGGGGCGACCAGCGCGATGCGGATCCGCACCAACCTCGCGGACAAGCAGCAGTACCTCCGCAACGCCAGCGACGCACAGGGCTGGCTCGACCAGATCGACACCACGCTCGGCACCATGACCGACCAGGTGCGCCGGGCGCGCGAGCTCGCGATGACCGCCAACTCGGGGACGATGAGCCCGGAGTCCCGGGAGGCGCTGGCGGTCGAGGTCGACCAGATCCGGCAGGGCCTCATCTCCGCCGCCAACACCACGTACCTGGACCGGCCGGTCTTCGGTGGCGTGACCAGCGGCGGCGTCGCCTACACGGCGGCGGGCAAGGTCGCCGACCCGGGTGCAATGGGCTCGCCCACGGGCGTCGTACGCACCGTCGCCGAGGGGGCGAAGGTGCGGGTCGACGTCGAGGGTCCGACCGTCTTCGGTGACGACGCGGCCAACGACTCGGTCTTCGACCACCTCGCGGCCCTGTCGACCGCGCTGCGGACGGCCAACCAGGCCGGCATCGACGCGGCGACCGTCGCGCTGGACAGCGACAACAAGCGGATCGTCAACGTGCGCGCGGACGTCGGCGCCCGGTGGAACCGGGTCGAGAACGCCCGCACCGTCGCCGGCGACGGCGAGCTGACCCTGCGGAACGCGCTGTCGGAGGTCGAGAACGTCGACCTGGCGAAGGCGACGGTCGACCTCAAGCTCCAGGAGGTCGCCTACCAGGCGGCGCTGGGTGCGACGTCCCGGGTGATCCGGCCGAGCCTCCTGGACTTCCTGCGATGACGGCCGCGCCGCTTCTTGACATGATGACTGCTCCTGCACGAGTCGACGGAGGTGCCGTGGTCGAGTCGCACGCCATCGAGGTCCCGGTGATCGAGATGGTCCGCCCCATGCCGGGCTTCCCGGACCAGCACCGGTTCGCGCTGGTGCAGCTCGACAGCGCGAGCGACCTGTGCAGCCTGACCTCGCTCGACGAGCCCAGCCTGCGCTTCCTGGTCGTGCCTCCGGGCGGGTTCTTCCCGGACTACGCGCCGGAGGTGGCCGACGACGTGGTCGCCGACCTGGCGATCGAGGACGCCTCCGACGTGCTCGTGCTGCTGGTGCTGAACACGGGCAGCTCGCTGGCCGAGACCACCGCGAACCTGGCGGCGCCGATCCTGGTGAACCTGCGGGCGCAGCGCGCCGGCCAGGTCATCCTCGACGAGCCCGGCCTCCCGGTGTCGGCGCCCCTCCTGGGGTGATCCTCGCCTCCCTCGAGGGTCGGCTGGACTGTTCGCCTCGGTGACCCGTTCGGGCGGGTACGGTGGTCACATGCTGGTTCTCAGTCGTCGGGCGGGCGAGAGCATCGTCCTGGGCGAAGACATCACGGTCACGGTCCTCGAGGTCCGCGGCGACGTGGTGCGGATCGGCATCGACGCTCCCCGCTCGCTCAAGGTCCACCGGGCCGAGCTCCTCGCCCAGCTCGAGGAGAGCAACCGCCAGGCCGCCTCGCCCAGCGACGACCTCGTCGCCCAGCTCTCCCAGGCCCTCACCGACCGCGACTGAGCGCCGCCCCGCCCCCTTCCCGGGGAAGACGTTGCGATAGTCCCTGACGTTCCGGCCCCGATCTCCACCTCAACGGGGCCGGAACGTCAGGGACTATCGCAACGTGTCCACGATTTGGTTGCTGACGGCAACCAACGGAATATAGTTGCCCCCGGCAACCTTCTAGTGGACATGAATCGAGCATCCGTGAGCAGCGTCGACGCTGAGCCCCCCGTGACCTCCGCACCTCCGGCACCCGTGTCGGAGGACTTCCCGATGACCCACAAGCAGGTGCTCGAGGCGCTGAGCGGGCTGCTGCTGGCGATGTTCGTCGCGATGCTGTCGAGCACGGTCGTCTCCAACGCGCTGCCGCGGATCGTCTCGGACCTGCACGGCAGTCAGACGGGCTACACCTGGGTCGTCGTCGCGACCATGCTCGCGATGACCGCGACCACCCCGATCTGGGGCAAGCTCGCGGACCTGACCAACAAGAAGCTGCTGGTCCAGCTGGCGCTCGTCATCTACATCGCCGGCTCGCTCGTCGCCGCGGTCGCGCCCTCCATGGAGGTGCTGATCGGCGCCCGCGTCGTGCAGGGCCTCGGCGTCGGTGGCCTGACCGCGCTCGTCCAGGTCATCCTGGCCACGATGGTCTCCCCGCGCGAGCGCGGCCGCTACTCCGGCTACCTCGGCGCGGTCTTCGCGCTCGCCACGGTCAGCGGCCCGCTGATCGGTGGCCTGATCGTCGACTCTCCGCTCGGCTGGCGCGGCTGCTTCTTCGTCGGCCTGCCCTTCGCGATCGCCGCGTTCTTCGTGCTGCAGAAGACGCTCCACCTCCCGGTCGTCAAGCGTGAGGTGCGCATCGACTACCTCGGCGCCACCCTGATCGTCGCGGGCGTCTCGATCCTGCTGATCTGGGTCAGCCTCGCCGGCAACAACTTCGCCTGGGGCTCGACCACCAGCGCCGCGCTGATCATCAGCGGCCTCCTCGTCCTGGCGGCCGCCGTGTACGTCGAGGCGAAGGTCGCCGCGGAGCCGATCATCCCGCTCCGTCTCTTCCGCGACCGCACCGTCACCCTGGCGACCATCGCGTCGGTGCTGATCGGCGTCGCGATGTTCGGCTCCACCGTGTACCTCAGCCAGTACTTCCAGGTCGCCCGCGGGATGAGCCCGACCGAGGCCGGCCTGATGTCGATCGCGATGGTCGGCGGCCTCTTCGTCAGCAGCCTCACGACCGGACGGATCATCACCAACACCGGCCTGTGGAAGCGCTGGCTGGTCGGCGGCATGACCCTCGTGGTCATCGGCCTGACCCTGCTCGGCACCATCGACGAGACGACCCCGCTGGTCGAGGTCGGCGCGTTCATGGCGATCCTCGGCCTCGGCCTGGGCGCGACCATGCAGAACCTGGTGCTCGCCGTGCAGAACAACGTGTCGATGTCCGACATGGGCGCGGCCAGCTCGGTCGTGGCGTTCTTCCGCTCGATGGGCGGCTCGATCGGCGTCTCGGCGCTGGGCGCCCTGCTCAGCCACCAGGTCGCGGTCAAGGTGACCGACGGCCTGCACGGCCTCGGCATCGCGACCAGCAGCACCGAGAGCCACGCGGTCCCGGACCTCTCCACCCTCCCAGCGCCGGTGCAGGCGGTCTTCGAGCACGCCTTCGGCGAGTCGTTCGGGCACATCTTCCTGGTGGCTGCGCCGTTCGCGCTCCTCGCGCTGATCTGCGTCTCCCTGATCAAGGAGGTGCCGCTGCGCACGTCCAACCTCGAGGCGAACGCCGAGGCCTCGCCCGAGGTTGCCGCGGAGCTGCACCATGGTGTCGTGGAGGAGAGCAAGCGATGACCGCGCCCGTCGTGGCGCCCGTCGAGCGGGCCGAGCTGCTGACCGAGCTCGAGCGCGAGGTCGGTGTGATGGTCCGGCGGATCCGGCGCGTGCTCGGTGAGCGCGCGCGGGCGGTGCACCCGGACCTGCAGACCTCGACCTACCTGCTGCTGAGCTGGGTCGACCAGCACGGCCCGGTGCGGGCCTCGGCGGTCGCCGAGTCCTTCGGCATCGACAAGGGCGCGATCAGCCGTCAGGTCCAGCACCTGCTGGAGCTCGGCCTGCTCGACCGCACCCCCGACCCCGACGACGGCCGCGCCACGCTGCTCTCCGCCAACGAGGAGGCCAGGGCCCGGCTCGTCGAGGTCAGCCACGCGAGCCG
>Ga0164308_10001373_pt1 | contig 12948 bp, 9 predicted proteins | sample Whisoiple_246_MG_FD_109983 | JGI IMG/M metagenome (GOLD analysis project Ga0164308, IMG submission 109983) | Soil microbial communities amended with fresh organic matter from upstate New York, USA - Whitman soil sample_246_MG | ecosystem: Environmental > Terrestrial > Soil > Unclassified >... | reverse complement strand
GGATGGCTCGTGCTCGGTCGCGGCTTTCAATTCCTCCTCACCCTGGAACAGGGCTGGAACGCAAGCAAAAGAAGTGATCAATCATGAGGTGTGCACACAGTATCTTTTCAGAAGTGCACGCCTCCTAGGCGGCACGGTGGTCTGCCGAAGAGACTCGTTGGTCGAAGAAAATATACTGTGTGTACATAGTATATTTCAGAAAGTTCACGCCCGGAGGCGGCACGGTGGTCTGCCAAAGAGACTCGGTACTGTGTGTATACAGTATCTTTCAGAAGTTCACGCCCGCAGGTGGCACCGCGGTCTGCCGAAGGGCTCGTTGGCCGAAAAAGGTACTGTGTGCACACAGTATCTTTTCCAGAAGTTCACGCCACCCAGGGCGCACCGCGGTCTGCTCGATGGCTACGCCAACCCTTTCTCGACCAACTGCCCGAACCATTCACTTTTGAACTCGTAGCCGGCACGTTGCCGTCTCGGTCGCGCCGCGAGAAGAGTCGTGGGATTTCGCGGGCTAGTCGAAGCCGCTCAGTCGTTCTTCAGCAGACGAATATCGATCTCCCAATCGACGTACTTCCACTCTTCGGAGCGTCGGAGTAGCTGCAGCAGCTCTTCGAAGACCTCCACGTGCTCGACCGAATACTCGAACCAAGTCAGGAAGTCGAAGGGCTCCCCCAGTTCGCGGCCATGGTGCAAGCGGCGCGCGATCGCGGGCAAGTACTTCAAGCAGGACGCGATGTGGCGGGAGCGCGTCTCGAAAATCGCCCGCCGCTCATCTTGTGCAAGGTTCCACCACTCATCCGACTTCCGAATCGGGATCAATGCCGCGTGCAAGCAAGCTGGGCGCCCGAGCGCGGGCTGGATTGCGCGCAGCGCTGCGGCTTCGGCCTGCTCCGTGTAGCGGACGGCCGAGTTGGTTCCGCGCAGCACCCAGGTCGCACTGGGAACTGCGGTCGCCGGCAAATGAAGCGGATGTGAGCTGACTGCTGCGACCGGGGCGAGCGGCATGCCGACCACGGCGCTCATGCTCATCACGCGGTAACTACCGGTCTCCGCACCGACGAAGCTGACTGGGAGGATAGCTGCCATGCCGAATGAGACGCGCCGCTTTGCGCCGGTCGACCCTACCTCGATCCCTGTTTCCGGAAGCGATCGGGCCTGCCAAACGTAGCCTCGGTGCTAGGTTCCGGCGGACCCGTGACCCGAATCCAAGACGAATGGTTGTGGGGTTGGGATAGAACGCCCGGGATCGTGTCGGTGTGGGCAGAGCCGGACGGACACGCAACCGTGTGGCGCCGAGATCCGGCCTCGCAGGCGTTGGTCCGCGAAGACGAAACTTTCCGACCCTGGCTGCTACTGGCTTCGTTGGCCGACCTCCAGCACCTAGGGCCGCGCTTGCAACCGGAAGGCGCCGCCCAGTGCCCGAGCGAGGCGACCTTTCAGGAGCTCGAGGGCAATGGCGGCCTGCGCTTCCTAGTGCGCGCCGAAGACGGACGCGCGCTTGCGCGAGCGGTGCTCCAGGGAGCTCGGCAGAGGCTGGCGCGACCCGTCGCGCACTTGCGGGAGTTGGGGGCTGACACGGTTTTGGCGCTGCCGCCCGAAGAGCAATACTTGGTCGCGACCGGGCGCACGTACTTCAAGGAGCTTTCGTTCGCCGCGCTGCGACGGTTGCAGTTCGATCTGGAAACCACCGGTTTGAACCCAGAAAGCGCCAGGATATTTTTGATCGCGCTACGCGCGCCCGACGGCACAGAGGAGACGCTCGAGGCGCATGGAGATGGCGACGACGCGGAAGCCGACCTACTGCAGCGGCTGTGCGAGCGAATCCGTGAGCTCGATCCGGACGTGATTGAAAATCACAATTTGCATGGCTTCGATTTACCGTTTCTGGTTCAACGCGCGCGACGCTTGGGAGTCACCATTCTGCTCGCTCGAAACGGGGAACCCGGCCTTCGCCAACGACCGGCAGCGCGCGGCGCGGCGCTCGCGCAGGGAGCGGAGCAACAACGCACGGATGCGATGCGACGCTCACGGTACACGATGGCGGGGCGCGAATTGATCGATTCGCTCGATGCCGTGCGCCGGCACGATTTTTCGGCCCGGGATCTGCCTGGCCATGGCTTGAAGGCCGTGGCCCGGCATTTGGGGTTGGCCAGCGAGCAGCGTGAGTACGTGCCTGGAGCGCGCGTTTACGAAACCTTTTTGGACGATCCGGAGCGCGTGCGCCGGTATGCAAGAGACGACGTGCGCGAGGCAGCGGGCGTGTCCCGCCTGTTGGGCGGCGCGGCGTTCGCACTGGCCAAGATGGCACCGCGACGCTACGAACGCTTGGCAGACGCGGGCGCAGCGACCGGAGTCATCGATCCGATGCTGGTACGCGCGTACCTGCGTTCGGGGACGGCTTTGCCCGCGCACCAATCGGGGGACGGCACGGAGCATCAGGGCGCCGCCTTGCACTTGTTCGCCTGCGGTGTCGCGCAACGGATCGTGAAAGCAGACGTCGCCAGCCTGTATCCCTCTTTGATGCGAACGTATCAAATCGGGCCGCGGCGCGATCGTTTGGGGGCGCTGCTCACGCTGGTCGATCAACTCGTCGAGCAGCGGTTGAATGCCAAGGCGCGAGCGCGCGCTGCCGCGCCCGGTTCCGAGGAACGCTTTACGCAGGAGGCGATTTCCGCGGCGATGAAGTTGGTGGTCAATTCCGCATACGGTTATTTGGGCGCGGTGGGCCTGACGCGCTTTGCGGACGTTCACGCGGCGAACGAGGTCACCCGACGCGGGCGTGAGCTGCTCGGTCTTTTGTGTCGTGAGCTCGCCAAACGCGGCGTCCAATTGCTCGAGGCCGACACGGATGGCGTCTACTTTGCAGTCTCAGAGGACTCGAGTGAAGCGGACGAGCGACGCATCGTGGCTGAAATCGACGCGCTCTTACCGCCGCTGGTGAAGCTCGAGTTCGACGGGCGCTATGCCGCGATGCTGTCCCATGAACCGAAGAACTATGCGCTCAAGCCGTATTCGGGCGCGCTCGTCTTGCGCGGGGTCGCCTTCCGCTCCAGCCGCGCCGAGCCTTTCGGCGAGGCCTTCTTGCGGGAGGCTATTGACCGGTTGTTGGTCGGCGATCTGCTGGGTGTGCGCCATGCGTACGTGCGCACGGCCGATGCGATCCGGCAACGGACGCTCAGTACGTTTGCCATGTCGGCCCGCGTGCGGCTGAGCAAAACCCCCAACCAATACCTGGCGACGCGCAGCCAACGTCGCGAACTCAGCTACGAAGCAATGCTCGAGAACGGCCGCCACGACTGGTTGCCGGGAGAGCGCGTGCGTGTGTACCGCGCCGTTCGCGGTCGTGCCGGCCTGATCCCGGATCGGGACGCAGCCGAGGAGCGCAGGGCCGAGGCTGATGCCGATCCGCGCGATTACGACATCGACTACTACTTGCGCCTGCTTCGGGAGACGTTTGCTGCGCGGCTTGCGCGCGGGCTGACCCCTGATGATTTTGCAGCCATTTGCGCCGCACCCGAGCAACGGTCGCTGTTCGAACGCTCGCTCGCAGACTCACGTCCCGTGCTCACCGTGCTGGACGATTCGCGTGCCTAGCCGCCGGTATTCGGCCCGCTGTTCGCCACAATTGCTCCTCATTTTCTCCGCGAAACCTCCCGCAGGCTTACGCCATTCGGCCCAATGCGAAGCTCATAAGAAGCCTTGCACATAGGAGGCTTCGTGAAACGATTTTTGGCGATTGCGGTGATTTGGCTGGGTTGCACGGTGGCGTGGATGATCCTCGGGGGCACCCTGAACCTGCGCACCGATTCACTGTCGGGCAGCTTGAACAACGAGGTCAACGCGCTTTGGGGTCCCCCCGGCCAACAGGCGCCGCCGCTCGCCATGTACCAAAAGACCGTACTGACCGAAGAAGTGACGGTCGAACAAAAGCCCGAAGGCAACAGCAAGAAGATCGTTCAGCACGAGACGAAAGTCGACGTTCCACTCACGCTCGACGCGTCGAACGTGCAGGCGACGCTCGAGCTCGAACAACAGCGCAAGGGTCTGCTCTGGTTTCCGACCTACGCGATCGCCTTTCACGCCGACTACACATTCTTGAACGACGCGCTCGGGCCGCACGACGTGAGCGTGCACTTTCCCTTGCAGACCACCGGCAGCAGCGAAAACGGCAATCTGCGCGGGTCGCTGACCAACAGCGCGAGCTTCGATGGTTTCATCGTGCAAGACGAGCACGGGCAAGCGCTGGATTACCAAGTAGTTGCCGGAACAGCCGTGTTTTCACGCCATTTTGCCGCTGGCGAGCGGCAGAAGTTCCGGGTTGCGTACAGGACCCGCGGCACGTCCAGCTTCCGCTACCTGATGGCGGAGGGCACCGGGCGCGTGCACGATCTCACCGTTCGCATCGACACCAACTTCCCGAACGTGAACTTTCCGACCGACACATTGAGCCCCACCTCACGCACGGTGACGTCCAGCAGCTTCAGCGGCCAGTGGCACTTCGACAGCTTGATCTCCACTAGCTCCATCGGCGTCGAGTTGCCCCAACTCTTGAACCCGGGTCCGCTCGCCACGAAGGTGACGCTCTTTGCACCGGTATCACTCTTGTTCTTCTTCTTCGTGGTCGCGATACTCGGCCAAGTGCAGGGGCGAGAGCTCCACCCCATGCACTACTTCCTGCTCAGTTGTGCCTTCTTCGCTTTCCATTTGTTGTTTGCGTATCTGGTCGACCGCTTGTCGATTGCCAGCTCCTTCGCCATTGCCTCCGCGGTTTCTCTGTTCTTGGTCGTGAGCTATGCGCGGCTATTCGTTGGCTGGACCTTCGCCGTGCGGGAAATCGGCATCGCTCAGCTCTTGTACCTGGTGCTGTTTTCTTACACTTTCTTCTGGGACGGCTTCACCGGCCTAGCCATCACCATAGGCGCGATCGCGACGCTGTTTTTCGTCATGCAAGTTACCGGTCGGGTCGATTGGCGCCTGACAGGCAGACCCCGGGCAGCCATCCCCGCGGAGTGAACGCCGTCAACCTGGATTGCGTCACGCTCAGGGCGTTCGATTATTGAGTCCGGGAACGAACGCAGCGCCGTGGCAAACGAGGATTGCCGGACCAACGCCGCGTCGTCACCTGAAAATGGCACGTTGAGGCCCACGACTGAACCAATTCGCTGTGGCGTGCTTGTTTCAGTGAGATCGGGGCGTGAGCCAAAACGGTGGCCTACCAGTTCCTTTAGGCGGTCAGAACGGCTCAAGTTTCGATTGATGCGTCTGAGCCCACGGAATCGCGCTTCTGACGGATGTGCGACGTGCGCGCGAACGGTCGACTGAGCCTCCGGAGCGCCACTCTTCGTTGAGCCAGCTCGAGTGGTCGCGGGCACTACAGAAGCATCGCCATGAACCTTGGATTCAATTTCATTCCGAGCCGTCGCTCTCCGTGTTGGCTCTTGCTCGCAACAGCACTCACGTTGAGCTGCAGCGGCAGTGACGCCGATGCCGAACCGGATCCCACGCCCCGAGGGAGTGGCGGGTCGAGCGCGGGAGGGCGCGCAGCAGCGGGCAGCGCCGGTGACCTGAGCTCAGCCGGCCAAGGCGCGGGCGGCGTAGCCGGACAGGGCAACAGCGGCGCCTCGAACGGAGGGAACTCGAGCTCCGCGGGCACCCACTCCTCCGGTACGACCTCGGTCGCCGGCAGTTCGGCTGGAACAGCCGCGGCGGGCATGGGCAGCAGCACCGGTGGCTCGAGCTCTGGAGGATCGGGCCGCGGCGGAGCAAGTAGCGGAGGTACCCATTCGGGCGGCACGAGTAGCGGCGGCACGAGTAGCGGCGGCACGAGTAGCGGCGGCACGAGTAGCGGCGGCACGAGTAGCGGCGGCACGAGTAGCGGCGGCACGAGTAGCGGCGGCGTCTCCGGCGCGGGTGGTTCCGGAGCTTCGAACTGCAACGTGGCACCGGTCGATCCGAACGCCACGCCGGCTGCGAAGAAGCTGCTCTGCTACCTCTACAGTCAGTACAAAAACCACGTTCTTTCCGGACAGCAGGAGACCAGCTGGTCGAACCCGCAGGGGGATATCAGTTTCTATCAAACGAACACCGGCAAGTACCCTGCCATTCTCGGCGGTGACTTCTTGTACACGACGACGTCGCCGTCGGATCAAGGCACCACGACCACGCGAGCGCAGGGGTATTGGAATGCGGGCGGCATTCCGATGATCCGCTACCACATGGGCGCGCCACCGAACGCTGACTCGTACGAAAACTCCATGCTAGGCTACTCCAGCACCCAGTGTAATAACGTGGTCACCGCCGGGACTGCGGAGAACACGTCCTACAAGTCGAAGCTCGACTACGTTGCAGCCAACTTGCTGACGCTGCAAAACGCGGGCGTCGCCGTGATATTGGCGCTCTTTCACGAGACACAGCCGAACGGCTGGTTCTGGTGGAGCAAGTGCTCGAGCAGTCAATTCTTGGTGTTGTACAAATACAGCTACGATTATTTGATGATCACCAAAGGCGTGCACAACATCGTGCGTCTGATGCCCTTCAGTGGCTCCCCCAACTCCGGGTTTTATCCAGGCGCATCGGCAGTCGATATCGTCGGGCCGGACACGTACGCTACGAATCCTCCTTTCGGCAGCCTGTACAGTTCAACGGCCAGCATCGCTGGTTCTACGATGCCGATCGCGTTGCACGAGACGGGTAGCATTCCGCAGCCGTCGACCATGTTCCCGTCGGCGGCACCGTGGCTACTGTGGAGCGTGTGGGCCGGCTACCAGGTGAGTAATAATTCCCTGTCCAACATCAAGAGTGCCTATGCCAGCCCCTACACAGTCACCCGTGACGAGCTCCCCGACCTGAAATGAACGCTGCCTTGCAGGAACATCTGCCACGGAGTTGGGCTCGAACCTCGATCGTACTCGTCATTGTCGGCGTGGCCGCCGCTTGGCTCGCGCACGGACATGGCGCACGCTCGCGCAAAGAGCGAGCGCCAGCACCAATCACCGAGAGTAGCGCGCCCAAGGCAGCCCTCGAGCCGGTCGTCGCGCGCCAAAAGATCGATCTCGAGGCAACGATCATGCAACGGTTGCACGCGATTGGCGAAGCAGACCCCGCCGCGGCGCTCGCCCTCGCCTTCGAGGGGAATGCTCGCTTTCCGGCGAGCGCCGACGCGCCGGAGCGCGGGTGGATCATCTGTCGCTCCTTGGTCGAGTTGCGGCGCTTTCCGGAAGCAGTGGCCGAAGCGCGGCTGGTGGTAGATCGATATCCCGACACGCCCTGGGCGCTCGATGTGGAGCGGCATTTGCTAGTCAACCCCATGTCCGATCCGTCGGAACGCGGCCACGGACACGAGTTCGAGCTCGAGTGAAGAGTCTTCGGCATGCGACTCGAGACGCGAACCGCCCGAGCCTGAAGTCACGATGAGGAAATTCCCAAGGCTCTTGGCAATCCAATTTCGTTGCTCTGTGCCGCGCATTTAGCTGAGCCGCGTCGAGACCCTCCGGGAACTTTAGAGAGAACGACGGCTGCTTCTGCTTCTACCGACGCAGAGAGGTGACCCATGGCAACGACTCAGAGGCGAGCTTACGGCTCGTGCCTATCCAGCTTGGTTTTTCTGCTGCTTGCGCCGGGGTGTACCTCGGGTGCCGCGGGCCCCGAACTCCGCGCGGCCGGCGGCACGACTGCAGTCTCCGGCGCTGCCGGCGAGGCGGGCTCTACGAGCAGCGCTGCCGGCGCGCAGTGCACGAGCGCGGAGGTGAATCGTGTGGGGTTCCGCGTGCTGACCCGGCTCAATCGCGCCGAGTACGACAACACCGCACGCGACTTACTAGGTGATACGGCACATGTTCCGCGAAACGCATTGCCAGCAGACTTCGGCGACGGCGCGTTCGACAACAATGCCGACGCGCTCACCATCGACCCTTCGCTCGGCCAGCAACTCTCGCAAGTTGCGGAAACGCTCGCGGAGAATGCACTGGCCGCCGGTAGCCCGGGTCGAAAATTGCTGCTCATTTGCGAAGCTACCGATCACGCATGCGCAGAACGGGTGCTGAGCCAATTTGCAGCACGCGCTTGGCGCCGGCCGCTGCGACCGGGCGAGTTGGATCGCCTATTGGCTCTGTACGATTCCGCTCGCAGTGCCGCCTTCTCGTTCGATCAGGGTCTACAGACCGCGATCCAAGGAACGCTGCTGTCGCCGAACTTCTTGTTCCGACCGGAGATCGACGCGGTCGCCGATTCGCCTGAAGTTAACGCCGTCGCTCCGTACGAGCTGGCGAGCCGCTTGTCGTATTTCTTGTGGAGCAGCATGCCGGACGACGCACTGCTCGCTTCGGCGGCCAGCGGTGACCTTTTGACCGGAGCTGGGCTTCAGACTCAGTTCGCGCGCATGTGGAATCACCCCAATGCCGAAGCCTTCTTCCAGCGCTTCCCAGGGCAATGGCTGCACACGTTGGACGTGTCGGTCGCAAAGCAACCGGCGGCCGAGGTGTTCCCCGCTTTCAACGCGACGCTGAAAGACGCCATGGAGGGCGAGACGTTGCGGTTCATGCGCGAACTCGTCACCTCCGATCGCGATTTCCTCGACCTACTGGACGCCGATTTTACTTACCTCAACGCGCCGTTGGCGCAGTTTTACGGCATCGCAGGTCAGTTTGATAGCGAGTTCATTCGTGTCGATCTGACCGGCAATGCGCAGCGCGGCGGCATCCTCACCCAAGCTTCGTTCCTGACGCTCACTTCGCCTCCGGAGCGGACCTCGCCCGTGATGCGTGGCCAATGGGTTCTAGCGCGCTTGCTCGACGCTCCGCCGCCTCCCCCGCCCGACAACATCCCGAACCTGGACTCGGAAGTCAGCGCGACGCCACAAACCATGCGTCAGAAGATGCTGGCTCATCGCACGAACCCATCGTGTGCAGCGTGCCATGCCGCGATGGATCCGGTGGGCTTCGGCTTGGAAAACTTTGACGGGATTGGCCAATGGCGCACGACCGAAAAAGGGCTTGCCATCGATGCCAGTGGAGAGCTCGGCCTCGGCCAGGGCTTCAACGGGGCTCGAGAGCTCCAAAGCTTGCTGAAGAGCGATCCGCGCGTACCTCGTGCAGTGGTGAAATACTTGCTGTCCTACGCGCTGGGGCGCCAAGTGGGCGATGCTGATCGCTGCTTGGTCGACAACGTGACCACCGCATTCCAATCGGCTGACAAGAATCGAATGAAGGCGCTGGTCGCGCGGGTCACTGCTCTTCCTGCCTTCCTGATGCGCCGCGGCGCCCCCTGAGCACGGAGATCATGATGAACAGTGCGCGAAGTTTTGCGGAACGGCACCTCACGCGAGTGGGCCGACGTTGGTTCTTGACTGCCGCCGGAGTCAGCATCGCTTTGCCCTACCTGGAATCGGTGGGCATCAAGCAGGCTCAGGCCGCGACGGGCATCAAACGGCTGTTTTTGTTTCACATGCCGGCCGGCATCAACGTCTCCACCTGGGTGCCGACGGGAACGGGAAGCAACTTTCAACTGGGCGCGGCGATGAAGCCAATCGAGGACGCGATGTTGAAATCGAAGGTCACCGTCGTTACGGGACTCAATGCGATTGGTGGTCCACGCGGACACACCTGTGGCATCTCCGGCGTGCTCACCGGCGTGCAATGTGCGGGCAACTCGACCACGAATGCCATTTCCTTCGATCAGGTCGCGGCCCAGTCGCTCGGGGCTCAGACCAAATTGCCCAGTCTGGAGCTCGGCACGACCCACAACACGGAAAACCCGAATGCCGAGAGCGGCTATAGCACGGTCATCAAAGACAACTTGAATTGGTCGACTGCCAGCACGCCGCTGTCGCGCGAGATAGAGCCGTTGAAAGCGTTCAATCGCCTGTTTGCCGGGGCGACCAGCGCAACGCCCGGGCAGACCGCGACGCTGGACGTCAAGGATGCAATGCGCAAGAGCGTGCTCGACTATGCGCTCGGCGAAGGCTCAGGGCTCAGCGCGCGGCTAGGGGTTGCTGACCGCGAAAAGTTGGACCAGTACCTGAGCGGCTTGCGCGACCTCGAAAAGACCATTCAAAACACGCCCACGGTAGGCCAAACCGGAGTATGCACGCCTGGCGCGGCGCCTGAGAAAGGCAAACCGTCGGACATTCAAGTGCACGTGAAGCTGATGCTCGACATCATCGTCACGGCCTTCAAGTGCGATCTCACCCGCGTCGCGACGTTTGCGTACGAGCACACCACGACCGAAATTCGACACCCATTCGCGGGAGTAAACGTTGGGTATCATACGAGCGTCACGCACCACAACAGTGACTCGACCGCGCTCGCCAATTACACCGCCGTGAATCGCTGGCTGGTCAGTCAGTATGTGTACGCGCTCAGCCAGATGGACAAAATCAGCGATGGCTCTGGCACCATGCTCGACAACGCTGCTTGCCTCTGCTTCAGCGAACTCAGTGATGGCAATTCGCACAGCAATCAGAACATGCCTGTGCTGCTCGCGGGGTCCGCGGGCGGAAAGATCCAGACCGGTCGGTCGATCGCGGCCAATGGTGCGATCGAGCAGGTTCACGTTTCGCTGCTGCAAGCCCTTGGCTTGACCACGCAGAGTTTTGGTCGAGCCAAGGGCCCGCTGCCGGGGCTTCTGGTCTAACGGACGAGAGGCGAGGCAGCGGCGTGTCAGTGCTCAACGCGGGGAGGCTGCGCGGGAATAGCTCAGGGGGTCACCAACTTCGACACACTGGTGAAGAGCTGGCTGACCACGATCGATAACAGTGATCGGGTGCACTAGTCGGGCGGCGGCGCACAACGCCGCCCGTGGCGTAGTAAGTCATTGTCATGGTCGTGCCGTTTCGCTCGGCGCCACGGCGCTGAGACCTGCAGCGGACGAAAACGCATCGCTCCACGGTTCGAGCACCATTCGGCCGGTGTGCTTGACGAGCTCTTTCAGGTGCGTCGCTTCGTGGGCGCGCCGCACACGCAGCACGGGGTCGGTGACGTCGAGGGGCGTCAGGCTTTGGTTCACCACCCAGGCAAGCGGCCTGATTTCGGCTCGAGCCAGGTCCCGCTCGAGCTGCATGGCCTCATGGATCGGCGTTGCCTCCGGCAAGGTCACCAGAAGCACATGCGTAAAAACCGGATCGCGCAGGCGAGGCAAAAGTCGCTGCACTGCCGCCGGACTCCCGCTCGGCTTGCGGAGCACCTCCCGGTGGTAAGCCTCGGCAGCGTCGAGGAGCAGCAACGTATGACCTGTCGGAGCCGTGTCGATGACCACGAAGCGATCTTCCCCGTGTGCCACAGTCTCAGCGAAGGCTCGAAAGACGGCAATCTCCTCGGTACATGGACTCCTCAGGTCCTCTTCAAGCAGGGCTTTGCCCTGAGCGTCGAGCGTGCTGCCCGCGGTCGCTAAGACCTCGTCCGTGTAACGCCGCGTCTCGCGCGCAGGGTCGATGCGCGTGACCTTCAATTGCGGCGCACCTTGGCTCAGCTCGCGCGCAGCTTGCTCGACGTGAGCCGCCGGATCAGTAGTTGTGAGGGTGACAGGAAAGCCGCGGCGAGCGAGCTCAGTGGCGATTCGCACGGCCACCGTGGTCTTGCCTACCCCGCCCTTCCCCATGGTCATCACGACGCCCTTACCCCTCTTCGCGAGCTCGTCGACCAACGCGTCGAGGCGCTCGCCTGGAAATGTGCTCGTGGACAGGGCTGGAGCAGGCTCAAAGGCGCCCGGCTCGAAATGGTTCATTTTGCGGAGAGCGCCGATTCCGACGAGTCCAAAAGGAAGCAGAGGAACGTCGGTCCGCCTCAACTCGCGGAGGCCACTGGGCATGGCGCCGAGTGATGCCCGGCCGCGAGCCTCCATCGCCACGGCGATCGCGTCGCTCGCTTCGCGGGTCTGGAAAACACCGTTTACGATCAGGCACACGTTGCTGATACCCAGCTCAGCGAGCTCGGCTCTCGTACGTTCGGCCTCGGCGAGCGACGAGCGTTCTGCACGCGTGACCAACACCAAGGTGGTTTGTGCCGGGTCGCGAAGGGCCGCGTTGGACGCGGCATAAAGCAACCGATGAGCATTGAGTCCCGCGAGAGGGCCCAAGCAAGACGTCCCACCCACATTCGAGTCGATGAAACTCGACCACGCCGCCGGAAGCTCCAGCAATCGAAGCGTGTGCCCCGTTGGCGCCGTGTCGAAGATGACATGGTCGAATGCGGCCGTGGCCTCGGGGTCGCCGAGGAGCTTGGAAAACTCGTCGAATGCGGCAATTTCGACGGTGCACGCGCCTGAGAGCTGCTCCTCGATGCTCTTGATTGCCTCGACAGGTAGCGCCCCTCGATAGGGAGCCACCACACGTTCACGATAGTCGTGTGCCGCCTGGACGGGATCGATATTGAGTGCCGCTAGCCCCGGCACGTTTGGCACCTGGGTCGGCGCACCCGAGAGAGCAACGCCGAGCACTTCGTCTAGGTTCGACGCGGGGTCGGTGCTGACCAGCAGCACGCGTTTGCCGGCGTCCGCCAAGGCGATTGCAGTAGCGCAGGCCGCGGAGGTCTTGCCCACCCCGCCTTTGCCAGTGAAGAAGAGGATTCGCGTTGGATTCTGAACGAGCTTGGACATGATCTACACCTTCAGCAGCAGCCGGACTTCTTCTGTGCAGCACTGGTGTTTGCGGGACCGCAGCAGCCGTTCGAGAGCGATGGTCTGTTTTGTGCGGAAGCGCAGCTGCTCGCGGACCTCGCTTTTGCTGGCTCATCAAGCGACCGCGTGACCACGATCCCTGCCCAGGCGGCAAGTTCATCACGGGACGGGTACGTACCACTGCTCTTCACGTCACCATTCACCTGCACGAGCGGAAGGCTTGCGTCTCCCCTAGACTCGAGCGCCTGCTTCACGGCTGCATCCTCCACGAAGGCGGCGGGCTGCTGCGAAAGGTTGAAGCGTTCAACCGACAAGCCCTGGCTTTCCAGCCAGCCTAGGTCT
>Ga0164308_10001369_pt1 | contig 12957 bp, 11 predicted proteins | sample Whisoiple_246_MG_FD_109983 | JGI IMG/M metagenome (GOLD analysis project Ga0164308, IMG submission 109983) | Soil microbial communities amended with fresh organic matter from upstate New York, USA - Whitman soil sample_246_MG | ecosystem: Environmental > Terrestrial > Soil > Unclassified >... | reverse complement strand
GGCGCAGCGTTCGGCGGCGCGGGAGCGGGCGGCACAGGTATCGGTGGCGCGGCAGGCGGCTCGGGCGTCGGCGGCGCAGGTACCGCTGGTGCATCGGGGGGCGGTGCGGGAGCCGGCGGCAGCGGCGGTGCCAATGGTTGTCCAACGCTCGCGCCCGCCGACAAAACGGATTGTACCGTCAGCACGCCATCGAGTTGCTTCTATCCCGGCGTGGCGTGCTCTTGCTTGGCAGCGAGTGATGGCCCAGCGAGCACGCGCAAGTGGGCCTGCTACGGCACGCCGGACAAGTGCCCAGGCGCGAAACCCACCGCTGGCAATTCGTGCAAACAAAACATCGGCGCGGAGTGCCCGTATTCGAATCAGGACTATTGCATTTGCAAGGGGAACACGCTGGACGCGAGCTGGGTTTGCCAGTCTCCGACCGCCACCTGCCTGACCAACAAGCCGCCGCAAAACTTGGCCTGCGGTCCCGTGCGAGCCTGTCAGTATTCGGACGTGTCATGTTTCTGCAACGCGAGCAGTTGGAGCTGCCTCGGAGGCTGAAGCGGTAATGAGCGCAATCGCTGACTCTGCCGCGAAAAACATCGGGGACACTTTGGCGATCGCCCTGGAACATACGGCCGCTCGAACGGCGCTCGTGGTCGCAGACGATCGCAGTGAGCTGTCACGCCTGCTCACGCAGGCGTACCGAGCGTGCCTACCAGACGCACAGCTGCTCTCGTTCGATGCCGCGGGAGCCGACACGGTGAAGGCGGCCTTTGCGGCGCTGCGTGAGCACGACCTGGCGGTGTTGATTCAATCGAGCGTGTTTCGCATCCCTGAGTTTCGCACTCGGGTCGAGCTGTTCCGACGCGGCATCAAGGTCATCGAGCATTCCAACTTGGATCGCATGGCCAGCGACGAGGTCGGACACTACGTGGCCGCGCTGGCCTACGATCCCGCATACTACCGGGGCGTCGGCCACGCCTTGAAGGCGCGCATGGACAGCGCGACCCGCACGCGCATCGAGAGTGAGGGTGAACTGCTGACGTTCGATTGCCCATTGGAGCCGGCCAAGCTCAACATTGGCCACTTCGCGGGGCTCAAGAACGTGGGCAGTTTGTTCCCCATTGGCGAGGTCTTCAGTGAAGCTCGCGAGCTCGAACGAGTACACGGGCGCGTGAAGATCTACGCCTTCACCGACGTTTCTTTTCGACTCAACGTTGCCCCAGCACCGATCACGCTGCAGATCGAGCGCGGTCGCGTCGTCGGCGCGCTCCACGCCTCGGCTGATTTCGAGCAAGTCTTGGCTGCGATTCGCGCCGACGAAGGGGAGGTTTGGTTGCGCGAGCTGGGCTTCGGCATGAATCGCGCGTTCTCGCGTGAGCATCGCGTCGCCGACGTGGGCGCGTTCGAACGCGTGTGTGGTGTGCATTTATCGCTCGGCGCTCGCCATGGGGTCTATAAAAAGCCGCACCTCGATCGGCGCGTGGCTCGACACCACGTCGATACCTTCGCGGTCACCAGCCGCGTGCTCCTCGACGACGAGCTGGTCTACGCCGACGGCGCGTGGCTCGCGGCGTGATTCCACGCTGCGCTCCCTGCACGCTCCGCGGTGTAGGCGTGCTAGGGAGTCAGGACCAGGCGCTCGCTACTGTGGGCCATTCGTGTCCACGCTTGCTCCACGTCGCGCAGCGGAACGGCTCGCGCATCGACTCGGAAAGTCCCGCGTGCGATCTCTTTCACGAGCGTTGGAAGCTCCTTGACGATTTCGCGCCCCGGCACCGAACCGAGCCCGCTGCCGACGATCTGGAGGCGTGAAGCACGCAAGGCTGCGGACGGAACTGCCGCGCTCTGGCCTGCGACGGAGCCGATTTCGATCCAGGTGAGCGGCCGACTGCGGTCGGCTCGCTCGGTGACGAGCAACTCGATGGCCTTCTCGGTACTCTCGCCCCAGATGAAGTCGAGCACGACATCGACGTCGCGGGCGAGCTGACCGAGCCGAGCCTCGCCCAACTTGACGACGTCGGTGGCGCCCAGTGCCGGCAGCTTTGCGAGGCGTTGCTCGTCGCGACCGACGGCAATGATTTGCGTTGCGCCCAAGTGCCGGGCTACCTGCACGGCCATGCTGCCAGCGCTCCCCGTAGCGCCGAGAATGAGCACGTTCTGCCGTTTCCGGAACGGGACGCGGCAACGCAGGGCGAGCCACGATCCCATCGCTGGGTTCATGGCGGCCGCCACGGCGATCGGGTCGCTGCTCGGTGGGAGCACGATGCTGTGATCGAGCTCGATCACGGTCTTGTCCGCCATCGAGCCGTGGGTTCCGTCGACCACGAAATAACGCAGCTTGCCGTCCGGGCCTCGCCCGACCCCGTCGAACCCCGGAACGAGCGGAAGCGTGCCAATGCCCGAGTAGTGCCTGCCTTCGGCCTTGGCTCGGGTGAGGTGATGGCCGCGCTCGCGGACTACCTCGGTCTCGAGAAGTCGACGATGACGGGGCTGGTTGACCGAGCCGAAAAGCGAGGCCTCTTGGCGAGGGCGCCGAGCGCGGAAGACGGCCGGGCCACGGAGGTCTTTCTGACGAACGAAGGCACGAGGCTCGTCGAGCGGCTCTATCTAGAAGTGAAACAGGAGCTCGCGCCGCTCATGGATCGCCTCGACCCCTCCGAGCAGCGACACCTGCAGCAGCTACTTCGGCGCATGCTCGACCCGCAGGATGGCTGAACGTCGCGTCGGCGAGACTCGAAAGAGAGCGAAAATCCCGGCTTCGTGTGCATGCGTCCTTCCACGGTAGCTAAGCATCCTCGGAGTTCGCTAGGATCGGCCTCGGGGGTGATTTGCCCCACGAAAAGGAAGGCCAATCTTGATCCAATCACGCAAAGTTTTGCCCTTGGTCGGCGCACTCTGGTTAGCGGCATGCGCCTCGGCGAACGAAGTCCCTTCGGACGGCCCGCAGGCCACCACGGTCGAAGCGGACATGCGCAGCAATCACGGCAATCACGGCGGCCACGGAGGGCACAACCAGCCGGGCCAGCCATACCCCACGAAGGACCCCAAGGCGCTCAAGTTGCGCGAGCAGCACGTGCGCGAAATCTACGAGAACCTCGTGTATCCGAAGCCGATCGGCATTCTCACGGGGGCGACCTCGGTGGATCATCTGTTCGAGCGCGACTCGGTCAAGGGACGCGTCACGCCCGTCGGGCAATTTCCGGACTACAGCGCGGTCGTCGAGTACTTCTACGCGCTCGCGGTCACGCCCGGATCGATCGTCGACGGCGTGAAGTTTCGCTCGTTGCTGTCGGGCGACGACCAGGTTTCGATGGCCATCGATATTCACTTCTGCCGCTCACCCGATGGGGTGTGCGACCCGGATGTGCCGAATAGCGCGACCTCCCAGACGCTGACACAAGTGGGGTTCTTCCGCTTCAACAAGCAGAACCGCGTGATCTCGATGGATCTCAACATCTTGAACCTCGGCAAGGCTTCGGACCCGCCGAACGACCCGGCGGTCCACGCGGCGGCCATCGGGCAGCTTTGTACGGCGCTCACGGTGGCGCACGTCGAGCCCACGACGGGCGCCGTCGTCAACTCTGGCACTTGCACGAGCTACTTCGATTCAGCCGACGACTTCCCGTCGGGTTTCCCACTCGCCGCCGGCGCGTTCGAAAACTGCGTGGCCTTCATGCAATCGATCCCCTACGGCACCTGGGATCGCGCCAACAGCAACACCGTGACTTGCCGCCAGCTGCACACGATCCTCACGGCGGTCGATCCTGACATGCATTGCCCGCACACCAGCGCCGATGGCGGCGGAGCCTGCATCGACTTTTCGTACGCGTCTTATTACGACGAGTCGTTCTAGGGTTGCTCCTCACGCTGAGAGTCGCGTGACGGCCAGCGTGCTCGCACCCTTCGGGTGCTGCGCGCGCTGGGACCCTCAACGCCGGACGTGAGGGCCCGCGGCGGGCCCTCACGCGCGGCGGAGGGTCCCACGCCGCGTGCGCTGCGGCTCGTCTAGCGATGTGCGTGGGTGTTCGCGGCTATGGCTGTGTCGTGAACCAAGCTACGCGACGAGCTGCGCGCGCTGCGCCCGCTGCGCCCGCTAACCAACCATCGATCGCGGGTTTTCACGCACGCCAGGCGCCGGCGCGCGCGGCGTCGCGCACGTATTGCGAGAAGTCGCGGGGCTTGCGCCCCAGCGCGCGCTGCACGCCATCGGTCAACAGCGCGTTGTGCCCGTCGAGTAACGAGCTGAATAGTTCGGTCAGGAACGCCGCCTGCGCAGGCGGCAGCTCGGGAGCGAGCGCTTCGGCGAATGCCTCACTCGAGATCGGCCTGTAGCGAGCGGAACGCCCCGTGACGCCTGCGATCTCGCGCAGCGCTTCGCTGAAGCTCAGCAGTGCCGGCCCGGTGAGGTCGTAGATTTGTCCCGCGTGACGCGCATCGGTGAGCGCGGCGGCTGCAACGTCTGCAATGTCGTCTGCGTCGATGAAGGGCTCGCGCACGTCGGGTGCCGGCAGCGCGAGCTCGCCGCCGAGCACCGCGCCCAGCAGGTGCCCCTCACTGAAATTCTGATTGAACCAAGCGCAACGCAAGATCGTGAACGACGCGCCCGACTCACGGACCGCGCGCTCGCTCGGCCAGACTTGGTGCTCCCCGCGCCCCGAGAGCAGGACGATGTGCTCGATTCCGGATTCGAGTGCCAGCTTCGAGAGCTTCCGCACGCGCTCGGATGCACCTGGGAACGCCAAATCGGGATAATACGTGAGGTACATCGCCTTTGCGCCGCGGAGTGCCGGCGCCCAAGTGAGCTCTTGCTCCCAGTCGAAGGAGACCTCGCTCGAACGACTCACGCTTCTCACGGGCACGCCGAGAGCGTTCAAACGCGCGTGCACTCGCCGTCCTGTCTTGCCAGTCCCACCCACGATTACCGTGCTCGATTTCATGTGCATTCTCCTCGAAACGGCCGAAATGGCCGCTCACGAGCGAGAACATGAGCCTTGCAAGAGTGCATAGCCACCGGCGTTTTGACAGATACGTATTGCAAAAACGCATGGCTAGCTGGTCGATCGAACCAGGCGCAAACGTTGGGACGCTGCAGGGCGGGGGAGGGTAGGACTGGACGCGCTGGCGTCGAAGGACTTTGCTCGCCGAATGAGCGAATCGTCGCGCTTGGTCGTCCATCATTTGGAGCATTCCCGTTCGCTGCGCGTGCTTTGGCTGCTCGAGGAGCTGGGGCTGCCCTACGACATCCGGCGCTACGCGCGCGATGCCAATTTCCGCGCGCCGCCCGAGCTCAAAGCCGTGCACCCGCTCGGTCGGTCTCCGGTCGTCGAGGTGGACGGCCGTGTGCTCGCCGAGTCCGGTGCCATCATCGAATACTTGCTGGAACGCGAGGGCGGCAAGCTCCGTCCTGAAGAGTTGGATGCCAAACTACGCTACCGTTTCTTTCTGCACTATGCCGAGGGCTCGGCCATGCCGCCCCTGTTGGTACAGTTGCTCGTCGACAGGATTCGGAACCAGCGCGTGCCGTTCTTCGTGAAGCCAATCACGCGCAAGATTGCCGAGGGCGTTGAGCAAGCCTTCTCGGGACCGGCGATCGCAACACATTTCGGCTTCGTCGAGAACGAACTGTTGGCTCGTCCTTACTTTGCTGGCTCCGAGTTCACGGCGGCGGACATTCAGATGATCTACCCGGTCGAGGCGGCGCTCCTGCGCAGCAATGGAGATTGGCCGAGTCTTCGCGCCTGGCGAGAGCGCGTCACGGCGCGGCCTGCCTATCAGCGCGCGGAAGCGAAGGGTGGCCCTTCGATGCCTTCCCGAAAGTGAGCGGCCAAGCAGCAGTCGCAAGTGCTCCTCGCTCCGAGGCGCGCAGCACCCACGTGCGCTAAGAGCCAATCCTAGAACCCCTCCCGTCGCCCACCTGCGGATCCGCTTCGCAATCCTGCGTTGCGGCTCCTCAACGTACTTTTCAAGTACGCCCTCGTCGCCGCGCCTAGGCTTGCTCGCGTCTCCTTGGCGGGCTCGGTCCGGGGTTCTAGGATTGGCTCTTAGTCATTCTTTGGTTTTTCGAAAAAAGGCAGCCGCCGCGGGCGGGTGATGGTGGGTGATATGAATCAGCGCGTTCGTTCCGGGTCGATTCGTCTGAAGCGTTCGTTGTGGGTTGGCGGCGTGGCGATGATGGGCCTCATCACCTTTGCGTGCGGATCCGACAGCACGTCTCCTGGAGATCCCGGGGGTCAAGGGGGCTTGCCTGAAGGCGGCAAGGCCGGCAGCGGTACGGCAGGTAAAGCCGGCAGCGGCGGAGCGAGCGCAGGCGTCGCCGGCCAAGCGCAGGGTGGTGGGGCGACGACTGCTGGTAGCGGCAACAGCGCCGGGAGCAGCCAAACCGCAGGCGCTGCCGGTCAGGCACAAGGCGGCAGCGGTGGTAATGCACAAGGCGGAGGTGCTGGCAGCGGCACCGCCGGTAGCAGCGCGGGTGGCGCGCAAGGTGGCAGCGCTGGTGCACCACAGGGTGGCGGTGCTGGGAGCGGCACTGCCGGTAGCAGCGCAGGTGGCGCGCAAGGCGGCAGCGCTGGTGCACCACAGGGCGGCGCCTCCGGGAGCGGCACCGCGGGGAGTGCGCAAGGCGGCAGTTCTGGCAGTGCGCAGGGCGGCAGTTCCGGCAGTGCGCAAGGCGGCAGTTCTGGCAGTGCGCAAGGCGGCAGTTCCGGCAGTGGCACTGCGGGCAGCGCGCAGGGCGGCAGCGCCGGTAGCGCGCAAGGGGGTACTGCTGGCATCGCGCAAGGCGGGAGCAGTGGCGGTGTCACCGCTGGTGCGGCCGGCACCGGTCCGTCGAGCTACTTGAGCTGGCAGAACGGCTACATCGATGCGTCGAACATCGGGGCAATCAAAGGTTATTGGCACACGTATCACGATAGCGGAAGCTCCACGATCAACCAATCGCCGAGCTTCGCCGCCGGTGGCGCGAGCATTTGCGTTTGGGGCAACGTTGGACAATCGAGTGCCAGTAATTGGGGGTCGGTGGTTGCTTTCAATACCAACCAAGCAGCGGGCACCAGCACCGTTGCGGGCGCTTGGGACGCAACGGCTCACAACATTGCCGGCTTCCGTTTCACACTGAGCGGCGACCAAGTGCCTTCGACGATCCAAGTCAACTTGAAGGTCAACGGTCTGCCCGACACCACTACCTATTGCTCGAAGCTCACCGGTGTGGCCTCCAACAACGCGCAAACCGTCAGTTTGGGCTCCGTAACCCTGGATTGCTTCAACGCCAGCGGTTCGCACCCAGTCGTCGATGCGACGAAGATCGAGGCGATCCAATTCCAGGTGCCGAGTTCTTCGAGCGGCGTCACTCAATTCAACTTCTGCGTCAGCAGCGTGCAGCTGCTGTCCTCGAACTAGTTCGCGTTCGGGCTTCGAATGGCGGCTGAGAAATCAGCCGCCGGCGTCGAAGACGGGGGCCGAGCAAGGCGAATTGGCCGCAAGTGCTCGGTGCTGGGGGTTGCGCGCTTGCTGGCACACGCTAAGCTGAGCCGTCGCGCCGGGTGGTGCGCCGCTGCCGGGGTCGAGCTTAGCTTGGGAGTCTGTGATGCGATCGTTTCTTCGACTTCTGTGGGTGACGAGCACGATTTCTGCTCTCGGGACGTTGCTGCCCGCAACGGCACGCGCCTGTGGCGGCCTCTTCTGCAACGCGGCGCAGCCGGTGAATCAGTCCGCTGAGGGGATTATCTTCGCTGACAATGGCGATGGAACCACCACGGCGGTGATTCAAATCCAATATCAAGGGCCATCCCAGAATTTTTCCTGGCTTTTGCCGATTTCGTCGATCCCGAAAAGCAATGACGACATCGGCATCGCGTCGAACGTCGCGTTGCAGCGCCTGCAGAGCGCTACCAATCCGAGTTACAGCCTGACCCTGCGAGTACAGGGTACCTGTCGCGAGGAACCCAGCGGCGGCGGTTCCGGCTGCGGGCAATCGCAGAGCAGAAGCTACGCGAGTGGCAATCGCGGCACTACTCAAAGCGATCCATCGACACCCGAGGTGGTGGTCGAAGCATCGGGCGTGGTGGGCGCGTTCGACTGGAGCGTGATCTCGCTGGACAAGACATTGTCCGACCCAGCGCAAGCCGCGGAAGAATGGCTTCAGGCCCACGGCTACGACGTGCCGAGCAGTGCTCCGACGTTGCTCGGTCCGTACCTGAAACAGGGCATGTTTTTGCTCGCCTTGCGCCTCACCAAAGGAGCTGACACGGGTTCGATTCGTCCGATCGTGCTCACCTACAGCGGCGCGCAGCCGTCGATTCCGGTGAAGCTGACTGCCGTTGCTGCGAACGACGACATGGGCGTGCTCACCTGGGTGCTCGGAAAATCGCGAGCGGTGCCTCTGAACTACCTGTCGCTCGAGTTGAACGAGGCGCGCATCAACTGGTTCAACTCCGCGAGCAACTACAACGCGCTCGTCACCGAAGCCGCGAACGACGCCGGCGGTCAAGGTTTCGTAACCGAACTCGCAGGGCCCACGAGCGCACTCGCGGGGCAGATCTGGACCCCTCTCGACGAGTCGAACTGGAGGAGCCTGACTCAGGGACTGACCGATACGGCGCTATTCCAATCTGCGCTGCGCTGGTTCGGTCAGTGGGACGGCTTTTGGGACGCTACACGGGCCGTGGTCACCATCCCGAGCGGCCAGAACATCGATGCACTCAAAGCTTGCCCCGCCTGCTACGCGGTCCAGCTTTCGACGACGGACTATCTCGCTCAGCTCGAAAAGCTCGTTATCCAGCCGGTGAAACGAGTACAGAGTTTGATCGACAATCACCCGGAGATCACGCGGCTCTATACGACGCTCTCGGCGGACGAGATGACGCTCGATCCGCTATTTGGTTTCAATCCAGAGTTGCCGAACTCGAGCAATGTACACACGGCTGAGCGTGTGATCGTGTGCAGTCCCAACGTCTACATGTCCGAGGCGCCCTGGCACGTCGATCTGCCGGGCGGCGGCGTCGTGTGGGGCGCCGATTCAATCGGCATTTGGCCCAGCCAACTCGACACGTTGCCGCCTACGCGAACCATCTCACGCGCGTCTGAAAGCGGTGAAAGCAAGGTGATCGAGGACAACTCGCAGGCGATCGACAGTGCACTTTCGCAGTACGCCGCCCCCAAATCCCCGGCCGCCGATGCGGGCGGCGGCTGCGCTGCGAGTCACGGTGGATCGCGTGGCGCTTGGGTTTCGTTCGCCGTGTTCGGAGCTGCGCTGCTCCGCCGCCGTCAGCGGCTGGAGCGTCGCCGAGCGAAGGCGTGAGCTTGGCGGCGACCGTCAGGCGCGCGAGTACGTGCCCGATTGGGACCCGGCTCACGTGAGTCGTTGATCTACAATGACCTCAGCGCGCCGGGGGCAGCGCGAGCTCTCGAGCAACGAGCGTGAGCGCTTTGGCTCGCGCCGGATAGTAGAAGGCCCCGAGATAAGCGGTCCAAATGAAACCGGTCGCCAGCAGCGCTAGGGTCGTTCGTCGGAGGAATCTAAAACGAAACGAGCGGCTGTGCAGCTCACGGGTGCGTCGGAAGAGTGCGACGGCGGCGGCGAGCAGGCTTGCGGCGGTGCCGAGCGCCCAGGTCATGCGCCCGGGCGTAATCGCGGCCGCGGTAACCAGCGCCGAACGGGTCGCCTCACGCAGGCCGGCATTGCTGACGGTCGCGCGAGTGCAATCAGTGCACGCGGACAGCTCTAGGTCGACCAGCACGGCGGGGTGGTCGGAGAGCACCGTGGTCACGCCGTTTTGGAGTCGTACCGGCTGGGTCAAGGCTTGGCGCGTCTGGACGACGCGGATCCTCACGCTGCGGCCGTTTCGCACGTAAATCGTGTCGGGCAGCGGAGATGGAGTCGTGTCTCGCAGCTCGTCCAGATCGAGCAACGCCTGTCTGGGGAGCTCTTCCGCGCCGGTATTGAAGTCCCCACCGAGCACGAGCGGCAACGACCAGTCCTGATGCATGAGCAGAATTTCGCTAGCTTGCGAGAGCCGTTCGGCAGCATAGCTATCGGTGTCGTATTGAGCCTGAAGATGCGTGTTTTGGAGTTCGACGTCCCCGAGGGGGGTATGCACCCGGAACGTGCCGATGCCCTTGGAGGCAATCCATTCCAAGTGCCAAAACGAATGCCCGATCCGCCCGCTCGCGAAAGGCAGGAAGTCTACATTCTCGAGCGGGAGCTTCGATGCGGCGAAGAGGCCGGTCATGCCGTACTTCGTGTGCGCGAGGTGGCTCGAGTAGTGGTAGCCGTGGCGCTCGAGGCCCTGCTTGATCTTCAGTCCGTCACTCTCGGCCCAAATTTCCTGCAGCAGGACGACGTCGGGATCGAGCTTCGCGATCGCATCCGGGAGTGCGGCCATGCGCGCCTCGAGATTCGTCGAGACCGCCGGTAAGCCCCAAGCGTTCCAACTGAGGACCCTGAGCGGCTCGGGCGTGTCCGCACGCGCGATGGGCACGGCCAAGGGCGCATTGGCACGCGCGCAGGGCACCGCCAAGCAGGCCGTCGCAAACGCGAGGACTGAGAAAAATCGTCGGACGTGGGATGCGGGCATTCCTGGCGGTCGTTTCGTGCCCTAGGTTCACGCGCCGAAGGGCGGACGCATTTGCAGTATACTCCAGCTTCCAATGAACGCTCGACGCTCAGGGCGATCACCTCGATTGAGCGGTAGTTCCAGTCCGCCTCGAGTCATTCATTCATCCGCTGTGGCAAGTCGCGCACACCTCGCGTAGCTCGATTTGACAGCTCGCCTGGCTTGGCGTGCGGCGTACCCGCGGGCTCGCTTCAGGGCGTGAGATCGACCATCGCCCGCCCGTGGGCGAGGTCGGCTGGGACCGAGGCGTGGTCGTGCACGATCAGCCAGTTTGCATCGATGCGCCGAAAGCACGCCGTCCAACGCAACCACAGCTCGCTGACCTGACCGCTAGCGCGTCGCCCTGTTACATGATTCAAGCTGTGAACGAAGGCGGTGTCGGCACCCGCGGCGATGCTCAGTTCGCTCACCTCATAGCTGACAGCGCCCGGGAACGCGGCGCAGAACTCCTCCCATGCGCGGCGTTTCTCGTCGGCTCCCGAATAGCGCAGGGGTGGGTCGAGATCGAACGAGACGACGCTCGGCGCGTAGCAGGACATCAAGCTCGCGATATCTTTTGCGCTTATCGCCTTGGCCCAGGCCTCTACCTGAGCCCGAATGAGCTGTTCTGCCATGGCTCTCTCCTTTGGGTTTGGAGCTGGTGCGCCCGCCGGGGTTCTTAGGGCGGGCGTTGATTGGTCGCAAGCTGAGGTGAGATAGCAGGATCGAGCGATAGCCCCACGAAGCGCCCGATCTGGAAGACCTATGATAATGGAGACGGATGGTTTCCTCCCGCGCCGACGTCGGCGGCCCCCGTGCGCAGCCGGTGATGGGCCTACCTGGCTTGGAACGGCTCGTGCGAATCCGACCCGAAACGTGGCACGGATTGAGTGACTTTCTCACCGAGCTCGAGCTGAGGCCAGAACGAGTCGCGCCCTTGATCGAGGTCGCGGAGGCGGTGCCGGAAGTCCTGCGAGTCCCGCTGCTGCACTACCGCTTGCGCCGAGCACCGGGTGGCCTTCCGCTCGTGTTGCGCTTGCTTTGCTTTGGTGATCGCGTGGAGTTGCGTGAACTCTCGTCCGCCTTCGGTCACGAGCGACTCGACTGGTTGAAACGAACGGGCTTGGTCGAGTTCGAAGGTGAAAATGCGCATTCGCCCTTTGAAATCGGCCTGTTAGGAAGCAGGTTCATCCTCGCCGATCCCGACCTGCACCCTGGCGATGTCGTGATGGGCGCTTGGCGTGCGACCGGTAGTTTGCTCAAATTGGCGTTTCCGTCGAGTCCAGTCGGGCGAGCACTGGACCTCGGTTGTGGGGCGGGAGCGTTGGCTCTGGGTCTCTCTTCCGTAGCCGAGCGCGTCGTGATGACCGACATCTATCCGCGAGCGGTCGAGTTCGGGCGCATCAATCTGGCACTCAATCACGTCAGCAACGTCGAAGCGCGGGTGGGCGACTTGTACGAACCCGTCGCCGGGGAAACGTTCGACCTCATTGTTTGTCAGCCGCCATTCGTCTCGGCTCCACCCGACGATGTCGTGACGTACCTTCACGGCGGCTCACGAGGCGACGAGCTCGAGCGTCGAATTCTCGAAGGTTTGGTCCAGCACCTGGCGCCGCAAGGCCGAGCGTTCTTGTACCTGCAGCTGCCGAATGACCGAGCGTCGAAATTGCTCGAAACGGTGCGCGGGTTGATTGGTCCGCGCGCCACGGTCTTGCTCATCGAAGATGGCACACTCGATCTCGACGAATACTGCGCGGTCCACGAAGCCCCCGCGCTCATGAATGGATACGACGAATACGCGAGTCGCGTGCAGCGCCGGCGTGAACACCTCGACCGCATGGGCATCAGCACGATTGCGACGGCGTATCTGGTGGTGGTCAACCAACAACCCGCGTTCACTCAGGCGTATCAAGCGTCGGGTTTGGTTTGGGGCAACGGCTCGAACGCCGACGTCGAAGCTTTGTTGGCTGGGCTCGCTCTCGCTCATCGCTCGGAGCAAGAGCTGTTGTCGTCGAAGATATCGTTCCGTGGCGAGCCAAGCATCATCGAAATCGAAGATGGCGTCCGAATCGAATGCCCACCGCTCATGCCCCTTCATTGGGAGAGAGAGCGTTTTGGCCTGCTCCACGCGGCCACCCGAGCCTCGACCGTTGCAGAGCTTCGCAAAGACTTGGAGCTCGGGGACGAACGCGCTCAGGAACTCGCGCGAGAGCTCGCGGACGTCGTGCGTGAGGCGGCGCGGACGGGCCTCGTGGTGCCGCAGTCCCTGCCTCGGTGACGCTGCGGCTCGCGCTAGCCCTGGCGGCCCTGTAACTCGAGCAGGCGCCGCGCGCCTTCTTCGGGCGTGATCTCAGCGCGTGCGACTTGCGCGGACACTTCG
>Ga0164308_10001368_pt1 | contig 12961 bp, 10 predicted proteins | sample Whisoiple_246_MG_FD_109983 | JGI IMG/M metagenome (GOLD analysis project Ga0164308, IMG submission 109983) | Soil microbial communities amended with fresh organic matter from upstate New York, USA - Whitman soil sample_246_MG | ecosystem: Environmental > Terrestrial > Soil > Unclassified >... | reverse complement strand
CTTCCCACCACGACATGGGTGCCGTATGCCGCCCGCCCCCCGCCCGTCGAGTGGCCGCTCCTCCCCCCCGCTCCCACGTCTAGTGGCCGCCTCTCCCCACAGCTCCCACGTCGAGTGGCCGCCTCTCCCCACCGCTCCCACGTCGAGTGGCCGCCTCTCCCCACCCCTCGACAGTCGACTGGCCGCCTCTCCCCACTCCTACGTTCGAGTGGCCGCTTCTCACCACGACGGGGTGGCCACTCGACGTGGTGGAGCGACCAGAAGTGGCCCCTCGACTGGCTCTGATCTCCTCGTCCCGGACGAGGCGAGCGAGTCGGTGCCTAGCCTTCGCGGCGGCGCAGCGACCACATCTGGGGCGAGCGCTCGAGCTCGACGGCGACGTCCCACGGCAGGCCGCCGGGTGCCGTCTCGCGGCGGAAGCTGCCCACGGTGCGGCGGGCGAGGGCCGGGTCGGCGGCCACCCGCTTCGCCAGTGCAAGCGCTCGCTCGAGCACCTCACCGTCGTCGTATGCCGCCCAGGCCAGTCCCAGCGCGACGGCTCGCTCTCCGTCGACCTCCTCGCCGAAGAGGCCGAGGGCCGCCGCAGCCTCGCGGCCGGCGACGCGGTTGAGCAGGGTGAAGTGGCCGCCGCCCGGGTGGATGCCGATCTGGGCGAAGCCCGGCAGGAGGCGGGCGGTGCGCGAGACGATGCGCAGGTCGGTGGCGAGGGCGAGGTTGAGGCCCGCACCGACCGCGGCTCCCCGCACGGCCGCGATCGTCGGCACGCCGATCTCGCCGATCGTCGTGAAAGCGCGGTAGACGGTCTCGAGGTTGCGGTAGGCCGCGTCCTCGACGGGGTCGCGGCCGGTGTCAGTCAGCACACTGCGCACCGCGCCGGCGCAGAAGTGCGACCCCCCGGTGACGACGAGCGCACCGACAGAGGCATCGGCGTGCGCGGTGCCGGCGGCGTCGATGAGCTCCTGCGACATCTCCACCGAGAGCGCGTTGCGCCGGTCGGGCGCGTCCAGGGTGACCAGGGCGACGCCGCCGGCCACCTCGTAGCGGACCTCGGTCATGGGCTCGATCTCCTTCGTTCGCCGCCGCCCGGTTCGATGTATTCGGCGGTCTCGGGTGACCGCCGAATACATCGAACGGGCGGTGGTCAGGTGGGGGGTGGGGTCTTGGCACGTCCGGTCGTCATGAGCGGCCAGAGCCGGTCGCGCCCGGCCGACACGGCGAGGCTCGTCAAGGTCTCGTCCCACTCGTGCAGCGAGCCGTACTCGCTGCGGCGGGCGAGGATCGGCTTGGTCAGCGTGTGCAGCTCGTGCTCGAGCGTCGTGCCGATGGCGCCGAGCACCTGGTGGGCGCCGCGCACCACGACCGAGGCACCGTGGCCGACGCACGACTTGGCGACGCCGACCGCGAAGAGCATGCCGGGGTCGGTCCAGTTGGTCGCCGACGCCCTCGCCACGGCCGCATCGGTCGCGGCCCGCGCGAGCGCGGTCTCGGACGCGATGTCGCTGACGAGGTGCTGCACCGCCTGGAAGCGCCCGATCGGCCGCCCGAACTGGATGCGCTCCGACACGTGTCTCAGCACGATCTCGACGATGCGCTCCATCGCGCCGACGTTCTGGGCGCTGCGGGCGAGCGCCCCACGCAGGTGGAACTGCTCGCCGACGACGCGCGAGACGAGGGCCCCCGACTCGAGTTCCTCGGTGTCGAACTCGACCGTGTCACTGGGCTCCCCGGCGATGTTGCGCCGCTCGGTCAGCGCGACGTGGTCGAGCGGCACATCGGCGACGCGCCACTCGTCGCGGTCCTCCCAGAGCGCGACGACGCGCGTCGCCTCCCGGGCCCATGTGACGTTGAGGGCGACTCCCGAGGGGTCCGGACGGCATACCGTGCGCAGGCCGCCGTCGTCGGGCAGACCCGAGGCCTCGAGCAGCCAGCCCCCCAACACGTCGTGCTCGACGAGCGGCACCGGCGCCGCGGCGCCCGCGGCGATGCCGAGCAGGGCGGCGGCGTCGGCCCACGTGCCTCCGCTGCCACCGCGCTCGGGCGAGCCGGTCAGCCGGCTGAGTCCGAGCTCCTCGAGGTGCGCCCAGAGGTCGCGGTCGAGGTCGACGACGTGGCTCGGCGCAGGGCGCGTCGTGCGGTATGCCGCGAACAGCTCGCTCAGCACGCCCACGAGGTCCGGGTCGGCGCCGTGGAGCTCGACCAGGGGTCGGGTGGGCGGCATCAGCGCATCCCCAGCCCGCGGGCGATGACGCCGCGCAGGATCTCGTTGGTGCCGCCGCGGAGGGTGAAGCCGGGGCGTTGCAGGATCGCGGCGTGCAGGAGGGTGAAGAGCTCCTCGTCCTCAACCCAGCCCGTGGCGGTGAGCCCGTCGACATAGTCGGCGATGTCGCCCTCGGTCGTCGTGCCGAGCACCTTGACGACGGCGGCAGCGATCTCGGCGCCCTCGTGCGCCTCGAGCGCGTGCGAGACGGCGAAGGACATCTGGTGCAGCCCGGAGACACGCGCCACGAGGCGACCGAGACCCTCGTCGAGCGGCAGCCGGCCCTCCTCCATCGCCTGCGCGGCGGAGGCGAGCAGCTGGAAGGTCGAGAGCACCCGCTCGGGCCCGCTGCGCTCGTAGGAGAGCTCGGACGTGACCTGTGCCCACCCGGCGCCGAGGCGGCCCAGCACCCGGTCGTCCGGCACGAAGGCGCCCTCGAGGTGCACCTCGTTGAAGTGGTGGTCGCCGTTCATCGAGACGATCGGCCGGATGTGCACGTCGGGTCCGCGCAGGTCGACGATGAACTGGCTGAGTCCGTCGTGGCGGCGAACGGGGTCGAGCGGCTCGGTGCGAGCGAGCGCGAAGAAGGCGTCGGCCTCGTGGGCACCGCTCGTCCACACCTTCGTACCGGTGAGCCGCCAGCCGCCGTCGACGCGTTCGGCGCGGGTGCGGACGCTCGCGAGGTCGGAGCCGGAGTCGGGCTCGCTCATGCCGATGCCGAAGACGAGGTCACCGCGGCTGATCGCGGGCAGGAAGGCCTGCTTCTGCTCCTCGGTGCCGTACGTGAGCAGCGACGGTCCGATCTGACGCTCGGCGATCCAGTGGGCCGCCACGGGGGCACCCGCAACGAGCAGCTCCTCGGTGACGGCGAAGCGCTCGAGGTAGGTTCGGCCGCGACCGCCGTACTCCTGCGGGATGACCATGCCGAGCCAGCCGCGGCGCCCCAGCTCACGGGTGAAGTCACGGTTCCACCGCGTCAGCCAGGTGTCGACATGAGGCACGAAGAAGCCGTCGCGCACCTGCTGGGCGAGGAACTCACGCACCTCGAGCCGCAGGTCGACGAGCGCAGGAAGCTCCCTCGGGACGGGCAGGAGCAGACCGGCAGCCATGCCTTCCTTCCTCCGACGCGTGAGTGTGTCGGCCACTCTCCCACACCGTGCGCGCCGTCCACCGGCGCCTGGACCGCCTTCCCCGACCGCGGAGGAGGCGGAGTGGGGAGTCACCATGAGCAACTGCGCTGCGCACAAGCAGGGGCGACTCGCGCGCGCCCTCACCCGCAGTCCGTCATCCCCTGAGCCGGTGATCCCCCGCGTCCTGCGTCGATCGAAAGAGCGCTCCGTCGATCGGCAACGTGGTCTCTGGATCGGGAACGAGTCAGCCCCCGGAGAGGACGAGGTAGCCGCAGAGCCCGACGATGACGGCCGTGATGAGCGCGGCGGTCGTCGTCGTCAGCCGGTGGTTGACGAGCGGCCCCATGATCGACCGGTCGCGAGTGAAGAGCAGCAGCGGGATGAGCGTGCCCGGCAGCGCGAAGGACAGCACGACCTGGCTCCAGACCAGCGCGCTGGTCGGGTCGACCCCGAAGCCCAGGATGACGAGGGCCGGCACGACGGCGAGCAGCCGCCGCAGCAGCGGGGCGATGGGACGGCGACCGAAGCCCGCCATGACGACATCGCCCGTCTGCACGCCGACGAGGGTGGAGGCGAGCCCGGAGGCCAGCAGCGCGACGGCCAGCATCGTCGCAGCGAACTGGCCCGCGTTCGCGGCGAGGGCGGCATACGCCGACTCGATGCTCGAGCCCGCCTCGTCACCGAGGCCCGCGGAGAAGACGACGAGGCTGACGTTGGCCGCTCCGGCCACGGTCATGGCGACGATGACGCTGCGCACGGTGCGGCGCCCCGAACGCAGCCGCTCGGCCTGCGTCACCGCCGCCGACCCGTCGTCGCGCCCGCGCGACGCCGCCGAGTGGAAGTGCAGGGCGTGCGGCATGACCGTCGCGCCGACGATGCCGACGGCGAGCAGGGCCGCCGAGGAGTCGAGCGGACCCGGCACGACGGAGCGCAGCAGCGCGACCCGGTCGACGTCGGCGATGAGGACCTGCCACAGCAGCGACGCGATGATGACGACGAGCAGCACGAGCACGACCGAGTCGAACTGGCTGCGCCCACGCACCTTGAGGCCGAGCACGACAAGACTGAACCCCGTCACGCAGAGGGCGCCGACCATGAGCGGCATGTCGAAGAGCAGCTTGAGCGCGATGGCGCCGCCGACGATCTCGGCGAGGTCGGTCATGACGACGACGAGCTCGGCCTGGGCCCAGAGCAGCAGGCGCCCGAGGCCCGGATACCGCTCAGAGCTGTGCTCGGCGAGGCTCTTGCCCGTGGCCATGCCCAGCTTGGCCGCGAGGTACTGGATGACCATCGCAGAGCAGCTCGCGAAGACGACGACCCACACGAGCGTGTAGCCGTGCTCCGCGCCCGAGGTGATGTTGACGCCGAAGTTGCCCGGGTCCACGTAGGCGATCGCTGCGAGCAACGCAGGCACGAGGGTGCGCGGAGCGGTGATCGTGCCGCCCAGCCCGCGCTCCGGCGACCGGTCATCGACCCGGCGTGGCTCCTGCGCCACTCGCTCACCCATGCGCACAGCATCGGGCCTCGAGGGCGCCCGCGCCAACTGCCGCGTCGCACTGAGACGCGCCACACAGAGCGCGGAGTGCTCCGGCCCAGCGACGTGGGGGTCAGCGAACGGCCGCGACCCCGAGCAGGGCAGCGAGCCCGAGGGCACTGCGCGGGTCGTACGCCGCGGTCCAGAGCCCCCCGTGCACCGCGGCATACGCTTCGTCCTGCCAGGCCGTCGGCTGGGTGGGTGAGCCGGTGCGCAGGTCGTGCACGAGAAGCGCCGCCATCAGCGTGTTGGCGGTTCCCGGTTCGAAGACCTCGATGCCGAAGCGGTGCGCGCCCGCGTAGGCCGCAGCGAGCGCGCGGTTCTTGACGACGGAGCGCGTGCGCGTCGGGGGGGCGACCTTGAGCGACACCAGCCCGCCGTCGGCGCGGTATGCCGTCGCCCGCCATCGCTGGAGCCGCTTGGCGAGCAGGTAGTTGGGCCCCTGCTGCAGGACGACACTGTCGTTGATGCCGGGATCCTGGCCGGGCACGTAGTTGCGACGCAGCAGCCGTCCGCCGCTCACGGTACGCAGGGGCACCCGCAGCACCTTGGACGTGCGCCTGCGGGCGTAGCTCTCGACGGACCGCTCGACCGCGGCGCCCGGCACGGCGAAGACGTCCGTCGGGGTGGCGAGGAACGCGAGGGCGACGTCGTCGCGGCCCTTGGCCGCGACCACCTGCCGGGTCAACGCGTCGACGGCCATCGAGACGCGGACGTTCGACTCGCCGTCGGCGTAGACGTAGTTGCCGATGGCGATCGGCCCTTCCACGCCGGACACCCACTGCGTGACGGCCCCGAGGTCGTGGACGAGATCACCTCCTGCGCGCGCGGCCAGCGGCTCGTCGCCGAGGCGGACCGGGACCGTGATCGAACCCGCGAGCCGACGCGTGTCACGGATGAGCCTCTCCCACAGGTCGTTTCGCGGAAGGTCGACAGCGGCGACCTCGGCGCCCCAGCGCAGCAGCGAGCGCAGGGGGCCCATCTCGGCAGCGGCCCCGAGCACGACGACGGTGCGGTCCGACAGGTCGAGCCAGTCGGGGTTGTCGATGACGAGCCCGACTGCCTCGGCGCATGTCGGCTCGATGGTCCCGGCCTCGACCCAGCGGTCCAGCCGACGGTGGAGGGCGTCACCCGAGAGGCGCTCACCGGCATACGGCAGAGAGAGGGTGCGGTCGGGGACGCCCTCGCCGCGCACGGTCTCGGAGCCGAGCCCGGGCCCGCTGTCGTCAAGAGGGAAAGCCGAGCCCAGCGGACGGTCGCCGTCGTCGGTCGCCCAGCGCACACGCTCGTGCAGGGAGTGGAGCCCACTCGCGGCGATGGCCTGTGCCGCGCCCGGGATGGCGACCCCCGCCTCGACGAGTCGCCGGAAGTGCGGGAGGTAGCCCTGACGCCAGTTCGTCTCCCGCTCGGCGGACGCGGCGCCGACCGGGTCCACCGCGCGCAGGGCGTCGGCGACCACCGCCCGGCCAGTGGCCGTCGTGCTGCGGCGTCCGGACGTCGGGTCGACCGGGAAGACCACTCCTCTGGGCTCGCTCATGGGGCCATCCTGCCCGTGCGGATGGCCGGCCGAGGGTGTGGTGTGCCACTGCGTGCGGTCCGCGCGATCGAAACGGAGGAGCATGGACCCATGAGCACCAAGACGGCCGCCCATGCGGCGGAGCTGACGTCGGACCGGGCCAACGAGCTCGAGCGCATCACGGGACTGCGCCGGGAGTTCGCCGAGGTGGTCGACGCCTCGAAGGCCAACGTCGCGGACGACGAGCACGACCCCGAGGGTTCGACGATCGCCTACGAGCGGACGCAGATCGGAGCGCTCATCGACCAGGCCGAACGACACCTGGCCGAGATCGACGCCGCGCTCCAGCGGATCAGTGACGGCGGCTACGGTCGTTGCGAGGTGTGCGGGCAGCCGATCCCCGACGAGCGGCTGCGGGCCAGGCCCACCGCGCGCACGTGCATCACCCACGCCCGCCCCCTCCGATAGCCGGGTGTCGACGGCAGCCCGGCGTATGCGTGTCGGCGACGTCGTCGACCTCGCCCGACGCTCTGTGCGGCTGGGTCAGCCGCGGCTCCGCGGGGGGTCGACGACGACGTAGGACACCGTGGCGGTCGCGATGTTGCCGGCCCGGTCCTGCGCGACGCACGACACGGTGTGCAACCCGAGCCGGCGCGTGCTGAGGCCCCTGTTGCCGTTGCAGCTCTGCCGGGCGACGCCGGAGAGCACATCATGAGCGCGTGCCCGCGCCACGACGACGCCGAACCGCGTGACCACCGATCGGGTGACGACGGGGTCGAGCGTCGGCCGCGTGCCGTCGTAGCGGTAGGCAAACCCCTCGTACGGTCCGGGGAGGCCGGCGCCGTTAGTGCACGTGCCGTAGATCGTCGTGGGGACGGCCGACTCGACCGGTTCGACGGCTCCGCCATCACACGAGGCGATCCCGCTCTCCGAGTCCTGCGCCGTGAAGATGTAGTCCGCCGGCTCGTGGTACCAGCCTTCGGCGTTGGGGCCGCCGGCAACCGCAACGTCCTGCGGCGCCGTCGTGTCGATGACGGGTGCTGCAGCGACGATCTGCGCGCCGTGACCCACAGGAGCGCCTTCACCGGAGAGTTCGAGGGCGCCCCAGGCGACGGTCGCCAGGACGACGACCCAAACGGACCCCGATGCCAAAGCGTGTCTACGCGTGCCGCGCATGTCAGGCTCCGATGCCCCGGCGCCGGTATGGCGCCTCTCACAGTCTGAGATCGGGCTCTGGCTCGTGATACCGACGTGCGTACAACTCGGCGAACGTCGCCGGACAGCTCACCCACCCCGCGACAAACCGGGCAGGCGAGCGGAAGGAAGCGGAAGGAAACCGGGTCAGCCCAGACCGACGGCAATGCGCGCGAACGCGGCGTCGATGTTGCTCTCGAGGTCGCCCGAGCCGCCGTTCTGCTGGTGTTCGATGCATGCCCGCACGGCGGCGATGGCGACGGCGACCGTGATGCGCGGCTCGAGGGCCCCGCTGGGTGCGACGCCGAGACGCCTCTCGAGAGCCGCCGTCAAGGTGTTCTCGATGCGGATGTTGTTGCCGACGAGGGCAGGCGCGAGCGACGGCTCGCCGAGCAGGATGCGGCGACGCCTGGCCCGCAGCTCGCGGTCGATCGACGCCGGGGCCAGCATGCCGGCGAGGATGCGGCGAAGCGCGTCGAGCGGCGACTCACCCTCGCGCACCTCCTCGAGCTGGGCAGCATACGCCTCGAGCTCTTCGGCCGTCGTGCCGATGACGGCGGCCTCCTTGGACGGGAAGTAGTTGAAGAAGGTGCGGGCGCTGACGCCCGCGCGGGCCGCGATCTCCTCGGTCGTGACGGCGCTGAAGCCCTTTTCCTCGACGAGGTCGAGGGCGGCCAGGTTGAGCGCCCGCCGCGTCTCGCGCTTCTTGCGCTCACGCAGGCCGCACGCCACGTCGGTCAGCCGGTCCGTGCTCATGGCTCCATGATGCCATGCCTTGTGCAGTCACTGCAATTTTGCAGTCACTGCACAATCGGCGTACCGTGGTCCGCATGCCACAGACTTCACAGCGGTCCGTCACCAGGGTCGCAAGCAGCGCGCCGGTCCCCACCGCGCCCAGCACCTCGGGTGCCGGCGCCGTACCCACCGAACCGGCCAAGGCCCCCGGCCTCGACCGCCCCACCCGCAACATCTTCATCGCCCTGATGCTCGGCATGCTGGTCGCGTCGATCAGCCAGACCATCGTGGGCCCCGCGATGCCGCGCATCGTCGCCGAGCTCGGCGGCATCGACCACTACTCGTGGCTCGCCACCGCAGCGATGCTCGTCAGCGCCATCACCGTGCCGATCGTCGGCAAGATGAGCGATCTCTACGGCCGGCGTGGCTTCTACCTCGGCGGACTCGTCGTCTTCATGGCCGGCTCGGTCCTCGCGGGCTTCGCCCAGAACTTCTGGTGGCTCATCGCCGCCCGGGCCATCCAGGGCATCGGCATGGGCACGCTGATGCCGCTGTCCCAGACGATCATCGGCGACATCATCCCTCCGCGGCAGCGCGGCAAGTACCAGGGCCTCATGGGTGGCGTCTTCGGTCTCTCCTCGATCCTGGGCCCGCTCGTCGGGGGTTTCGTCACCGACAACTGGGGCTGGCGCTACCTGTTCTTCATCACCCTGCCCATCGGGGTCGTCGCCTTCTTCGGCATCAGCCGCTTCCTGCACCTGCAGCACACCCCCCGCGAGACGGTGATCGACCGGGCCGGCATCGCCCTGCTCTCGATGACCCTCATCCTGCTGCTCGTGCCGACCTCGCTGGGTGGCACGACGCTGGCCTGGGGCTCCCCCGCCATCCTCGGCATGTATGCCGCCGGCGTCGTCGCGCTCGTCGCCTTCATCGCCGTGGAGCGCCGCGCCGTCGAACCCGTCCTGCCGCTGCGCCTCTTCAAGAGCTCGCTCTTCACGCTCTCCAACATCGCGGCCTTCATGGTCTCGGTCATGATGTTCGGCGCGATGATCTACCTGCCGGTCTACGCGCAGGGTGTGCTCGGCGCCTCGGCCACCAACTCCGGCCTCATCCTCATGCCGATGTCGGTCGCCATGATCGGCCTGTCGATCATCTCCGGGCTCGTGATCACCAAGACCGGCCGCTACAAGCTGCAGACCATCGTGGGCATCCTCATCATGGGTGTCGGCTTCTGGCTGCTCACCCAGCTGCACTACGGCTCCAGCCAGCTGGAGCTGACGCTCTCGATGATCGTCTTCGGGATCGGCCTCGGCATGGCCCTGCAGGTCTTCACGCTGATCATCCAGAACTCCTCCCAGCGCAGGGATCTCGGCGTCGCGACGGCCTCGACCCAGTTCTTCCGCAACGTCGGGTCGACGGTCGGCACGGCCGTGTTCGGCACGATCATGACCAGCGGCCTCGCGGGCAACATCGCCTCGCACCTTCCGGCGTCAGTCGTCGAGCAGATGCAGGCGTCGGGTCAGCAGGTCAGCGCTGGGTCGGTGCTCGACCCGGCAGCGCTCGCCAAGCTGCCGCCTGAGATCGCGACCGGGGTCCAGCAAGGGCTCGCCGACTCGCTGCACACCGTCTTCGTCTGGGGTCTGCTGCCCTTCGCTCTGGCCCTGCTCGCCGCCCTCTTCATCAAGGAGGTGCCGCTCCGTGACACCGTGCACACGCCCGACGAGGCCGGCCGAGAGCTGCTCGACGCGCTGTCGCAGAGCTCCGACGAGCAGCTTGTCGTGCCGCTCGGCCGCGAGGGGGGCAACACCCGCACGAGAGAGCGCCTCCTCGGCCTGCGGCTCGGGCTGCTCGCCGACTCCGCCCTCCGCGGTGACCGGCCGCTGCTGACCGACGCCGTCACCCGGCTCGGCGACGGTGACCTCGACGCGGGCGCTGCCCTGCTCCACCGCACGTCGCGGATGCTGACCACCGAGGATCCTGCCGTTGCGGCGGACACGGAGCGCTTCGCGGTAGAGGTCGCCGCTCGGGCCAAGGCTCGCGGTGGCGTGCTCGACGACGCGGTGCGCCGTGAGCTGGTGACGACCATTGCCGAGCGGGATGCCGCCGAGGTGATCTCGACCCTCGAGCCCACCGTGGCGCAACGCTACGAAGCCGTCGACGTGACACTGCTCGGCCGGGTCGGTGACGACCTCACCGCCGCCTACCTCGTCGACCGGCACAACGCCCGCAAGGCCGAGCGCGCCGACGCCGTCTCCGTCGACTGACGGCGGCCCTCACGAGGTCGTGTGCCCGGTTTCCGACGCAGTTCGACGTCGGTCACCGGGCACTCGACGGGGGGGCCACGTCGGTGGTGGCCACGCGGCATACGGTGGCGGCATGAGCAAAGTAGCCCTCGTCACCGGCGCATCGTCCGGCATCGGCGAGTCGATCGCCGTCCACCTCGTCTCGACCGGGTGGACCGTGTATGCCGTTGCGCGACGCGTCGAGCGCATGGCCGCCCTCGAGTCACGCGGCGTCACGACCTTCTCGATGGACCTCACCGATGACGCGTCCATGGTGGCCGGCATCGACCGGATCATCACGGAGCAGGGCCAGATCGACGCCCTCGTCAACAATGCGGGCTACGGCTCCTACGGCCCCGTGGAGCACGTGCCGATCGACGAGGCCAGACGGCAGTTCGAGGTCAACCTCTTCGGTCTGGCGCGCCTGACCCAGCTCGTCATCCCGCACATGCGCACGCGTCGCCGCGGACGGATCGTCAACATCTCGAGCATCGGCGGCAAGATCTACGAGCCGCTCGGCGCCTGGTACCACGCCACGAAGTTCGCGGTCGAGGGCTTCAGCGACAGCCTGCGCGTCGAGCTCGCGCCCTTCGGCATCGACGTCGTCATCGTCGAGCCGGGACCGGTCATCTCGGAGTGGAACACCATCGCTCGCGACAGCATGGTCGAGCAGTCGGTGGGCACCGTCTACGAGGACCTCGCACGGCGCATGGCCGTCATGTTCGAGCGGGTCGACACCCCCCGGATGAGCTCGGGCCCCGAAGCCGTCGCCGAGAAGGTGCTCAAGGCCCTGGAGACCGTCAACCCCGCTGCCCGCTACCCGGCGGGGCGCGGTGCCCGGGCCATCGTGACGGCCCGGCGACTCCTGCCCGACCGGGCGATGGACGTCATCGTGAGGCGAGCCTTCGCCGGCTGAATCCACCGCTCGAGTGGCCACTCGACACGTCGCCAGCGACCAGGAGTGGCCACTCGACCTGACGTGGGCGACCAGGAGTGGCCACTCGACGGGTGGTGAGTCAGCCCCAGACGAGGGCCTGGGCAGGATCCTGCAGGATGGCCGCGAGGTCGGACAGGAAGCGGCTGCCCAGCTCACCGTCGATGAGGCGGTGGTCGAAGCTGACCGCGAGCTGCGTGACGTGACGGATCGCGATCTCGTCGGTGCCGTCGGCGTTCGTGACGACCCACGGCTGCTTGCGGATGGCGCCGAAGCACACGATCGCCGACTCCCCCGGGTTGATGATCGGGGTGCCGCTGTCGACGCCGAAGACGCCGACGTTCGTGATCGTGATCGTGCCGCCGGACATCTCCGCCGGCTGGGTGCGCCCCTCACGAGCCGTGGCCGTCAGCTGGCCGATGGCCTGAGCCAGCTCGAGCATCGTCAGCGCATGGGCGTCCTTGATGTTCGGCACGATGAGGCCACGGGGCGTCGCCGCGGCGATGCCGAGGTTGACGTAGTTCTTCTGCACGATCTCCTGGGCGCCTTCGTCCCAGGTCGCGTTCATGCCCGGGTTGCGACGGATCGCGAGGACGAGGGCCTTGGCGAGCACGAGCAGCGGTGTGACCTTGACGTCCGTGAACTCGCGGCTGCCCTTGAGGCGGTCGACGAGCTCCATCGTCTTCGTGACGTCGAGCGTGATCCACTCGGTGACGTGCGGCGCGGTGAAGGCCGAGCCGACCATGGCCTGTGCGGTCATCTTGCGAACGCCCTTGATGGGGATGCGTTCCTCGCGCTCGCCCGAGCCCAGGGGCATGCGGTATGCCGCGCTGCCCGGTGCCGCTGTGACCGCCGAGTCCGCCTGCGGCGCAGTCGAGCCCGAGGCGTGCGCGTTGACGTCGTCGCGTGTGATGACGCCGTCGGGGCCGGTCGGCGCGACGGTGGCGAGGTCGATGCCGAGGTCCTTGGCGAGCTTGCGCACCGGCGGCTTGGCCTTCGGGCGAGGACCGGGATCGCCCGTGCCGGCGCTGGCAGCGGTGGCCGCCACGGTTGCGGGCGGCGCGACCGCGGCGAGCGGCGCGACCGCGGCGGGCGGCGCGACGGGGCCGGACGGCATACCGGCGCCCGAGGTCTTGCGGGCGCGTCGCGCGGTGGCGCCGGCCTTGGCCCCGTAACCGACGAGGATGGCTTCCGAGGCAGCCTCCGCGGCAGCGGCCTTCTCACCCGGCACGGACGGCGCGGCCGCGGAGGCGTCGTCGCCGCCGAGACCATCGTCGATCGAGATGATGGGGGTGCCGACGTCGATCGTCTGGCCCACCTCGACGAGCAGGTCCTTGACGGTGCCGGCCCACGGGATGGGCAGCTCGACGAGCGACTTG
>Ga0164308_10001367_pt1 | contig 12961 bp, 10 predicted proteins | sample Whisoiple_246_MG_FD_109983 | JGI IMG/M metagenome (GOLD analysis project Ga0164308, IMG submission 109983) | Soil microbial communities amended with fresh organic matter from upstate New York, USA - Whitman soil sample_246_MG | ecosystem: Environmental > Terrestrial > Soil > Unclassified >... | reverse complement strand
CGTCGCGGCGTGGACGGGATACGCCCGGGTGTGGAGAGAGGAATCCGGGCGCCTTCGGATCGCAGCTGAGATCGGCGCCGCCGCCACGGCACTCGTCGTCGCGTCGGATGTCGCATCCTCGCAAGTGTGGGCGATGTGGGCGCTCCTCGGCCTCGGGTTCGCGGCAGTCGCCGTCACCCGCGGCTGGGCCGCCGCGCAGACCTCCCCCGCCGACGACGTCTTCGCGACGCGTCGGCCGGGCGTTCGCCTCGCCGCCGCGCCGCGACGGCTGTTCCTGTGGCCGGCCGTCGGTGCCGCGACCCTCGCATGGTGGTCATGGCTCGGCGACGGCACGCCGCGGGAGACGTTCACGGTCGAGACGGCCGCGGTGCCGGTCGGCGTCGCCCTGACCGCGGTGGCGGCGGGCCTCGTGTGGCTGCGGCGCCGGATCGAGGCATCCGTCGCCCTGGCGGCGGGCATCGCGATCGGCCTCGGCGCCTCGGCGATGACGGACTGGTACGGGGAGCAGCTGCGCGGCGCGATCGTCCCGATCATCGCGGCCGTGATCTGCCTCGCGCTTTCGGCGGAGCCGCTGCGCCGCGTGCGCCCCACGGCCCCCGTCGGCGCGGCCGTCGCGCTGCTCGTCCTCGGTGTCGCGGCGCTGGTCCGCACCGACGTCGGGGTCCCGTCGGATGCCGCGTGGCTCCTGCTGCTCGTCGGCGTCGCGTTCGCCTCCGCCGTCGGACACGCCGGCGCGCTGCCTCCCCGGGCGGCCTCGAAGGTCTACACGGCTGTCGCACCGGCGGTGTCGATGATCGTGGCGGCGATCTCGGTCGGCTTCGCGACGGATGCCGCTGCGACGACCGGCATCTCGCTGGGCGTACTCGCGCTCATCCACGTCGGGTCGGCCTGGTACGACCGGGCGCCGTTCGGGGCCGTGAGCCGCTGGGCGTCGCTCGGCGCAGCGGGGATCGTCTCGTCCGCCGCCGTCGGCTTCGGCGTCTTCGACGAGGTCGAGTGGGCGACGCTGCCGTTCGCCGGCATCATCCTGGCCGGGGCCGCCGCGGCGATGCTGCGGTCCCGCCGCGCGAGCGCCGCCTGGCCGCACATCGAGAGCATCGTATGGACGATCGGCCTCGTGATCGCCGTGGCGCCGAGCATCCTCGCCCCCGTCGAGCCCGTGCGGGTGTGGCTGTTCCTGGCCGCGACGCTCGCGGCGGCAGCCGCGGCATCCGTCTCTCCCCTGCCCGACGAGTGGCGTCTTCGCGTGCCGAGCGCGCTCGTGCTGGCCGGCGCCGCGCTGCTGATGGGCGGGCGCGCGCTCGTCGATCCGCTCCTCACGAGCGGAGACGCGGCCGCCGCGACCGCCGGGGCGGGAGCCGTCGCGATCGCTGTCGTACTCGCCTCGAGTGCGCCCGCCACGCGCACGGCGCTGCACCCCACGCTCCTCGCGGGGGCCGGCGCGGTGCTCCTGGACGCCGTCGTGCTGCTGCGTTTCGACGGTGAGCTCGTCCCCGCGGCGATCGCCGTCATCGCGGGCGGCGCCGTCGCGATCATCGGCGCCGCTGCCCTCCGACTCCTCCGCTGGCGCGGACTCGGCGCCGTGCTGGCGCTCGGCGGCCTCGTGCTGGTGCTCGCGACGTGCGCGATCCGATTCGGAGTGGTCGCCTCCCAGCCGGGCCTCGAGCCCGACCTCTGGGCTCTCGCCGGCGCCGCGGTCACCGTCGGGGTCGTGCTGGCAGCGCTGCGCGCCGCGCCGAGCCGCGCGATGGGACTCGCGGGCGGTGCCCTGCTCGCGGCGGTGACGGCGTTCTTCGCGATCGCTGAGGGGTTCCTCCTCGCCCTTCAGGGCGAGTTCGACGGCAGCCGCGCGCTGCTCGCGATGTCGATCCTCTCGGCTACGGCTGTCGTGGGCGTGCTCCTGCGCGCACGCCTGGGCTGGGCGCTCGCGATCTCGGCGATGGTCTCGGCCGCGGCCCTCGCACTGCTCGCGATCTTCGGGCTCGGCGTCACACCGGTCGAGCTCGTCACGGTGCCGCCCGCCCTGGCGGGGCTCGGCTACGGCGCGTCGAGCCTTCGACGCCACCCGCAGGCGCGGTCGTGGCCGCTCCTCGGCCCATGGCTCGTGCTCCTGACGGTCCCGTCGCTCCTGCACGACCTCGGCGAGTCCGAGCTGTGGCGGGTCGTGGGCCTCGGCGTCGTCGCGATCGCGCTCGTCGTCGTCGGTGCGACGATGCGCCTGCAGGCGCCGCTCGTGCTCGGCTCGGCCGTGCTGCTGACGCACGCCGTCGCGCAGCTGTGGCCGTGGATCTCGGCCGTCTACGTGGCGGTGCCGTGGTGGCTGTGGCTCGGCATCGGCGGGGCGGTGCTCATCTTCCTCGCCGCGACCTACGAGCGACGAGTGCGCCAGATGCGGACGGCGTTCGTGTCGGTCGCGCGGCTACGCTGAGGCGGTCCCGGGGGCGCAATCGCGTCGCTCAGCCCTGGGGGTCCGCCGCTTCGGCGGCGCCCCGGCCCCACCGGAAAGCCGAGACGGTCGGGTCGCCCGGCACCCAGAACCTCCACGGGAAGGCCGCCGTTCCGGCATGCCCCGCGACGCCGACCCGCGGTCCCGTCTCGACGGCCGCGAGCGGCTCGATGCGCAGTTCGAGGCGCGCGACGGCGCCCGCGCGCGGTTCACCCGTGATGGCGTCGATGCCGTCGTGGATCGGATGCCGCAGCCCGACGGCCTCGCCCAGCCGGCCTGGTCCGCGGGCCAGGTCGCGGGGCGTCCGAGCAGCCGGGCGGCGGCGGTGCGCGGCATCCGTCCCCTCCACGACCTCGCCGCCGCGGAGGAGGATTCCGCCGGCGACCCCCTCCGGACCGCAGACGACGTTGACGCAGGAGTGGATGCCGTGGCTGAGGTAGACGTAGAGGTGGCCGGGCTCGCCCCACATCGTGGAGTTGCGAGGCGTCTGCCCCATCCGCGCGTGCGAGCCGAGATCGGGCACATCGCCCGTGCCGAGGCCGTGGTACGCCTCGACCTCGGTGAGCCGCACGGCGACCTCCTCGCCCTCGACGAGGGTGCGGAGCACTCCGCCGAGAAGGCGCGGCGCAACGGCGGCCGGAAGGCCCAGCAGGTCTTCGCGACGAGCCGGGCGGAAGGCGGCGTCCACGGCGGTCACTGCGGCGGCACCCGGCACCACGACGAGTCGAACGCCGCGAGCGCGACCACCTCGTCGCCGGTCGCGATCTCGGAGATGTGCGTCTCGAGGCGCTTGGGCATCGGGAGGAGGTACTGGTCGTAGGGATTGTCGATGATGTCGGGGGCGACGACGGTCGCGGCATACCGGCCGTTCGGCGAGACGCAGATGCGCAGCACGGCATCCGACACGGGCACGTGCTCGATGGTGCTGCTCGTGCCGTCGTCGGCGACGAAGGCCACGATCGAGTCGCCGGGGATGCCGTACTCGTCGAGCTCCGCGTACAGCCGCACGGTCCCGCCGCCGGGCAGCGGGACGACGCTGCGGAGCTGGCCGAAGTCGGTGTCGGGGGTCGGCAGCGGCTGCTCCGTGCCGTCGGCGAGGTTCACGGCGAGGAGCCCGTCGGCGCGATCGACGATCGCGGTCGACCCCGAGACGCCGTCGAGCGTCACGGCGTTGCCGAGGGTCACGGCATCCTTCCCCGTCTTGTCGGAGAGCCACAGCGTGCCGTCGAACCCGACGAACAGCACCCGATCGGTCGCGGGGACGAAGCGCCACTGCACGACGCGGTTGTCGGCGCCCTCGATCTGCACCGCCTGAGGCTCGGCGTCGGGATCCTTGAGCGACATCGTGAAGAGCATGCTCTCGCGGCCCCCGTCGGCGCCGATGCCCGCGTCGGTGAACGTGTAGCCGACGAGCTCGCCGCGGTCGGCGCTCTGCAGGTTCGTGACCGTGCCCTCGCCGGGGAGCGGGAGCGTGCGCCGGTGCTCGCCGGCGAGATCGGTCACGATGAGCTTGGTCGTGCCGTCCACCTCGCCGCCGCCGGAGTCACCGGAGTCGCCCGAGCCACCGGAGCCATCCGAGGCGCCCGCGTCCTCGCGCACCGAGATGATGAGGTGCGACGACGTCGCGCGGTAGTCCTCGATGTGCGCGTGGCGGAAGACGGGCACGGCCTTCTCGCCGCTGAGGTCGGTGCGGAAGATCGTGTCTTCGTCGTCGGTGCGCTGCAGCAGGAAGAACGACTCCTTGCCGGTCCGGAAGGTGTGCGTGAGGGTCGTCTCGGGCCCGCCGCCGAGACCCCGCACGCCCGCGATCTTGACGGTGTACTTCGTCTCGTCCCACAGCGGCAGCGTGAAGCGGATGCCGATGCGGCGTCCCGACGTGTCGACCGCGAACGGGGTCGCGGGGGTGATCGTGACCTGATCGTGCGTCACGTCGGCCAGGGCCTGGGTCGTCGTGAGGATGAGACGGGATCCGGATGTCGCGACCGCGGCCTTGCGGTCGAACTGCGCGTCGGTCACGCGAGGCCCCTGCGCCGTGCCCGCCGCGGCACCCGCGAGCCCCGCGACCAGGAGCACCCCGACGACGGTCGCGAACGCGAGCCCGAAGGCGCGGCTGCGGCGCTTGCGCGCCTGGGACCGCCGGGTCGCGGCGGGGGCGCTGCCGACGTCAGTACTCATACGGGTCCCCCGGCTCGTCGATGAGCTCGACCGAGTCGGCCACGATCGCCAGTCGGCCGTCGGTGCCCGCGCGCACCGTGCCCTCGATCCTGACCCACTGCCCCGTCGCGGGCGACTGGAGGTCGGTCGCCGTCGCGTCGACCGGGATGCTCGCCGGCTGGGCGTCGATGACGCAGTGGGTGATGACCATGCGCGTGAGGTCGAACCCGCCGTCGCCCGGGGTCACGAACCCGGTGAGCGTCACGGGGTCGCCGTCGTACTCGTCGGGGTTCGTCGCCGTCGCGAAGACCGTCGACCACTCGCCGACCCCGAACGAGCCCGTGTCGCCCGCCGTTGCGAGTGCCACGGCATCCGACCCCGCGAACAGCGGCGGCGCATCGATGTTGCGCGACATCGCGAGCTGGGCCGACAGCGACGCGGGCGGGGTCACGAGCGCGAGGACGACGAGGACGGATGCCGCGACCCCGCCGATCGCCGTCGCTGCGACGGCGATGGGGCTGCGGCGATGCTCGTGGCCCTCGTGGGCGTGCGCGTCGTCTTCGGCGCCGAGCGGGAGGGTGAAGGAGAGCACGGCGCCGACGAGCACGATGACGGCCATCCCCACCGCGAACCACGTCGAGTCGGGGTTGAGGTACAGATCCAGTCGGCCCGTCGCGGCGAGGGCGAGGGTCGTCACGGCCAGGACCGATGCGAGGCCGACGCCGAGCCAGCGACCGGTCAGCGCGCGGCGCCGCAGCGCGGGGTCGGCGGAGAGGTGGGAGTGCGACTCAGGCAAGGAGGTTCACCGCCGCTCCGATCGCGAAGGCCGACAGCACGACGACGGTGACCAGACCCACGAGCACGCGCGTGGTGAAGGTCGTGCGCAGCAGGGCGAGCATCTTGACGTCCACGAGAGGGCCGACGAGGAGGAAGGCGACGATCGCGCCGGGCGTGAAGGTCGAGGCGAACGACAGCGCGAAGAACGAGTCGACGTTCGAGCAGATCGACACGACCATCGCGAGCGCGATCATCGCGATGATCGAGAGCGTGGGGTCCGACCCGATCGCGAGCAGGGCGCTGCGCGGTACGAGCACCTGCACGGCGCCGGCGAGCGCCGATCCGATGACGAGGGCGGGGAGCACCGCGCGCAGCTCGATCACGAACTGCGCGATGCTGCGCCGGGCCCTGCCGCCCGGCTCGTGCACGACGACCTCGCACGTGTCGCGGAACCGCTGGGTGAGGAGGCCGTCGGGGTCGGGGTGTCGGCTGTAGAGCCAGCCGATCAGGTTGGCGATCGCGTAGCCGCCGAGGAGGCGGGCGACGAGGATGCCGTCGTCGAAGCCGAAGGCCTGGTGGGTCGTGATGATGACGATGGGGTTGACGATCGGCGCGGCGATGAGGAAGGTCAGCGTCTCGGGCACCGAGAAGCCGCGCATCAGGAGGCCGCGCGCGAACGGGACGTTGCCGCATTCGCACACCGGCACGATCATGCCGAGAAGAGAGAGCACGGCTCTGCGGGTCCATGCCCGCCGCGGCATCCATCGCTCCAGCACCCCGGGCGGCACCCACACCTGCACGACGATCGACAGCACGACGCCGAGCACGACGAACGGCAGAGACTCGATCAGCACGCTGAGGGCGAGGGTCAGCCCGTCCTGCGCGCGGGTCGGGAGCACGATGAGCGCGAGCGACGGCGCGAACATGCCGATCGCGAAGAGCAGGCCGATGAAGCCCGCGCCGATCGCCAGCCAGACGATCGTGCGCACCGTGCGAGTGGGTGCGGCGACCGCCGACGGCTCAGTCCGCGTCACGCCCGCCCGCTCGGGCCGCCGTGCACGAGGCGCAGAGGCCGAAGATGTCGACGACGTGCTCGGCCGCCGTGAAGCCGTTCGCGGCAGCCGTCGCGCGCGCCCACTGCTCGACGTCGGATGCCTCGATCTCGACGGCGATGCCGCAGGAACGGCAGATGAGGTGATGGTGGTGGCCCCGCGTCGCGCACGCGCGGTAGAGGCTCTCGCCCTCGGGGCTCTGCAGCGAATCCGCGTCGCCCTGGGCCGCGAGGCCCGCGAGGGCGCGGTACACGGTCGCGAGTCCGATGCCCGTGTTGTCGTCGCGCAGCGTCGCGTGCAGGCTCTGCGCGCTCACGAAGCCGCGCGCGTCGGCGAGGGCCTCGCGGACCCGCTCACGCTGCCACGTGTTGCGCTGGACCATGGCCGGGAGTCTACCCACGAGCCATGGGAGAGCCCTGGGCGCCGAGCGTGCCGGCGACGGCGGCCGAGGCATCCGTCCCCTTCTTCTCGACCCGTCCGCGACGAGACCCGATGATGCGGCAGACGACGTAGATGAGGAACGAGATCGTCGTGATGTAGGGGCTCACCGGCAGCGTGCCCGCGACGGCCAGGAGGATCCCGACGACCGCCGAGGTGAATCCGAACAGGGCCGAGAGGAGCGGCACCGACAGCGGCCCGGACGCGACGCGCATGGCGGCCGCGGCAGGCGTCACGAGGAGTGCCATGACCAGGAGCGCGCCGATGATGTGGACGCTCACGGCGACCATGAGGCCCAGCAGCAGCATGAAGCCGAGCGACACGGCGGTCGTCGGGACGCCCCGCGCCGCGGCGGACTGCGGGTCGAGCGAGTCGAACCGCAGCGGTCGCCAGATCGCGAGGAGGCCCAGGAGCACGGCGGCGCTGATCACGATGAGCCAGCCCAGCTGGCCGCTCTGCACCGACACGATCTGCCCCGTCAGCAGGCTGAAGCGGTTCGCGGAGCGCCCGTTGTAGAGGGAGAGGAACAGGATGCCGAGGCCCAGCCCGAACGGCATGAGCACGCCGATGATCGAGTTGCGCTCTCGCGCCCGCGCCCCGAGGACGCCGATGATCGCGGCGGCGATGAGCGACCCGACGATCGAGCCCGTCACGACGTCGACGCCGATGAGCAGCGCCGCGGCGGCTCCCGCGAAGGAGAGCTCCGCGATGCCGTGGACGGCGAAGGCCATGTCGCGCTGGATGACGAAGACGCCGACGAGTCCGCCGACGAGTCCGAGCACGGCTCCCGCGACGATCGAGTTCGCGACGAGGCCGAGGATTTCGCCGTAGTCGGCGAGCCCGCCGAACATCGCCTCCCACACGTCGGGCCAGTTCATGCGTGCGCCCCCGTTCCGGGATCGTCGTGCAGGTCGTGGTGGTGATGGTGGTGCGACTCCTCGGCGTCGGGCGCGCCGACGACGACGAGACGGTCACCCGCGCGGAGCACGTACACGGGGGCGCCGTAGAGAGCCGTGAGCGTCTCGGAGTTGAGCACTTCGTCGGGCGTGCCGAGCGTGAAGCGGCCGCCGGCGAGGTAGAGGATGCGGTCGACCGATCCCAGCACGGGGTTGATGTCGTGGGTCACGAGGAGGACCCCCGCGTCGGCGGCGCGGCGGTGCCGGTCGATGAGACCGATCACGGCCTGCTGATTGGCGAGGTCGAGGCTCGTGAGCGGCTCGTCGCACAGGAGCAGCCGCGGGTCGTCGGCGAGCGCCTGGCCCACGCGCAGGCGCTGCTGCTCGCCGCCGGACAGCTCGCCGACGGGCCGGTCGGCGAAGTCGCGGGCCCCGACCGCGTCGATGAGGGCGTCGACGCGCGCGCGGTCGCCCTTGCGCGGGATCGGAAAGCCGAAGCGGTGGCCGTCGACGCCGAGCGTCACGAGGTCGCGGCCGCGCAGCGCCGTGTCGCGCGGGAGGGGCCGCTGCTGCGGGATGTACCCGATGCGCCGACTCCCCCGAGCCCTCACCTCGTCGCCGAACACCGCGATCGATCCTTCGCTGAGCTCCTCGAGACCCAGGATGGCGCGCAGCAGCGTGGTCTTGCCCGAGCCGCTCGGGCCGAGCACGGCGATGAGCTCGCCGGGCTGCACCTCGAGGTCGAGGCCAGACCACAGTTCGCGCCCATCGCGGCGCAGGGCGGCGCCGTGGATCGCGAGGGCGGGGGCAGAGGCATCCGTCATGGGGTCAGCGCCTTCGTGAGGGAGTCGATGTTCTGCTGCATCCACTCGGCGTAGGTGAGACCGTCGGGCAGGACCTCGGAGAATTCCAGAACGGGGATATCCGCCTGACCGGCGGCCTCGATCACCGCGTCGGTCTCGACGCCGCCCGTCTGCGAGTTGACGATGACGGCGCGCACCTCGCCCGAGCGGAGGAGGTGGAGCGCGTCGAGGAGGGTCGCGGGCGGCACATCCTGCCCTTCTTCGACGGCTTGACTGAACGCCTCGGGGGTGACGTTCTCGAGCCCCGCCGCTTCGGTGAGATACAGCGGCACGGGCTCCGTGATGAAGATCTGCGTTCCGCCGTGCGCGGCGTCGAGCGCCGTGAGCTGGGCGGTCAGCTCGGCGAGTGAAGCGACGAAAGCGGCGGCGTTCCCCTCGAAGGTTTCGGCGTCGGTCGGCCGGAGGGTGCCGAGCTCCGACGCGATGCCCTGCGCCAGGTCGCTCATGGCGTGCAGGTCGTACCAGACGTGCTCGTTGAAGCCCGCGACGTGGTCGTGGCCGTGCTCGTCGCCGGACTCGTGGGCGCTTTCGTCGTGGTCGCTTTCGTCGTGGGCGCTGTCGTCGTGGGCGCTGCCACCCGGCCAGTCGTGCGAGAACTCCACGGCGGTGAGCACCTTGGCGTCGGTGCCCGTGGCGTGGACGAGGCCGTCGATGAAGGCGTCGTAGCCGCCGCCGTTCTCGATGACGAGGTCGGCGCGGCTCACCGTGAGCTGGTCGCGGGCGCTCGCCTCGTACGAGTGCGGGTCCTGCGCGGCCGAGTCGATGATCGAGGTCACATCGACGGCGTCGCCGCCCACGACCTCGGCGATCTGCCCGTACACGTTCGTCGAGGCGACGACCTTCACACGCCCGTCGTCTGCGGGCGAGCCGCCTCCCGCGCATCCCGTCAGGACGAGGACGGATGCCGCGGCCACGGCCAGGGTCGTCGTTCGGCGGATCATCGTGCCAGCGTACAGCTATTGATAATCGTTCTCAAACAGACGCGTGGTGCCGCCGGCGTCCGTCGGACTGCCGCATCATCCGCGCCACTTTCCTGCGAGCGCGCCGTCGCGCGGCGTGGCCCTCGCCGGAGACTGTCGCCCTCGCAGACAGATGGCTGTCGACCGCCGCAAGCGTCGCGGCACAGGCCGAGCCCCGCCGCCCCGCGCCATCTGTCCAGCGGACAGGGGTGCGCAGACGAAATCAGTCGAGGAGGAGCGCCGGCTCTTCGAGCACGGAGGCGATGTCGGCGACGAAGCGCGAGATGCCGTCGCCGTCGACGACGCGGTGGTCGAACGACCCCGACACCGTCGTGACCCAGCGTGGCCGTACCTCGCCGTCGACGACCCACGGCTTCTGCCGGATCGCACCGAGCGCGACGATCCCGACCTCGCCGGGATTGATGATCGGCGTTCCCGCGTCGACGCCGAAGACGCCGATGTTCGTGATCGTGATCGTCCCGCCCTGCTGATCGGCGGGCGTCGTCTTGCCCTCGCGCGCCGTGAGCGTGAGCTTCTCGAGGGCACGGGCGAGGTCGCGCATGTTGAGGTCCTGCGCGTCCTTGACGTTCGGCACGAGGAGGCCGCGCGGGGTCGCCGCCGCGATGCCGAGGTTGACGTAGTGCCGCACGCGGATCTGCGCGCCCTCGTCGGTGTCGATCCAGGCCGCGTTGACCATGGGCGTGCGGCGCACCGCCCAGATGACGGCGCGCGCCATGATGAGCAGCGGCGAGACCTTGACGTCGGCGAAGTCCGGCGAGCCCTTGAGGCGCTTGACGAACTCCATCGTGCGCGTCGCGTCGACGTCGACCCACACCGACACGTGCGGCGCCGTGTAGGCGCTCGAGGTCATCGCGTGGGCCGTCGCCTTGCGGACGCCCCGCACCGGGATCGACTCCTCGCGATCGCCCGCGGGCTCGGCCGGCCGAGGCGTCGTGGCGGCGGGCGCCGGCGAAGCGGCCGGCACGGCGATCGTCTCCTCGCGCACCTGCGGCCATTCCGGCGTCTCGATGTTGCGGAAGACGCTGGCCTGCGAGGCGTGGCGCACGACGTCGTCGCGGGTGACCTCGCCGGCGGCTCCGGAGGGGGTGACGGCGGCGAGGTCGACACCGAGGTCGCGCGCGAGCTTTCGGATGGGCGGCTTCGCGACGACGCCGACGGATGCCTCGACCCGCTGCTGCGCCGTCACCGCGGGCTTCTTCCGCCGCGACTGGACGTGTCCTGCCGTGCCGTAGCCGACGAGGACCGCTCCGCCCGCGTCCGGCTCGACGGGGGCGCCGTGCTCGCTCTGGCCCACGACGCTCGGACCGGGGGACGCGGCATCCGTCCCCCGCGCACCCGGCGCGATCGTGATGATCGGCGCGCCCACCGCGACGGTCTCGCCCTCGGCCGCGAGCAGGTCGCCCACCGTGCCCTCGAAAGGCGACCGCAGCTCGGCGGGCGACTTGGCTGTCTCGATTTCCACGGTTACCTCGTCGACCGCCACGGTGTCGCCGGGGGCCACGCGCCACTGCACGATCTCGGCCTCGGTGAGGCCTTCGCCCACGTCGGGGAGGAGGAAGGTCTGCGTGCTCATCCAGGGCTCCTGGTCAGTAGGCGAGGGCGCGGTCGACGGCCTCGAGGATGCGGTCGGCGTCGGGGAGGAACTTGCCCTCGAGCTTGGCCGGGGGGAAAGGCGTGTCGAAGCCCGACACGCGAAGCACGGGGGCCTCGAGTGCGTAGAACGCCTTCTCCATGACGGTCGCCGAGACCTCGGACCCGAGGCTCGTGAATCCCGGGGCCTCCTGCGCGTAGACCATGCGGCCCGTGCGGCGGACGGAGTCGAGGATGGGTCCGTAGTCGACCGGCGACAGCGAGCGGAGGTCGACGACCTCGCAGCTCGTGCCCTCGGACTCCGCGAGGGCAGCCGCCTGCAGAAGGGTCGTGACCATCGCGCCGTGGCCGACGAGCGTCACGTCGGTGCCGCGACGGACGATCCGCGAGGCGTGCAGCGGCAGGGCGCGCGCCGTCGTGTCGACCTCGCCCTTGGGCCAGTAGCGGCTCTTCGGCTCGAGGAAGATGACGGGGTCGGGAGAGGCGATCGCGTCCTGGATCATCCAGTACGCGTCGTTCGGCGTGGACGGGCTGACCACCCGCAGACCCGGAGTGTGCGTGAAGTAGGCCTCGGGGCTCTCCTGGTGGTGCTCGACAGCGCCGATGTGACCGCCGTAGGGGATCCGGATGACGACCGGCATCTGGAGCGCGCCCTCGTGCCGGTAGGTGATCTTCGCGAGCTGCGACGTGATCTGGTCGAACGCAGGGAACACGAAGCCGTCGAACTGGATCTCGCACACCGGACGGAAGCCCGCCATCGCCAGGCCGATCGCGGTGCCGACGATGCCCGATTCCGCCAGCGGGGTGTCGATGACGCGCTGCGGTCCGAACTCGGCCTGCAGCCCCTCGGTGACGCGGAAGACGCCGCCGAGCGGCCCGATGTCCTCGCCCATGAGCAGGACGCGGTCGTTCTCGGCGAGCGCGCGACGCAGGCCCGCATTGAGCGCGCGGCTGAACGGCAGGTTCTCGATGCCCGTCGGGGCGGGCGCGGCGGGCGCGGCGCCCGTGGATACCCCGGTCGCCGAGTTCGTCGACGTGTCGGCGGTGGTCATGAGTCCTCCCCGAAGGATGCCTCGTACTCGGCGAACCACTGGCGCTCCTGCTCGACGAGCGGATGCGGTTCGGAGTAGACGTGGTCGAACATCATCTCGGTCGGGATGCCGCCCAGCTGCGTCGTGCGGATGCGCGCGTCCTCCGCGACGACCTCGCCTTCGGCGTCGACATCCGCGAAGAAGGCGTCGGACGCGCCCCGGCCGCGGAGGAATGCCCGCATGCGGTCGATCGGGTCGCGCAGCGCCCACGAACGCTCCTCGTCCGACGTGCGGTACTTGGTCGGGTCGTCGCTCGTCGTATGCGCGCCCATGCGGTACGTCATCGCCTCGATCGCGCGGGGCCCGGCGCCCGAGCGCGCCTCGTCGAGCGCGACCTTGGTGACGGCGTAGCTCGCGATGACGTCGTTGCCGTCGACGGGGATGCTCGGCATCCCGTATCCCGCTCCGCGCTTGTAGAGCGGCGAGCGCGACTGCGTCGCGACGGGCACCGAGATCGCCCACTGGTTGTTCTGCAGGAAGAAGACCTCGGGCGTGCGGAAGCTCCCGGCGAAGACCATCGCCTCGTGCACGTCTCCCTGGCTCGACGCGCCGTCGCCGTAGTAGACGATGACCGCTTCGTCGCGCTCGGGATCGCCCGTGCCGCAGCGTCCGTCGAAGACGAGGCCCATCGCGAGGCCCGTCGCGTGCAGCGTCTGCGAGCCCAGCACGAGCGT
>Ga0164308_10001366_pt1 | contig 12963 bp, 8 predicted proteins | sample Whisoiple_246_MG_FD_109983 | JGI IMG/M metagenome (GOLD analysis project Ga0164308, IMG submission 109983) | Soil microbial communities amended with fresh organic matter from upstate New York, USA - Whitman soil sample_246_MG | ecosystem: Environmental > Terrestrial > Soil > Unclassified >... | reverse complement strand
CCAACGGCGTCGACGACAATTTCCAGATCATCGGCGTCGGCGGCGTCGAGGTGCGTGGCATGACGCCGCCGGGCGGCAAGCGGCTCAAGCGCGGCGACCTGGTCACCACCGAGCTGACGCCCTGCGTCGACGGCTATTATGCCCAGATCTGCCGCACGCTGGTGGTCGGCGAGCCGAGCGCCGAACCGATGATGGCACCGCCGCCGTCGGCCAGCAGCACGCTGCGCAGGTTGTAGCTGTCCCCCGCCGCCGCCGCACTCTCGACGTTGCTCATCGCCTCGGCGAAGTTGTAGACCCCGAGCGGGATGGCCGTCGCCAGCAGGGGTGCCAGGTTGGTCAGCCCGTTGATCAGCAGGTCGAAGTGCAGGGTCGGGATCGCCACCGCGATGTTGCCGACTGCTTCCTGGACGTCGGGCACCGACATGTAGCCACCGATCCAGCCGATGGCGGTGCCGACGAGCAGGGCCGCGAGACCGACCGGGATGCCGCCGGGCAGCCGGATGTTGGTGAAGAAGCCGACCAGGATGATGCCCAACACCGGCAGCCCGATCCAGGCCGCCTCCCAGATCTGTGCGGCCGGCCGCATGGAGATGAAGGTGATCGAGATGCCGGCCAGTGTGCCGAGCATCGCGGCGCGGGGGGTGATCTTCCGGATGAACGGTCCGATGAACGCGCCGATCAGCACGATCACGCCGATCACGAACGCCCAGGCCAGACCGGCTTCCCAGGCGCGCATCGGGTCACCGGTGGCCAGGAAGATCGGCAGCATGATGACGAACACCACGATGAACATGTGCGGCACGCTGGGGCCGTACGGCAACGCGGTGACGTCGGTGCGATTCTCCTTGCGGGCCAACCTCCTGGCCAGGAACGTGTAGTAGATGTTGCCGGCCAACATCGCGATTCCCAGGGCGGGCAACACGGTTCCGAGCACATCTCCGGCGGGCAGCTGAACCACGAACAGCAGCAACGAGGTCAGCGTCAGGACGTTGACCAGGATGTTGAAGCCGAGACCGAAGAAGGCGTTGGTCTCGCCCTTGGTCCAGTACGGAAGTTTGAGGGCACCCTCGGACGATCCCGAGGACTTGAAACCGGTCAGGTTCATGGGTTCTCCCAGAGAAGAAGTGCGATGCTGCCGGTCCCGGCAGCGGGGTGAGACCGCCACGGGCGGAATCGATGTGGAAAGCTGGCGAGCGCGCTTCCCGCAGACTCAGACGGCGACGGCCGGCTGTGGGAGCGCAGCGAGCAGCGCCGTGGAGTCGGCCACCCAGCCGAAAATCCCGCCCTGCGCGGCGATCATCTCCAGGCCGATCCGCTGGAACTCCGGGAAGTAGGAGCCCACACAGTCGGAGAGCACGAGCGCTTCGTATCCCCGGTCATTGGCCTCGCGGACGGTGGTGTGCACGCAGACCTCGGTGGTCACGCCGGTGACGATCAGTCGGCTGACCCCGGCGGTCTCGAGCACGGTCTGCAGCTCGGTGGCGTAGAACGCGCCCTTACCCGGCTTGTCGATGACGATCTCGCCGTCGATCGGCGCGAGTTCGTCGATGATGTCGTGCCCGTACTCACCGCGGATCAGGATGCGGCCGTTGGCCCCCTCGTCACCGATGCGCATGGATGGCTTGCCGCGCTGCAGCTTTGCCGGCGGACAGTCGGAGAGATCGGGCAGGTGGCCCTCTCTGGTGTGGATGATCAGCATGCCGGCCGCCCTCGCGGCGGCGAGCACCTCGGCGAGCGGGGGGACCACCTGCTGCAGCAGCGACACGTCGTTGCCCAGGGTCTCGCCGAAGCCTCCGGGCAGCAGGAAGTCCCGCTGCATGTCGATCAGGACGAGCGCCGTGCTGCTGACGTCCAGGGTGAACGGCCCTGGCACGGCATCGACGGTCACAGCCGGTGGATCGTCGTTCGGGGTGGGTGTGTCGGACATGTGCGGCTCCTGATGGTGTGAGCAGGGCAGGGAGAACCTGGATCGGTCCGCGGTGGTCAGTGGCTGAGGACGGCGTTGTCCTGGGCGGCGAGATACCCCCGCCAGCCCCCGAACTCGGTGATGTCGATGGATTCATGGTGGGAGAGCGCAGAGGTGTCGGCGACGAAGCCGATCTCGGTGCTGCCATCGGCCAGGGTCACCCGGCCCAGGCAGACCGAACCTGAGGAAGCGGCGAGGATGGCCGGCAGAGCCTGCGACGGCACGTCCCAGGTCTCCACCTCGATCGCGGCTCCGCCGGACGGGACCGAGACCAGCACCGGCACCGGGGATTCAGCGCCGATCCGGAGCAGCCGATAGCTGGGCGCGGTCTCGGTCAGGGCAGCAAGCGTCCCGCCCCGATCGGAGAGATCGACGTTGCGGGGCTGACCGGACAGGTGATGACCCACCACCACCAGGGTGGTCGTCGACGGCGACATGCTGATCACCTCGCCACCAGCGGGCGCGGTCGCCGGTGCCCACTCCTGCCGATCATCGCTTTCGTTGGTGGAGAGCAGGTTTGCCACCGCCAACACCCGGTCGTCGGACAACGCCGGTCCGAGAATCATCAGACCGGCCGGGCGCCCATCGGCCGTCAATCCGGCCGGCACCACCACGGCAGACAGATCGAGCAGGTTGCCGAAGTGGGTGTAGTGGCCGAGCTTGGTGTTCGCCCCGATCGGATCGGCCAGCACCTCGTCGACGGTGAACGTGGTGCCGATCGCCGGCAGGACCAGGACGTCCATCTCCTGCCAGAGCTCGGCAACCTGTGCGCGCAACTCGCCGAGTCGATGCTCCGCCGAGAACACATCCACCGCAGAATATGTGGCGCCGCCCTGCAGGATGGCCCGGATCACCGGCAGCACCGAATCGGGCTTCTCGGCGAGGAAATCGCCGAATTCGGCCAGCCGCTCGGCGACCCACGGTCCCTGGTACAGCAATTCACCAGCGGCCAGGAACGGTCCGAACGGAGCGGTGACCGTGTTACCGAAGGTCCTCTCAACCTGTGCCCTGGATTGCAGGTGGGCGTCACGCATCCGGTCGTCGCCGAAGAACTCCAGCTCGCCCAACTCCGGCAGTCCGACCCGGAACATGCTGGGATCGCGCCGATCCCGCTCACGGACGCGGCTGTACGGATCCCGGATGTCGAATCCCGCGACCACATCGAAGACGGCGGCCAGATCCGGCACGGTGCGGCCGATCAGGCTGATGCAGTCCAGCGACCGGCAGGCGGGTACCAGCCCGACGGTGCTGATCAGACCGCGGGACGGCTTGAAGCCCGAGATCCCGTTGAGTGCGGGAGGTACCCGTCCCGATCCGGCCGTGTCCGTGGCCACCGTGAACGGGACCTCGCCGGTGGCCACCGCGAGAGCGGATCCCGAACTCGACCCACCGGAGATCAGGTTGCCGCCGTACACACTGCGCGGCAACGGGTACGGCGTCCTGGTTCCGTTCAGCCCGGTGGCGAACTGATCCAGATTCGTCTTCCCGACATAGATCGCTCCCGCCTCGATCAGCCGGGACACCACCGGCGCCGTTGCTGTGGCCCGGTAGGCATAGTCGGGACAGGCCAGAGTGGTCGGGACGCCGGCCACATCGATGCTGTCCTTGACCCCGAACGGGATCCCGAACAGCGGCAGGGCCGACGGATCCGCGTGCTGCTCCAGATCTTTCGCCCGGAGCATCAGGTCGGCCCGGTCGACGACGGAGATCCAGGTCCCGTCCGCGCCGCGTTCGGCGATGCGGTCGAGCATCCGGTCGATGACGTCGGACGGGGTCGTCGAACCCTGCTGGAAAGATCGGGTCAACGAATTGATCGTCGGGCCTGCGAGTGGTCCTGGGATGACGCTTTCGGGCATGCCGTCGATTGTCGACAATCCCTGTATCGCGGAGGGAACTGCCGTGTTAACACTGGAATACGGGACTTGACCCGGCCCGGCACGGCGGCCGCGCAATGTGGGCCTCGTTCAGAGCCGCAGGATCCTGGCAGCGGTCCCGGCGTAGCCCAGCAGCGCCACGGCCTGCGCCACCGTCACCCGACGCGTCACCAGCAATCCGACCGTCTGAAGTTGGTACAGCGACAGGACGAACCGGGCCTCGCTCTTCCGCCCCGCTTCGGCCAGTACTCCGGCGGCCATCACAAATGTCCGCAAGGATCGGGCGGCCTGCGCGGAGATACCGAACTGCGTCACCACCGCATCGAAGGTGGCCAACGCCTGCTGGGACAACGAGGCCGAAAGGTCGACCGCGACTACCTGGGCCAGCCGGACCATCGCTTCATGCGCCCGTCCCGACATCAGCTCGTGTTCGGCGTCCGCCATCAGCGACGACGAGGCCGGCGGCAGGGTCGGTGAACCGGCCACCACTGATCGCTGGGCCAGATCCCGGGCCACCGACACCACGGCGTCGGCAGCCGCGAATGTCTTCCGTTCACCGCCGGTCAGCGCCGATGCGGCCGCGTCCAGGAGTCGGAAGGCAGCGGGGACATCACTCACAGCGCCGGCCGACCACACGGGCGCATCGAGCACCGCCTGGATCGCCGCCTTCCCGGCGCCAGGATCCAGCGAGTTGGCAGCAGCCTGCAGCCGATCCCGCTGCGGGTCGGTGCGCAGGCCCCAGCCGTAGGAGAACTGTGGCGCATAGGCGGCGTCGCCGACGTTCACCGGGACCTGTTCGGCGGCTGCCGGCCAGGTCACCGGCAGCCGGCCGGTGAACGGGACCTGGCCGAACAGCGTGTCCGCGACCCCGGTGCCCTCGGTGCCGGGCAGCCAGGACGCGACCAGTCCGTCGATCTCGGCGATGCCGGGAACGACAAGCGGCCGACCGGAGACCACCAGCACCACGCACTTGTCGGCCTGCTGGCAGTCGGTGATCGCCTGCTGATCCTCGGCGCTCAACTCCAGCGTGAAGCCGTTGTTCCCGACGTCGCCCTGGCCCTCGGCGTAGGGTCGCTCGCCGACCACCGCCACCCCGATCGCACCGGGCGTCGGCTCGGTGACGACCTTGTCGGCGCCGACCACCGCGGCAATCGCCCGCCCGATGGTGGTACCGGTTGTCGTCGGGCCCGCTCCGCCCTGCCAGGAGATCGACCAACCGCCCAGCTGACGACCGAGATCATCGGCCGTGGAGCCGGTCAGGTACACGGTCGCATCCTGCGCCAGCGGCAGCACACCGTCGTTCTTCAGCAGCACCTGCGATTCCGCGGCAGCACGTCGGGCAACCGTGCGATGCTCGTCGCTGCCGACGTTCCCGGTGTTCGTCCGCAGCGCGAATGGTTCCTCGAACAATCCCGCTGCGAACTTCTCGGTCAGGATCCGGCGGACCGCATCGTCCACCCTCGACTGCGCGATCGTATTCGATTCGACCGCTGCGGTGACGGCGGCGATGAAGGCCTCGAAGTTGTACGGCGCCATCGCCATGTCCAGCCCGGAGTTCACCGACTTGACGACCTTCTCGGCGTAGCTGCTGCCGGCCAACTTGTCGATGCCCTCCCAGTCGCTGATCAGGAAGCCGCCGAAGCCCAGCTCGTTCTTGAGCAGATCGGTGTTCAATTCGGTGTTCTCGTGCATCCGGACGACCGGACCGGAGCCGATCTGCACGGCCGAGTACGACGGCATGATCGAGCCGACGCCGGCCTGGATGGCGGGCACGTACGGGTCGACGAACAGCCGACGGAACTCGTTCATGTCGGCGGCATGGGTGATCCCCTGATCGATCGGATACCCGTTGCCCGGCTGATAGCTGGTGCCGCCGTCGCCGACCCAGTGCTTGGCGGTGGCCAGCACCTTGCTGTCCCCCGAAAGGTCCGCCGGGTCGGTGCCCTGCAATCCGGTGACCGCCACCGAGGAAAGGGCGGTGACCAGCGCTGGATCCTCGCCGAAGGATTCGTAGCTGCGGCCCCACCTTTCGTCGCGGGTGACGCACAGGCACGGGGAGAACGTCCAGGGTATGCCGGTGGCGCGCACCTCTTGGGCCGTGATCTGGCCGGTTTCCTCGACCAGTTCGGGGTCGCGGGCGGCGCCGAGGCCGATGTTGTGCGGGAACAGGGTCGCGCCAACCACGTTGTTGTGACCGTGCACGGCGTCCACTCCGTACAGGAGCGGGATCTGCAGCGGCGTGGACAGCGCTTCGCGCTGGTAGCCGTCGACCATGTCCGCCCAGCCGGCGGGCGTGTTGTCGGCGGGAACCGACCCGCCGCCGGACAGCACCGAGCCGAGTTGCAACCGCGAGATGTCGCTGGTGGCCTTGAGTCCCAGTCGTTCGGCCTGGGTCATCTGGCCGATCTTCTCTGCCAGCGACATCCGGCCGAGCAGATCGTCGACCCTGCTCGCCGTCGGCAGGTCCGGGTTCAGGTACGGCAGGCCGTGCGCGTTGACCACGATCCTGGCGGGCTCGCCCCCGTAGGTTCCTCCGGTCGTGGTGACCTGGGCGGTGAGGTAGGTCGACCCGGCACCGTTCGGATCACTGTCGGGAAGCGCTCGGACCGGTATCGCCTGGGTGCTGCCCGAATCAGATCCGGCGGCGAAGGTGAAGGTGCCGCCGAAGGTTTCGATCTGCTGACCGATGGTGGCCGTCCCCGATCCCGGTGCCACCGTGACGACGACGTCGTCCGGCAGCGGATCCCCGGCCGGCGTCTCGACCCGAAGCACCAACTCGGCATTGGCACCCGGATCGAGCAGCACCACCGGCGGGTCGGCTGTCACGGTTGCGGTGATCGGCGCCGCCGGGCTGCCGGCGATCATCACATCGTCGATGGCGTAGGGGATCCGGGTTGCGGTCGCGGTCGGCAGGGTGATCGCGAAACCCCAGGCCGAGGTGAGTGAGAGCTCACCGTCCAGCGTGGCTCCGCTGCCCGGTTGGAAGTCCGTCCGCAGCTCGAACGCGCTGAACGGCAACGACACCAGCTTCCAGCGACTGCCGTCCTCGGACCAGTTGTCCTTGAACCGGGCCTGCCACAATTCCGAGTGCTCGGCATCGGGACCACCGTCCTTGAGCTCGACGGTGATATCCGCCCCTGCAGTCGGCGAGGCCGGTCGGTTGTCCTGCGACGCGTACCACCAGAAGGTGAGTCGGCCGTAGCTGCTCCAGTCCTGGGCGTTCGCCAGATTGTCGCTGAAACCGCCCCAGCCACCGGCCGGCGTCTGGTAGTCGCCGGACAACACCTTGTTCTCCGCATTGCCGGCTCGCTCCAGCGTGCTCACTGCCACCGAGACGTTGCCGTCCTGGTTGCCCCAGGCGAAGAAGCCGAGCGGGTTGCCGGTGCCACCGAGCGGCACGTCGGCTTCGAAGTCCTCCAGCAGGAACTGCCGTTGGTACACCGCGAAGTCGTCGAACTGCCAGTCGCCTGCCCCGAGATCGGACAGGGTGACGGCGAAACCATGAGCGGCCGTGGGTTCGAAACGCTCGGTGGAGGTCGGTGCGCCCTTTTCCCGGAGGTCGGCGAAGGCGACGGTGATCTGCCGCCAGCCGGCAACGTCATCGACGACCGAGCGCTCGAACAACGTGCTGGAGCCGGCGTCCGACCCGCCGCTCTTCAGTTCGTAGCGCAGTGTCTTCATGCTGCCGGTGCCCAGGAACCAGAAGCTGAAGCCGTCGTAGGCCGACCAGTCCGCCGCGGCGTTGATGTCATTGCTGAATCCGCCCCAGCCGCCGGCCGGTATGCCCGCCACCGCCACCGAGAGTGCGTGGTTCGAGGGGGACGATCCGGGGATCGCGCTGCCGTCGACCACCGACAGCACCGGCGTTGCCGCCGAGTCCGACCCCCAGCCGAACAGTGGAGCGGTGGCGCCGTTCTCGAAGTCCAGGATGGCGAGTGACGACGCGACGCTGCCGGTGTCACCGTGCGGGGTGAGGGTGAGCAGGCTGGACACGGCCCCGCTGAGCAGCAGGTCATCGCTGGGCTCCGACAGGCCCAACTGCACCGTGGTGGCGGGCGCCAACGGCCCGTGGTCGGTGGAGACGATGGTGACCGACGCCGTCGTCGCACCGGCCGGGAAACTCACCCGCTGGTCGACGGCCTGGTAGTCGGTGCCGGCCACGGCGGTGCCGCCGGTCGATCGCACCCGGACGGATTCCTCCTGCGCGGCAGCCTGATTCAACCGCACCTGGATGACGGCATCCTGACCGGCGGGAGTGGCTTGCGCGGCGACGGAGAATCCGACGGAGGTCGCCGCCGCAACCCCGTTGATCTCCAGCGAGTACAGCGAGTACCCGTACCAGTGGCTGCCCCACGGCCAGTTCGAGAACCTCTCGAGCATCGTCACCCGCAAATATCTGGCGGTGACCGGTGCGGCCGGCACGATCTCGTCGAGGCCGCCGTCACCGGTGTCGACGGCGCTGATCGTGGTCCAGCTCTCGTCGTTCTGCGGGTTCTCCTGGGCAACCTGCACGGTGTACTTCACCGCGTAGGCGGCTTCCCACAGCAGGCCGACCCGGTCCACCTGCGCCGAGGTGCCGAGGTCGACCTGCAACCAGGCGGTGAACACCGACGTCGCGTCGTCCGGGCCGTTGCCGCTGGCCCACCGCGTCGCAGGGTCGCCGTCGATCGCGTTGCCTGCTGGGAAGGTGCCGTCCTGATCGTTCTGCGATGCGGACGCGGTGACGGTTCCGAACGGCGCCAGATCCGGGCTCTGCGCCGCCATCGCGGGCGCTGCGGCCAGCACCTGGAGCAGGCCGGCCAGTAGTGCCGCCACAGTGAAAGCGCTGATCGTCCGAACCCGACGACGGAAACCGAAACCCCCTGCCGTGGAAGAGAAGCGGCCACGACCCAACCGTTGCGACGTCATCGTCGACTCCTCGAGCTCCGGCACCTGACACGCTGCCCAGCGCATCGCGCCGAGGATCCGTCGTGCCCGTCCGGGTTCTCCTCGGACGTCCGGACGGGGCCTCGGCGACTCCCGGAATCCGGTCACGGGTGAGTGCTCATTAGACCCGCGGCTAAGGATGCCGTCAAGACGATCTGACGCCCATCTGCTCGGCATTCAGGTATCGCTGGGAGCGTTTCCATGCACCCAGAGTGACGGGGCGCAGTTGCTTCCGTCTGACCGTCAGGTTCGGGCCGCCGCTACGCCATCGCGGCGGTACTGCAGGTACCGCTGCCCACCGTGATCGCACAATGCTTCGAGAACGACGTCCAGGTCATTGGTTTCGAGCGCGGTCAACAGCTCCTCGTGACGACGGAGCCCTTCGCCCGGTCCCACCAGGCTGGCCTCGAGTCGGAGGTTGATCGCCATCGGCCGCTGGAGTTTCACCAGGATCGGCTCCATCGCCAGGTCGAGTTGGCGATTGCCGGCCAGCGCGACGATCGCCGCATGGAAGGCGCGGTGCGCGTCGTCCCTGGCCAATTCGTCGGCCGCCGACTCGGCGATCCGCATCTGTTCGAGCTTGGCCCGGACGTCAGCGAGCCGGTCGACCCCCTCTTCGATGGTCATCGGCAACGCGGTGGTCATGGCATGGCGTTCGAGCACCGCGCGAATTTCGAACAGTTGACGAATGTCCTCGTCCGACCAAACGGTGACCCGGGCCCCTCGCCGCGGCAGATGCTCGACCAGACCCTGCTGGACCAGCAGTCGCAGCGATTCACGCAGCGGTGCCCTGCTGATCGAGAACCGTTGACAGATCTGCTCTTCGATCAATCTGGTGCCGGGCTCGAGTGTCCCGCTGAGGATCTCGTCGCGCAACCGGCGGGTGGTCGCCTCGACCAGGCTCGGGGCGAAGAGGTCACCCGGTGCTGAGAGGTCGGCGGTCATCGACGCCACCCCCTCGCTGACTGTCGCGGTCCTCGTCCCCGCGTCTGTCGTCACAGTGTAGGAGGCATGCTCGATCGGAAGGGACCCGCGATCGACGGCCGGCCGGATCGGCCGCCGGCACCATCGACTGCGTCCGACGGGCCGCTGCACCACCGACGAGCGGCCCGGAACAGCAAGAACCCCCGGCCCACCGGATTGGTCCGATGAGCCGGGGTCGCCTGTGCCGGGTTCAGTCCCGGGTGTCTCGAGTGGATTGGATCGCCGTGCCCCACGGTGCTCGGGCGCAGCCGGGCTCAGGCGGTGGTCTTGACCAAGGTGCAGTTCGCGTCGATGGCGTACCACTTGCCGCCGACTCCCTGGCCGTTCGCCTCGCCCGGAGCGCCGTCGCCGGAGTAGTAGTACAGCGCCCATTTGCCCATCACCAGTTGCTTGCTGCCGTCCGGACGATCGATGGTCGAGACGCCGGAGGCCTGCAGCTCGTCGGAGATGGTGAATCCGTCCTCGACGGTCAGCGGCGGCCACGCCTGGGCGCAGGCATCGAAGCAGGTGGTCTCCCCCGCCGGGTCGTTGGTGAAGGCGTACAGCGTGTGGCCGTTGGCCCCGACCATCACCTCGCCGAGGTTGCCGACCTGGGCCAGTCCAACGGCAGGGGCCGCCGGGTCGGCCGCCGGAGCCTGCGCCGCGGCCGGTTCGGGTGCCGGCGCAGGGGCTGGCGCTGGTGCTGGTGCTGCCGTTGCGGCCGGGGCTTCTGGTGCTGCGGCGGCCGCGGCGTCGCCCTTGATCAGCGTGGCGTCGGCTGCCTGGGCGAACCAGACCCCGCCCACGCCCTGCCCGTTGGTCTCGCCAGGCGCGCCGTCGCCGGCGTAGTAGTACAGCGGCCACTTGCCGATCTTCAGTTGTTTGCTGCCGTCCGGCCGGTCGACGGAGGTGACAAGGGCCGGGTCGATTCCGTCCGGAACGCCGGATCCCTCGGTCACGGTCACCGCGGGCCAGGCCGCCGCGCAGGCGTCGAAGCAGGTGCTGACGCCGTCGACGTCCTTGGTGAAGGCGTACAGGGTGTGGCCGTTCGACCCGACCACGACCTTGCCGAGCGCGCCGGCCTCGGCGACCCCGGCAGGCGCCTGTGCCACCGCCTTCACCGGGGCAGTGGTGACGGGCGCAGTCACGGCAGAGGACTGGGAGGCAACTGCCGCGGCGGCGGAGATGGTCGCTGTGCCGGAGACCTGGCTGGCCTGACCGCAGGCGGAGAGGAACAGTCCGGCCGCCACCAGGGCGATCGGAGCGGTGATGATGGTGCGCAGCTTCATGACGAAACCCTTTCGAGGATGGGAATTTTCGAAGATCGAGGCCGGGCGACCCGTCGATCGCCCGGCACCATGGAGTACGGGGGCATCAGCGGATCGGTTCTCGATGACTGCCGGTTCACCCGATCGGCGCAGCTGCGGCGCCGTGGCCTCGGAGGACGGTGGTGCACCGCACACGAACCGTCCGCGACTCGTGCACGTACCCATGGGCATGACAGCAAGTCGCCTGCGGTGGTCCGGGTCCGGCGCAATTGACCCGACCCCGCGGGCCGGGCTGAACTACCCTTACCCGGGTGCTGACCGAGGACGAACTGCGGCGATTTCGCGCCGGGGAGTCCGACGCGGTGCGCGCGGTGTATCGGGAGTACGGGCGGCTGGTCTATGCCGTGTGTCGCAACCAGTTGGGATCACCCCAACTTGCCGAAGAGGCAGCGCAGCAGACGTTCCTCAAGGCTTGGCGATCGGCGTCCACTGTCGAGCCCGGCCGGGACCTCGCACCATGGCTGGCGACCATCGCCCGCCGCACCTCGATCGACGTGTTCCGACAGGAATCGCGGGAAAAGACGTCGGCACTGGACGACGTACCGGTGGCGCACCCGGCGATGGTCCAGGCGCCGGTGGCCATCGAACGCACCTACGACGTCTGGCAGGTTCGGCAGGCGTTGGACGAGCTGCCAGAGGACGAGCGGGTGATCGTCCAGCTGCAGCACCTGGAAGGTCTGACCCAGACAGCCGTTGCCGAGCGGTTGAACCTCCCGGTCGGCACGGTCAAGTCCCGGTCGTACCGGGCGCACAAGAAGCTGGCAGGACGCCTGGGGCACCTGCGCGAAGGATTCGATTGACGTCCTGACGGGCGGTTTACTGGAGAAGTACCGACAACCTGCGAACGGAGGTGACCACAGATGGCTCCCGACACCGGACGGCATGACGCCGACGAGAACCACAACGACCGCGCTCGCGTCGACTACCTCGCCGGGGCGGACGACGTCGAACTCGACGCGACCGACCAGGCCGAGCTCGACGAGCTCCGGGCGTTGCTCGCCGACCCCACGCTGTGGTCCGAACCGCCCGCAGAGCTCGAGGATTCGGTGGTGGCGTTGATCGCCGCTGAGGCAGGCGCCACCACCTCGTCCGCTCCCTCTGCTTCACCCGATTCGGCGGCACCGACAGCTCCGACGGCATCGACAGCATCGACAGCTCCGACGGCGGGATCGTCCGAGCCGCCCCCTTTCCGCCTGCAGAGCGTGAGCACTGATCGATCGGAGCCCGATGCACCGGCCGCACCGACGGCGCCGGTCACTTCGTCGGCGCCCACCACTCCGTCGGCGCCCACCGACCTGTCGGCCGCCCGGGAACGCAAACAGCGACGAAAGTTCAGTCGCCCAACCCTTCTGATCGCAGCTGCAGCCGCCGTCGTGGCGATCACCGTGTCCGGAATCCTGCTGCTGCGCGATTCGGGGCAACGCCGGTTCGACGTCGCGCTCTCGGCCACCGAGCTCGCGCCGGGGGCGACCGGTAATGCGGTGATGCTCAAGACCGACTCCGGCTGGGAGATCACCCTGAACGCCACCGGACTCCCCCGCCGGGAGAACGGTGAGTTCTACCAGGCGTGGCTGCGCAACGCGGACGGCGTGCTGGTGCCGATCGGCACCTTCAACGAGGGGACCGATGTCGTGCTCTGGGGCGGGGTCTCACCCGAGTCGTTCTCCACCATGACCATCACCCTGGAGACCGCCGACGGCGACCAGAATTCCTCCGGACAGCGGGTGCTGGTCGGGACCGCGGTCGAGGACTGACTGACGCCGCGTTGGGCACGGGACTGGGCTCAACGCGGATGATCGGCCGGGGCGAAATCAGGGGGCCGTCGCAACACGTTTCAAGTCCTTGGCTATGAGGTTATCGAACGCCTCACGCGGTGTTAGGTAACCCAGGCGTTTGCGTGGCCGGT
>Ga0164308_10001365_pt1 | contig 12969 bp, 9 predicted proteins | sample Whisoiple_246_MG_FD_109983 | JGI IMG/M metagenome (GOLD analysis project Ga0164308, IMG submission 109983) | Soil microbial communities amended with fresh organic matter from upstate New York, USA - Whitman soil sample_246_MG | ecosystem: Environmental > Terrestrial > Soil > Unclassified >... | reverse complement strand
TGGCCTTCGCGCAGGAGGTCATCGGCAAACCCCGCGGCGAGATCCGCAAGGCCGTGCCGCAGGTGCTCGACCTCGTGGGTCTCGGGGGCAAGGAGGACCGCATGCCCGGTGAGCTCTCCGGTGGTGAGCAGCAACGTGTGGCGATCGCCCGGGCCTTCGTCAACCGTCCCATGCTGCTGATCGCGGACGAGCCGACCGGCAACCTCGACCCGCAGACCTCCGTCGGCATCATGAAGCTGCTGGACCGGATCAACCGGACCGGCACCACCGTGATCATGGCGACCCACGACCAGAACATCGTCGACCAGATGCGCAAGCGCGTCATCGAGCTCGAACAGGGCCGCCTCGTGCGTGACCAGGCGCGCGGCGTCTACGGCTACCAGCACTGAGAAGGGCCGGCGGCCCGGCCCGCCGGCCCCTCCGAGCCCCTGCACGAGCATCGAGTACTGAAAGGACGCCATGCGCGCCCAGTTCGTCCTGTCGGAGATCGGCGTCGGTCTTCGTCGTAACCTCACGATGACCTTCGCGGTCGTGGTCTCCGTCGCCCTCTCGCTCGCCCTGTTCGGCGGTGCGCTGTTGATGCGCGAGCAGGTCAGCTCGATGAAGACCTACTGGTACGACAAGGTCAACGTCTCGATCTTCCTCTGCAACAAGAACGACGCCAAGGACGTGCCCAAGTGCGCCAAGGGCGCCGTCACGGCGGAGCAGAAGAAGGAGATCAAGGCCGACCTCGAGAAGATGGAGGCCGTCCAGAAGCCGGTCCTCTTCGAGAACGTCGACGAGGCGTACAAGCACTACCAGGAGCAGTTCGGCGACTCGCCGATGGCCGGCAACATCACGCCGGACCAGATGCAGGAGTCGTTCCGGGTCAAGCTGAAGGACCCGCAGAAGTACAAGGTCGTCGCGACGGCCTTCGCCGGCCGTGACGGCGTGCAGTCCGTCCAGGACCAGCGGAGCATCCTCGACAACCTCTTCGGGCTGATGAACGGCATGAACGTGGCCGCGATCTTCCTGATGGGGCTGATGCTGGTCATCGCGCTGATGCTGATCGTGAACACCGTCCGCGTCTCGGCGTTCAGCCGGAGACGGGAGACGGGCATCATGCGGCTGGTGGGAGCCTCGGGCTTCTACATCCAGATGCCGTTCATCATGGAGGCCGCGTTCGCCGGCCTGATCGGCGGACTGCTCGCCTGCGTGATCCTGATAGCGGCCAGGTACTTCCTGATCGACGGCGGACTCGCCCTCCAGGAGAAGCTGAACCTGATCGACTTCATCGGCTGGGACGCGGTGCTCACGAAGCTTCCGCTGGTCATCGCGATCGGGCTGCTGATGCCCGCCGTTGCCGCCCTCTTCGCGTTGCGCAAGTACCTCAAGGTGTGACGAGCGCCCCGTACCGCATGCGGCGAACGCGCCGTGTGCGGACGGGGCGTTGTCCTACACTCGGCCACATGCCGGGCCATACGCACCATTTGAAACCCCGCGGGATCTACCGCGGGGCGGCCCTGACGTTGGTGTTCGCGAGCGTGCTGGCCACGGCCGCGGCCACCGGGTCACTGCCCCGTGAGGACGACGCGGGCACGGAGATAAGGACACGCGCGGTGTCCTCCACGGTCGGCCCCGTGAACCGTGAGGAGATCGCGGACGCGGCCGCGGACGCGGAGGCCGACGGGAAGTCCGGTACGGACGCCGCCGAGGAGGTCGTCAGCCGCAGCGGGGACCGCTGGGGCGCGGTGTACGACGAGCGGGAGTACGAGGAGTTCGAGCAGGCCCTCGACGGTTCGTACACCGGGGTGGGTGTCTCCGCCCGCCGCTCGGCCCGCGGCGACGTCGCCGTGACCGAGGTCCAGGCCGGCGGGCCGGCGGACCGGGCCGGGGTGCGCAAGGGAGACCTGCTGCGCACCGTGGACGGCCGTCCGGTCGAGAAGCGCCCCGTCGCCGAGGTGGTCGCGCTGCTGCGCGGCGACCGCACGAAGGCGGCCGAGGGCTCCTCGGTCGTCCTCGGGCTCGGCCGCGGCGGCCACACCTGGACCACGACCCTGCGCAGGGCCCGGCTCAGCACCGACCCGGTGAGCGTCCGCCGACTCGGTCAGGGGCCCTCCTCCGCCGTACTGATCAAGGTGGACGCGTTCACCAAGGGCGCGGGCACCGCGGTCCGTGACGCCGTGGACGAGGTGCCCGGGGACGCGGGAATCCTGCTGGACCTCCGGGCCAACTCGGGCGGGCTGGTCACCGAGGCCGTCACCGCCTCCTCCGCCTTCCTGGACGGCGGCCTCGTCGCCACCTACGACGTCCACGGGGAGCAGCACGCCCTCTACGCCGAGCCCGGCGGGGACACCGACCGGCCGGTGGTCGTCCTGGTGGACGGCGGCACGATGAGCGCCGCCGAACTGCTGACGGGCGCGCTGCAGGACCGCGGGCGGGCGGTGACCGTCGGATCGCGCACCTTCGGCAAGGGATCCGTGCAGATGCCCAGCAAGCTTCCCGGCGGCTCGGTGGCCGAGCTGACCGTCGGGCACTACCGCACACCGGCGGGCCGCAGCGTCGAGGGAAGCGGCATCACACCGGACGTCGGGGCGGGTCCGGAGGCCCAGCAGCGGGGCGAGACGGTATTGAGTGGCCTCGGGGGTGGGTCGTAGTGCGAAAATGACCGCACTATGGCCAAGGAAAAAGACACCGGGCGCAAGATGATTGCGCAGAACAAGAAGGCGCGGCACGACTACCACGTCCTCGACACCTACGAGTGCGGTCTCGTACTGATGGGTACCGAGGTCAAGTCGCTGCGGATGGGCAGGGCGTCGCTGGTCGACGGCTTCGTCCAGATCGACGACGGCGAGGCGTGGCTGCACAACGTCCACGTCCCGGAGTACGTGCAGGGCACCTGGACCAACCACTCGGCGAAGCGCAAGAGGAAGCTGCTCCTGCACCGGGCCGAGATCGACAAGCTCCGGTCCAAGTCGCAGGAGACGGGACACACGATCGTGCCGCTCGCGCTGTACTTCAAGGACAGCCGCGTCAAGGTCGAGATCGCGCTCGCGAAGGGCAAGAAGGAGTACGACAAGCGTCAGACGCTGCGTGAGAAGCAGGACACGCGGGAGACGAACCGCGCCATCTCGGCGGCCCGCCGGCGCCAGCGCAGCGCGTAGCCGCCACCGTTCCGGGGCCCGCGCCCCGGAGCCGCCGGAATACGGTGGCATCCGCGTGCGTTGGTCACGTACGATGGGCCATGCACCTCACAGCGGGTGCGTGGATTGATAAAACAACATGGGGATGATCGGTTTCGACAGCGGATGTCGAAGCAGGGGAAGCGAGTCGAGGAAGCGGCAATGATCTCGTAAACCATATGTCGCAACCAATAATCGCCAATTCCAAGCGCGATTCCTCCGCCTTCGCCCTCGCTGCCTAATTAGCAGCTAAGCGAAGACTCTGCGGAGTGTCAGCCCGGGGGTGATCCCGACCCGGATCCTGGCATCAACAAGGGATCTAAACTTCTAAGCCCGGTCACGGGGCCTAGAAGGAAATCAAACAGTGGCTGGGCCTGTCGGAGGCTTGTTCGCGTGACCTCCGGGGCCGAGAAAAGCGTAGCGAACTGCACTCGGAGAAGCCCTGGTTCCGCACCGTTGGACGCGGGTTCGATTCCCGCCATCTCCACAATTCCCATGTGAACGAGGACCCCGTTGCCACCGGCAGCGGGGTCCTCGTTTTTCCTGTGTGCCGCCCGGGCCGGTCAGGACCGGCGCGTCCCGGCAGCCGCGACGGCCAGGGCGAGGGCCGCCGCGCACATCGGAGCCGCGTATCCGGCGACCGTTCCCGCGTGTTCCACCGCCCAGCCGCCCACGGCCGAGCCGGCGGCCACCCCGCCCAGCAGGGCCGTGACCGCGAGCGTCATCCCCTCGTTGAGCTGCGCCTGCGGGGTGAGCCGCTGCACCAGGGTCATCCCGGTGACCATGGTGGGGGCGGTGGCCGCTCCCGCCAGCAGCAGGCAGCCGGCCAGGACGGGCAGTGAGCCGGTCGTGGCCGTGGCCAGCAGGGGCAGCGACATCAGCGCGGTCATTCCCGTCAGGCAGAGCAGCAGCCTGCGCCCGGCACGGGCGGCGGGGGGCAGCGATCCGTACAGCAGTCCGGCCACGCAGGAGCCTGTGGCCTGGAGTGCGAGGATCGCGCCCCCCGCGTGCGCGATGGTGACGACCTCCATCGCGCCGAAGACGGCCCCGGTCGCGAGAAACACGGCGAGCAGGGCGGCCATGCCCGGGGTGCGCAGAGGTGAGGGGGCCCGGGTACCGGGGGTCACCGGTGGTTCGGTGGCTCGCTGCGCGGCGAAGACCAGGACACCGGTCATCAGCAGGATCGCGCCGGTGAGGGTGCCCGCCTCGGGGAAGAGGGCCCCGCACAGGGACGCGGCGAGGACCGGGCCGAGCATGAAGCACAGCTCGTCGGCGGCCTGTTCGAAGGAGTTGGCGGTGTGCAGGGCCGCCGGGTCGCCCCGGTGCAGATGGGCCCAGCGGGCCCGCGACATGCCTCCCGTGTTCGGGGTGGTGGCCGTCGCGGCGTAGGCGACGAAGAGTGTCCAGACCGGTGCGTCGTGGTGCACGCAGAGCACCAGGGCCAGCGAGCCGAGTACGGCGACGGCCGTGGCGGGCACCGCGATCCTGGCCTGGCCGTACCGGTCGACGAGGCGGGCCGTCCAGGGGGCGACCACGGCGGTCGCGGCCAGCCCGGTCGCGGTGACGGCCCCGGCCAGGGCGTACGAACCGTGAGCCCCGGCGATCATGATGACGGCGCTGACGCTGAACATCCCCATGGGCAGCCGGGCGAGGAGGTTGCCCGCGGTGAAGGCGCGCGCGCCGGGGGTGGCGAGCAGCCGTACGTAGGGATTGGACGGGCCGGCGGTGGACGGGCCGACGGGAGCCGGGGCGGCGGTTTCAGGAGACACGTCCTCCAGCCTGAAACGGGGCGATCCGTGCTGTCCAACACCTGATCAGAGGCCACTGACGCACTTCTGTTGTAAATTCTGCCGGTGGCCGCCACCGACACCGATCCCCGTATCCTCCGCGCCTTCGTCGCCGTGGCCGAGGAGCTGCACTTCACCCGTGCCGCCGCCCGGCTCTACGTGGCGCAGCAGGCGCTGAGCCGCGACATCCGCAGGCTGGAGCGCGAGCTGGGCAGGGAGCTCTTCGTCCGCACCACCCGGCAGGTCTCCCTCACCCCGGACGGGGAGCGTCTCCTGCCGTACGCCCGCCGGGTCCTCGAAGCCCACGCCGCGCTCCGTGCCGCCTTCACGGACCCGGCGGACCGTCCGCTGCTCGTCGACCTGAACACCGACGGGATGACCGCGGCCCGGGTGCTGGCCCGGGCGCGGGAGCTCGCACCCGACTGCGAGCTGATGGCCCGTTTCGAGAGCGGGCTGACCTGGGCGGCGGGTGAGGTGCTCGCCGGACGGCTGGACGTCTCGTTCGGGCGTGCCGCCGGACTCGATCCCGCGGTCCTCGCCCAGCTCTCCGTACAGCCGGTGCGGTACGAGCCGATGGCCGTGCTCCTGCCGGGCGATCATCCTCTGGCAGGGCGTGAAACGGTCGCCATGAGTGATCTGGCCGGTGAAACCGTCTACGCCGGGGCGGGCAATACGCGCACGCGTGAGTGGACGGATCTCGCATCCATGCTCTTCGCGGAGTGGGACATAGTGCTGGCTCCGCCGGCTCCGCTCGCCGTCGGCGTGGCCGAATTCCAGCGGGTCATGACGAAGACGGGCCATCCCGTGCTGGCCGTCGCGGGCTTTCCGCCGCTGCTGGGAGCGGTGTTGCGTCCGCTCGTACGGCCGGTGCCGCTGTCCCCGCTGCTGATGGTCTGGCGCAAGGGACTCGACCACCCAGGTCTGTCCGCGTTGCGTGCCGCGGTGGCCGAACTCGCGGGCTCGGAAGGTTGGTTGGAAAGGCCACCTACTTCGTGGCTACCCGGAATCGATGCTTCACTCATGGATCGCCGCTCCTGAGCGAGATGGTGATACGTCCCTCTTTCTGGTCTCTTCGTGCGCTACATTCGCCCCCTCGGATGCTCGGTGGCGCGTGGCGCACGGACGGGGTGGGGGCCCTGTCCGATGGCACGATTCCAGTCACCCCACGGGCACCGGGTTCATTGAGTGGGGGATGTGCGAACACCTGTGGAAAATTGGCGCGAAGGTACCCGAACCGGGCACACGCATGAGTCGAGCGACGTCACCGTCCAACTGGACGGTCTGGGGCGTCAGCTCTCCGAACTACCTGTCGAACCCGCCCCTCCGGACCCTGCGGAGGGCCCGGTCTTCGTCGACGAGAGCGGCCGCCGCAGCAAGACGTACCGGCGGGTGGGCTGGGTGCTCGCCGCGGTCAGTGCCGTGTACGCGGTGACGCTCGTGGTCGCCGTGCTCGGCGGCAACTCCAGCGCTCCCTGGCTGCCGCTCTCCGGGCAGGACCAGAAGCGCGCGGAGAAGGCCGAGGTGCGGCCCGCGCCGAGCGGCGCCGCCGTGTCCGGGAGCCCCGGAGCCACGCCCGGGGCCTCCGCTTCGGCCTCCGGTTCCGCCGCGGCCCCCGCACCGGGCGGCGCCTCCGCCTCCCCGTCCGGTTCGGCCGAGCCCGGCGTGAGCGCCGAGGCCCGCGTGTCCGGCAAGCCGACGAAGAAGGGCACTGCGTCCTCGTCGGCCCCCGCCCCGGGCGCCCCGGTCTCCGAACGGCCGAGCGGCGAGCCCTCGCCGCCGGCCACCACCGAACCGCCCGTCGAGGAGAGTCCGCCGGCGTCCCCGGCCCCCTCGGAATCACCGGTGCAACCTCAAGAAGGCACTCAGTAGATGACACCCCCCGTTTCGCGGGGCAGGCACAACCGGAAGAAGAAGCGGACCGTCCGGCGCAGGCTTCCCATGCGCTACCTGCTTCCGTCAGTCCTCCTGGTGGCCCTGCTCGCCATGCTCATGCTGCGCGGATACGTGCACAGCGAGATCCTCGCCGACCACCGTGTCCAGGCGCCCGCTCCCACCACCCAGGTGCCGGACGACGTGCTCGAGGGCGGCCCGGTCATCGACGCCCGCGCCGCGGGCGGGCAGGCCAAGTCGCTCCGGATACCCGATCACAGGATCGTGCTGACCTTCGACGACGGCCCGGACCCCGTCTGGACCCCGCGCGTCCTGGACGAACTCAGGAAGAACCGCGCGCACGGCGTCTTCTTCGTCACCGGCACCATGGCCTCCCGCTACCCGGACCTCGTGAAGCGGATGGCCGACGAGGGGCACGAGATCGGGCTGCACACCTTCAACCACCCCGACCTCTCGTTCCAGTCCACCAGCCGCATCGACTGGGAGCTCTCCCAGAACCAGCTGGTGCTGGCGGGCGCGGCCGGCATCCGCACGTCCCTGTTCCGGCCTCCGTACTCCTCGTCCTCCGACGCCATGGACGACAGGTCCTGGCCGGTCACGCGGTACATCGGCAGCCGCGGCTACCTCACCGTCGTGAACAACACCGACAGCGAGGACTGGAAGCGCCCCGGCGTCCCCGCGATCATCGAGCGGGCCACGCCGAGGAACGGCAAGGGCGCCATCGTCCTGATGCACGACTCCGGCGGCGACCGGTCCCAGACCGTGGCCGCCCTGAGGGAGTTCCTGCCGCAGATGCAGCGGCAGGGCTACGAGTTCACCAACCTGACCTCGGCGCTCGGCGCCCCGAGCGCCCACACCGAGGTGTCCGGGCTCGCGCTCTGGAAGGGCAGGGCGTTCATCGGGGCGGTGGAGATCTCCGAGCGCGTCACCGGCGTCCTGGTGGTCGGCCTCGCCGCCATCGGCGTCCTCGTGATGGTCCGCTTCGGCCTGATGCTGCTGCTCTCCTTCCTGCACGCCAGGAAGGTGCGCCGCCAGGACTTCAGCTGGGGCGGGCGGTTCACCCGCCCGGTGTCGGTCCTCGTGCCGGCCTACAACGAGCGCGAGTGCATCGAGGCCACCGTGCGCTCGCTCGTGGCCAGTGACCACCCGATCGAGGTCGTCGTCATCGACGACGGCTCGACGGACGGCACGGCCGATCTCGTCGAGGCGATGTGGATCCCGAACGTCCGGGTCGTCCGCCAGACCAACGCGGGCAAGCCCGCCGCCCTCAACAACGGAATCGCGCACGCCCGTCACGACATCGTCGTGATGATGGACGGCGACACGGTCTTCGAACCCTCCACCGTGCGCGAGCTCGTCCAGCCGTTCGCCGACCCACGGGTGGGCGCGGTCGCCGGCAACGCGAAGGTGGGGAACCGCGACTCGCTGATCGGCGCATGGCAGCACATCGAGTACGTGATGGGCTTCAACCTCGACCGCCGGATGTACGACCTCCTGGGCTGCATGCCCACCATCCCCGGTGCGGTCGGCGCCTTCCGCAGGGACGCGCTGGACCGCGTCGGCGGCATGAGCGAGGACACCCTCGCCGAGGACACCGACGTCACCATGGCGCTGCACCGTGACGGCTGGCGCGTCGTCTACGCGGAGAACGCCCGGGCGTGGACCGAGGCCCCGGAGTCCGTGCAGCAGCTCTGGTCGCAGCGCTACCGGTGGTCGTACGGCACCATGCAGGCCATCTGGAAGCACCGCCGCGCGGTCGTCGAGCGCGGGCCCTCGGGCCGCTTCGGGCGCGTGGGGCTGCCGTTCGTCTCCCTGTTCATGGTCGTCGCCCCGCTGCTGGCGCCCCTGATCGACGTCTTCCTGCTGTACGGACTGGTCTTCGGCCCGACGGGGAAGACGGTCGCTGCCTGGTTCGGGGTCCTGCTGGTGCAGGCCGTCTGCGCCGCGTACGCCTTCCGGCTCGACCGGGAGCGCATGACCCATCTGATCTCCCTGCCGCTCCAGCAGATCCTCTACCGGCAGCTGATGTACGTCGTGCTGCTCCAGTCCTGGATCACCGCTCTCACCGGCGGCCGGCTGCGCTGGCAGAAGCTGCGGCGCACCGGCGTGGTGGAGGCGCCGGGCGGTACGACGAACCGGCGCAGGGAAACGGAACGGAGGCCGGTGGCATGACCTACCCCCAGCCACCCCGGCAGGACGGAGCCGGGTACGCCCCGTCGGCCCCTCCAGCCCCGTCCGTCCCGGGAGACCGCACGGAGCACGCGCCCGTCCCGGCGGCCCGTGCGGAGCGTGTGTCCGCCGCGCCGGACTCCACCGGCGAGGCCCCCGCCCCCCGTTCCGGGCCGGGGCGGGACCGCTACCTCGACCTGCTCAGGAGCGTGGCCCTCGTCCGGGTCGTCGTCTTCCACCTCTTCGGCTGGGCCTGGCTGACCGTCCTGTTCCCGTCCATGGGCGTGATGTTCGCCCTGGCCGGTTCGCTGATGGCCCGCTCGCTGGCCCGGCCGGCCGGAGGGGTCATCCGCAGCAGGCTGCGCAGGCTGCTCCCCCCGATGTGGGCGTTCTCCCTCGTCGTCGTACCGGTGATGTTCGCGCTGAGCTGGAAGCCCGTCCGGGAGGAGGGGCTGTGGTGGTTCGTCGAGCTCGGCAGCTATCTGTTCCCGCTCGGCGCGCCGCCCTTCCCCGAGGAGAACGGCTCGGCCGGCGGATGGCTGGAGCTGAGCTGGGCGGACCAGGCGGCGGGGCCGCTCTGGTACATCCGGGCGTACCTGTGGTTCGTGCTGGCCTCGCCCCTGCTGCTCAGGGCGTTCCGCAGGCTGCCGTGGGTCACCCTGCTCGCTCCGGTCGCCCTCACCGCCGTCATCGGCACCGGACTCGTCACCGTGCCCGGAACCTTCGGCGAGAGCCTGGTCGACTTCGCCGTGTTCGGATCCTGCTGGATCCTGGGATTCGCGCACCACGACGGCCTGCTGAAGGAGATCCCGCGCTACCTGGCGGTGTCGTCCGCCGCGCTCGTCATGGGCTTCGGCCTGTGGTGGGCGTCCGGGCACCTCACGGAGGAGGGCTGGAACCTGGACGAGATCCCGCTCGCCCAGGCCACCTGGTCCCTCGGCTTCTGCACGATCCTCCTGGTCCACGCCCCGTCCTGGCGGAAGCTCCCCGGCAGGCTCGCGGCCTGGGACGGCCTGGTCACGCTGGCCAACAACCGGGCCGTGACGATCTACCTGTGGCACAACCTGCTGCTGATGGCGGCCGCGCACCTGGTGGACCGGCTCTGGGCGGTGCCGTGGCTCGGCGACGCGTTCGACGCGCAGATCGAGCAGTCGTACGAGGTGCTGGTCCTGATCGCGATCTGGCCGCTGACCGCGCTCGCGATCCTGGCGTTCGGCTGGGTCGAGGACGTCGCCGCCCGCCGCCGCCCGCGTCTGTGGCCGAACGGGAAGGGCCGGACGCGCGGAGCCTGACCGGCCGGGGCGGGGGCGCGGGGCCGGATCGCCGTACCCCCGCCCCGGCGGACCCCTCCGGGCCCTGCTCACCGCGCTCCCGGGGGCCGAGTGAGAGCAAGGTTGCGCACCGGTCACCTCCGGGCACCGCACCGAAACGCGGGGTCCTTAGGGTCGGCAGGACAACACCCCGACCCTTGTGGAGGCGCCTGATGGCCGGTCGTTGGATCGAGAAGTGGGAGCCGGAGGACGAGACCTTCTGGCGGGAGACGGGCGAGAGGACCGCCCGCAGGAACCTGTGGTTCTCCGTGCTCTCGGAGCACATCGGGTTCTCGGTCTGGTCCCTGTGGTCCGTGATGGTCCTGTTCATGGGGCCGGAGTACGGCATCGACCCGGCGGGGAAGTTCTTCCTGATCTCCACGGCCACCCTGGTCGGCGCCGTCGTGCGGGTGCCGTACACCTTCGCGGTCGCGCTGTTCGGCGGGCGCAACTGGACCGTCGTCAGCGCGCTGTCGCTCCTCGTGCCGACCTGCGCCGCCTTCTGGGTGATGGAGCCCGGCACCTCGTACACCACGTTCCTCGTCGTCGCCGCGCTCACCGGCATCGGAGGCGGCAACTTCGCCTCGTCGATGACCAACATCAACGCCTTCTTCCCGCTGCGCAAGAAGGGCTGGGCGCTCGGGCTCAACGCGGGCGGCGGCAACATCGGCGTCCCCGTGGTCCAGCTCGTCGGCCTGCTGGTGATCGGTACGGCCGGCGCCGCGCACCCGCGGATCGTGCTCGGGGTGTACGTACCGCTGATCGTGGTCGCCGCACTCTGCGCGGCGCTCAGGATGGACAACCTCAGGCCCGTCCAGAACGACACGGGAGCGGCGCTCCAGGCCGTGCGGGAGCCGCACACCTGGATCATGTCGGTGCTCTACATCGGCACCTTCGGTTCGTTCATCGGGTACAGCTTCGCCTTCGGACTCGTCCTGCAGACCCAGTTCGGACGTACCCCGCTGCAGGCCGCCTCGCTGACGTTCATCGGCCCCCTGCTCGGCTCCCTGATCCGGCCCGCGGGCGGCTGGCTCGCCGACCGTTACGGCGGCGCCCGGATCACCCTGTGGAACTTCGCGGCGATGGCGGCGGCGACCGGCGTCGTCGTCCACGCCTCGCGCATCGAGTCGCTGGCGGTGTTCCTCGTCGGGTTCATCGCGCTGTTCGTGCTGACGGGGCTCGGCAACGGCTCCACCTTCAAGATGATCCCGGGCATCTTCCACGCCCAGGGGATCGCCAAGGGGCTGCGCGGCGAGGAGGCCGCGGCGTACGGGCGGCGGCTGTCCGGCGCGGCCATGGGACTCATCGGTGCGGTCGGGGCGCTGGGCGGTCTCGCGATCAACCTCGCGTTCCGTCAGTCGTTCGCCGCCTCGGGCACCGGGACGGCCGCCTTCTGGTGCTTCCTCGGCTTCTACGCCGTCTGCTTCACCCTCACGTGGGCGGTATACCTTCGGCGTACCGAAGCGGTCGCCGCGAAGCCCCAGCTCAGCTATGCCGAGGTGTGAGGACGACCGGGAGGCGTCGCAGGACGTAACGGGCGGGAAATACAGGAGGACCGAGACTGTCACGCAGGGTTGACACTCTCGGTCCTCCGCATCATCGAGCAACAGCGGGACGAGAGCCGGGTATCACGCCATGCACGACGACGACGCACAGCACGGGCCCCTGGCGGGCTTCACGGTCGGGGTGACCGCAGCCCGTCGCGCCGAGGAGCTCGGGACGCTCCTCACGCGCAGGGGCGCCGCGGTCCTGCACGCGCCCGCGCTGCGGATCGTTCCGCTCGCGGACGACAGCGAACTCCTGGCCGCGACCAAGGATCTCGTCGACAACCCGCCGGACGTGGTGATCGCGACCACCGCCATCGGTTTCAGGGGCTGGGTGGAGGCCGCCGACGGCTGGGGCATCGGTGACGAGCTCCTCGAACTGCTGCGCGGCATAGAGCTGCTGGCCCGTGGCCCGAAGGTCAAGGGCGCCATCCGGGCGGCCGGGCTCACCGAGGCGTGGTCGCCGCAGTCGGAGTCGATGGCGGAGGTCCTGGACCGGCTGCTGGAGGAGGGTGTGACGGGCCGCCGGATCGCACTCCAGCTGCACGGCGAACCCCTTCCGGGCTTCGTCGAGTCGCTCCGGGCGGCGGGCGCCGAGATCGTCGGCGTACCCGTCTACCGGTGGATGCCCCCGGAGGACATCGCCCCGCTCGACCGCATGCTCGACGCCACCGTCGGCCGCGGCCTGGACGCCCTCACCTTCACCAGCGCTCCCGCCGTCGCCTCCTACCTGAACCGGGCGGAGACCCGCGGCATCCTTCCCGAGGTGCTGGACGCACTGGGCCACGACGTCCTCACGGCGTGCGTCGGACCGGTCACCGCCCTGCCCCTGCAGGCCAAGGGCATCGACACCGTGCAGCCGGAGCGGTTCCGGCTCGGACCCCTCGTCCAGGTGCTCTGCGCCCAGCTGCCGGCCCGGGCCCGCGCGCTCCCGGTCGCCGGCCACCGGGTCGAGATCCGCGGCCACGCCGTGCTCGTCGACGGCGCCCTGCGCCCGGTGCCCCCGGCCGGCATGGCCCTGCTGCACACGCTCGCCCGCCGGCCGGGCTGGGTGGTCTCCCGCGCCGACCTGCTGCGGGCCCTGCCCGGCAACGGAACCGACGAGCAC
>Ga0164308_10001364_pt1 | contig 12974 bp, 10 predicted proteins | sample Whisoiple_246_MG_FD_109983 | JGI IMG/M metagenome (GOLD analysis project Ga0164308, IMG submission 109983) | Soil microbial communities amended with fresh organic matter from upstate New York, USA - Whitman soil sample_246_MG | ecosystem: Environmental > Terrestrial > Soil > Unclassified >... | reverse complement strand
TGCCGCTCCCCGGTCCGCGCGTGATCGACTTCGGCATCTCGCACGCGAACGACCTCACCCGCACGAGCCTCACGCTGGGCACGATCGCCTTCACCTCGCCGGAGCAGGCGCGGGGCGAACCGTCGACCGAGGCGTCGGACGTGTACTCGCTCGGGGCGACCCTGTTCCACCTGGCGCTCGGCAGGCCCCCGTACCGGGACGGCAGTGACACGCTGGCCCTGCTGGCGCAGGTGCAGCGGGGCCAGCTCGACCTCGACGGTCTGCCCAAGGAACTGACGGCGCTGATCCGCCCCTGTCTGGCGGCCGACCCCGCGCAGCGGCCGGTCCCGGCGGAGATGCTGGCACGCTTCCGGCAGTCCCTGGCCGGGCTTCCGGTGTCACAGGACGGCCGCCGCTGGCTGCCGCAGCGCTGGACGGACCTGATCGGTGCGTACGAGCGTCAGGGACGGGACCTGGCGCGTGGCGCCGGCACGGGCGCTGACGCTCCGGACCCCGAGGGGATCACGGTCGTCCGGCGCGCGGGTGCCGTCCCGCCGTCCGACCCGACCCGCGTGTACACGCGGGAACGGGAGCAGGCCGAGCGCGAGCGCGCCGAGAGGGAGCGGGCCGAGGAGGCGCGGGCGGAGAAGGAACGGGTGGAGCGCGAGCGGGCCCGGCTCGTCCAGGAGCGGCTGCGCGAGCAGGAGTGGCAGCAGGAGCTGTCGCGGAGGAAGGCCGAGGAGGAGCGGAGGCGGGCCGGGAAGAAGGAGCGGGAGAACGCCGAGAGGCTCGCGCGGGAGGAGGCCGGGAAGAAGGAGCGGGAGCAGGCCGAGAGGCAGGCACGCGAGGAGGCCGAGGCGAAGGCGCGGGAGAGGGCCGCCAGGGCCAGGGCCCGCCAGCAGGCCTCCGGGGCGTCGTCCGCCTCGGCGGGAGCGGCCTCCGGGACGCCGCCCCGGCCGGCGTCCGGCCCGGATCCGGCCCGGACGCCTCCACCCGCCCCCGCTCCGTCGAGGAAGGCGTCGTCGGCCGTGGGCTGGCTGCTGGTGCTCGCGGTCGTCGCCCTGGTCCTCTGGCTGGTCAACAGGCCGGACGGGGACGGCGACACGGAGACGGGCGGCATGGGCGCGGGCACGAGTGCCGCCGTCGTCGCGGGCCGGGGTGCGGACACCGGCGCATGCCAGCGGGGGGACGACGTCGGGACGGGGCTCCGCGTCACGCGGGTCCGGGACGTACGGGCGTCCGTACGTCCCGGATCGGCGTGAGTCCCTAGATCACCAGGCTCAGCGCCGCGGCGACCACGAAGCCGGCGACCGAGAGCACCGTCTCCAGGACCGTCCAGGTCTTGAGGGTGTCGCGCTCGGAGATGCCGAAGTACTTCGAGACCATCCAGAACCCGCCGTCGTTGACGTGCGAGGCGAAGATGGAGCCGGCCGAGATCGCCATGATGATCAGCGCGAGGTGCGCCTGCGACATGTCCTGGCCCTCGACGAGCGGGACGACGATGCCGGCGGTGGTGACGATGGCGACGGTGGCGGAACCCTGCGCGACCCGCAGGACGACGGAGATCAGCCAGGCGAGCAGGATGACCGGCAGGCCCACGTCGTTGAAGGTGTCGGCGAGGGCGTCGGCGATGCCGCTGCCCTTGAGCACCGCTCCGAAGATCCCGCCCGCGCCGACGACCAGCAGGATGTTACCGACGGGCTTCAGGGAGGCGGTGGAGACCGACTCCAGGGACTTGCGGGACCAGCCGCGCCGGATGCCCAGCAGGTAGTAGGCGAGGAACAGGGCGATCGTCAGCGCGACGAAGGGGTTGCCGAAGAACTCGATGACGGAGCGCGGCGTGGAGGGGTCCAGTGCGATGGAGGAGAACGTCGCGGCCAGGATGAGGATCAGCGGGGTGCCGATGATCGCCAGCACGGTGCCCAGCGGGACGGGCTTCTCGTGCGGGGTGACCCCGGCGGCGCGCTGTTCGGCGACGACCGCCGCCTTCGACTCCTCCGCGGCCTCGACCATGTCCTGCGGCACCTCGACGAAGATGCGCTTGCCGATCCAGGCGGCGTAGCCCCAGGCGGCGAGGACGGACGGGATACCGACGAGGGCACCCATCAGGATGACCCAGCCGAGGGAGACGTTGAAGAGGCCCGCGGCGGCGACCGGTCCGGGGTGCGGGGGCAGGAACGCGTGGGTCATGGAGAGACCGGCCAGCAGTGGCATCGCGTACAGGACGACGGACTTGCCGGAGCGCTTGGCGGCGGCGTACACGATCGGCGCGAGGACGAAGATGCCGACGTCGAAGAAGACCGGGATACCGAAGATGAGGCCGGTGAGTCCCATGGCGAGCGGGGCGCGCTTCTCACCGAAGAGGTTCAGCAGACGGGCGCTCAGGACCTCCGCGCCGCCGGACACCTCGAGGATCGCGCCGAGCATCGTGCCGAGGCCGATGATGATCGCGACGTGTCCGAGGATGCCGCCCATGCCGGACTCGATGACGGACACGGCGGCGGACTTCTGGACCGTGCCGAAGAGTTCGGTGACGGAGAGACCGGCACCCAGGCCGACGGCTATGGACACGGCGAGCAGCGCGACGAACGGCTGCAGCCTGACCTTGATGATCAGGAAGAGCAGGAGTGCGATCCCGAGCGCGGCGACGGTCAGCAGACCGGGGGTCCCGCCGATCAGGAGGAGCAGTCCACCGGTGGGGGGTGGGGCCTCGGGGGCGGGGGCGGCGGCGAGCAGCATGAGCGGTCAACTCCGGTGGTGACAGGGGGTCCTTCGGGGCAGGGAGGAGCGCGGCACGGCACCCCCGTACGGAAGGGGAAGGGGGTGCCGTGCCGTGAGGCGGAGCGGTTCGGGGAGCCGGCTGTCCGGGGGCGGACCGCCGGCCGGCGGATCAGAGGATCAGCCGAGGACCGCGAGCGCGTCGATCTCGATGAGCAGTCCCGCGGGGAGGCCGACGTACACCGTCGTACGCGCGGCGGCGGGGGCCGTGAGGCCCTGCTCCTCGAAGTACTCGTTGTAGATCGTGTTCATCTCGGCGAAGTGGTCGACGTCGGTGAGGTAGACGCGCATCATCATGACGTCGTCCCAGCTCGCGCCGCCCTCCTCCAGGATCGCCTTGACGTTGGCGAAGGTCTGCAGGGTCTGCTCGCGCAGGGTGGGGCCGGCCGGGGTCGGGGCCTGGCCCTCCACGGCGGGCAGGAAGCCGACCTGACCGGCGACCTGGAGGATGTTCCCCTTCTTCACGCCGTGCGAGAACTTCGCCGGCGGGGCGGTGTGGGTGCTGGGGGTGAGGGCGGTCTTCTCGGTCATGACGGTTCAGGCTTTCTTGGTGGGGGTGGTACCGGAGTACTCCCGGCTGATGGTGTCCGCGGTGCGTCGCACCAGGGGGAGCAGGGTGAGGAGTTCCTCGGCCGTGACGACCACGTTCGGTGCGGACACCGACATGGCGGCGACGACCCGTCCGTCGGCGCCCCGGATGGGGGCGCCGATGCAGTTGATCGACTCCTCGTGGCCACCGAGGTCGGTGGCCCAGCCCTGTTCGCGCACGACGGCGAGTTCCTTCAGGAAGGCACCGGCGTTCGGGAGCGAACGGGACGTGTACATGGGGTAGTCGAGCCGTTCGGCGATCGCGCGCCGTTCGGGCTCGGTGAGGTCGGCGAGGAGCAGTTTGGCGACCGCGGCGACGGTGATCGCGACGGGTTTGCCGATCCGTGAGTACATCCGCACGGGGTAGCGGCTCTCGACCTTGTCGATGTAGAGGACCTCGTTCTCCTCGTACACCGCGAGGTGGACGGTGTGCCCGCACTGTTCGTTGAGCGCGACGAGGTGGCTGTGGGCGATCTCGCGTACGTCGAGGTTCTCGACGGCTTCCTGCGCGAGCGCGAAGAGGCGTGCGCCGAGGCGGTAGCGCTGGTCCTCCTGGCGGTAGACCAGGCCGTGTTCGTGGAGCGTACGGAGCAGGCGCAGTGCCGTGGACTTGTGGACGCCGAGCCGTTCGGCGACCTGGCCGAGGTCGGCGGGGCCCTGGGCGAGCAGCGGCAGGATGCTCAGCGCGCGGTCGACGGTCTGGCTCATGTGACTCGTACCTCCTCGTTCGCCCCGTCGGCGACGGTCCATCCGGGGCCGAGACGAAGTGTGCCCCAGGCCTCGTCGTCCAGGGCGGCGAGCCGGTCGGCGTACGCGCGGGGCGGGGGGCCCGTGAGGTCGCCGGGGACGGTGAGGACGGCCGCGGCCATGAGGTGGCCGTGCCGGGCGCGGTCGCGTACGGGCAGGTCGCGCAGGGTGGCGGAGAGGAACCCGGCGGCGAAGGCGTCACCGGCGCCGACGGCGGCGACGACGTCGACGCGCAGGGAGGGGACGGTGGTGACGGTGTCGCCGCCGCCGGAGCGGGAGAAGACGGTGACGCCGTCGGCTCCCCGCTTCACGACCAGCACGTCCGGTTCCGGCAGGGCCGCGCGGATCGCCTCGGTGCCGTGGACGCCCCAGGCCTCCTCCGCCTCGTCCTCCCCGACGAAGACGAGGTCGCTGCGGCGGGCGAGGGCGAGCAGCACCTCGGGGCCGGCCTCTCCCTCGCGCCACAGACCGGGGCGGTGGTTGACGTCGAAGGAGATGAGGGGGCGGCCGTCGCGGGGGGCGGTGAGGTCGTGGAGCAGGGCCAGGCAGTCGGCGGAGAGCGCGGCGGTGATGCCGGACAGGTGCAGGACGCGGGTGTTCAGGAGGTCGTCGTACGGGACGTTGTGCGGGGACATCGCGGAGGCCGCGGAGCCGGCGCGGTAGTACGCCACCTCGTGGGCGTCGGTGGCCCGGTCCGTCGCCGTGCGGAAGTAGACGCCGGTGGGGCGGTCGGGGTCGCGGCGTACGGCGGAGGTGTCGACCCCGTAGCCCGCGATGGCGTCGACGAGGTGGTCGCCGAAGCCGTCGGCGCCGACCCTGCCGACCCACTTCGCCCGGTGGCAGGCGGCGGCGAGGGCGCAGGCGACGTTGGACTCCGCGCCGCCGATGCCCCGGCCGAAGGAGGGGACGTCGGCGAGGCGGCCGGGCTGCGAGGGCAGGAACGTCACCATGGACTCGCCGAGGCAGACGACGTCCGCGGTGGCTGTCCTGGCTGCGGATCCGGACACTCTGGGCTCCTCTTCGTCGGCCGTGGGCGCCGGTGCTCACCATTGACCCGGCATCGGCTCGGATGTTAGACAGCGTTAAGCGATATGCGCAATGACCGTTGCAGACAATGCAACGATCGAGTTCCCGAGGAGGATCCCTTGGCCGCCCAGCAGTCCGCCGAACAGTCCCTGACGGCCCTCGCGGCCGAAGTGGTCGACCACCGCTTCAAGGCGCTGCCGCCCGACGCGGAGGGGCTGACCGTCGGCGCCCTGGCTGCCGAGCGCCGCGATCTCTTCACGGGCGGTTTCACCACCCCGGTGCTGGCCCTGTCCGCCGAGTCGGTCGAGGCCAACCTCGCCCTGCTGGAGACGTACGCGGAGCGGCACGGCCTCGCCTTCGCGCCGCACGGCAAGACCTCGATGTCCCCGCAGCTGTTCGCCCGCCAGCTGGAGTACGGCGCCTGGGGCATCACCGCCGCCGTCCCCCACCAGGCCCGGGTGTACCGCGCCCACGGCATCCGGCGGATCTTCCTCGCCAACGAGCTCGTCGACGCGGTGGCGCTGCGCTGGCTGGCCGGCGAGCTGGACGGCGACCCGGACTTCGTCTTCGCCTGCTACGTGGACTCCGTGCGCGGCGTCGAGCTGATGGACGAGGCCCTGCGCGCGGCCGGCGCCGTGCGCCCGGTCGACGTGGTGGTGGAGCTGGGGGCCGGCCAGGGCGCCCGTACCGGCGCCCGCACGGAGGCCGACTGCGCGGCGGTCGCCGACGCGGTGGCCGCCGCGTCCACCCTGCGCCTGGTGGGCGTCGCCGGGTACGAGGGCGAGGTGCCGGACGCCTCCCCCGAGCGGGTGCGGGAGTGGCTGCGCCGGCTCGTCGCACTCGCCGTGGACTTCGACGCGGCGGGCCGCTTCGACGAGCTCGCCGACGGCCAGGAGATCCTGGTCAGCGCGGGCGGCAGCGCGTGGTTCGACGCGGTCGCCGACGTCTTCGCCGGGATCCCCTCGCTGAGCCGGCCCGTGTGCAGGCTGCTGCGCTCCGGCGCGTACGTCAGCCACGACGACGGCCACTACCGCCACCTCACACCCTTCAACCGGATCCCGGAGGAGGGCGCGCTGCAGCCCTCCTTCCGCCTCTGGGCGCAGGTGGTCTCCCGCCCCACTCCCGAGCAGGCCTTCGTCAACGCCGGGAAGCGGGACGCCGCCTACGACCTGGACCTCCCCGAGGCGCAGGTCGTGCGCTCCGCCCGCGACGGCTCGGTGCGGCCCGCCACCGGGATCACCGTCAGCGGACTGTCCGACCAGCACGGCTGGGTCCGCACGGAGCCGGGCGCCGAGCTCGAGGTCGGCGACTGGATCGGCATGGGTCTGTCCCACCCCTGCACGTCGTTCGACAAGTGGCAGCTGATCCCGCTGGTGGAGGCGGACGGCACCGTCACCGACTACATCCGCACCTTCTTCTGATCCCGGCGGGACCTCTCCCCCACCCGAAAGGCGACCTCCCATGGACCTGGTCATCCGCGACGCCCGCGTCGTCGACGGCACCGGTACCCCCTCCCACCGCGCCGACGTGGCGCTCACGGACGGCCGGATCAGCGAGATCCGCCGGGAGGGCGACGGCCCACGCCTCACCGCCGCCCGCACCCTGGACGCCGACGGCCTCGCGCTCTCGCCGGGCTTCATCGACATGCACGCGCACAGCGACCTCGCCCTGCTGCGCGACCCCGACCACAGCGCGAAGGCCGCGCAGGGCGTCACCCTGGAGGTCCTCGGCCAGGACGGCCTGTCGTACGCCCCCGCCGACGACCGCACCCTCGCCGAGGTCCGCCGCTCCATCGCCGGCTGGAACGGCGACGGCGGCGACATCGACTTCGACTGGCGCACCGTCGGCGGCTATCTGGACCGCCTCGACCGCAACTTCGGCGGCCAGGGCATCGCCGTCAACGCCGCCTACCTGATCCCGCAGGGCACCGTGCGGATGCTCGCCGTCGGCTGGGACGACCGCCCCGCCACCGGCGCCGAGCTGGACCGCATGAAGGAGCTGGTCGCCCAGGGCATGACCGAGGGCGCGGTCGGCATGTCCTCGGGCCTGACCTACACGCCGGGGATGTACGCGAAGGACGCCGAACTCACCGAGCTGTGCCGGGTGGTCGCGGCCCACGACGGCTACTACTGCCCCCATCACCGTTCGTACGGCGCCGGAGCCCTCCAGGCGTACGAGGAGATGGTGCGGCTCACCCGCGACGCCGGATGCGCCCTCCACCTCGCGCACGCCACCATGAACTTCGGCGTGAACAAGGGGAAGGCCCCCGAGCTCCTGAACCTGCTGGACGAGGCCCTCGCGGCGGGCGCGGACATCTCCCTGGACACCTACCCGTACACGCCGGGGTGCACGACGCTCGTGGCGATGCTGCCGAGCTGGTCGAGCGAGGGCGGGCCGGAATCGATCCTGACCCGGCTCGCGGACGAGGGGACGGCCGAGCGGATCCGCCACCACGTGGAGGTCGTGGGCTCCGACGGCTGCCACGGGGTCCCGATCGAGTGGGACTCGATAGAGATCTCCGGCGTCACCAACCCGGACCTGTCCGGATACGTGGGCCGGACGGTCGCCGAGTCGGCGCGGCTGCGCGGCGAGGAACCCTGGGTGACGGCCCGTCGGGTGCTGGTCGAGGACAGGCTCGGCACGACGATCCTCCAGCACGTCGGCCACGAGGAGAACGTCCGCCGGATCATGGGCCACCGGGTCCACACCGGCGGCAGCGACGGCATCCTCCAGGGCGACAAGCCGCACCCCCGCGCCTACGGCACGTTCCCCCAGTACCTCGGCCGTTACGTGAGGGAGCTGGGCATCCTCTCCCTGGAGGAGTGCGTCGCCCACCTCACCTCCCGGCCGGCCGCGCGTCTGCGTCTGCCGGACCGCGGCCTCGTCCGCGAGGGATACCGCGCCGACCTCGTCCTCTTCGATCCGGCCACCGTGGCGGCCGGATCGACCTTCGAGGAGCCGCGTGTCCTGCCGGTGGGCATCCCGCACGTCCTGATCGACGGCCGCTTCGTCGTCGAGGACGGGAAGCGCACTTCCGCCCTCGCGGGCCGGGCGGTCCGGGGCACGGGCCGCGCGCGGACCTGAGGGAACGCGGGGGCGGCCGGTGCGGCCGCCCCCGCCCCGCTCGCTACGGCTTGGGCAGTGCGCAGCCCGCCCGGTTCAGGTCGATCTGGTTGCCGGTGCCGATGCACGGCACCATGTTGTACGTCTGCTGGGCGTAGTTGATGCCCTTGCGCACGGTCACGGTGCCGTTCTCGGACACCTCGCACGGGTTGTTGTCCGTGCACTGCTGCCCGTCCTCGTTGCCGGTGTTGTTGACGGCGACGACCTTGCCGGTCGCGTTGTCGATCACCGGGGACCCCGACGTGCCGCCGATGGTCTGGCAGGCGGAGGTGTAGCGGACCGAGTCCTTCCAGGTCCAGGCGCCCTCCTTGAGCCGGTAGGCGAACCCGTCGACGGCGCAGCTGTAGGTGCGCTTCCAGTAGCCGGAGGCGACGGTGATCGCCTTGCCCTGGGTCGGGCGGGCGGTGTCGAGCTCGAGGGCCTTGATGCCGTAGGAGCTCTCGATCTGGGCGTAGGTGCGGGTGAGTTGGTACAGCGAGACGTCGGTGTCCGTCATCGTCCCGTACGCGATCTTGGATGCCCGCAGGGTGCCGACACCGCTGCCCGCCGCGTTCAGCAGGGTGAAGCTGCGGGTCGACGACCTGTTGAGCACGACCTGGCCCGGTGCCGGGAAACCGGTCTCCAGGCAGTGGCCGTTGGACAGGACCAGGGCGGGGTCGCCCGGCTGCGACGACGGCGCCCGGACGACCGAGCCGGAGCAGTTGCTCAGCGCGACCGTGCCGGCGAAGGTGACGGCCTTGGCGCGGACTTCGGCCCCGCCCTGATCCGTGGCCGTGGACGCCGCCGCAGGTGCGATGCCCGCCCCGAGGAACAGGACGGAAAGAACTGCGCCGACCAGAGGCTTCTTCATGTGGGGGTCCCCTCCAGATGCGCCAGTGACCGGAGTTCTTCCGGTTTGACATGCGCATGTTGGCCTACGGGAGGGAGGGCCGACAAGGGGCGAATTCAAGCCGCGCCCCGACCGTGTCCGCGGGCCGGGCGTCTCGCGCCCGGCAGGACACAGCGGAGGCGTGTTCCCCTCGTCTTCTGTGCGCCCGGAGCACGTGAAAACCCCTGAGCCATCTGCGTACTGTCGGGGTATGACACTCGACCTCGACGCCTACTTCGCCCGCATCGGCTGGTCCGGGGAGCGCCGCCCCACCGTGGAGGTGCTGCGGTCCGTGCACCGCGCCCACATGCTGGGCATCCCGTTCGAGAATCTGGAACCCCTTCTCGGCAGCGCCCCCTCCCTCGCGCTCCCGGACCTGGAGAGGAAGCTCGTCCGCGGTGACCGCGGCGGGTACTGCTACGAGCACAACACCCTCCTCGCCGCCGCCCTGAACCAGCTCGGATTCAGGGTGACGCTGCTGACCGCGCGGGTGGTGGTGGGCGCCGCGCCCGGTGACATCAGGCCCCGTACGCACATGCTGATGCAGGTGGACGTGGAGGGTGAGCCCGTTTCCTACCTCGCCGACGTCGGCTTCGGCTCGCACGGCGCACTGCTGGAGCCGATCCCGCTGGCCGTGGACGCCGAACTGCTCGACACCCCGAGGCGCCACCGGCTCGTGCACGCCCCGCACGACGGTCCGCTGGAGATGTGGGAACTCCAGGCGGACAAGGGCGGCTACTGGGAGCCGCAGTACGAGTTCACCCTGGAGCCCTTCGAGGCCCCGGACTACGAGGTCATCAACTGGCACATCGCGACGAACCCGCGCTCGCCGTTCCGGCAGGCGCTGTACGCCCAGCGCACCCTGCCGGGCCTGCACCGCGCCCTGTCCGGGCGGACGCTGGTGGAGACCGCCGACGACGGCACGGTCGCGGAGCGGGAGCTGTCCGGCCCCGCCGAGGTGCTGCGGGTGCTGGCCGAGGACTTCGACGTACACCTTCCCGAGGGGACCGTCCTGCCCGGCTGACCGGGGCGCCGGCGGGCGCGGACCGGTCCGCGGGGGCGCGCCCCGGGTCACGTGCGCGCCCCCGCGTGGCGCATCTCACCCGGTACGTGCCCGATGCCCGCTTTCCAAGCCGCAGCGCCGCCCCGACCGGCCGTTCCCACGGTCCGCGGCCGGGGCGGCATGCCGATGGAAGACCCCGCCCGCCGGCCCGCGTGCCCACAGGGAGCAACCGGCCGAGGAACCGGGAGCACCGCGTGAAACACGGTCGTAAGCTCGCAGACATGCAGGTCATCCAGTCAACGAAGCTCTCCGGCGTCTGTTACGAGATCCGCGGCCCCGTCCTCGAAGAGGCGATGCGGCTCGAAGCCGCAGGTCATCGCATCCTCAAGCTGAACACCGGGAACCCGGCCGCGTTCGGGTTCGAGTGCCCGCCGGAGATCCTCGAGGACATCCTGCGCAACCTGTCCGGCGCGCACGGCTACGGCGACGCGAAGGGCCTGCTGTCCGCGCGCCGCGCGGTGATGCAGCACTACCAGACCAAGGGCATCGACCTGGACGTCGAGGACGTCTACCTGGGCAACGGCGTCTCCGAGCTGATCCAGATGTCGATGCAGGCACTGCTCGACGACGGCGACGAGGTGCTCGTCCCCGCTCCGGACTACCCCCTGTGGACGGCCTCGGTCTCGCTGGCCGGCGGCACGGCGGTGCACTACCGGTGCGACGAGCAGGCCGACTGGATGCCCGACCTCGCCGACATCGAGCGGAAGATCACCGACCGCACCAAGGCGCTGGTGATCATCAACCCGAACAATCCGACCGGCGCGGTCTACGACGACGAGATGCTGCGCGGGCTGACGGAGATCGCCCGGCGCCACAACCTGGTCGTCTGCTCCGACGAGATCTACGACCGGATCCTCTACGACGGCGCGACACACACCCCGACCGCCGCGATCGCCCCGGACCTGATGGTCCTCACCTTCAACGGGCTCTCCAAGAACTACCGGATCGCGGGATACCGCTCCGGCTGGATGGCGGTCTGCGGCCCGAAGGCGCACGCGTCCTCGTACATCGAGGGCCTGACGATCCTGGCCAACATGCGGCTGTGCGCCAACATGCCCGCGCAGCACGCGGTGGCCACCGCGCTCGGCGGGCGGCAGTCGATCGACGAACTGGTGCTGCCGGGCGGCCGGATCCTGGAGCAGCGGGACGCGGCGTACGACCTGCTGACCTCGATCCCCGGGGTGACCTGCGTGAAGCCGAAGGGGGCGCTGTACCTCTTCCCGAGGCTCGACCCCAAGGTCTTCAAGATCAAGGACGACCGGCAGATGGTCCTCGACCTGCTGCGGGCCGAGAAGATCATGGTGGTGCAGGGCACCGGATTCAACTGGCCCGAGCCCGATCACTTCCGGGTGGTCACGCTGCCGCCGGCGAAGGACCTGACCGACGCGGTGACCCGTATCGGAAACTTCCTGGACGGCTACAGCCAGCCCTGAACGGCCCGTACGGCCCTCGCACCCGAGATCCTTCCGGATCCGACACAACTTTAGACTGAATCCAAGATAGGATGGCCTTACTGCAACACCAGGAGGCCACCCATGTACGAGCCGATCCGCAGCAAGTCGGTCCACACATCGGCCGACAACGCCGATTTCCCGCACCGCAGCCGCGAGGACGAGCTGGACATCCAGCTCGCCGGACATCTCGCGGCCCTGCTCGCCGTCACCGACGAGCTGGGCCTCACCGCCCTGGGCGAACGCATCGCCCAGCAGGTGGCCAGGCTCCGTTCCGCTCCGCCCGCCCGGCACGCCGGACGGAGCGAGGCGTCCCCGGCGGCCCTGCACCGCCGGGCGCACGCGCTCGCCGGCCGGGCCCTGGTGGTGGCGGCGTCCCGCGCCGACACCGCCGTCGCGATCCTGGCGGCCGAGGCCATGGACACGCACGCCGCGGCCCTGGCCGCCCCCATCGCGCCCACCGTCCTGGTCGGCGCGCCCTGACGGCCCCGGTCCACGGGTCGCGAAGACGCGTGGACCGGGTGCCACACACCCGCGGGACGCGGCCGGCGGGACGTGGGCGTGCGAGGCCGGACGCACCGGCCGTCCGCCGCACCTCACGCGAAAGTTGTGAAGGTCGTGCGTGCACGTTGTCGGCGACGCATGGACGTTCGCTCCGACACGGGGTACGACCACGCCGGAGAGGGTCTCCTGGAAGAAGCGGCACCCGGAACCATGAGGGGGCTCCGGGTGCCGTGCCGCGGCGGGCCGTCGGCCCCACAGGTCAGGGCGGACGCCGAAGGCACCCGGCCGCGGAGTCGGGACGTGGTCAGCCCAGGCGCTGGACCAGCGCGCGGTACTCGTCCCACAGCTCCTTCGGCGTGTGGTCGCCGAAGGTGTTGAGGTGCTCGGGGATCAGCGCCGCCTCCTCGCGCCAGACCTCCTTGTCGACGGACAGCAGGAAGTCGAGCTCGGACTCGGAGAGTTCCAGCCCCTCGGTGTCCAGGGAGCCCTTGGCCGGCAGGATGCCGATCGGGGTCTCGACGCCCTCGGCCCTGCCGTCCAGCCGCTCGACGATCCACTTGAGGACGCGGCTGTTCTCACCGAACCCGGGCCAGACGAACCTGCCCGCGTCGTCCTTGCGGAACCAGTTCACGTAGTAGATCTTCGGCAGCTTCGACCGGTCCGCCTTGTCGTTGCCGACCTCGACCCAGTGCTTCATGTAGTCGCCCATGTTGTAGCCGCAGAACGGCAGCATGGCGAACGGGTCGCGGCGCAGCTCGCCGACCTTGCCCTCGGCGGCGGCGGTCTTCTCGGAGGCGACGTTCGCACCGAGGAAGACACCGTGGTTCCAGTCGAACGACTCGGTGAC
>Ga0164308_10001363_pt1 | contig 12982 bp, 16 predicted proteins | sample Whisoiple_246_MG_FD_109983 | JGI IMG/M metagenome (GOLD analysis project Ga0164308, IMG submission 109983) | Soil microbial communities amended with fresh organic matter from upstate New York, USA - Whitman soil sample_246_MG | ecosystem: Environmental > Terrestrial > Soil > Unclassified >... | reverse complement strand
TACTCCGCCCGGCCCGCGGGCTCGTACGTCTGCACGGTGACGCCCCCGGGCGTCGTCGTGGACCGCACCAGGGTCAGGCGGAGGTCGGGGCCGTCCTGCGGGAACAGCCGGACGCCCTGCCCCACGACCACCGGGTGGACCAGCAGCGTCATCCGGTCGACCAGGCCGTGCGCGAGCAGCCAGCGGACCAGGACGCCGCTGCCCGGGACCAGCAGGTCGCCGTCGCCCTCCGCCCGCAGCCGCCCCACCGCCGCGGCGAGGTCGCCCGCCAGGACCGTCGTGCCGGCCCACGCCGGGTCGGTCAGCGTGGTGGAGGCGACGTACTTCGGCCGGTCGTGCAGCGCGGCGGCGACCGGGTGCGACCCGGGGTCCGCGAACGCGCCCCAGTACCCGGCGAAGTTCTCGTACGTGCGCCGGCCGAGCAGGAACGCCGCGGCGGCGCCGTACTCGGCGGCGACCAGGTCGCCGACCGCGGGGTCGCCGGTGCCGAGCGCCCACCCGCCGCGCGTGAAGCCGCCGCGCGTGTCCTCGCGGGAGCCGCCCATGCCCTGCAGCACGCCGTCCACCGAGACGTGCGTGGTCGTCGTCAGCCTCATCGCCAGGGCCCCCTCGTCGCAGCGGGTCGTCGGGTCGAGGGTAGGCCCGCGCGCCGCGGCCCGCCCCGGTGCCCCGGTTGCCGACGCGCTGCGCCCGCGCCACGATGCCGGCACGCGCACCCGGAGCCGAGGAGGACCGCCGTGAGGTTCGACCCGTGGGGCCTGGTCAGCATCGTGGTCATCTTCGGCGTCGTGCTGCTGACCCGGGTCGTCGTGCGCCGCGCGACCGCGGGCCGGCAGCCCGACTACCACGAGGAGGGGCGCCGCATCCGGGACATGACGCCGGCGTCGAAGGCGGTCACGGTCCTCGCGGGGGTCGCCCTGGTCGGCGTGGTGGTGACCCGGTCGCTCGACCCGGTGCCCGGGCTGTTCTGGGTGTGCGTGGCCGTGGTGATCGCGTGCGGGGTGGTCGTCGCGGTCAGCGAGTACCGCCGCGTGCGGCGCGACCCGCGGCTGCCGGAGTACCGCGGGGAGCGGCCGCCGACCTGAGCGACCAGCATCCAGCGGGGCGGGCCGCAGCGCGAGCGCCCGGCTAGGGGATCTCGGGATGCGCCGCGAGGTACGCCTCCGCGACGGGGACGACGGCGCGCATGTGCGCGAGCCGCGCCTCGAGCTCGTCGCGGAACATCGCGAGCACCGGCGCCTGCGCGGCGGCCAGCGCGTCGGCCATCCGCGGCACGAAGTCGACCTCGGTCTTGCACCGGACGTCCGTCACGGCGAGCGCCACGCTGTCGCGGTCCCACCGGCTGGTCGACGCCCCCGCGACGGCGTAGCCGCTGTCGCCGCCGGCGGGCAACTGGCGGTCGCGGTCCAGGGCGACGGGGGCGACCTCGTCGGCGGGGGCGGCCGGACCGGGCGCGGCGGGCGGCGCGTGCCCGGCGGCCTCGAACCTCTCACGCAGGAAGTCCACGCCGTCCGCGCTGCTCATCGTGGTCACACCGGAGAAGACGCAACGGCGCGCGGATCGGTTGCGTCGGGGCCCGGTCCCGCTGCGGGATGATCGCGGGGTGCCCGGCGACCTCCTCCTGCGGATCCACAGCCCCGAGTTCCGGGCGATGTCCGCGCGCGTGCTGCGCGCGACCGAGCTGACGTCCCGGCTGAACGTCCTGCCGTTCGACGACGCGGCGGGGCGCGCCGCGCTACTGGCGCAGATCCTCGGCCGGCCGGTGCCGGACGGCGTGACCATCTACCCGCCGTTCTTCACCGACCACGGCCTGAACCTGGACCTCGGCGAGCGGGTGTTCGTCAACCAGAACTGCACGTTCCTCGACTACGCCGGCATCCGGCTCGGGCCGCGGGTCATGGTCGCGCCGAAGGTCACGTTCGTCACCGTCGGGCACCCCGTCGACACCGACGACCGGCGGGTGTGGCTCACCGGCGGCCCGATCGACGTCGGGGAGAACGTGTGGATCGGCGCGGGGGCGACGATCCTGCCGGGCGTCACGATCGGGCGGGACGCGGTCATCGCGGCGGGCGCGGTCGTCGCGGAGGACGTGCCGGAGCGCAGCCTGGTCGCCGGCGGCAAGGCGGTCGTGCGCCGGACCTGGTGAGCCCGTCCGGCGGTCAGGAGGCGATGCGCGCGCCGCCGCCCGCGAGCGCCGGCTCCTCGGTGCGCCGGAGCTCGGCCCACACCGCGTCGAGCGACAGCCCGAACACCTCGGCGACCGCCGCGACCGTCGGGAACGCCGGCGTCGCGACCCGGCCGGACTCGATCTTGCGGAGCGTCTCGGGGGACACGCCGGCGTCCAGCGCGACGGCGAGCACCGTCCGCTCGCCGCGGGCCCGGCGCAGCAGCGCGCCGAGCCGGCGGCCGCGCGCGACGTCGTCGGGGGTGAGCGGGAGCCTGACCATGCCCGGGATTCTAGTACCGGGATAGTATGAACGGGATAGTTATCCGCAGGATGCTGGAAGGCCGCACGATGATCGAGATCCTCAACCCCGCCGAGCTGGACCGGGCCCGCGCGACCGGCGCCCTGGTCGCGTCCATCCTGCGCACGATGCAGGAGCGCAGCACGGTCGGGACCAACCTGCTGGAGATCGACGCGTGGACGGAGGCGATGATCGCCGACGCCGGCGCGGAGTCCTGCTACGTCGACTACGCCCCGTCCTTCGGGCGCGGGCCGTTCGGCCACTACATCTGCACCTCGGTCAACGACGCGGTGCTGCACGGCAAGCCGCGCGACTACGCGCTCGCCGACGGCGACCTGCTGACCCTGGACCTCGCGGTCTCGCTCGACGGGATCGTCGCCGACTCCGCCGTCAGCTTCGTCGTCGGCAGGACGCAGCCGGCCGAGAGCCTGGCGCTGATCGACGCCACCGAGCGCGCCCTGGCCGCCGGGATCGCGGCCGCCGGGCCGGGCGCACGGATCGGCGACCTGTCGCACGCGATCGGCACCGTCCTCACCGCCGCCGGGTACACGGTGAACACCGAGTTCGGCGGGCACGGCGTGGGGTCGACGATGCACCAGGACCCGCACATCGCGAACACCGGTCGGGCGGGCCGCGGCTACACCCTGCGACCGGGGCTGCTGCTGGCGATCGAGCCGTGGGTCATGGCCGACACCGACGAGCTGGTCACGGACGCCGACGGGTGGACGCTGCGCAGCGCGACCGGCGCGCGGACGGCGCACAGCGAGCACACCGTCGCGATCACCGAGGACGGGGCCGAGGTCCTCACGCTGCGCTGACCGGGGCGCGGCGGCCGGGTGCACGTCCTGTGCGCGTTCGCGGTGCGTCGTGCGGAACGGCGGCGTCCGGCGTCCGCGCCCCCTAGCGTCCGGCGCATGGGGATCCTGGTCGAGCCCGATCCGGGGCGGGCGGCGGACCCGGGCCGCGCGCGGGTGCTGCACCGCTGGTCCCGGGTGCTGCGCTGGACGGCGGTGACGGCGTTCGCGCTCCCGGTGCTGGTCGCGCGGTGGGCGACGGAGGTGGAGGAGCCGGTCGTCATCGGGCGGGTCGTCGTGGCCCCGGAGCTCGTGGGGCCGGCGCTCGCGCTGCTCGGGACGGCCCTCGCGGTCGGGGGCGCTGCGGCCGGCCTGGCCGCCCGGGAGGCGGGCGCCGCGCCCGGCAGCCCCCGCCGGCTCGTGCGGTGGCCCGTCAACGCGGGCAAGGCCGCGCTGCTCGTGGCGGGGTGGGTCGGCGCCGGCGTGGCGGTCCTGCTCGGCATGGCGGCGGGGGACGCGCGGGTGCTCGAGCCGGCCAGCCCCGGCGGGTGCCGCGCGGTCGCGGTCGAGCACCCGTACGACGGTGTCACGCTCCACCTCGTCCCCGCCGGGTCGTTCCGCGCCCGCCCCGGGGTCGCGGTCGCGGCGGCGGGCCACGCGCCCGTCTCCCTGGGCACGCACGCGCTCACCTGGGACGGCGAGGTGGGGGAGGTGGAGCTGCGCGGCGTCCTGCCGTACCCGGCGGACGCCGAGCCCGCGCGAACCGAGGTCGACTGCACCGCGCCCAGGAGCGGCTGAGATGCGCCGGGAGGACGCCCCGCAGGTCGTCGCCCTGCGAATTCGAAACACCTATGATGGCCGCATGACCGACGCCGCGCCGCCGACCCTGGACCCCGTCGAGCTGGGCGCGTACTTCGCGCTGATCGAGGTCAGCAGCCTGCTCCGGCACACCGTCGAGCAGCAGCTGCAGGAGGCCGGGGGGCTGAGCTACGTCCAGTTCCAGCTCCTGGCCACGCTGGGCGACGGCCCGGAGGGCAGCCGGCGGATGACCGACCTCGCCGACGGCGTGGTCTACAGCCGCAGCGGCCTCACCTACCAGGCGGGCCTGCTCGAGAAGGCCGGGCTGGTGACGCGCGCGCCGTCGCCGGACGACGAGCGCGGGGTGACGGTGACGATCACGGCGGCGGGGCGCGACGTGCTCGCCCGGGTGTTCCCGGGGCACGTCGGCGTGGTCCGGGACCTGCTCGTCGACCCGCTGGACCGGTCGGACGTCGAGTCCCTGGCGCGGGTCCTCGGCACGGTGCGGGACCACCTGCGCGCGAACCCGCCACGGTCGGCGGCGCCGCGCCGGAAGGCGCGGGGCGCGCGGACGTGACGCACGGCGGGGGCGCCGGGGAGCACCCCGGCGCCCCCGCCCGCGCGGGTCAGGCCGCGGCGGTCGGGTAGTCGGTGTACCCCTCGGCGCCGGCCGCGTAGAACGTGGCGGGGTCCGGGGCGTTCTCGCCGAGGTCCCGCGCCCAGCGCGCCACCAGGTCCGGGTTCGCGAGCGCCGCGCGCCCGACGGCCGCGAGGTCGACGACCCCCTCCTCGACCAGGCCGACCGCCTCGTCGCGGGTCGTGTTCATGGCGAACCCGGAGTTGCCGATCAGGGGAGCGCCCGCGCGGCGCCGGATGCCCTGGACCAGGTCGCCGCGCAGGTCGCGGTGCAGCACGTCCACGAACGCGAGCCCGAGCGGCGCGAGGCCGTCCGCGAGCGCCGCGTAGGTCGCCGCGGTCACCTCGGGGTCGGTCTCGACGGCGCCCTGGATGTCGTGCTCGGGCGACAGGCGGATGCCCGTCCGGTCGGCGCCGACCTCCGCGGCGACGGCGGTGACGACCTCGACCGCGAGCCGCGCGCGGCCCTCGGCCGTGCCGCCGTAGCCGTCGGTACGCCGGTTGCTCGCGGGGGAGAGGAACTGGTGGATCAGGTAGCCGTTCGCGCCGTGCACCTCGACGGCGTCGAGCCCGGCGTCGACGGCCCGGCGCGCGCCGGCGACGAAGCCGCGCACGACCTCGGCGATCTCGTCGGCGTCGAGCGCGTGCGGGACGGGGTGGGCCGCCTTCCCGGCCGGGGTGCGGATCTCGCCGGGCGCGGCGACCGCGCTGGCGGACACGACCCGGGCGGCGCCGGTGACGTCCGGGTGCGCGATGCGGCCGCCGTGCATGATCTGCATCGCGATCCGGCCGCCCGCGGCGTGCACGGCGTCGGCGACCCGGGCCCAGCCCGCCGCCTGCTCGGCGGTCTCGATGCCCGGCTGGCCGGTCCAGGTGCGCCCCTCGACCACCGGGTAGGTGCCCTCGGTGAGGATGAGGCCCATGCCGGCGCGCTGGCGGTAGTGCTCGACGAGCAGGTCGCCGGGCACGGCCGCCTGGCCGGCGCGGAGCCGGGTGAGCGGGGCCATGACGACGCGGTTGGCCAGCGGGACGCGGCCGACGGTGGTGGGGTCGAAGATCTTCACGCAGGAGGGAGCGCCGCCCGGGCGCCCGCTGTTCCGTGACGTGCGCCACCGGCGTCCGAGGGCCGGACCTCCCGCGCTACTGGCCGACGCGGCCGTCGATGCACTCCCGCAGCAGGTCGGCGTGCCCGCAGTGCCGGGCGTACTCCTCGATCCGGTGCACCTGGAGCTCGCGGACCGCGATGCCGTCGGGGCCGAGCCGCTCGCCCAGGTCGGGGTGCCCGGCGACGGCCGCGTCGGTCGCGGCCTGCTCCCGAGCGAGGTCGGCGAACGCGGCCGCCACCACCTCCGGGTCGGGGACCGCGCCGAGGAAGTCCGCGTCCGCGCCGCCGTACAGGCGCGGCGGCGCGTCGCCCGGCGTGATCCAGCCGCGCCAGTCCCGCTCGACCTCCGCCAGGTGCCGCACGAGGCCGAGCAGCGACAGCGTCGACGGCGGCACGGACCGGCGGGCGAGCTGGTCGGCGTCGAGGTCGTCGCACTTCATCAAGAGCGTCGCCCGGTACCGCCCGAGGTAGTCGACGAGCGTGGGCAGCTCGCCGTCGGGGCTGACCCCGTCGCTGTTCCGCGGGTCGTCGGCCGGGTCGACCCACATGTCGGGGTAGACGGTGGCCCGGGTCCACCGGGCGGGCTGGTCCATCGGCCCATGCTCGTCCCGGGGCGCCGCGCGGGCCAGGGAATTGCCGGCCCGCGCCGGGCTCAGGCGCCCCCGCCGAGCGCCGCCGCCCGGGACTCCACCCACGCGGCGTCGTCGAGGTACAGCGCGACGTGCCCGAGCAACCGCGCGTCGCCGTCGGCGCGGTCCCGCGTGAACCGCGCGAGCGCGCGCAGCCGGACCGGGACGACGTCGAGCACGGCGCGCGGCGCCACGCCGCCGTACGCGCGGCAGAGCAGGTCGAGCCGGCGCCCGCGCTCGGCGAGCGGGACCGGGCCCGGGTCGGCGCCCGCCGGCCCGAGCGGGACCAGCCGGTACGCGAGGTAGGCCAGGTCCCAGGCGCGCGGCCCGGGGGCCGCGGTGTCCCAGTCGATCAGCGCCACCAGCCGACCGTCCCGGAACACCATGTTGTCGGGCGAGGTGTCGCTGTGGCAGATCACCTCGGCCGGCTCGCGCGCCGGGAGCCGCCACACGGCGCCGGCGCGGTCGAACGACGTCGAGGCGTCGTGCACCCGGCGGAGGAGCGCCGCGGCGTCGGCGAGCACGTGGTCCCGCCACACCCACCCCGGCAGGGGGTACGCCGGGACGTCGCCCGGCACCAGGCCGGTGACGTCCCGGCCCCGGTCGTCGACGCCGAGCGGGGCCGGCACGCCCGGGACGCCGGCCGCGCGCAGGTGGGCGAGCAGGCGCTGGACCGTCGGCGTCCACGGGCCGGCGGCGCGGCGGACGGTGTCGCCGGACCGGACCGCGCCGCCCATGCCGCCGCCGGGGAGCGGGGCCTCCGCGGCCGGGGTGGTCTCGTGCACGCGGCGATCGTCGCGCGCCCCGGGGCGGCTGGCCAGCGCATTCCGCGAGGCCGTCAGGCCGCCGCCGCCAGCGCCTCCTCGGCGCGCGCCGGGCTGCCGGCGGCGAGCCCGCGGTCGATCGCCCGTCGCGTGATCAGCAGGAGGACCGCCCCGGCGCCGAGCACGGCGACCTCGGTCGCGGTCAGCGCCCAGATGATCCCCGGCAGCCCGAACCAGCGGTCGCCCAGCAGCACCACCGGCACGAACAGCACGCCCTGCGTCACGGACATGACCGTCGCCGCGAGCGCCTGCCCGGTCGCCTGGAACAGCGACGTGATGAGGCCGGTGAACCCGTTGGCGATCATCGCCGTGAGCTGCGCCGCCAGGACCGTGACGCCCAGCGCGAGCACCGAGCGGTCGGTGAGGAACGCGGCGAGGACGGTGTCCCGGAACAGGAACACCACCGCCGAGAACAGGATCGCCACGCCGCCGACGGCGACCGCCGACGTGCGCAGGGCCGCGGCCAGCCGCTCCCGGTCGCCCCTGCCGTACGCGTAGGCGAGCAGCGGCAGCACGCCCAGCGTCACGCCCATCACCAGGAACTCCGGCACCTGGGCGATCCGGACGGCGACGCCCATGGCGGCGAGCGCGCCGTCGCCGTACCCGGCGGCGAGGTTGTTGAGGACGAGGGCCGTGACGACGAGGAACGCGGACTGCAGCAGCGTCCCGACGCCGACGCCCAGGACCGGCCTGAGCACCGACGGCGCCAGGGTGAACCAGCGCGGCGCCAGGCTCAGCTGCGCGCTGTTCCGGGTGAGCCACGTCGCGAAGTAGCCGACCGTCACCAGGTTCGCGAGCCCGACGGCCAGCGCGGCCCCGGCGACGCCGAGGTGCAGGCCGAGGATGAACAGCGCGTCGAACGCGACGTTGGCGATCGTCGAGGCGATCAGGCCGACCATCACCTGGCGGGCGGCGCCCTCCGCGCGGACGAGCTGCTCCAGGCACACGGCCGCGGCGAGGACGGGGACGAACGCCAGCAGGATGCCGACGAAGGTGGTCGTCGCGTGCTGCGCGGCCCGGTCCGCCCCGAGCAGCGCGACGAGCGGGTCGAGCAGGAGCAGCCCCGCGGCCCCGACGACCACGCCGACGACGGCGGTGCCCCACAGGGCGAAGGCCGACACCCGCCGGATGTCGGCCGCGCGCCCGGCGTCGTGCGCGGACGCGCCGAGCAGCCGGGACACCAGTGCCCCGCCGCCGACGCCGAACACGTTGCCGATCGCCATGACCAGCGCCAGGACGGGCGAGCCGAGGGTCACCGCCGCGAGCAGGGCGTCGTCGTGCATCGAGCCGATGAACCCCGCGTTGATCACGTTGTAGACCGCGCCGACGATCATCGCCGCCGCCATCGGCACGCACAGGTGCACGAGGGCGCTGACGACCGGCGCGGTGGAGAGGAACCAGCGGTCGGTGCCGGGGGCGTCGCCCGGGACGGCGGGTTCGGCCGGGTCGGGGGTGGGGGTCGTGGTGCGCATGGCTGCTCCGTTTCTGGGCAGGGCGAAGCGCGCGGCGGGCGCCGCGTGGGTGCACGGGGTCGGGGGAGGCGCGCGTGGCGCGGGGTGCCGCCGCGCGGACGGGCCGCGCGGTGGGGACGGGTCGGGGGGCGGTCAGTCCCGGGTCGGGCGCGGGAGCGCGGCCGTGACCTTCTGGAGCAGGGCGTGCAGGGTGTCGCGCTCCGCCGGGTCGAGCGGCGCGAGGATCGTGTCGTCGGCCGCCGCCACCGCGGACGCGAAGCCCGCGACGAGCTCGGCGCCCTCCGGCGTGGCGTGGACGCGCTTGCTGCGCTCGTCGCCCGGCTCGGTGCGGCGCTCGACCAGGCCGCGGGCCTCGAGGCCCTTGAGCAGGCTCGACACGCTCGCGGCGCTGGTCCGGGTGATCGCGGCGATCTCCCGCTGGATCGTCCCGGGGTGCTGCGCCAGGTAGCCGAGCACGAAGGCCTGCTCGTGGCTGAGGCCGCGGCTGCGGACCCAGTCCTCGCCGGCCCTGCGCTGCGCCCAGCCGATCCAGCGGACCAGGTCGAGGGTCGTGGTGAGCTCGGGCGCGTCCATGTCGAGAAACCTAAGCATTAGGGCTCTAACTGTCAACCGTCGAAGTGCTGCGCGCGAGACGGTCGCGCCTACGCTGCGGGGCATGCCGGGTCCCGGGCACTTCGACGCCCACGCCGACGTGTACGAGCGCGGGCGGCCGCCGTACCCGCCGGCGCTCTGGGCGCGGCTCCGCGACCTCCGGCTGCTGCGTCCCGGCGTGCGCGTGCTCGAGCTGGGCGCGGGGACGGGCCGGGCGACGGGCCCGATGGTCGAGGCCGGCGCGGTGGTCGTGGCCGTCGAGCCGGGGGAGCGGCTCGCGGCGCGCCTGCGCGGGCGGTGGCCGCAGGTCCGGGTGGTGGTCGGGAACGCCGAGGAGGTCGACCTGGAGCCGGGCGCGTTCGACCTGGCGGTCGCCGCCACCGCCGTGCACTGGTTCGACCTCGGCACCGTGCTGCCGCGGGTGCACCGGGCGCTCGGGTCGGACGGGCACCTGGCGGTGTGGCGCACCGGCTACGGCGACCCGGACGCGCCGGTGACGCCGTTCCGCGAGCGGGTCGGCGCGATCGTCGCGGCCCGGCGGGCGCCCGCGCCCCGGCCGGGGCCGGGGGAGCTCGACGACGCGGCGTGGGCGGAGCTGCTGACGGGCGGCGGCCTGTTCCGCGTCGCGCACCGGGACGGGTTCCGGTGGGCGGTCGACCTGGACGCCGACCGGGTGCGGGACCTGTTCACGACGTTCAGCGACTGGACGCCGGAGGAGGCGGACGCCGCCGCCCGGGCCGCGGCCGACCTGGGCGGGACCGTCCGGGAGCACTACGTGACCCCGCTGGTGGTGCTGCGCCGGGTCGCGTGACCGGCGCGCGAGGTGGGGTCGTCCCGCGCCGCCCCGCCGGTCAGGCCAGGTCGCGCGACGACATCGCCCGGTCGGCCGCGATCCGGAGCACGACCCGCTCGACGGCGGGGTTCGGCGGGCGGTAGCGCTGCTCGTAGCGGCGCAGCGCCTCGGCGATCTCCGCGGGCTCGTCGGCGACCTCGACGGTCCCCTCCAGCGTGAGCCAGCGGCGGCCGTCGACCTGGCACAGTGCCGCGCGGCCCGGCGCGCCGTCGACGCGCCGGCGGGCGTTCACCGCCTTCTGGGTCGTCGGCTTCGTGGTCACGCGCGCGACCCCGGCCACCTCGTCCCAGGTGAACGCGACGGGCACGACGTGCGGGGTCCCGTCGGCCCGCAGGGTGGTGAGCGTCGCGAGGTGGCGCTCGGTGACGAACGCGAGCCGGGGGGCGGAGAGGCGGAGCACGCGGGGAAGCGTACGGGTGGCCGGGCGGCGGCGCGCCCCGGCGACGACGCCCCCCGCCTGGTCCGCTACCCGAGGGCGACGCGGTCGTGCGGCTCGGCCGCGTACCGGCGCCCGGGGTACCGCAGGCCGCGGAAGTACAGGGTGGTGTGCGCGACGATCTGCTCGCCGGAGATCCGGACCCCGTCGTACTGGGCGTCGGTGGTGGTGTGCGCGTCGCTGACCAGCGTCACGTCGAACCCTCGGACGGCCGCCGACTGCGTGGTCGTGCGGATGCAGTAGTCGCTCTGCGCCCCGGCGACGACGAGCCGGGTCGCGCCCAGGCCCGCGAGGACGTCGCCGAGGTCGGTCCCGGCGAACGAGTCCCGGTACTCCTTGCCGACCAGCGGCTCGTCGGCGCGGCGGGCGAGCGGCGGGGCCAGCTGCCAGTCGGGGGAGCCGACCGCGAACCCGCCGTGGTCCTGCACCCACACCACCGGGACGCCCTCGGCTCGCGCGCGGTCCACGAGGGTCGCCGTGCGGGCGACGACGCCGTCGGCGTCCACGCAGCCGTCCAGGACGCCGGCCTGCAGGTCGATGACGAGGAGGGCGGTGCGCGCGGTCACCCCGGCATGCTGCCAGAGCCCGGCCGCGCCGGGCCACCGGCCTACCGCCCGAGCCGCTCCGACCCCTCGGACAGGTCCGCGCTGCGCTCGGGCCGCGGCACGCACAGCTCGAGGGCCCGCGGCCGGACCGTCACGGTGAGCGAGCGCCCCGGGTCGATGACGTCTCCGTCGACCTGCCGCCGCTCCTCGCGGTCGCTCACCACCCGGATCCGCTCGGCCCGCAGGACGTCCAGGTGCGCGACGCGGTGCGGGTGCCGCAGGACCCCCCAGGCCGTCTGGATCCAGTGGCCGATCGTGCGCGGGGCGAGGACGGCGACGTCCATCTGCCCGTTGTCGGGCTCGGCGTCGGCGAGCAGCCGCACCCCGCCCTGCAGGCGCCCGACGTTGCCGATCAGGACCGAGCGCGCGCGCCGCCGCACCGGCGGGCGGTCGTCCAGGTGGATCTCCAGGTGCATGCTGCGGTCGCGCAGGTGCTTCAGCGCCGACACCACGTAGGCGACCGGCCCGGCCTTCGCCTTGAGCGCGGTCGACGCGTCGTCCAGCAGCGCGGCGTCGAACCCCATGCCCGCCATCACCGCGAACGTGCGGCCGTCGGCCTCGCCGACGTCGATGCGGCGCCGGCCGTGCTCGGTGGCGATCTGCACGGCCGCGGCCGGGTCGTCCGGCACGCCGAGGTTCGCGGCGAGCAGGTTGCCGGTCCCCGCGGGGAGCACCGCGAGGGCGACGTCCGTGCCCGCCAGGCCCTCGACGCAGGACCGCACCGTGCCGTCGCCGCCGCAGGCGAACACCACCTGCATGCCGTCCTCGACCGCCCGGCGCGCCTGCCCCGCACCCGGGTCCTCCGCGGTGGTCTCGACCCACTCGGGCAGCGGCCACCCGGCTTCGCTCAGCGCCGCCTCGACCGCGGCCCGCCGCTCCGCCAGGCCGTCGACCCGCACGGGGTTGTAGATCACCACCGAGCGCAGCGGGCCGGCGTCGCGCGCGAGCGAGGCGTCGGCGGGGCGGCGGTCGTCGGCGGTCGCGTCGGGCGTCGCGTCGGGGGACGCGTCGGCGGGGCCGGTCGGGGTCATGGGGCTCGTCCTCCGGTGCAGCGGCGGGGCGCGGGGCCTCCGCGCGGTCACGACCCGCAGTGGACCACGCCGCGGGACGTCCGGCGCGTCGAGCGGCCCGCTCAGCCCAGGGCCGCGAGCAGGCCGGCCTCCTCGTCGGGGGTGAGCCCCGCGCGGCGCGGCCGGCCGACGCCGCGCGCCACCTCGTCGCGCAGCACGCGCCCGACCACCTCGGCCAGGTCCGGGTCCCGGCCGCCGGCCGCGCGGTACCGGGCGCCCGACCGCCGCGCGAACCCGGAGGCCGACGCGGGGAGCCACAGGGGGAGCGAGCGCGGGCCCGCCCAGTACCGGACGTCGTGCGAAGTCAGCCAGTCGTCCTCCGCGGGCACGAGCGCGCCGGTGAACCCGGTCGCCGCGCGCACGGCGTCGACGAGCTCCGCGAACGGCCGGCTCGACCCCACGGCGTTCACCGGTCCGGTCGCGCCGTCCTCGCCCGCGCGCACGAGCCACGCGGCGACGTCGTCGACGTCGACGACCTGCACCCGCCGGCCGGCGCTGGCCGGCACCAGCACGCGGCCGCCGCGCAGCAGGCGGGCGGCCCAGTACCCGAACCGGTCCGACGGATCGCCGGGCCCGACGACCAGCCCGGGCCGCGCGACGAGCAGCCGGTCGGCCAGCCGCGCCGCCGCTGCCCGCTCCGCCGCCACCTTCGCGTCGGGGTACTCCGTCAGGTCCCGGGGCTCGACGAGGTCGGCCGACTCGTC
>Ga0164308_10001362_pt1 | contig 12985 bp, 10 predicted proteins | sample Whisoiple_246_MG_FD_109983 | JGI IMG/M metagenome (GOLD analysis project Ga0164308, IMG submission 109983) | Soil microbial communities amended with fresh organic matter from upstate New York, USA - Whitman soil sample_246_MG | ecosystem: Environmental > Terrestrial > Soil > Unclassified >... | reverse complement strand
TACACCCCGGTCGTGCGCCGGATCCGGGACATCATCGGCTCGGGCGAGCTCGGGGACGTGCTCTACGTCGACTCGGTGCGCATCAACCTCGGACTGGTCCAGCCCGACGTCGACGTCTTCTGGGACCTCGCCCCGCACGACCTGTCGATCCTCGACTTCGTCCTGCCGGGCGGGCTGCGCCCCCGGGGCGTGGCAGCCCACGGGGCCGACCCCATCGGAGCGGGCCGGTCGTGCGTCGGGTACCTGGCGATGCCGCTACCGGCCGGGGCCATCGCCCACGTCACCGTCAACTGGCTCAGCCCGACGAAGATCCGTCAGATGGTCGTCGGCGGCAGCCGCCGGACCCTGGTGTGGGACGACCTCAACCCCCAACAGCGCCTCAGCGTGTACGACCGCGGGATCGACCTGGAGCGGTCCACGCGGCCCGAGGACGTCGGGGACCGTCGCGTCGCGGGCATCTCCTACCGGCTGGGTGACATGTACGCGCCGTCGCTGCCGGAGGTCGAGGCGCTCGGGTCGATGGTGGCGGAGTTCGCCTCCGCGATCCGCGAGGGACGCGCCCCCCTGACCGACGGTGAGGGCGGGCTGCGGGTCCTCTCGGTGCTCGAGGCGGCCGCCCGCAGCCTCGGCGACGGGGGGCGGTCCGTCCCGCTCGCGGTGCGCGACTCGGCCGAACCGCCGTGGGGGGTCCCGGCATGAGCGGCCTCGAGGGAGCCAGCGTCCTCGTCACCGGGGGAGCGGGGACGATCGGCTCCACCCTCGTCGACGAGCTCCTCGCGGCGGGTGCGGCCCGCGTCCGGGTGCTCGACAACCTCGTGCGCGGACGTCGTGACAACCTCGACGCGGCCCAAGCCCGGGGGCGCGTCGACCTCGTCGTCGGCGACATCCGTGACCGCGACCTCGTCCATGACCTCACCACCGGCGCCGACCTCGTGTTCCACCAGGCGGCCATCCGCATCACCCAGTGCGCCGAGGAACCCCGGCTCGCCCTCGAGGTGCTCGTCGACGGGACCTTCAACGTCCTGGAGGCTGCCGCCGACCACGGCGTCGACAAGCTCGTGCTCGCGTCCTCGGCGTCGGTGTACGGGCTCGCCGAGCAGTTCCCGACCACCGAACGCCACCACCACCACAACAACGACACGTTCTACGGCGCGGCCAAGTCGTTCAACGAGGGGATGGCCCGCAGCTTCCGGGCCATGAACGGGCTCGACTACGTCGCGCTGCGGTACTTCAACGTGTACGGGCCGCGCATGGACGTCCACGGCCTCTACACCGAGGTCCTCGTGCGGTGGATGGAGCGGATCGCCGACGGCACGCCACCGCTCGTCTTCGGCGACGGGCGCCAGACGATGGACTTCGTCCACACCCACGACATCGCGCGGGCCAACGTGCTCGCGGCGCGCTCGGACGTGCGCGAGGGCGTCTACAACATCGCGAGCGGTCGCGAGACGAGCCTGCTGGAGCTCGCCCAGGCGTTGCTGCGCGCCATGGACTCCGACCTCGACGTGGAGCACGGGCCGGAGCGTGCTGTCAACGGGGTGACGCGCCGGCTCGCCGACGTCTCGGCAGCCGCCCGCGACCTCGGCTGGTCGGCGCAGGTCGGTCTCGAGGACGGGCTGCGCGGCCTCGTCGAGTGGTGGCGGCCGCTGCGTTCCGTCGTGGCGGCCGGTCGGTCGGTGGACGCATGAGCACCCAGCGGTCCGGACCCGGACCCGCGATCCCGCTCGTCGACCTGTCGGCGCAGCTCGAGGAGGTCCGCGAGGAGGTCACGGCGGGCATCGACGAGGTCTTCGCGACGACGGCGTTCGTCGGGGGCCCGCAGGTCGGTGCCTTCGAGCGGCAGTACGCCGACTTCGTCGGGACGCGCCACTGCGTGGGCGTCGCGAACGGGACCGACGCGCTCGAGCTGGCCCTCCGTGCCGTCGGCGTTGGCCCGGGCGACGAGGTGGTCGTGCCGGCCAACACGTTCGTCGCCACGGCCGAGGCCGTGGCCCGAGCCGGCGGCGTCCCCGTCTTCGTCGACGTCACCGACGACACGCTGCTGCTCGACCCGCGCGGTCTCGAGCAGGTCGTCACCGCGCGCACCCGGGCCGTCGTCCCCGTGTCCCTCTTCGGGCAGGTCGCGCCGATGGAGGAGATCGCGGACGTCATCGGCGGACTGCCGATCGCCGTCGTCGAGGACGGGGCACAGTCGCAGGGGGCCACCCGCCACGGGCAGTGCTCCGGCAGCCTGGCCGCGGTGAGCGCCACGAGCTTCTACCCGGGCAAGAACCTCGGCGCCGCGGGTGACGCCGGGGCCGTGACGACCGACGAGGACGACCTCGCCCGCGCCGTGCGCCTGCTCGGTGCCCACGGGAGCCAGCGCAAGTACGAGCACGAGCGCCTGGGCTTCAACTCGCGCCTCGACACCATCCAGGCCGTCGTCCTCAGCGCGAAGCTGCGCCGGCTCAAGGACTGGAACGCGCGGCGCGACGAGGCGGCGGCCCGCTACGCCGAGCTGCTGGCCGACGTCCCGGCCGTCCGGCTGCCCCGGGTCGCCCCGGGCAACGAGCACGTCTGGCACCTCTACGTCGTACGCGTCCCGCACCGTGACGACGTGCTCGCGCGCCTGTGGTCCGAGGGGGTCGGGGCGGGCATCCACTACCCCGTGCCCGTGCACCGGACCCCGGCCTTCGCCGACCCGGCGGGGCCCGATCGGGCGTTCCCGGTGGCCGAGCGGGCGGCCGCCGAGATCCTCTCGCTGCCCCTGCACCCGCACATCACGCCCGCCGAGCAGGAACGGGTCGTGCAGCTGCTGACCGACGCCGTGGGGTGAGCGGTGCTGAGGAAGCGAGGTGCGGGCGAGGCCGGCCGTGGGCCGGCCGAACCCACCATGGTCGGGCGGGCCTCCAACGCCCTGGCCTGGGGCGTGGCCAACGCGCTGGCCGGCCGTCTCGGCACCGTGGTCATCGGCATCGCGCTCGCGCGCATCCTCGGCCCGGCCCAGTTCGGCACGTACGCGGTCGCGCTGCTGGCCCTGATGGCCGCCCTCAGCTTCAACGAGCTCGGGGTCAGCCTCGCCATCGTGCGTTGGGTCGGCTCGCCCCGCGCCATCGCCCCGACCGTGGCCACGGTGTCGGTCGGGGCGAGCCTCGCCCTCGCGGTGTCGGGCATCTCCCTGGCCCCGGCGCTGAGCCGCGTCCTCGGCGACGCGTCGGCCACCGGGGTCATCCAGGTGCTGTTCGCTACCGTGGTCGTCAGTGGTCTGGTCGCCACTCCGGCAGCCTTGCTGCAGAGGGAGTTCCGCCAGCGGACCAGGACCTACATCGACCAATCCGCCATCTGGGTCGGCGCGGTCGTCTCCATCGGGCTCGCCCTCGCGGGGACCGGCGCGATGAGCCTGGCGGTCGGACGGCTCGTCGGCGTCGTCACCTCGTGCCTGCTCATGGTCCGAGCGGTCCCGGAGGGGTTCCGGTTCGGCTGGGACCGCTCGCTGCTGCGCCCGCTCCTGCGTTTCGGGCTCCCGCTCGCCGGCACGAGCATCGTCGTGTTCGCCATCGGCTTCGCCGACCAGGTGGTCACCACCCGGGTCATGGGCGCCACCGCGCTCGGCTTCTACGTCCTCGCCATGAACCTGGCGAGCTGGCCCCTCACCGTCTTCTCCGCCCCGCTGCGCAGCGTGGCCCCGGCGGCCTTCGCCCGGCTGCAGCTGCAGCCCCGGCTCATGGGGGACACGTTCGTCCGCGTCGCCGGGCTCGTCGCGGCCGCCACGCTGCCCGTGTGCCTCGGCATCGCCGGAGCCGCGACCCCGCTCGTCTTGCTCGTCTACGGCGAGCCGTGGGCGCCGGCGGGCGACGCCCTGCTGTGGCTGGCGGTCGGCGTCGCCTGTCGACTGTTCTTCGAGCTGGCCTACGACTACCTCGTGGTGTCCGGCGGCACACGACGCCTGCTGGGACTGCAGGTGCTCTGGCTGCTCGCACTCGTGCCCGCCCTGACCTTCGGCGCCCGGTGGGGCATCGCCGGCGTCGCGGCCGCACAGGTGGTCGTGGCCCTCGTGCTCGTCACGCCGCTGCACCTGGCTCTGCTCCGGGGCCGTCGGGTGCCGGTGCGCCGTCTCGTCGCCGCCCTCAGGGTGCCGGTGCTCGTCTCGGTAGCCTACGGCTGTGGCGTCTGGTGGACGAGCCGCACGGTGGAGCAGCCGCTCGGCGCCGTCGGGCTCGCGATGCTGGCGGGCCTGCTCGTCGTCACCGGGCTGCTCTGGAGCCGACGTGCGGTGATCCGCGAGCTGCGGAGCACCCCGTCCGACGAGCTGGCGCACGACGCGGCGGGTCGGCCATGACCGAGCCGACCGAGCCGACCGAGCCGACCGAGCCGACCGAGCCGACCGCTACCGACGCCCTCGCGGCGCACGCCGAGGAGCTGCACCGGTTCGAGCAGCACGCGCGAGATGCCTTGCGCCGCGGTCGACTCGAGGAGGCGGCGACCTGGGCCCAGATCGGTGCGACGTACGCGTGGTTCAACCACTGCGGGATCTTCGCGAGCGACGCGCTCGAAGGGGTCCTCGACGAGGTCGCGTGCCGGACGACGCCGCTCCCGGGCGCGACCGGGGGAACCGGCGCGCCCGGGCCGAGCGCGGTCCGACGCGTCCTGCACGTCGCGACCTCGCTCTACCAGACCGGGGGGCACACCCAGGCCATCCGCTGCTGGGTCGAGCAGGACTCCGCGCGGGAGCACCGCCTCGTCGTGACGCGTCAGGGGCCGACGCCCGTGCCGGACAAGATCCTCGGTGTGCCCGGCCTCGCGGTCCGACGCCTGGACCGCGCCCCCGGTGGCCTGCTCGCCCGCGCGCGGCGCCTGCGCGACGCCGCTGCGTGGGCGGACGTCGTCGTCCTGCACACCCACAACAACGACGTCGTGCCCACCCTCGCGCTCCATGCCTGGTCGGCGGCACCGCCCACCGTCCTCGTCGACAGCAACGACCACACCTTCTGGGTCGGACGCACGTCGGCCTCCCTCGTGATGCACATGCGTGACAGCGGCAGGGACCACGGTCGGGTGCGCCGTGGCCTGGGCCCCGACGACTCGTTCGTCCTCGAACGGCCGCTCCGGTTCACGGGGCGCACCCGGTCGCGCGACGAGGCCAAGATCGAGCTCGGGCTCGACCCGGCCCAGGTCGTCGTCGCGACGGCGGCGGACCCGACCAAGTACCGGCCGGTCTCGGCCGAGAGCTTCCTCGGTCTGGTCGTTCCCGTCCTGCAGGCCAACCCGCGAGCCGTGCTCGTGGCGGCCGGCCCCGCGATGGACGACGACGGGTGGCGAGCGGCCGCCGCTGCCACGGGCGGGCGGGTGCGGGCGCTCGGGCTGGTGCCGGACGTGAGCCGGTTGCACGAGGCCGCCGACGTCTACCTCGACTCGTTCCCGTTCTCGTCGCTGACCTCGTTGCTCGAGGCGGCGAGCCTCGGCAACCCGGCGGTGACCTACCGCGGCCACCCGGCCGGGGCGGAGGTGCTCGGGGCTGACACCCGAGGCCTCGAGCACGTGCTCTGCGCGCCCGTCGACGCGCGCACCTTCGCCGCCGCGCTCGGCGCACTCGTTGCGGACGAGGACCACCGACGGCGCCTCGGTGAGCGGACGGCCCAGAGCGTGCTCGTCCGTCACGTCGGGGCGGGGTGGTCGGCACGAGCCACCCGGCTCTACGAGATGGCCGGCTCGCGGCCGGGGCGGATCGTGCCCGGCCCCGTCGGCGAGGCGTCCGGGCTCGACGCGCTGGTCGACCTCGTCATGGAGCGGACCGGGCTCGCGACAGGTGCCGTGGGTGCAGTGCGGTCCAACGCCGGGCTGCTACCCGTACGGGCCCGCCTGCGCGCCGTGCGCGATGTCGCGCCCGCGCACGACCTGACCCTCGCGCGCTGGGTGCTGCCCGAATGGCAGCACAGCGCGCTCGGCCGCGTCCGCCGCGGGCTGCAGGCCCGGGCCGACTGAGACTGCCGCGCTCGGGCGGCGCGCTGGTCAGAGGCGGACGGACGCCAGGGCGGGAACGGCCCGCGGCGTGGCCCATTCGGGGGCACGACGCGCGGCGGCCGGCCCGACGAGGAGCCAGTACCCCATCTCCAGGTGGTAGCCGAGCAGGGGGACCGGCCTGCTGCCGGCCACGTCCGCCGTAGCGAGCTGCTCTGGGGTGACGTTCGTCAGCAGCAGCGACTCCGTCGCCGCCCGGGTCGCCAGCGCCCGGGTGGCCTCCTCCCACGTCGCCGCCGTGAGGTTGACGCGGCGGTCGCGGCGTTCGACGGTCACCCGGCCTGCTCCTCCGGCCCCGAACCACCCGTCGTCGACGTTGAGGACGGTCACGTCGGGACTCGACCCGAGCACGTCGTCGACGTCGAGCCTGATGTCCGACAGCACCGGCACGGCCCGTCCGACGCGGGACACGCCACGGTGGACCATGACCGACTCGCGAAGCCACCGGTAGCGCCAGCGGTGGGGCCGCAGCATCCGGGCCACCGCGCCGCCGTCGACGCCGGCGGGCCGGATCACCCCGCACGTCGTCCGGACCGGGAGCGCCTCGGGGTAGCGCGCGCCCACCTCGGCATGGGCCTCCTCGAGCCGGTCGAGGTTGACGGTCAGGCTGTTGTGCGTCAGGGGGATGTCGACGGCGGCGACGACGCGTCCACGGGCCCGCATGCGGAGTCCGTACTCGACCGCGTACGCGTGCCAGGCGAGCTCCGGGTCCTGGGCCAGGGGCTCGGCGCGCAGGTCCTCGGCCCGCACCATGAACAGCACCTCGTCGAGGCTGTCGACAGGAGTGGGGCGCGGTGCCGTCCGTCCCGTGAGCACGACACGGTCGCGCATGCGTCCGTGCAGGTCGCCCCGCTCGTCGATGCCGCTGCACCCGAGGACTCCGAGGCCGGGGTCGTCGGCCATCATGCCGGCCGCCTCCTCGAGCGCCACCAGCGAGTGCAGCAGGACGTCCTGGTGCACGAAGGCGATGTGGTCGTGGCTGGCTCGGTCGGCACCGTGCCCCAGGGCGGCGCCCGCGCTGGCGTGCGCGCCGGTGGTGTTGTCCACCGTGATCAGCTCGGTGCGCGGAGCCGTGGGCAGCAGCGCCGCCACCGAACGGTCCAGGCAGTCCGCCAGTACCGCTGGATCGTTGAACACGCACACGATCGACACCGGTTCCCGACGACTCATGGCTCCACGGTAGGTCGACGCCCACTCCACGGTGGGCCCTTTGCCGAAGTCGTGCCGTCGCCGGGGCCAGGACGATTCCGTCGAACGCCGCTGCTGCCCCGAGATGCCGGGTTACGCTCGAACACGGGGAACTGTCGGGGAGGGTGACCGTGTACTTCATGGACTTCGTCAGGGTCTTGACGCGTCGTTGGTACGTGCTGTTCGCCGGGCTCGTGCTCATGGGTGCGGCCGCGGTGGGCGTCATCATGGTCGTCCCGACGAACTACCAGGCGTCGGGCAACGTGCTGATCCTGCTCCCTCCGACGGGGACCACCGACAAGCCGGTCAACCCCTACCTCAACACCCCGGCGGGGCTCAACATGGCCGCCATCATCGTCGGTGGAGTCGTGACGACGCCCGAGGCGCAGCGCGACGTCAAGGCGGCCGGCTTCACCTCGGAGTTCGCCGTCGGCCAGAGCCCCGGCACGGGCGTCCCCCTCCTCAACGTGACGGTCGAGGACACCAACCCGACGATGGCGGTGGCCACGCTCGACGAGGTCATCCGGCGCATCAAGGGACAGCTGGAGACCATGCAGGCCGACGTGGGCGCGCCGCGCGACCAGCGCATGGTGGCCCAGACCTTCAGCGTGACGACGCAGGCCGAGGCCGTGGCCGGAGCCAAGGCGAGGGCGCTGGCGGCGGTGGGGGCCGTGGGCGTCGTGCTGACGCTCATCGCCACGTTCGCCGTCGACCGGTGGCGACGGAAGAGCCCGAAGAACGGCAGGCGCCTCCTGCGCCGGGCAGAGCGTCGACCGGCCCCTGAGGCCACCGAGCCGCCCCGGGCCCCCGTGCCCGAGGAGAAGGTGCGCCGTCACGGACGTCACGAGGTGCCGAAGGAGTCCACCCAGACCCCGGACTCGGTCACGACCCCCGTCGCGTCGTGAGGCAGCGCCCGGCCTGGCTGGCGCGGGAGCGACCCTGGATCGAGTGGCCGCCGCCCACGGGCGCCGGGAGTGGGATGAGGTTCCTCGTCGTCTACTGCCTCCTGCTCTACCTCGTCCCGGCGGCGCTCATCGTCAAACCCATCGGCGCCGCGGGCACGCCCGCTGCGCTCTGGGCGATGATCGGGCTGCTCTGGTGGCTCTGCGCGCGGGTGGGCGGCCTCGTCCCCGGGGCCGGCGGCAACCCCGTGGTCCTCGCCCTCGCCGGCTTCGGCATCGCGGTGCTCGCGAGCTACGCCTGGGGCATGACCACGGGGTGGTACTCGCCGGCCGGCATCCAGGGCAGCACCGACGACGTCTACGACCTCGTCCGGGCCACGCCCGGAGAGCTGCGGACCGTCATGCTGAACGCCGCCGACCGGGGGCTGCTCGCCCTCGCGGCCTGGGTCGGTGTCGTGCTCATGTGCCTCACGGCCCTGCGCACCTGGGCGGCGATCGACCGCATGGTGGCCTGGATCGTCGGGGTGGGCACCGTCGTGGCCCTGCTGGGGATACTCCAGTTCTTCACGGGGTTCGACATCTCGCGGGTCATCCACATCCCGGGACTGTCGGCCAACACGGTCTTCGGTGAGGTGCAGGAGCGGTCGGTGCTGCGACGCGTCGCGGCCACGGCCATCCACCCGATCGAGTTCGGGGTCGTCATGGGGTCGATCTTCCCGCTCGCCCTGCACCGGGCCGTCTTCTCGACGCGGCGCTGGCGGGCGTGGGCGCAGGTCGCGGCGATCGGGACCGGCGCGATGATGTCGGTGTCCCGGTCCGCCGTGCTCGTCATGGGGGTCGCCCTCGTCATCCTCTTCGTCGGCTGGCCGGGGCTGTGGCGTCGGCGGGCCCTCGTCAGCGTCCCGCTGTCGGTGGTCGCCCTGCGCCTGCTCGTCCCGGGGCTGCTGGGCACGATCCGCTCGATGTGGACCAACCTCTTCGTCGACACGAGCACCGCCGGCCGGACCGGGGACTACGGGGTCGTGCTCAACCTCTTCGCCGACAGCCCGGTGCTCGGCCGCGGCCACTACACCTTCGTGCCTCGGTACTACCGCATCATCGACAACCAGTTCCTCGTCTCCCTCGTCGAGCTCGGCCTCGTCGGGTTCGCGGCGCTGCTCGTGCTCATGGTCTCCGGCGTCCTCGCGGCGCGCGGCGCCCGGCTGCGGAGCACGGCTCCCGAGCACCGCCACCTCGGGCTCGCCCTGTCCGCGTCCCTCGCCGGCGCCTTCACCTCGTTCGCGACCTTCGACGCCTTCGGCTACGCCATGGTGTCCGGCACCACGTTCCTGCTCCTCGGGGTCACCGGCGCGGCGTGGCAGGTGGCGCGGGCCCACCAGCGGGAGGCCCAGCCCGAGACCGTGGGCGCACCCCTGCAGGCGCTCGGCGCCGGCGGGGTCGCCCCGGAGGTGGGCACGCGATGACCGGACCCCGGGTGACCGTCGCCGTCGTCACGCACGACAGCGAGCGACTCGTGCGCGGTCTCGTGGACTCGCTGGCCGACGGGATGAGGGACACCTCGTGGGAGCTCGTCGTGGCGGACAACGCCTCCGGCGACGGCTCCGTCGCCGCGGTCCACGCCGCCGCACCCGAGGCGCGGGTCGTGCAGCTCGGGCGCAATGCGGGCTACGCCGCGGGCATCAACGCCGCCGTCCGCGCCGCGTCCGAGCACGACGCGATCCTCGTCCTCAACCCGGACGTCCGGCTCGCGCCGGGCTGCGCCGCCCACCTCTACGCCGAGATGACCCGGCGAGGTGCCGGGCTGGCCGTCCCACGCCTCGACGACGCGGCGGGCGAGCTGATCCCCTCGATCCGGCGTGAGCCGACCGTGCTCCGCGCGTGGGGGGAGGCCGTCCTCGGCGCCGAGCGGGCGGGACGGTTCCCACGTCTCGGGGAGGTCGAGACCCGGCCGTCGACCTACGAGGGCGGTGCCGTCGTGGACTGGGCGGAGGGCTCGACCGTCATGGTCAGCGCCGACTGCTGGCGCCGCTGCGGGCCCTGGGACGAGTCGTTCTTCCTGTACTCGGAGGAGACGGAGTACGCCCTGCGGGCCCGCGACCTCGGACTCGCCGGGGTCTACGTTCCGCAGGCGCGGGCGACGCACCTCGAAGGAGGGTCCGACTCCCCGGTGCTGTGGACGCTGCTCGTCGTCAACAAGGTGCGCCTCTTCGGCTCCCGGGCGGGCCGGGCGCGGACCGCGGGTTTCTGGGCCGCCCAGGTGGTCCGGGAGGGGACCCGTGCGCTGCTCGGTCGCCGCACCAGCCGTGCCGCCGTGGCCGCCCTCGTCAACCCGCGTCGGCTGCGTGACGCGCCGGGGCCGCACTGGCTCTGACCGCCGCCGGGCAGGGATCAGCGCAGTCGCTTGACGAGAGTGGCGGCCCGGGTGCGCGCGCGGCGGGCGAACGGCTGACCGTCCAGCACGTCGGCGCGGACGGTCGCGGCGCTGTCCGCGGCGGTCACGCTGAAGCGGGCCTCGAGCCACGAGCCCGGTCGCGCCTCGGCGCGGTCGCTCGTGTACACGCGCTGGTAGCCCAGGTGGCGCAGCCGCTGCAGGAGCTGCCGGTCGTAGCGTCCCAGGGGGCAGGCCGCCTCGGTGACCGGTCGACCGGAGGCCTCGGCGATGAGCGCCCGGGCGTCGACGAGCTCGCGGCGGGCCCGGGCGTCGTCGAGGCGGCGCCACGGCACGTGGTCCATCCCGTGGCTGCCGACGGTCATCCCCGCCGCGGCGAGGGCGCGCACGTCGGCCCGGGTCAGCGACCCTGGCGCGTCGAGGCGCCCGGCGAGAACGAAGAAGGAGGCACGGAGCCCACGTTCCTCGAGGGCGGGGAGCCCGATCTCGACATCCGAGGCGTTGCCGTCGTCGAAGCTCAGCGTGACGTCTCCGCGGTCGGCCACGAGGTCGAGCACCTCGAGGAAGGTGGCCTTCGCGATCCAGTACGGACGCTCGCCGGGCTCGAGCTCCCTTGTGGGGCGGTCGATCCCGTGGAAGCAGAGGTTGATCATGCCTCCGCTCCCGAGGTGAGGCGGCTGGAGCGGTCCTGACCCCAGCCGACGCGGCGTCGGCGGGCGCCGAGGGTAGCGGCAGCCGTGATCGCAGCGTAGGCGGGCGCCGACGGCAGCAGCCGCGGGTCGGCGAGCACGACGCGCAGCCAGGCCCACGGGTCGGCGGGTCGTACCTGGTGCGGCACCGCGCCGGTGCCGGCCGCCCGCCGCATCGCCCGGTTGCCGCTCCGGACCCGGACGAGCCGGCGGTAGAGGTCGCGGGTGCGCAGCGGGGTCTCGACGACTGACGTCGCGGCGTCGACCTGCCTCTTCTCCGAGTCCGAGAACACGGAGTCGAGGAAGAGGTCGTCGGCCACCATGTCCGGGAACGCGTCGAACCGGCCTCGGCCCTCCCCGGACACGGCGATGGCGCCACGCCCGAAGAGGCCGCGCTCGTGGGCCGGCAGGGCGGCGTTGACGGCGTAGTACGCGCGTACCGGCCACGGGCGTCCGGCCAGGACGAGCTCGCGTCGTGGCACGGCGACGTGGGTCCCGCTGCCCAGGGACGCGCACAGGGCCCCGACAGCGCCGGTGGACAGGACGACGTCGGCGTCGAGGTAGACCCGGGGGAACCCCCGGGTCACGGCGTCCGCCGCGTTGAGCGCGGCGGCCTTGCCGGGCGATGGCAGGTCGAGCACCCGGACGCCCTCGTGGCGACGAGCGCGCGCGACCGTGTCGTCGGTGCAGCCGTTCGCCGCGACGGTGATCTCCAGGGCCTCGCCGCCCTCGGCGGTGAGCGCCGAGAGACAGCGGTCGATGACCGTGGCCTCGTTGTGGGCGGCGATGATGACGCTCGGCATTCGGGTCCTGCCTCGGAGGTGCGGCGACCGACACCGGCAACGATAGGACGCGGGAGGGGGCCGCCCGGGCAAACCTGCAAAACCGCGAAAGGCACGCGTGCTGCTGCCCGGTGACCTAGCGTGGGTTCGGCAGCAGGAGGGGCCGGGGGGCCCGGGGAGCACGTCGCACTGGCGGGGGGTCAGCGTGGGCATCGACGTCGAACCACTCAGGCCTGCCGACCTGCCCGAGACCGGTGAGTTCCTCCACCGCAACCTCAACGAGCGCGTCCCAGCGGATGCGTGGTCCGCGGCCCTCGACGTCCCCTGGGCGACGCCGCAGCCGAACCACGGGTTCGTGCTGCGCGCCGAGGGCGCGGTCGCCGGGGTGCTCCTCGCCTTCTACTCCGACCGCGAGATCGCCGGTCGCGTCGAGCGGTTCTGCAACCTCGGCGCCTGGTGCGTGCTGCCGGACCACCGGCTGCACAGCCTGCGCCTTCTCCGGGCAGCGCTCGGACAGGACGGGTACACCTTCACCGACCTCTCCCCGAGCGGCGCGGTCGTCCCGCTGAACACACGACTCGGGTTCACGACGCTCGACACGACGACGATGCTCGTGCCGTGCATCCCGTACCCGCCGCTCGGCCGCACCCGACTAAGCGCGTCGACGGCGACCTTCCGCGAGCGGCTGACCCGATCGGAACGTCGGGTCCTCGACGACCACGCTGGGGCCCCGGCGGTGCACGCCGTCCTGCTCGAGCACCCGGACGGGCACTGCCTCGTCCTCTACCGGCGCGACCGACGGCGCGGTCTGCCGCTCTTCGCCTCGGTGCTCTACGCCAGCAACCCGGCCCTGTTCGCCACGGTCGCGCCGCGCCTCGCCGGGCACGTCGCCGTGCGCCACCGGGTGGCCGCCCTCCTCGTGGAACGACGCCTCGTGGCCTGCGTCAACGTGGTCGGTCCGATCCGCTCGATTTATCGATGGGAGGGGCGCATCAACGACGATCGTGAGCAGCTCCTGCTGATGAAGACCACGGACGC
>Ga0164308_10001360_pt1 | contig 12997 bp, 11 predicted proteins | sample Whisoiple_246_MG_FD_109983 | JGI IMG/M metagenome (GOLD analysis project Ga0164308, IMG submission 109983) | Soil microbial communities amended with fresh organic matter from upstate New York, USA - Whitman soil sample_246_MG | ecosystem: Environmental > Terrestrial > Soil > Unclassified >... | reverse complement strand
GTTGGGTCTCGGCAGCAATGTCGGCGACCGCGCGGCTTCTATCGCGCGCGCTCTCAATGAGATCGAGGCGCGCGAAATCGCCAGCATCACCGCGCGCTCGTCGCTCTGGCGCACGCCGCCCTGGGGCTATACCGAGCAGGAGGATTTCGCCAATCTCTGCGCCCTTGCCGAAACGCGTCTGTCGCCTGCCGAACTGCTCTCCGCCATCAAGCGGTTGGAGGCGGATTTGGGCCGCACCGCCGGCATCCGCTGGGGGCCGCGGGTCATCGACATCGACATTCTTTTCTACGATGATCTCACCTCGGAAGAGGCGGACCTCACCTTGCCGCACCGGGAGCTTTTTCGCCGCGCCTTCGTTCTCGTCCCGCTTGCCGAAATCGCACCGAATCTGATGATTGGCGGACGCAAGGTCGGCGATGCGGCGCGGGAGATCGAACAGGCCGGCATCAGGAAATGGAATCAATCCGTGAGCGCTGAACCTTCGAAGGATATTCGATGAGCAAACCGGGTTTTGCCTCGACCGGCGATATCAAGGCCAAGAAGATCACCTTTTCGGAGGTTGGCCCCGGTCTCCATGCCTTCACGGCCGAAGGCGATCCGAATTCCGGGATCATCATCGCGGATGATGGCTGCATCGTCATGGACGCGCAGGCGACGCCGGCCATGGCCTCGCTCGTCATCGAGCGCGTGCGGCAGGTGACGGACAAGCCGATCAAATATGTCGTGCTTTCGCATTATCATGCGGTGCGCGTCCTCGGTGCCTCGGCTTATAAGGCTGAGGCGGTTGTCGCGTCGCAGGAAACGCGACGCCTCGTCGCCGAGCGTGGCCAGCAGGATTGGGATTCGGAATACGGCCGATTTCCGCGGTTGTTCGCGGATGCGCAATCGATCCCGGGTCTCACCTGGCCGCATGTCACTTTCACTGGCGAGCTGACGCTTTACCTCGGCAAACGCGAGGTGCGGCTGATGCAGATTGGCGCCGGGCACACGTCAGGCGACATTGTCGCTTATGTTCCCGATGCCGACGTCATGTTCACAGGCGATCTCGTCGAATATCACTCCGCTTGTTATTGCGGGGATGCCTACCTACGCGAATGGCCGGCGACACTCAGCGCGATCCTCGAGTTTGAGCCGCGCGCCATCGTGCCAGGGCGCGGCGATGCGCTTATTGGCAAGACGAAAGTGCACGAGGCGATCGCCATGACTCGCGACTTCGTCAACACGTTGTACGGCACCGCGGAGCTGTCGGTCGCGCGCGGTGAGAGTTTGAAGCAGACGTTCGCCGCCTGCCGCGCCGCAATGGACCCGAAGTTCGGCTCGTTCGCCATTTACGAGCATTGCCTGCCGTTCAACGTGTCGCGCGCCTATGACGAAGCGTCGGGAATCGATGATCCCGTCATCTGGACGGCGGAGCGCGATCGCGAGATGTGGGCGCAGCTGCAGGGCTAAGCGCGCGGCAGAATCGAATCGGACTTATCGCAACCGGCGGAGAGGGCGGCATGGGCGAGAACATAAATCTGACGGCGAAAGACGGCGTGACGATCGGTGCCTATCGCTCCGCACCTGAGGACGAGCCGAAGGGTGGCATGGTCGTCCTGCAAGAGATTTTTGGCGTCAATCACCACATCCGCGCTGTGGCCGATCGGTATGCGGCGGCCGGCTATCTCGCCATCGCCCCGGCTCTGTTCGATCGCGTCGAGCCGGGTGTCGAGTTGGGCTACGGCGAGGCCGATCGTCCGCGTGCGATGGAGATTCGCGGCAAGACCAAACTTGAAGAGACGCTTGCCGATATCGAAGCCGCGGTTGCGCTTGCGGCGGCAGGCGGTAGTGTCGGCGTTGTCGGCTATTGCTGGGGCGGCACGCTGGCTTGGGCGGCAGCGACGCGGCTTTCCGATATATCCGCCGCGGTCGGCTATTACGGCGGCGGTATCGCCAACATGGTGAACGAAGAGCCGCGCGTGCCGGTGATGCTGCATTTCGGCGAGCGCGACAAACACATTCCGCTGAGCGATGTCGAGAAGATCAAAGCCGCGCATCCGGAAATTCCGGTCTTCATCTATCCCGCAGATCACGGCTTCAATTGCGACGAACGCGACAGCTATGACGAGAAGAGCGCGAAAGAAGCGCAGGCGCGCACCTTCGCTTTCTTCGCCGATAATCTCGGCTGATTATTTAAGCATGGCCGGAGGTTTCGGCCAGGGGCGCTGTGCCGGGCGCATGCGCTCCCAAGCGCGCGACATCTGCAACACGCCGAGATCGTCGAAGCGCCGTCCGACGATCTGCAAACCGATCGGCAGGCCGGCCGACGTGTAGCCGCAATTGATCGAGGCCGCCGGCTGTTCCGACATGTTGAACGGCGCGGTGAAAGCAATGTGCTCGAACGGCCGCTCGGGATCGTTGGTCGGGCAGGGCAGTTCCGCGGCAAAAGCCGGGACGGGAGCGGTCGGCATCAGGACGAAATCGCACGTGCGCGTCGCGTCGTTCGTTGCCTTGCGTAAGATGACGGTTTGCGCATATCCCGAGAACACGTCTTCGCCGGAATAAGTGCTCGCCTTCTGCACCCAGGCGCGAATGAAAGGCAGCACCTTGTCGACGGTGGCGGGCGGCAGTTTCAAAAAATCGGAATAAGCGCGCGCACGCCAGAAGCGGTCGAGGCCGTCGATCATCTCGGGCGTGACGAACGGGCGGACTACTTCAATCTGAGCGCCCGCTTGCTCGTATGTGCGCACCGCCGCCTCGATTGCGGCGCCGACTTCCGCCTCGACGGGGAGCCCGCTGCCAATGTCAGGACAATAACCGATCCGCACGCCCTTCACGTTGCGGTCGAGATCGTCCCAGGCGAGCTCAGATGGCGGCAGGTTCATATGATCGCGCGCATCGGGACGGGCTAGCACCGCCATGAGCCGCGCGGCATCGGTCACGGTGCGAGTCATCGGCCCGACGACGCGGCCCATATAGGGAGGATCGATCGGGATGCGCCCAAGGCTCGGCTTCAGGGTGAAAATCCCGCACCATGTCGCCGGCAGCCGGACCGAGCCGCCGATGTCGGTGCCGATGTGCAGCGGCCCATATCCGGCGACGGCCGCGGCTCCGGCGCCGCTCGGTGAGCCGCCCGGCGTCCTCGGCAAATCCCAGGGGTTGCGCGTCAGCGGGGGAAAGCTCGACAGACTCGACGAAAGCATGCCGTAATCGGGCATCGTCGTTTTCGAAAAAATAACCGCACCCGCTTCTCGAAGGCGCGCGACCGGCGGGGCGTCCTCAGCGGCCTTCACAAGCGCGGTGGCGAGCGTCCCGAGCGGCACGGGCACGCCTTTCGAGGCAATGTTCTCCTTGACTGTGACCGGAACCCCGTCGACCGGGCTCAGCGCTTGACCCTCGCGCCAGCGTTTCTCCGCGGCGCGGGCCGCGGCGTAAGCGCCTTTAGGATCAAAGGCATAGGTCGCCTGGAGGTGGGGCTCCCAGCGCTCGACGACGGCGAGCACCGCATCCAATGCCTCGACCGGCGAGAGGGCGCGGCTCGCAAAGCGCTCGGCAAGCTCGACGGCCGAGAGGTCGCTGATCTCCAAGAAAGCCCTCGCTAGACCGGCGTTTTTACCACCGCGCGGCTTGGCCAAACACCGGCTCAGTTCGGATTCCCTTAATGATGTCGGGCCATTGTGTCGATTGGGCCGCCAGCAAAGGCGGAGCCCCACGGGCGGGTGGGAACCGATGTCGATCATCGTAATCGTTGACGACCGCGTAACGAACCGGAACATTTTTGCCAAACTCGCCGCCTCGATCGAGCCGGGCGTCGAGGTCCAGTCGTTTGGCGACCCACTCGAAGCGCTGGACTGGCTGCAGAACAACACGCCCGATCTCATCGTCACCGATTATAAAATGCCGCATTTCGACGGCGCCGAGTTCATCCGGCGTTTTCGGGCAATGGAGCACGGCTCCGAGATTCCCGTCGTCGTCATAACCGTCTACGAAGAGCGAAGCTTCCGCCTGAAGGCCCTCGATGCCGGCGCCACGGATTTTTTAAATTCGCCGGTCGATCACTACGAATTCGTCACGCGTGCGCGCAATCTGTTGACCCTGCGCAAGCATCAGCTGCTGCTCGCAGAGCGCGCCGACACATTGGAGCGCGAGCTCGAGCACAGCGAGCGCTCGCGCGAGATGGTGCTGCGCGATTCATCCGAGCGGCTCGTGCAAGTCATCGACACGCTGCCGGTCATGATCAGCGCCAGCGGTCACGACGGCAGAATCCTTTTCGTCAATGCGTGCCAGACGAAGTTCTTCGGCCTGGATAATATCGACTGTGTCGGCAAGCCGGCATCGCTCATGCTCGGCGAGGAAAGCGGCGCGCGCAGCATGGCGCTCGATCGCATGGTGTTCGAGACGGGGACCGCGCTGCCGAGCTTTGAAGAAGAGCTCACCGACAATTCCGGCCGCAAGCGCTTCTTCGTCACGACGAAATCGCCGCTGAAGGACAACGAGAATAAGGTAACGGGCGTTCTGACGAGCTCGCTCGACATAACCGGCCGCAAGGAGAATGAGGCGCACTTACATCATCTTGCGCATCACGACCCGTTGACCGACCTGCCGAACCGCACCCTCTTGCAGGAACGCCTGCGCAACCTGATCACTCGCACGCGTCGTGGCGATCAGCTGTTCGCGCTGCATCTCCTGGATCTCGACGGCTTCAAGGCGGTCAACGATCTTTTCGGCCATTCGGCCGGCGACCGCTTCCTCAAAATGGTTGGCCAGCAATTACAGATCCAGATGCGCGAGGCTGATATCCTTGCCCGGCTCGGCGGCGACGAATTCGCCATCCTGCAGACCAGCGTCTCGAGCAGCGACGACGCGGCCGAATTCGCGCGCCGCATCACCGAAGTCGTGCAGAGCTTCACCGGTTTCGAGGGCGGCCGCGTCACGATGACGGCGAGCGTCGGAATCGCCGTGCATCCCGCCGACGGCGCCGATGCCGAGGACCTCCTGAAGAACGCCGACCTGGCGATGTACAAGGCCAAGGCCGAAGGCGGCAATGCGTTCTGCTTCTATGCCGCCGACATGCAGGCGCGGGCGCGCCACGCGGCCAATCTCGACGCCGAACTGAGGACCGCGGTCGCCGAAGACCAGTTTCTTTTGTTCTATCAGCCGCAGATCGATCTCGCGAGCGGTCGCGTCGTCGGCGCCGAGGCGCTGTTGCGCTGGGACCGGCCCGGCCTCGGCATTGTCGGGCCCGGCGTATTCCTGTCGCGCGCGGAGGAGAACGGTCTCATCCTGCCGATCAGCGAGGGGGTGCTGCGCGAGGCCTGCCGCGAGGCGAAGAAATGGCAGCGCAAAGGGCTCGGCCGGCCACGCGTCAGCGTCAATCTTTCGCCGATTCAGTTCCGCCGCCGCTCGGTGCCGCTCCTCGTCGCGCAAGTGCTCGCCGAGTCGGGGCTCGACCCGCACCGCCTCGATCTGGAGCTGACCGAAAGCATCCTGATGGAGGATCTCGAGTCCGTCGCCCACGACCTGCGGCAATTGCTCGATCTCGGCGTCAGCATTTCCATCGACGATTTCGGTACGGGCTATTCCTCCCTGAGCTACGTCAAGCGGCTGCCGGTGACGCGCATCAAGATCGACCAGAGCTTCATCCGCAACATGGTGCAGGATGCGAATGACGCAGCGATCGTGCGCGCCATTGTGACGCTGGGCCATAGTCTCGAACTGGCAGTGGTTGCCGAAGGGGTGGAGACTGCAGACCAACTCGCCAAACTGCGTGAAGAAGGCTGCGACGAAGTGCAGGGCTTCTATTTCGGCCGTCCAATGCCTGCGGCGCAATTCCAGCAGGTGCTCGCAGGTGACGTTCCCCTCGCGCGCAGCGCGTGAGCGCGGCCATGTTCTTTCTGCCAATCACGCGGTCACCCGGCGAACATAGGACGGAAGATCATACCGGCGGAGTGATCGCGCAGATACGCCGAGCCTTCCGACAGACCGTGCATATGGGCGCGAACGGCTTCATCGCCTGCGCTTTGTTGATCTAGGGTTTATCGGCCGCTGGCGTCATCCCGGCGGAAGTATGGGTCGCAGAGCCCGGTTACGCATTGATCGTCTGTCTCGGGCTCGTGACCATTTCGGCATCGATTCTGTTTTCTCTCAAAAGCCTGCTGACGCAGCCGTCCCGAGAAATGGTGCGCAAGCCTGCTCCCGGCGCGCCGGACGCGCTGCCACAGGCGTCGGATATTCCCTCGCCTGAGTGCCACTCCAGGCTGGTTGCTCTCGTCGTCGAGGCGAGCCGCACAATGCAAACGATCGTCGAAAAGAGTCTCGCCAAATCAGGTATCGTGGCGGTTTGCGTTGCCAGCGAAGCCGGAGCCGAGAAGGCGCTGCAAACCGGCAAGTTCGACCTGCTGATCCTCGGAGCAGCTTTCGGCTGAAGCATCGGATCTTCTGCCCTGCGGGAGGTTTGCGAAGTCTGCCGCGGCAAGGGAATACCGGTTCTGGCGCTCACGATCGACCAAATCGCGGATGCGGAAGCATCCGGCATAGATGCGATCGTCACGATACAGATTGTCCCCGACAAACTGGCGCGCTCAGTCAGGCAGCTCATCGCGCGGACCGGTCGCAGCACCGACGCGCCGAACCCGGAATCGCGCGCCACACCCGCACGGGAATTGCCGGAGCTCTCGCCCGAGCCGCTCGACGCGCGCGCGCTCGGCGATCTCGAGAAGCTCGGAGGCCACGATTTCATGCGTGACATCGTCGCGCAATACGTTGCCGATGCTGCATTGGTGCTTGCAAGTCTCGCTGCCGCGGTCGCTGAGCGCGATCAGAAGGCGTTCCGTGAGCAGGCCCATGCATTGCGGAGTTGTGCCGCCAATGTCGGCGCGCAGAACGTCTATCGCATGTGCCTAGCGTGGCGCGATCTCGATGCCCAGGAGATCGCCGCCTCCGGCGCGCAATGCATGAAAATGCTCGAAAAGGAATTCGAGCGCGTGCGCGCCGCACTTACGCCAATGCTGCAGGACGATGGCGGATCGGGTCCGAGCAGCGAAGCCGCGTGAGCGCGCTTACTCTTCTTGCGGCGTAAGCTCGGCCCCCGTTTCGGCCAAAAGGTCAGGGCGGCGCTCCTGTAGCGGCTTTTCCTCCATCCGCATCAGGAAAAGCAGGCAACCGAGCACGCCGCCGGCTGCCGTCAGGAAAACCGCACGGAAGGCGCTCACGAGTTCTGGCGTCTCGACGATGCCGTGCGCCATCTCGGTTCCGGAAATTCCGGCTCCGTTCAGCACGATCGTGCCGAAAATCGCGACGATGAAGGCGCCGCCCAGCTGACGGAAGAAATTCATGCTCGCTGTCGCCGTGCCGAGTTCATGCAGATGGACGGCATTCTGGATCGCCACGGTCGTAACGGGGAGAACTGTGCCGAGGCCGATGCTGATCGTGGCCAGCAGCAATTCGATGAGCGGTAACGGATAGCGCTCTGCGAACGCCATCATCGCCGTTGCGCTCAGCGAGAAGATCAGCGCGATGAGCGGCAGGCGTTTGTAATGCGAGATATGCGTCATCGAGCGGCCCGATATCGTCGCACCGACAACAGTTCCAGCCATCAACGGGATCAGCGCCAGTCCGGAACCGCTGACCGACAGTTTGACGATGCCCTGGAAATAGATCGGCATAAAGATCGACAGACCGATGAACGTCCCCATGGCAAGACTGGCCGAAAGCGTTCCTGTCCGTACGACTTGATTGTGCAGAACACTGATCGGGATCAGCGGCTCGCTGGCCATTTGTGTGTGAACGAAAAAGGCCGCCCAGAACGCAATCGACAAAGCAATCAATGCAAAAATCTGCCAGGAGAACCACGGGTAATGCACGCCGCCCCAGCTCAACGCGAGCAGCAGACTTGTTGATGCGAAAACCAGGAAAACCGCGCCGATAATATCGAGCCGGTGCGGCCGCTCATGGCGCGGCAGTTGCTTCAGTTTCGAATACGTCATGGTGAATGCACCGAGGCCGAGCGGCACGTTGATCCAGAAGATCGCTGACCAATGCACATGCTCGGCGAAGAAGCCGCCGAGAACCGGACCGCTCAGGCTGGATGTTATGAAGACGCTTGCGATATAGACCTGGTAGCGCCCGCGTTCTCGCGGCGAAACGATATCGGCGATGATCGTCTGCGCGAGGGAAATCAAGCCGCCGCCGCCGATACCCTGCAGCCCGCGGGCGCAAATCAGGATGAACATCGAAGGCGCCAGAGCGCAGGCGACGGAACCGATAATAAAAGTCGAGATCGCCGCGAGAAGGACGGAGCGGCGGCCGTGAATGTCGCTGAGTTTGCCGTAGAGCGGCGTCACCGCAGTCGAGGCCAGCAGATAGGCAGTGACGATCCAGGGAAGGTGCTCGAGATCGTGCAGATCGCGGCCGATCGTCGGCATCGCCGTCGCAACGATCGTCTGATCGAGTGCGGCGAGCAGCATCGCCAGCAGAAGACCAAAAATGATCGAGAGAATCTCTTTATGGCTGAGGCTTGTGGCCTCGCCGGAGCCGTCCGTCATCAATTCGTCCTTGGAGATAACAAGGTTCATAGCGGCGCGGCCGCGCCGGGCAAGGGCAATTTATGCAGCTCGGCCTTGCTTTCGCATATAGAAAAAGCTGCCATCCCAGCGGCGCAGCGGGGCCGCTTCCGCAGCGGCGAGGTCGAGCCCCGCGGCAGCGGCAAGGCGCGTCAGCCTGTCGCGGCTCATGTCGAAATCGTCTTCGTAGGAAAAATTGAAGATGGCGAGGCTTCCTCCAGGCACGAGGACCCGGGCGGATTCGTTTATATGGATATCCGCGAGGCCGGAGCTTGCGGCGTTGATGTACGGAAACGAGTCGACGGCGAGAACGAGATCGAAGCTCGCGCCGAGGTAATCGCGAAGGTCGTTTCCGGAAGTGACCGACAGCGTGACATTCGGCAGACCGACACAGCGCTCCTCGGCGAGGCGAATCATGTTGCATGAGACGTCAATTCCAATGAAAGACGTAACCTCGCTCGCAAGCGCCTGCGCGAAGCGGCCGATACCGCAGCCGATCTCGAGCACCCGGGTTCTACGCGAGATCAGCTCGCGATCGCGCAGCAAAGCGACGAGTTCGTGCGTCGCGCTCTGGAGCAGGGCGGGATCGCCGAGCGAATAAAGCGCGACGCTTGCGGCCGGCGACAGCTCGGCCGCTTTATCGAAGGCAGTCGCGATGGCGGAGGGATTTGTTGCTTCACGCGATTGCGAGTCGCCGTGCAGAATGGCGAGAACACGGCGCATCTCATCGAGCGCCGTGGGGTCGCGCAATGCGAGAGCGTGAACGGCCTCAATTCCTCGCGCGCCGTCCCGATCTCCCGCAGCACGTCGGTCCGATACGACTTCAGACAACAGCGATAAGATGCGGGCTGTGTCATGCAGCGCCAGAAAAAGCCGGGTGAGAACGATCGGGGGCGCAAGAGTGCCGCGAAGCGCCGCGTCCAGAGTGTCCCGCAATGACTGGGGATATCCACGGAGCCAATCAGGAGATGAGGTCGGCATGGCTGAACTGCCGCGTGAGCGTCACCGAAAGAAGCTGGCGATCGCGCGCGCCCCAAGCGTATTTGTAGGGCTCGCCGCCGCGCAGGAAATCGAATTTTTGTGCGCCTTCGGCGGCAGCGCGGCGCATCGCATGGCCGATCAGAACCGTGCCGGGACTCTCGAACGAGAATGCCGGATCGAACCCGCCGAAATAATAGCAGGCGCGGTCCGCGTGCAGGAAACCGACATAGCCGCCGATGAAGCGCTCTTCGCAGCTCAGCGAATAGGCGCGCAGAAGGCCTGCATGGGAGAGCTTACCAAAAGCGTCCGCAAAGAAGGGAGGCACACGGGGGTCATCGGCAAGACCCGCATCGCCGAGTTCGCGGCGGCGGGCGGAATGAAGCTGCAGGAGCGCCGGCAGGAAGCTCGTTAATTCTTCCGGTTTCACCTCTCTGATCATGCATCCGCGCCTGCGCCCGCGATTTTCCGCCGTGCGCAAATTTTGCCGTTGATGTGCGGGAACATTTTTGAGCGGGTTGTCGGCGGCGCCGAGGGCAAGCTCGGGCGCGAGCTGGCCGGGGCTTTTGCTGTCCACCAGTTCGTTCGCTGCCAAGCGGAGGACCATTGCATCCGGTGCCACATCCGGAAAGCAGATTTCGCTGGCGCAGGATATTTGCGCGATCCGTCGCTCCATCTCGCGAAGGATGGAGGCGCTATCCTCTTTTGCGATCAGCACATCGAGATAGTCGCTGAGCGATATGCCGAGCGGCAGCAGACGACGGGTCGCCTCCTCCCGATAGAGAGGCGCGAGGCCGACGAGATTATCGCCGCGCCAGAGCGCGATGGAGGCGAGCTCTCTCGGCGCGAAATGCCGCCACCAGGGGATGAGCCAATCAGGGTGTTGGAAAATGGTCGCCGCGCGTGCGCGTCGCCATAAATCACGCCAGGCCGCGCTGATCGCATTGAGCGCTTCGGCTGTGTCGATCGTTTGCGCCTCTACACTCATGACGCGGCGCGGCGCATCTGTCGCCGGGCTAATTGAGCCTCGGTGAGCTTCTCATAAACGTCGATATATTCGCGAGCCATACGCGCAGCGTTGAACCGCCGGCATGCAGTGCCGACGCAATCGGCCGCGCTCAGCGAATTCACATTGACGATCGCAGTAGCCATCTGATCCCCATTGTCGACTAGAAACCCGGTCACGCGGTCCTCGACGATCTCGGGTAGCGCACCTCGTCTGAAAGCAACGACCGGTGTTCCGCAGGCGAGCGCCTCCATTGCGACAAGAGAACTGGTCTCCTCGATGAGCGAGGGAACCAGCAGGCAGCGCGCCGATTGCAACAGCTTCCGCTTTTCCGCAAACCCCACTGGCCCGACGAAGACGCGGCGAGCGTCGACAAGCGGCTGCACGTGCTCGGCGAAATAACGCTGGTGATCGGAATAGGGAAAAATCTCTCCGGCGATGATGAGATCGACTTCCGCTTTCTTTGCCGATTCAATCGCGAGGTGAATGCCCTTCTCCGGGCAGATGCGGGCGAGAACAAGCGCATGAGCACGTCGTGTCTGCGGGTCGGGCTGCAATTCATCGACATCGACGCCGTTTGCGATCGGTGGCAGCAGATTCCGCACCTTGGCGCAGCGCGCATGCTGGCTGCGCGAAACGCAATTGAAGAATGTGCCGGCACGTTTGGTGTTTAGACCGCGCACCGAATAGGCCTGAGGATCAAGGTGCAGGGTGACGAGCACGTTCACCCGTTCCGCCGGAAGATACGCGTCGAAATCGATCCCATGACAATGGACGATATCGACGCCAAACTTGGCGATCGCATTCTCGATCGCTTCCCTGTGTGCGTCATGCGCAGCCGCCCGAACGTGGGGATCGTCGGCGCGCGAGACGCGCGGCACCGCGACCAGCTCGCCGCAGGTGCGTGAGCCTTCGCACGCAACGACAATCGAGCGGTATCCCGCCCGCACTACGGCCGCGTCGCAGGCCGAAAGAATCTGCTCGGCGCCGCCGACGGCATCGGCCCCGACCGGCGCGAAGGGAAAGGCGACCTGCAGAACAGCAAGTGCCATGCGGCTACTCCGCCGCCGCTGACAGGCTCCGGCGCGCATAGCGCGAGATCATCGCCGCGCAGAATTCGGCGAATTCTTCCGGCACGAGCGGTGCGCTCGTGTGATGCGGCGCAATCCCACGATGCTCCGGCGTGAAGCAGAAGGTGACGGTGACCTCGAAACTGGCAAGCGCTTCCATCTGGCGATCGAACCAATCGAGCGCGCTGGGGCGGAAAGAGTCGGCCCAGGAGAGGCCGGTGCGCAGATACGTGACGCCGAGCTCCTTCATCCGCGCGACGGAGGAATCGAGGCGCGGGTCCTCGAAATGGAACCACTGACACAGACCGAGCTGCGGCGTGAAGCGCCGGAACGTATCGAAAGCGGGCTTCTGCGAGCCATCCTCACGCAAAAGGCCCATATAGAAATGCCGGTAATAGGAGGAGCCTTCCGCTTCTTTGTGCCGCGTGGTCGCGCCCCAAGCCTGCGGCAGATCGCAAAGCGAGTACCAGTGGATGCGCGGCACGCAGTCGATAAGCAGTTCGGCGGTCCGCGCCAGACCCCAATCCTGCACTTCTTCTGCACCGAAGCTCGAGACGCCGACCTCCGACACCCAGATCGGCTTGTCGGTGACGGCGCGAATTTCACCGATTTTTTTTGGCCAATCCTTCAACGGCCACAGATTCCAATCGAGCGGAAATCCATGCACCGCGACGACATCAATGTCGTCGAGCGCGCCCTTGGCGGCAAGGTTCTGCACGAACAAAGGATCGATCGGTGACATGCCGCCGAGCACCTTGGAGATTTCGGGATTGGCTTCATGTATGGCCCGAGCGGCAAGCCGCGTCATCTCGGCAAACTTTTCCCAACCGGGATCGATCTCCGGATCCCAATGCGATTTGTTGTTGGGCTCGTTCCAGATCATCGCCGCTTCGATCATCGCGCGCCTCCCCGCGGCGGGTAGACGGCGGCATCCGGCGGCGGCACGCCGCAGCGGCAGATATAAACTTCCTCCTCCGGATGTTGCTCGATCCCGAAGCCGGCGCTGCGCAGCATGGCTTCGGCGGCGGCACGATTCGGGACGAACCAGTTGGTCGGATCATGCGCGTAGCGATGCTCGATAAAGTGCAGTTTCGGATAATCCTGCCGATCGAAAATCCCGCTTTCGGTGATCGGATAATCCTCGGCGATTTCAGCGATATCTTTGCTGCCGCGCTGCATCGACTGGAAGATCAAGATGTCACCGGCCACATGCGCGCGGATCAGATCGAGCGCGAGAAGCGGATGACGCAGGTGATAAAGCACCCCCATAAAGATAACGACATCGAAGCGCTCGCCGAGCTCCGCGACCCGGTAGACGTCGAGCTGCCGCCACTCGATGTCGGCGCCGAGCACCTCGGCCGCGAGGCGCGCCTGGGCGAGGTAGCGCGGGTCCGAGTCGATGC
>Ga0164308_10001358_pt1 | contig 13007 bp, 11 predicted proteins | sample Whisoiple_246_MG_FD_109983 | JGI IMG/M metagenome (GOLD analysis project Ga0164308, IMG submission 109983) | Soil microbial communities amended with fresh organic matter from upstate New York, USA - Whitman soil sample_246_MG | ecosystem: Environmental > Terrestrial > Soil > Unclassified >... | reverse complement strand
GTGTCATGACCGACACGGCCCGCACGGCGACGCGCCGGGCGATGACGAACACCACCACCATCATCAGAATCAGCAGCAGCGCGCCGTAAGAAACCTGACCGAAAAGGGTTCTCAGTGCGGTCAACTCGTCGTTGCCTGCGAAGAAGTAGGAAATCGCCGCGCTCGCAGCATTGATCACCAGCACCGGGATGATCAGCCAGTAGGCGATGTCGGTGAGAAAACGGTAGAACACCCGCCCGGTCAACCACTCCGGAACCGCTCGCAGTGGAAAGACGAAATTGATCTGGGCCAGGTCGACGCTCGAGCCCACCTCTGCCCGGCCGCCGATCGGCCTGACGATGTCGGAGACCACGTAGTCACCGATGGGCTTGTCCAGGGGATTGTCGTAGTCGGCGAACCTGTTCGACGCATCGAACTGGTTGCCGTGCTCGGCATAGACAAGTCGACCCGGCAGCGAGCGGTACTGCGCTGCATAGGAAAGAGCGATCTCATCGACGATGTCGTTCGACAGGAGCAGTTGTTGCAGGGTCCGGTCACGCCAGATTGCCACGTCATGGTTGCCGATCAGGTAGACCACACGGTGGCCATCGACCTGTCGGAACTGCCGAAACGCCTCCCACAGGTCTCGGTAGTCGGCGCGGGACAGCGTGTGCGAGATGCCTTCTCGGGCAGCGCTGGGGTCGCCCATCCGCTCCACGTCGAAGAAGTCGCCGACGATGACGAGTTGAACCGGTCCCGGCGTGCGCTGCAGCTCGACCAGGAATTCGGTCAATTCCGGTGCAGAGGCGAAGATCTCGTCGCCGCCCGACCCCCCGATATGCAGGTCGGACACCAACACCACGGTCTCGTCGTCGGCAAGTTGACGGATGTGCATCGAGCAACGCTAACGGTCGGTCCGCCCAACCGCCTCCATGACGTCGGCACTGCGGTGAACCATCGACGGAGTCTCTGATGGCAGTGTCAGCGCCGGTAAGGGATGCTGTGGCGGCAAAGGTTGATTTGCGATATTCGTCCTCGATGTCACCACCGGGTGACCCGTCGACGGTGGCGGACCAGACGGTGGAGGCAATATGCGTAACAGAAACCCGTTTCGGCAGATCGGGGGGCTCGCGACCGCGGCGGTGCTACTGGCCGCCGCTGCCTGCAGTTCCGACTCCGGTACGAGCACCTCGACACCGCCAGGCCTCACCACAGCCGAGGTGTCAACGGCAGCAGCCGGAACAGCGTCGGCCAGTACCGCAGCAAACGGTGGCGGGTCGATCGACACGATCAGGGTCCCTGACGCCTTCACCGCCGTCACGGTGCGCTCGCTCAGTACGCCGACGTACCCGTTCAAGGGCTCGGACGGCAAGTACCACATCGCCTACGACATCGAACTCACCAACGCCACATCTTCTCCGGCGGTGATCGAGAAGATCGACGTCGTGGACGCAGCTTCGCCGACGACCGTGATCGACACATACTCGGGTCTGCGGTTGGTCGACCCGGCGTGTCTGAAGGGTGACGACTGCAATCGTCTGCGCCTGCTGCCGCGCACGCGCGCAACGAATACCGAGATCGGCCCCCAGGAGTCGCGCATCGTCTACATCGACCTGGCCTTCGACACCGAAGATCAATTGCCGAAGGCGGTCATGCATCACCTGTACGGCACGGCCATCGACAATCCGACGCCAAAGGCGATGCCGGTCGCTGTCGATTACCTGGCCGGCCTGTTCGACGTGTCGGCGGGAACACCGCGGGTCATCGGGCCGCCGGTGAAGGGTGACGGATGGGTCGCCGTCAACGGTTGTTGCATGCCGGGGTTCGCTCATCGAGGGTCGATGGCGCAATTCAACGGGATGCTGATCAACAGCCAGCGATTCGCGATCGACTGGAAGCAGCTGAACCAGTCCGGCGCCTTCTTCGAGGGTGACCAGACGAAGAACGAGAGCTATGCCGACTACGGCGCCGAGGTCATCGCCGTTGCCGACGGAACGATCACCTCGACGCTCGACGAACTCGTGCCCAACACGCCCGGGGTGCTCAACTCTGAAGACCCCGTGCTGGCAGCTCAGCTGACCATCAACAATGTGGACGGCAACTTCATCATCCAGGACATCGGCGAGGGCCAGTACGGTTTCTATGCGCACCTGCAAATGGGGTCGCTGTTGGTCAAGCCAGGCGACAAGGTCAAGAAAGGCCAGGTCATCGCCAATCTCGGAAACACAGGTAATTCCAGTGTGCCGCACATGCATTTCCACCTGATGAACGGTCCGTCGGCCCTGGGCAGCGACGGATTGCCCTATGAAATCGATGTCTTTGAGTACGCCGGTCAGGTCGATCTGACGGAGTACCGGGCGGCGGACGCTTACCTGGCCGGAACCTTCTCGTCCGGCCGGTTGGCAACGCCGGAGCCACGCACCGACGAACTGCCGATGTCGCTGTCGATCGTCAACTTCCCGGGCTGATCGGGCAGGGGGCTGCCACCAGCAGTCGACAAACCGGACGACCATCACCGGTCCTGGGCCGGGCTCTGCCAGGCGTGTCAGGATTACTGCACCAGGCGGCCAGCACGACGACAGGGGCAGCGCGTGACGGACGCTCCGCAGCCGAACGAGCGGCACGGCGACCGCGTGCCCGGCGACAGGATCACCGGTGCCCGCACCCGGATGCAGCGGCTGGACGCCCTGCCGTTCACCCCCGAACACCGGCGGCTGCTGCTGGGCTCCGGCGTCGGGTGGGCACTCGACGCAATGGACGTGGGGCTCGTCTCGTTCATCCTCGCGCAGCTGGCGGTGACCTGGTCGGCGACACCTGGGGAACTGTCCTGGATCGCGTCGGCGGGTTTCGTGGGAATGGCCATCGGTGCCAGCCTCGGCGGTCTGTTGGCCGACCGGATCGGCCGTCGGTCGGTGTTCGCGCTCACCCTGGTGATCTACGGGGTGGCCACCGGAGCATCGGCGCTGGCCTGGTCGGTGGGTTCGCTGTTGGTGCTCCGGTTCGTCGTGGGTCTTGGCCTCGGCGCCGAACTGCCGGTCGCCTCCACGCTGGTCAGTGAATTCGCGCCACCCCGCATCCGAGGCCGGATCATCGTGCTGCTGGAGGCGTTCTGGGCGGTCGGCTGGACGGTGGCGGCCGTCATCGGCTATCTCGTGGTACCCGCCGGCGACAACGGCTGGCGCTGGGCGCTCGCTCTGGGCGCGGTACCCGCCCTGTACGCGGCGGTGGTGCGGATGGGGTTGCCGGAATCTGTTCGCTTCCTGGAGGCCAAGGGCCGACACGACGAGGCCGAACGAACGGTGCGTCGGTTCGAGCTCTCCGCGGAGCAGGTCGGGCCCGCCGCGGCCGTTCCGGAAGAGGCCTTGCCGCCACCGCCCCCGCCGGCCACGCCCGGGGCGACCGGGGTCGGTGCCCTGTGGTCCGACCAGCTGCGCCGACGCACGGGTGCGCTCTGGCTGGTCTGGTTCTGTGTCAACTTCTCCTACTACGGCGCCTTCATCTGGTTGCCGACACTGCTGGTGGCCGACGGGTTCTCACTTGTCCGCTCGTTCGGCTTCACCCTGGTGATCACACTGGCGCAATTACCCGGCTACGCGGCGGCGGCCGTGCTGGTGGAGGTATGGGGGAGAAGGCGCACCCTGGCCGCGTTCCTGGTCGGCTCGGCCGTCGCGGCCGCGATTTTCGCCGGTGCCTCGACCGAGACGATGGTGCTGGTCGGCGGCTGCCTGTTGTCGTTCTTCAACCTGGGTGCCTGGGGTGCGCTGTACGCGGTGACGCCGGAGATCTACCCGACGGCGCTGCGCGCAACGGGCTCCGGCTGGGCCGCCGGTGTCGGGCGGATCGCGTCTGTGCTCGCGCCGCTCGCGGTACCGCAGATCCGCGACCTGGGTGGCACGGCGCTACTGTTCGCGATCTTCGGCGCCGTATTTCTCGTCGCGGCCGCTGGAGCGTTGGGGCTGCCGGAACGCCGGGCACAGGTTCTGCAGGACTGAACCGGCCGTCATCGGATGAATCGGCGGTCCAGCCCGGGGAGCTGTCCGGTGCTGGTCAATTCCTCGGCCAGGGTCGAGATCCTGAGGTTGCAATCCTGAGAATAGCGACGCAGCAAGGCGAATGCGTGAGCCGGAGTCAGCCCGTACCGGGCCATCAGCATGCCCTGCGCCTGTCCGATCACTCGGCGGGAATCGATGGCCCGCTCCAACTCCTGTTGTGATCGCCCATAGGCCAGAACAACCGATGCCTGTGCCGCAACGACTTCCGCGGCCTCGACGGCCTGACGGTCGAATGCTCGAGGGCGGAACGAGTACAGATTCAGCGCACCGAGCGCGGTGTCGGCGAACAGATGCAGCGACAGCGAGGCCCCGATACCCAGCCCGGCCGCGCTCGGCGCCCATCTGGGCCACCGGCAATCCGCAGTCAGGTCGGGCACCAGGGACACTTCATCTGTCCGGAGCACCTCCAGGCACGGTCCTTCGGCAAGCTCGTACTGCAATCGGTCGGCCTTCAGGGCGATGTCGTCGGAGTATGCAACGGACTCCGGGCGGCCATCGGCGCCGAACCCAGTGATCGACGCGCTGTCGCACACGTTCCCGTCGGTGAGCCTGGTGAGCGCCGCTCGCAACGACTCACCGAGATCTCGGCGCGCTACCGCATTCCGGACGATCTCTTCGACGACCGTTCCCGGGAGATCCACGCCCTCCGGGGCCTCACCACCCGCCAAGTCCGCCTCCGAACGAGTTCGCCAGCCTCTGACGTTGATACGCGCAGGTGGCGTCCTCCGGATGCACATCGCAACCTGCAATTCGCAGTGCCTTTCGCCGAAGTTGTTTCCGCGATATCGTCATAGGGAACGAATCGGACACGACTCGCCCTGACGTCAACGCAGTGAAGCGGTACTGCTGCGATATGTCGGGTGGACGCACCGCCACCCGGTCAGCTTCGAAAGGGAGCCTGGACAACTGCGGGGACAGTGAACTTCTCCCAGGGAACCAGGCTGACCCGGCTCTCACCGCGTACGCCGGCGACGGCTCCGTCGGGGCCGAAGGTGAAGGTGAGCTGCTCGCCGAATGAACCGTATCCATCACCACCGGCCACCTGAAGTGTGTCTTGATCGACGATGCGGAGCTCCGCGACGCCGTCGGTCGGGTCCGCCTGAGCCGGATGTATCCGGAACAGCCGGCCGCCCAGCGAGGCGATGTCGACAACACCCCAGAGCGAGGCGTAGCGCCCGGTGAACCGCGCCGGATCGATCGACGGTTGCTCCGGCCTTGCTGTGGCGCCGGCCAGATCGATCAGCTTGACCAGGGCATGCGTCAACGATTGCGCCGGCCCATCGATCGCATTGGTCAGCACGCTGACCACAAGTCCGGTCTGCGGGTCGACAACAGTGCAGGTGCAGTGACCCGGGTACCCGCCACCGTGGCCGATCAACTCACGCTTGCCGATCCTGGTCAGGGCGAGACCCAGCCCGTAGCGACGATCGGCGCCGGATCCCACCTGCCACTGCGACTGCTGCATGCGTCGCTTTGACGAATCGGTCAGCAGGGAGGTGTCCCCGAGCCGGTGCGCGGCGAAGTAGCGCACGAGATCGGTTGCGGTCGAACAGAAGCCGGTGGCGGCTCCGAGGGACCCGGTATCGACGTGCTGGATCAGGGAGCGATGCTCGGAATGGGCCAGCGAGCTGTAACCGGATGCAAGCTCGGCGGCCCGATCCGGGTTCAGCTCCGGCCCGAAATCGACAAGGCCCAGCGGGCCGGCAATTCGCCGGTCGACCAGATCCTGATAGCTCGATCCCGATGCCGCCTCGATGATCAGACCCAGCAGCCCGTAGCCCATGTTCGAATACTTGAATCGCTCATTGGCCGGCAGGACGGCGGCGCGCTGGTCATGCAGCGATTCCATCAACTCCGCGCGGGCCGGGAATGGTCGGCTCAGCTGCCAGAAGTCCCCGTCTGCGCCGTCCCGGAAAAGCCCGGCCGAATGGGACAACAATTCCCGGATCGACCGATCGGCGACGGGCGAGGCGGTCAGCTCCGGAACCAATTGTCCTGCGGTGTCGTCGAGCCGCAGGACGCCGTCCTCGACGAGTTGGAAGATGAGGGTCGCCGTGACGGTCTTCGACTGTGAGGCGACCCGGAACAGATGTTTGTCGGTCAGCGGCGTCTCGGTCGCCACGTCGGCCAGACCGTGCGCGCTGCTGAGCCGGATGTCACCCTCGGCCAGGACTGCGGCTTGTACGCCGGGAATGCGGTCGAATCGCTGGCGGAACGCGAGATAGCTGTCACCATAGGCGAGTGCCTCGGCAAGCCCGGGCTCGTCCGGGAGTGCAACGACATCAACGGTGCCCGACATCAGCGCTGAGAGCTTCCTTCCTGGACCAGGACGCCCAGCATGCCATGCCGCGGCACTGCCCCGACCAGGAGATGGCCGCCGCCGAAGATCGTCATTCGACATCCGCCCGGCCAATCGTCGGGACGAGCGGAGTTGCGCAGGCTACTCGGCCGCGAGGTCACCCTCGGCAACACCCACAACGGTCACGGTGTCACCGCGATGCTTCTTGCCCTTCGGCTCGAATTCGACCGTGTACGTGGTCCCGGACCACGTCGGATGCGCGTCGACCACCTTCCCGGCCGAGCCGTGCTTGACCACGATCTGCCGGCCCCGCCGGATGTCGTGGGTGGCATGGACGGCGCTCAGCGTCTGGAGGGTCATCGACGACTCCCTGGTGGTGGGCGGAGACGGAAAGGCTATACCGACATCGCCGCACCGGAAAGTGAATCTTCAAGGATATCGGGAGTGCCGCCGACTACACGATGTAGAAATGGGTGACGGGCATTTGATGGTGCGCTCGCGAATGAAGCAACCCTCACTAACAATGCGACTGAATGAGACCTGAGTGGACCACGATTCTGCCTCCGGTATTCGCGGTTTGATTGACGGCTTCAACGAGCGAGGGGACTATCGGTCCACGTCAACATGACACCGGGAGGGAAGAAATGATCCGCACGCCTGAGGAGATCTTTTCCGATCATTTCGAGGCATTGTCGAAGAAGGATGTCCCCTTGATCCTGCAGGATTTCGCCCAAGATGCCACCGTCATCAGCCCACATGGTCCGCTGCAAGGCTTGGCGGGCGTCGAAGCTTTCTACACCCAGGCCCTGGCCGGTCTTCCGGACATCGACTTCACCATTGTTTCGAAGGTGTTCGGCGCTGACGCACTTCAAGTGCGGTGGACCGGACGGGCTTCCGCCGGGCGGGTCGATGACGGCGTCGATACCTTCGTGTTCGCCGAGGGAAAGATCGCCCTCCAGTCAACGTGGTTCACCATCGTGCCGACGGCATAGCGCAATCAGTCGGCCCGATGCGTTCCGTCGATGAGATCCTCGACTCAATGGCTTCACCCTCATCCCCGATGCGTTGGATTCGCTCGCCGACGTGCTGAGCAGACGGTCCCTGAGTACTCGCTAGTACGATGATGCCGCGGACACGCAGGGAGGAAATCCAGGATGACGACCACGGATCAGCACGCCAACGTCGAGGACGCCACTCGGGCCGAGCTGCTGGCCCAGGTCGTGGCGCTTCAGGGCAAACTGGAATCACTCCCCGCGATCGAACAGGCCAAAGGCGCCTTGATGGCCGCCTACGGGTTGACGGCCGATCAAGCGTTCGATCTGCTCCGATTTCATTCGCAGCATGGGAATGTCAAGATCCGTGCCATCGCCGACCACCTGACCGCCCTGCTGAGCACCAGTTCGACCAGAACCGACGCCATTACCCGGTTCGACCAGCTTCTGACCGACGTGACATCGCATCTTCATCGAACCTCCAATCCGTTGCCGAAAGCCGCGGAGCTTCAGGGCGAGGCAGCGGAACCCGCCCGGATCACCGCAATTCCAGCCGAGGAGTTGCCGCAGCTCACCGCACGCGCGGTGGCCACCGCGTCACCAGGGATCACGATTGCCGACAACTCCCCGGATCAGCCACTGGTGTATGCGAATCATGCTTTCAGTGTGCTGACCGGTTACCCACTCGGTGATGTGCTCGGCCGGAACTGCCGGTTCCTGCAAGGTGCGGACATCGACCACCAGGAGACCGCGATCCTGAGCCGGGCCATGCGCACCGGGCGGGAAGCCAGCGCGGTGTTGCGCAACTACCGCAGCGACGGGTCCCTGTTCTGGAACGAGGTGTCCATTTCTCCGATCCGGAACCCGAGTAACCAGATCACCCACTTCATCGGCACCCAAACCGACGTGACCGAACGCGTGAACGCCGACGCAATCCGGTAGTCGGCGCGGTTCACCAATGCGGCTGTGCCCGGGGAATCCATCGGTGTGGGATGAAGCTAGTGATCGCCGGGCAATTCGGTCGGTGGGCCGATCATCTCCACGGAGACCAGAGTGACGCCGAGATCCCGGATCTTGGAGAGCACCCCGTGCAATTCGGCCTGATCGGCGATCGCGCCGCTCAGACTGGTCGTGCCGTCGCTTTCCGCGGTCACGGTGAGGTTGTCGAACCAGGCGGACCAGCATTGGCCCAGGTGACCGTCAACCCGAAGTAGATAGCCGCCGGGTGCCCGTCGTCGTTCGGATCCGTTCATGTCGCCGCCAATCGGGCCGGCGCCTGGCCCTTCCGCGACCGGCGGTCGGGACGGTGGATGACGTACTCGGCGACCGCGAGATTGATGGCCCACGCTGCGCCCAGACTCAGATCGGTGCTGAGTTCACCGGCGCCGAAAACTGCGTGACCGACCCCGAGAGTGATGACCTGGGTGCCTGCGCCGAGGGCGAGCGCGTAGGAGCGGGTCATCCATGCCCGGTGACGGGGGACGTCTCGACTGCGGATGGCCGTGAAACCGAGAACGATGCACGCAGCCATCCCGGCGCCGAACGCAAGCCGGAACAGGTAGGCCAGTTCGCCGGTGCCGGGTTGGCGCGGCGAGAACTGGGTCATCCACAGCGCCGAGAACGCCACCGCTAGACCGAGTATCACCAGCAGTCGACCCGTCCTGCGGTGCCAGGAGGGGTGACGGCGGCGAAGTGAAGCGGAGAATTGGAAGGCGCCCAGGACGGCATACCCGATGGCGGCGACAATGTGAACGATGATCGGTGCGGGGGAGACGGTCAGGCGTTCGTTGGCCGGGATCAATGATGGCCCACCGACGATCTCGATCAATCTCAGAGCTCCCGCCACCGCGGGAATGAGCACGATCGCCATCAACGAGAACGGCACCCACCCGGGCGACCAGGTCGACCCGGTGGGTGGCGCGGATGGCCGGACGGTCATTTGGCGCCGGCCGGGTCGAGGGGGGAGACCGCGGAGCTGAGCTCGGTTCGCTGGGCGTTGCCGGACCTGCGCCACAGGGAGTACCCGAGTCCGATCATTGCAATACCAACGGGGATCGCGAACAATCGCGGATTGAGCTGCGGAATCAACGACGTGGCAACGGTTGCGACGGCGGCCCCGGCGAGAAGTGCAGCAGCCCAACGGGCGAGAACCCGGGCACGGAACAATGCGATCCCGAAGAGGAACCCACCGGCGAGGAACGTGATTCCGGAGAGCTGGAAGAGCAGCTTCATCGGGCCGATGTCACCATCGGTCGGCGCGACCGCAGCGACGAGAACGTCGCTGACGTAATCGGGCGAGGTTGTCGCGAGGAACGGCAGCACGAACACGCCGATGATCTGGATGCTCAACAGGACGAGATAGCCCGCGCCGAACACCAGGTACCCCAGCAGCCCGAGTACGCCGGACTGTGTCACCTGCCGCAGGTACATGCCGGTGATGCCGATCAGCGACAGGACAGCCATCAGAATTTTGACACTCTCGCGAAACGTGTATTCGGTGGTGGTGGCGAACTCAGCATCGAGAGTGGGATGGCTGATCTGCACGCCGATGAACAGCAGTCCGGCGACGGCGGCGGCGACACCGGAAGCGCGGGTGAGGGTGGTCGATGTGATGGTCATGTCCTGCTCCTCGTGGTGATCCGTGGCCGGTGCCTCGGGACTGATCCACAACTTAGGACCGTGGTCGGTGACGTGGCGTCACCCAACGATGTGACCGACTGGGTGAGTCCGACTGGGTGAGCAGAAGCCGGGTGGGTCAGAGCAGGCCGAGCTCATCGGCGCGGCGGATCGCGGCCCGGCGGCTGGTGACTCCCAGTTTGGCGAAGATGTGCTTGGTATGGGTGCGCAGGGTGTTGTCGGACACGAACAGCTCTCGGGCGATCTGGGGACCACTCAACTCGCCGGCGAGCAACCCGAGGACCTGCAGTTCCCGCCCGCTCAGTGGGTCCACCAGGGACGGAAACCGAGCAGTCGATGCGCCGGTGGTCTCGACGGCGCCGGCGGGGTTCGAGGTGAGGAGACGTGCCCCGTGCCGGCCACTCACGCCCGCGGTGTGGGCACCTGCCAGCAAGGTTGTCATGGCGGCACCTTCGTCCAGGAACAACCGGACGTAGGCATCCGGTTCGGGGGCCAGCTCCCGGGCTCGGCTGAGGCACTCCACCGCTCGGGCCCGATGGCCTTGCGCATCGTGCGCGAGCGCCTGCAGCATTCGGATCTCGAGAAGGCTGCCGGCGCGTCCGGATGCCTCGGCCGCGTCGTGCAACAGCAGTAGGAGTCCGGAGGCCTCCCCGGCCGCTCCGGCGTCCGGGTGTGCCCGATGCCGTGCGAGTAGCAGCCGCACGACCGTGAGCTGGTCGAACTCGCTCAGATAGGTGATGTCGCCCGTGGTGGAGAGACCCCGCTCGTGTGCCCAGTCGGCCGCTTCGATCAGCTTGTCCTGCCCGATCCAGATTCTTGCCCTGATCGCCGGAATGGGCCGAACGTCAGGGAAGAAGCCCGGGCGAAACAGCTCCTCCGCCTTGCCCAGCAGCGCGACGGCCTCCTCGGGTTCGCCGTCTGCTCGCGCCAGTAGCGCCATCGCGACGTACCACCGGTACTGTCGTTCGCTGGTCACCGAACGGCCGGCGAGGGCCGCGGCGATCTCGAGGTGCCTCCTTGCGCTATCGAGATCGCCTGCCTCGACTTCGATCTCGCTCAAACCCACGTGCAGGTCGGCGGTTGTCCGGGCCAGCCGCCCATCGGAAGCCTCGGCGCTGTCCAGCGCACCCGCGTAGAGCCGTCGTGCCGTACCGGGTCGACCCGCCGCCATCCACATGTCCGCGAGAACGCCTGTGCTGCTGAGCTCGTCGACCAGGTTCCCGGCCGCGCGCAGGCTCGCCACCGCCTGCGCGAAGGTCTCCAGCGCGATTGTCACATCACCGTTCGCCCACGCTGCGAGACCGAGGAATCCGGCCGCGCCGCCGCGGGCGAGATGGTCATCAGGGCCGGCAAGGTCGAGTGCTCGGGTGGCGTGCACCGCCGTTCCCGCAACATCGCCACGCGCTTGCGCCAGGGATGCGCGGTAGATCTCGATGGTGGCCGGGAGCGTTCGCTGCTCCTCGGTATCGGCCCAGGGGAGTCGCTCAGTGTCGGGTCCCGCATCCAGTGCGCGTTCCGCGTCGTCGAGTCGGACCTCCAATCCGTCGAGATCACCGCCGGCCATGAGCATGTGTCCGTAGAAGGCGCTGAGCATCGGGCTGCGCCGGACCACGTCGTCGGGTAGTGCCCTCAGCCAGCCGAACAGCGTCGATTCCCGCCGGTGGCGTCGCACCATCGGTGCGGCGAGTTCCATCAGATACGCGGCACGGTTGAAATCCCGCGCCGCCAGCGCGTGCCTGATCGCGTCCTCGATCAGGTCGTGGCGCTCGTACCACCGGCTGGCGCGTTCATGGAGTAGCGGAACCAGGTCCGGTCGTTGGGCGAGCAATCGCGCCAGCAGCACATCACCGAACAGGTGGTGGTAGCGCCACCATTCCCGCCGATCGTCCAGCGGTACGACGAAGAGGTTGGCGCGCTCCATGCCGACGAGCGTCTGAGCACCGTCGTCCCGGCCGGTGACGGAGTCGCACAGCGGGCCGGTGAGTCGGTCGAGAACTGCCGTCTGCAAGAGGAATTCACGGATCTCATCGGACTGTTGCGCCAGCACCTCCTCGACGAGATAGTCGACGATGTAGCGGTCGTTCCCGGCGAAGCGGGCGATGAATCCGCCGACGTCTTCGCGGCCCCTGATGGAGAGAGCAGCCAGCTGCAGTGCCGCGACCCAGCCTTCGGTCCGTTGCTCCAGGGCCGCGACCTGCTCGGGGTCGAGATCAAGCTCCGTCACGTCGTTGAGGTAGGCGGTTGCCTCGTTCGGTGTGAAACGCAGGTCTGCTGCCCGGATCTCCGCCAGTTCGCCGCGTACCCGCCAACGGGAAAGCGGGAGATCAGGGTCTGCGCGGGTGCCGATCACCAGGTGGACATGAGCGGGCAGATGCTCCAACAGGAGTGCCACGCCGTCGCGTACCTCACGATTGTCGATCAGGTGGTAGTCGTCGAGCACCAACCAGACATCTCCGGATGCCTCGGCGAGCTCGTTCACCACGGTGGTGACCAGGAGCTCGGTGGGAAACGGGGGCGAGCCGACGATTGCCATCGACGTCGAGCCGGCACCGGGAACCGCCTGCTGTAGAGCGGCAACTACGTATGTCCAGAAGTTGGCCGGGTCGTTGTCAGCGGGATCGATCGACAGCCAGGCCACCTGGCGGTCCGCCGGCATGTCCGCCAGCCATTCGCCGAGAAGCGTGGTCTTGCCGAACCCGGCCGGCGCGGAAACCAGTGTCAATCTTGCGTCAACGGTGTGCCGCAGTCGGGCAATCAGTCGCGGTCGGTTCACCAGGCCGCGCCGACGCGCCGGGATGTGCAGCTTGGTGGCAATGATCGGACGTGTCACGGGATCCCATTCCACAGAGCGCCACCGAGTTTCAGGGCGCGCCGTGACCAACGCTAGTGCACTCAGTGGTCATCCTTCGGCCGTGCAACGGTCCCCGCGTCACAGGCAGACGCATGTTCAGACCTCCGACTGTTCGAGCACCTCTTCCGCGCGCTCCGGGCTCCCTTCGGCCAGGCCTCGGTTGATCGCACGACGGGAAGCGAGCCACATCACGAGGC
>Ga0164308_10001357_pt1 | contig 13008 bp, 8 predicted proteins | sample Whisoiple_246_MG_FD_109983 | JGI IMG/M metagenome (GOLD analysis project Ga0164308, IMG submission 109983) | Soil microbial communities amended with fresh organic matter from upstate New York, USA - Whitman soil sample_246_MG | ecosystem: Environmental > Terrestrial > Soil > Unclassified >... | reverse complement strand
TGGCGACCGCCTCCTTGTCGACGGTCACGGTCTGGGCGACCGCCGTGGGACACCCCGCGAGGCCGACCACCAGCGGCGCGAGCGCCAATGAAACGAATGCGGCCGGCGCGGCTAAGTGCGGCATGTGCCACCCCCCGGGTGTCGGGACAATGGTCGTGGGCCGAAGCGTGGCATGAAATCGGCCAACGCAACACAACATCTGCCGAACTGCAGTCGTGAATTTCTCTGGTCGAAAGTGGTATGGCTGCTGTGAGCAGCGCCATAACCTGACCTCTCTCGGTGTAATCGAGAACAAACGAGTACGCCATCGGCACGATCGGGGCCTGCCGCAACGGCACCTGACACCGCTACTACCACTGCCGCAACCACGACCCCATCCGCGCCGACGCCCTCGACGCCTTCGTATCGACCACCTCCGCACCGCCATCACGGCCCCGGGCCTACTGCTGGCCGGCGAACAAGCAGTCACGCTGACAACCCCGACCCCCGATGACGAACTCCTCGCCGCCGAACTGGCCCGGCTGGACCGCAAACTCGACGCCACCGATGCCGAACGGCGCCCCCTCATCGACCTCTCAATGCCTCACGCGGTAACGACCGGGAATGCTATTCCGCGGAAACCGCTACAGCGGGATGTTTTTGTGTCGGCCACGCCGGGGCGGGCCTTCGGCCAGCGCTTGGGTCAGCTTGCTACGGGTGTGTGCCGGATCGATTGTCTCGTCGACCACGCCGATCTCGATGGCGGAGTCCACCCCGCCGGCCAGCTTCTCGTGTTCGGCGGCGAGCTGCTCGTGCAGCTCATCGCGTTCGTGCTCCGGGGCGGCGGCTAGTTTCCTTTTGTGCAGGATGCCGACGGCGGCCTTGGCGCCCATCACCGCGACCTTCGAATCGGGCCAGGCGAACACCTTGGTCGCGCCCAGCGAGCGGGAGTTCATCGCGATGTAGGCCCCGCCGTAGATCTTTCGGGTGACCAGGGTGACGCGCGGAACGGTGGCTTCGCCGAAGGCGTGCAGCAGTTTGGCGCCGCGGCGCACCACCCCGCCCCATTCCTGGCCGACGCCGGGCAGGTAGCCGGGCACGTCAACGATGACTACCAATGGGATGCCGAACGCATCGCACAGCCGCACGAAACGGGCTGCTTTCTCGGCACTTTCGGAGTTCAGACAGCCACCCAGCCGCAGAGGGTTGTTGGCCAGCACCCCGACGGTACGACCCGACAGCCGGCCCAGGCCCACCACGATCGACGGGGCCCACTTGGCCTGGAACTCCTCGAACGGAGCATCCTGATCGAGCATCGTGGTGACCAGCGGGTGCACGTCGTAGGCTCGACGCGCCGACTCGGGCAGCAGTGCATGCAGATCGGTGTCGCCGGCCGCGGCCTTGGCGCGGTCGAAATGGCCCTGCTGGCAGAATAATCCGACCAGCCGGCGACCGCGCTGGTAGGCGTCCAGTTCGTCGTCGGCAACGATGTGGCACACGCCTGACTTCTTGTGGTGGGTGTCCGGTCCGCCCAGTGTGGCCATGTCGACGTCCTCGCCGGTTACGCTGCGCACCACGTCGGGGCCGGTGACGAACACCCGGCTCTGAGGGGCCATCACGATGACGTCGGTCAGCGCCGGCCCGTAGGCGGCGCCGCCGGCGGCGAAGCCAACCACCACCGAGATCTGCGGGATGTAGCCCGACGCCCGGATCATGGCCTCGAACACCAGCCCGACAGCGTGCAGTGCCCGCACGCCCTCGGCCAGCCGGGCACCGCCGGAATGCCAGATGCTCACGATCGGGCTCTGCTCGGCAATGGCGGTGTCGTAGGCATCCACGATGTGGCGGCACCCCTCCACGCCCATGGCCCCGCCCATGACGGTGCCGTCGGTGCAAAACGCGATGGTGCGCACTCCGCTGACGGTGCCCGCGGCCGCCAACACTCCCGAGCGGTCGCGCGGGTGCAGCGGTTCGACGCTGCCGTCGTCGAAGAACGTACCAAGGCGCAAAAACGGATCACGTGGGTCAACCGATCCACCGACCGCCTCGGGGGCGGCCCCACTGATCGATGCCGGCGGCTGGGCGAGTGCGGACGGCCGCGGGAAGCCGGTCAGAGCGCCCATCACTTCACCGCCGCGATCTGGCCGAAGTCGAGCTTGACGAGCTGGTCGGCGCAACCGAAATAGCGATCGTCGTGGGTGATCACGATGACGGTCTTCCCTCGCCGCTTGAGGCCGGGGAGCAGTTCCTTGTAGAACACCTCGCGGAACCGTGGCTCCTGGTCGGCGGCCCATTCGTCGAACAGATAGATCGGCCGGTCTTCGAGTAGGGCGGTCAACAGGGCCAGCCGTTTGCGTTGGCCCTGCGACAGCGCAACCGTGGACAGCCGCCCGTCCCGCACGGTCACCTTGTGCGCGATCTGCAACTGGTGGAGGTAGTGGCGCACCTCGTCGTCTATTCCGGCCCGGTCGAATCCCAGGTAGTCATCGAACAGATGAAAGTCGGTGAAGATGGCCGAGCAATTCTGCCGGAACCACTCGATGTTGCCGTGGTCGATCTTTTCGCCGTTGAGAACGAGGAACCCGCTCTCCGGCGCGTACAAACCGGTGATCAGCTTGGCCAGAGTGGATTTCCCGCTTCCGTTGCCACCAACGATGAAGGTGATCCGCCCCGGCTCAAAGGTCAGGTCCACCGGGCCGAGCCGGAACCCAGATCCGCCACCTTGCACATGTGGACGCGGTCCCGGCGGCAGCGGCCGGCCCGTCTTGCCGTCGCCGCGGTTGCGCCGAGGATGGGGGCCATCGATCGGCGGTTCCCCCGGGGGCGCGCCCGGACCTTGCGGGACCGACGGGCCCATCTCCGTCTGATAGGCATAGGTGACTCTGCTCAGCTCCAGCCGGGCATAGCTTGCAGCCGGACGCTCGATGTAGGGCAGCCGCTCTTCATCCTGCGGGGTCTCCATCGACAGGTTCAGCGCGCGGATCTTGGCCAGCGCCACGTCACCGCGCAGCAGGTCCGGGAGTCGGTGCATGAAGTTCTGCATCGGCATCGACAGGAACATCGTCACCAGGAGATAGCTGACCATGATATCCCTCGGCAGCTGAAGCGCCGCGGCGATGACGAACAGGATGACACCCATGGTGGCGAGCTGAAGAAGCTGCCCGAATCCCTGAGCGGCCGAGAACCAGGATCCCGCTGTTACGTTCTGGCTCCGCAGCGTGCGGGCCGACTCGAGCAGGTGCCGATCCATGAAGTCGCGACGCCGGCTGCGATGCAGCTTGAGTTCCTTGATACCCAGCGTCATGGCCGAGAACGACCGCAATAATGCGTCCTCGTTCTCGCGCGCCTGGCGGTAGATGCGTCGCACCCGCCGCAGAATCGTCTCGACGCTGGCGATACCCATCAATGTCCCCGCAATCGTCACGGCGAAAAGCGGGCCGGATACCGCGGCGAGGAAGACGAGCGACCCCACGATCGTGGTCAGATCGATGCAGATGTTCGGGATGGCCGTCACCGCTTGCGACAGGGAGCGCACATCTTCGGTCAAGGTCGCGATCAGCCGGTGCATACCCAGCCGTTCCAGGTGCTCCAGCGGGGCCGAGACGACCCTGGAGCTCAACCCTTCCCGCAGTTGGTAGATCGCGGTCTGAGTGAGGCGGATCAGCAGCACCTGTGACAGCACAGCACCGACCAGCGCGACCGACCCCGTCAGGGCAAAGCGCTGGAGGGTCGCGCCATGCTGGGCCTCCGGTGACACCACACCGCTGATCAGTGTCAGCAGGTAGGTGTTGGCGACGCCGCAGATGAGGCCGGTGGCGAAGACGGCCACGATCCGCGTCCATGAGATCGAGAATAAGAACCTGGTGAGTTGCATTGTTGTGAGCCTTCCTAATTCGTCGTGATGTTCGTTGTGATGTTGGTCGTGATGGTGTTTGTGATCAGCCGTGGACGATGTCGAAGACCATTCCTTCGACCGCGACGCCGGGTGCGAACGAGAACGCCACACCTGTCGAGATGTCCTTCGTCGTCTCTGCCTGCTCCCCCATGAGTTGCAGGACAAAGATCAGCGATACGCTCAGCATGTTTCCGAACCGGGCAAGCACGTCCCAGCTCGGCGCCGCCGCCTCCACGGGGATCCCCAGTGATCGCGCCGATTCGAGGATGATCTTGGGTCCACCGGGATGGATCGCCCACAGATCGACGTCTGATTTCTGTAATCCGTTTTCCCGCAACACCCCTGTTATCGCGGGATCGACGCCGTCGTAGATGTACTTGGGGAGATTCTCGGACAGCTCGCAGGTGATGCCGTTGTGATTGACGCCGAGCACGATGCCGTCTTCGGCGTCATCGAGCAGCTGGCTGAAACTATTGCGGATCACCACCTTGCCGGCCTCCAGCGGGTGCTGGCTCTGGCTGGCCCCGATGACGACCGCCCCGCATCCATCGCCGAAGAGGCTGTGAATGATGACGTCGTTGATATCCTCGGCGAAAACGGCGTTCACCGAGCACAGCTCGATGCACACCACCATGGCCTTTTTGGCGGGGTTGGCACGAACAAAATCCGTGGCAGTGCGGATGCCGTTCATCGCGGCCGCACATCCCATGAAGTTCACCACGACACGCGAAACCGACGGCGACAGGCCGAGTTGCTTGACGATCGCCACATCGACGCCTGGAGCGATGAAACCGGTACTGGTGACAAAGACCAGCAGTCCGATTTCCGTGGCCGGATCTTCGATGGGGGCCAGGGCGCGCCCGGCCACGTCGACCGCCAGCGGAACCGCGTGGCGGTAGAACAGGTTCATCCGATCCCGGATCGTTCCCGCCTTGCGCCTCATCGCATCGAATTCGGGATCGAGCGGATCAACCGCCATCCGGCGGGTGCCAATCATCGTCTTCCGGTACAACCGCGAAATACGCTCCCGCTGTTCGGGATTACTGAACAGGGCAGCGATCTGATCGGCAGCCTCGGACTGATCCACGACCCGGCTCGGCGTGCCCGTCGCGATGCTCTCGATCACCGCCACCGTGGTCGGCGGCGCGGGTGGCATCTGGGCAAGGCCGAGCGCTTGCCCGCCGCCGCCTTGGCTCCCAATCTGCACCTCATCAGTGTTGACAAACATGGCACTTCTCCTTTCAAAATGGTTTGGCGGCACTGCTGATCGATATTCGATCGCCGATGGTCCGCGACTTTCCTTGTGCTGCTTTCATTGTCGTTTCACAGCCTCGGCGAATCCTCAATGGATTCTTGGCAGTGGAAATGTATTTAGTTGTATGAAACCCACTGCGCCCCAGGCGCTACGAGGCAGTAGAGACCTCTCGAAACGTCGACGCGGCGCCTGATCGGAGCGCACCTGAGGGAAGGACAGCCGCCCGTCCTTGCACGATCCGAATTTCCTTGCCGACTAGGTCAAATCGCCCAGCGGCTGCAAGAGCTCACACAGAACCGAGTCCGGCGAATCCGGAAGCCGCGTAGGTGATGCTGGCTTTCCAAGCCTTCGGTGAGCTGTGTTCGCGGATGAACCCCCACTGTTGCTCCTCCGCTTGTCGGGAGGGCGACAGGAGATAGGTGCGGCAGAGCTTCGGAAGTCGATCGGTGACGAAACTCTTTGCGGGAAGCCACTCGAGACCGAATCTCGCCGCCTCTTCGCGCAGCACGTCTTCGGTCGCAATGTTGGCGAATCCGCTCCGCTGATACGGCAGCACATGGTGCGCGCGGTGTGAACTCAGGCCGGCCGACAGGAAGCAGTCGACGTAGCGATTTCCGACCACCTTCAGGTCGTGAGCCTCCGTCAGTTGATGTATGCCCCAGTCGTCGTTGTCGGTGGCAAGTTCCTCGTCGCTGTCGTCCTCGAAGTCATGGCTCGAGACGATCAAAAATGTGCTGACCCACAGCGTCGCCACGAATTGCAGCGCCCAGGCCCAGAACTCACCGGCCAGTAAGAAGGCCACCAGTTCGCCGATGAGCAGCACGCGCAGGCCGGCCGACCCGATGATGTGCGCGATGGCGTTGCGCCAGGTTCCGTAGACCTCCTTGACGCCGATCTTGCGCGTGATCCTGACGACATCGAGTATCCGGACGGGCATGCCCGTGACCATGTGCCCAAACTTGTGAATGGTGTGAACCGGTATCCGAAGCAAGCGGGGCAGCCGCATCATCATCGTGAAGACGTTCTTCTTGATGTCGACTTCACTCTGGGTGTGGGGATGGTGCAGCAGGGTGTGTCCGTCGGCGGTCACCAAGCCCAGTGCGACATAGTTGATGTCGAAGGCGTTCGCGAAGAGCCTGGTGAGGCCCTTTTGCCTGCGGTGGATCGCATAATGACCGAACCCGGCCAGGGAACAGCGCAGCAGCACCATCGCGATCACGAAGAGCGGCAGCGGCATCCAACCCGGTTCGGCCAGCCGCAGACCCTGAACCGCGACATACGCGACGGCCAAACCCACGACCACCATGTTGAAGATCTTGTCCATCTTCTTGATGCGCGCGGCCAGCGCAGGATCCTTCAGTCGCGCCTTCACCCGATGGAGCAGATCGTCCTTGTTGTCGAACCGGTACCTCGGGGTGTCCCGCCAGCTGTTGAAGTCTTCCTTGAATAGGAATTCCGGTGCGTTGCACTTCGGGTGAACGTCCTCGGGACGTGCTTCGCGGTCCAGGGCGTACCGCTCGAGCACCCTTTCGATTGCCTCCGGGTTTTTGTGGTACGCCTGGATAATCGAGGTGATGTCGCGATTTTTCGTTCGCCCAATGAAGAAGGCCCCGCCCGGGTGCTTGGAGATCCAGTCGCTCAAGTCGTAGGCGCGGCCCTTGTAAACCCACACATCGGGCGGCGGTCCAGCCGGAGGCCCAGGCGGTCGATGGGAGTCGCGCTCCCCATCCTCCGGCCCAACACGGGGAACAAGAGGTCGACGAGAGTCGCGCACCTCGGGAGGGCCAAGAGGCCGATGAGAGGCGCGCTCCTCGACTGCTGGCAGTTCGATGGTCATTTCTTTTCCTCCGGAGCTGGTCGGGTTCGGGCTGGCGATAGCCGCCTTGTGAGCTGACGCCAGCCTCGGAAAATCGCCTTGACGGATTCTCGAAAAGTTCTTGGAGTCATCCAGCCAGCCCGCATAGGTCACCGGCGGCCTCGAGGTGTTCACCGAGATCATCGCCAGCGTGAGGACGTGCGGGTGGATCGCGCGCTCGCGTTCCGTTCGGTGAGGCCGTCCGGCACGACGGCGGATTTCGCCATGTCGGGCGATCTCGCGTCTCCTCGCCGGTTAGGCGTCAAAATAAAGCCGATGGCGGAGAAAGCGCTCGACTTCGGTGTGCTGGGGCCGTTGCAGGTGACGGTCGACGGCATACCCCTGATCTTGGGCACGCCCAAACAAAGGGCGGTGTTGGCCATGCTGGTGATCAACCGCAACAGGCCGGTCGCCACCCAGGCCTTGATCGAGGCGGCCTGGGAGCAATGGCCACCGGCGGCGGCGCAGGCAAGCCTGCACTCCTATATCTCCAACTTGCGCAAAATCCTCGACAACGCAGGTGTCGACCCTAGCAAGCACCTGGTCAGAATGCCGCCGGGATATCGGCTCACGGTTTACGAAATGGGCTGTGATATCGCTAGATTCGTCGTCGAGAAGACCGCGGGGGTACAGGCCGCCGCGGCCGGCCGATTCGAAAAGGCCAGTCGCCACATGTCAGCAGCACTCGCCGAGTGGCGCGGACCGGTCCTCGACGACCTGCGGAGGGACTTTCAGTTCGCCTACGCGTACGCCGCCGCGCTCATCGAGGACAAGTTGGTTGCGCATACCGCCAGGGCGGAAGCCGAAATCGCTTGTGGGCGAAGCTATGCCGTCATTGGTGAGCTCGAGGCGTTGACCGCCGAACACGTATACCACGAACCACTGTGGACGCAGCTGATCACCGCCTACTATCTGGCGGAACGACAATCCGATGCCCTCGACGCCTACCGGCGATTGAAAGCCACGCTCGCCGACGATCTCGGGATCGATCCCGGGCCTACCGTAAGGGCACTCTACGAGCGGATCCTGCGCCAGGAGTCCTTGGACGTCAAGCAGGCGGCCCAAACCACCGCCGTCGGCACTGTAACGCGCATCGACCAGCGCACCGCGGTCAACGCCAACTCCGCCGTCGCCCAGCTGCGTGATACCGCAGGGCGGGCGCACCCGCTGCGGGCAGCCGCAACGCACATTGGGCGGGTTAGCGATAACGACATCGTTCTGGACGACCCCAATGTCAGCCGCCACCACGCCGCCATCATTGATACCGGCATCAATTTCGTGATGTTCGATACCCGATCGGCCAACGGAGTTTACGTGCAACACCAGCGGATTCGCGGTCCCGTCGCGCTGAACGATGGTGACCACATCCGCATCTGCAATCACGAGTTCACCTTCGAAATCCAACCCCGGGGCTAGTACTTCTGTCGCCCTCCTGTGCGGGGACTGGGCCGAGTTAGCCAACATAGCGGGCTCGGCCGTAGGTGAACCGATCGTCGATCCCTGACTAGGGCACGCCAAGACGGCGTCAAGGATTTATCCAGATTCCGAAAAGGGCCGCCTCCGAACCTGAGCTCATCCCCTCCACGCCGCCACGGCGGCCCCACGTAAGGAAGAAGATGAGCATCACCCTCGGCACCCGGATCAAGAAGACCGCCAGCAGGACCGCGCTCGCCGCGATGGTCGGAGCAGCAGCGCTGGCGGGGTCGATTGGCTTGGCCAGCACGGCCAGCGCGGAGTTGTACGGCGATCCCGACGCGGCGGCGCAGTACTGGCTGCCGCAACACTACGACGACTGCGGGCTGATGGCGGTCGCCGACGTGGTCGGCCAGCTCAGCGGTGAAATGGTGTCCGAGCGGAAGATCATCAACGTGGCGGAGAACACCCCCAGCCAGACTCATCCCGGCTCGATCTACATCAAGCCCGCCGACGTTACTGATCCCAATTCCGGGCTGGGCACCGATCCGCGTGACATCGTCGTGTTGCTGGACCAGTTCGGCATCACCGCTGTCATCACCGATGAGGAGCTCGCGGATCAGCCCGGCGGCACCCCCACCGGTCTGGACGCACTGGGCGGCTACCTCGATGACGGGCACAAGGTGATCGTCGGCGTCAACGCCGAAACCATCTGGGACGTAGCCGGCGACCGCACGCATGCCGACCACGCGGTCGTCGTTACCGGCATCGACACGACCGAAGGCGTGGTGCACCTCAACGACAGTGGCATCAAGGACGGCAGGGACGAGCAGGTGACAATCGAAACCTTCGCCGCGGCGTGGGCCACGAGCGACAACACGATGGTCGTCACGGTTGAAACCTCCTGATCCATTGCGTCGTCGCCATAACCCGATGCTGGCGAACAGTTTCCCCTTTGGCCGACCTGCGAAGGCATTAGGGTATTAGCTGCCAGCGTCGGAGGAGTGGGCGATGAGCGAACCCGAGCGGGAATCACGTGTGGGTTCCCGCATCGGCCACTATCACCTGATGCGGTTGCTAGGCAAGGGCGGCATGGGCGAGGTCTACGAGGCCGAGGACACCGTCAAGGACCGCATCGTGGCGTTGAAACTGCTGCCCGAATCGGTGTCTCACGACCCCGTGTTCCGCAAGCGCCTGCAGCGGGAGGCCCATTCCGCCGGGAGGCTGCAGGAACCGCACGTGGTGCCGATCCACGACTACGGCGAGATCGACGGGCTGCTCTATGTCGACATGCGGATGATCAACGGCACCGATCTCCGCAAGATGCTGAAGCGGTTCGGCCCGATTGCGCCCGCCCGAGCGGTGGCAATCGTGCGCCAGGTCGCCTCGGCGCTGGATGCCGCGCACGAAGCCGGTGTGATACACCGCGACGTCAAGCCGGAGAACATCCTGATCACCCGCGACGACTTCGTCTACCTCGTGGACTTCGGCATCGCCAATGCGGCCACCGACGAAAGGCTCACCGAACTCGGCACCGCGGTTGGGACCTACGCCTACATGGCCCCGGAGCGGTTCACCAACGCCGAGGTGACATACCGCGCCGACATCTACGCGTTGGCCTGCGTGCTGCACGAGTGCCTGGTCGGGTCGCAGCCCTATCCCGGCGACAGTGTCAGCGTGATCATCACAGCCCACCTGATGGAGCCCACTCCGCGGCCCAGCGAAATGCGCCCGGGCATTCCTAAGGCGTTCGACGACGTCATCGCGCGGGGCATGGCCAAGAAACCCGACGATCGCTATGCCAGCGCCGGTGATCTGGCCCAGGCTGCCAACGACGCGCTGACCTCCCGCGATCAGGACCAGGCGGCGACCATCCTGGAGCGCAGCGCGGCAGCTACACTTCCGGGTCAGATTGCGACCGCCGTCAGTCCGAGCAGCGGTCCAGCGCCCCCCACCCTGCCCGCCACCCCGGCCCCCACCCCCCGTCCAGCGCCGCCCACCCCGCCGCACGTCGCGGCGCATACCCCGCCGTCAGGGGCGAGACCGGTGGCAGCCTTCTACACGCCACCACCCGGCAGGCCCGGCGGAGCGGCCTGGACCGCCCCGCCATCCGGCCCGCTGCCCAAAGCCGCTCCGCGCAAACGCAACCTGTGGATCCCAGTGGCCGCCGCGGGCGGGGTGTTCGCCGTCGCGCTGGGCGGTCTCGGCATCTGGTGGGCCGTCAAACCGGAGCCGTCGACACCGGCCATGCCGACCACCACAACCACAACCGAACCCACCGAGACCACGACACGGACCACAGGGACCTCGCCCACACTGGATCCCGATTCGTCAGACGCGAAGTTGCTCGGGCTGCTGCCCAAGGACTACAGCGAGACCGCATGCGAGCCAGTGCATCCACCAGTCACCGGCGCGCTGGCCACCGTGGCTTGCGGGTCAACCAAAACGACCGGCGGCCCGACGGCGGCGCGCTACACGCTGTTCGCCGACCTAGCCAGTCTGAATAACCAATTCCAACAGAACGTCGAGGCGGACTCGCAGTTGCTGCAATGCCCGGGCGGCACGGTGGACTCGCCGACCACTTGGCATTACAACGCCACACCGGACAAGGTCGAGGGTCAACTTGCGTGCGGCACCTACGACAACAAACCTAATTTAGCGTGGACCCACGAATCCGCCATGCTGCTCGGCGATGTGCAGGGGCCGAACCACGACGACCTGCACAAATGGTGGTCGAAGTACGCCTGAAAGCCGCCTCCTATGGGCCGCTGTGGGCGCCAAGAATCACGCAAGATTCCAGCAAGGCGCCCATCGGATTCTGATGTCACCCGGAACAACAGCCGGACCACACCGACATCACGAAGGAATCCACAATGTTTGCTCACCGCATCACCAAGATTGCCGCCACCGCCGTCACCGGTGCCACCCTCGGCCTCGCCGCGCTGGCCACCTCCGGCACCGCCAGCGCGCTCACTACGGCGGACGACGCATTCCTCACCGACATCCAGAGTGCCGGCATCACGTACGACGACGCGAGCGTGGCGGTGTCGAACGCCCACGCCGTGTGCGAAGCCCTGGGCGCGGGCTACGCGCCGGAGGACATCGCCATCGAGCTCCTGTCCCTCAACGACCTCTCCGTCAACCAGGCGGCCACCATAGTGGTGGCCTCGGTGGAGGCCTACTGCCCTAGCTACGAGGTGCTGTTCGCCTAGGACCACCTCCGCACGCGGGGGCTCGCTGCCGCGGCGGGCCCCCGCACCCCTTTCCGGCGGTATGTTTCTCGTGGCTCAGTGCGGCGAAGGGATTGGGTCTGGCGAACAAGGGTTACGTCATCGGCCTGGAGATGACGAAGTTCGAAAAGCCGGGCCTGAACTAGTTCGACAGCAAGACCTTCCTCCCCGGAGATTTTCAATGACGTTGTCAAGCCGCCGCAGTAGTGATTGAGAGTTGGTAGACGGCGTGGTCGCGCAGCATCGCCCACAGGACGTTGAGGCGTCGGCGGCCCTTGCCTCCACCGCGGAGCCACCCACGGCTAGCCCCAGTTCATTTCGTCAGCTACGCCCCAGACGAAGCCCGCCCACTTTGTGAGGTCGGTCATCTAATCAAAACCACAGCCGCCGACCACAATTCGGCGTCTCGCACCACACCTTCCCTCGGCTCACCCGCTACCGAGCCCGGCCCTGACCGGGCTCGTCTTGAGTGGCGTGCAGCGCAAATCACGTGCGCCACCGCCCTTCGTGTTGGCCAATCTGATTGTCGACCACGCACGCGAACCCTGCGTGGGCTCCCCCCTAGCGGTGTCACCGGCTCGGTGAGCGCCGCACTCGAGCAGCTGGTCGGAAACGCCTCCCCCCTTCAACGCAGCCGGCTGCGCGTGGTCTGCTCACCGCGCTGCCCTTCGGGCTGGGCGCGGGGCTGCCCGAAAGCTGAGCGCAAAACCTTACATGATGCGCAAGAAGCTGAATCGGGCTGTGTCCCATAGCGATTAAAACGCTATACGTGTCTTTCGTGGGACTATAGGGTTTAGCGCCAACGGATTTCGATGGATCTAGGGTGGTTCGTGGGGTCGGGCTCTGCAGGGGTTGCTCGGAACCAGTCTGCGGCCGTCCGCAGTATGCCAGCCGCTGTGGGCGCTGATGTCGTTGTCGGAGACGGTGGTGACGACGTTTCAGACCGCGATCGGCCCGTCCCCATCGGCAGCGGTCCCCATCGCCCTCGGTGACTGCGGGGCTGCGGAGGTCAAAACTCGTCGTCCTCGTCGATGAACTCGGTCGGATCGAAGGGATCGTCGTCATCGTCATCGAAGGAGTCCGTGCCGCGGCCCGCGGCGTGCGCGGCGTCGTCGTGCGACCCGGACTGGTCTACGGCCCTGCCGGGTTGCACCGTTGCCGAGGTGCACGCCGCGGCCGTGCTGGCGGGCGAGAGCAATGATCGAGGGCAGATCAAAACTGCGCCCCAGATGCTCGATCTGGGTGCCGGTGCCCGAGCCGGGCTGCTCCTGACGCGACACCTGCCGGATAACGTGCTGCAACGACTGCAGGCCCGTTACACGCCGCCAACCGGCGTCAGTACGGGCACCAGCCTTTGTCTGAATAAACGGCTCTGCTCAAG